>TARA_B110000908_G_scaffold137_1_pt1 | contig 21651 bp, 19 predicted proteins | sample TARA_B110000908 | Tara Oceans TARA_B110000908 (sample SAMEA4398067) | marine metagenome | biome: Polar Biome; feature: [DCM] deep chlorophyll maximum layer (ENVO:01000326); material: water (ENVO:00002006), including particulate matter (ENVO:01000060) such as... | depth 36 m
GCACAAACTTCTTTTACTTCTTTTATTTTGTTGGCCAACGCAATACCGTCTGCAACACCAAATTGAGGTCCTAAATGAGAAATCATCCCCACAATCTTATAGTCTTGTGTACCAAAATGAAAACTACGATCTCTTCCTTTTGTAAATCCATTCATCTTTCCTTGCCATTGAGAAAAAAGGCGTGAAAGCGGAATTTCCCTGGTCGTAAAGACACCTAAGTTTCGGTGCATTGGCAAAATATATTCCTCCTTTTTCAAGGCCATCGTTACACCCACTGAAATCGCCTCTTGTCCAATACCAGAAAACCATTTTGAAATTTTGCCTTGTCGTAATAGAATCAACATTTTTTCCTCAATTAAACGAGGCTTTAGCATGTTCCGATACAACTTAAGTAAAATATCTTTGGATAAGTTATTTTGATTGTAGGTAATATTCTGTGGCATATGTTCTATTCAGTTTGTTTTATACAAACATAAAAAATCCCCATCAAAAGATGAGGATTTAATAAAAAATATGTCAGTTATTTTATAATTCTTTAAAAATTGCATGCATCATCCGTTTTTTATCGTTGATACTTTCTTCTAATGCAATCATGGTTTCGGTTCTATTAACGCCTGGAATTTCATCGATCGCATAAATAATATCTTTTGCATCAGTAGTTCCTTTCGCTCTTACTTTACAGAAAATATTATACATACCAGCAACAACATAAGCTACTGTTACATTTGGAATTTTTCGTAAATCCTCAATCACGTTTTGCGTCATCGAAGTTTTATCTAAAAAAATACCTACATGTGCTATAAAAGAATAGCCCATTTTTTCGTAGTTAAGTGTTAGTGTAGAACCTTGAATGATTCCCTCATCTTCCATCTTTTTAACACGCACGTGAATTGTTCCAGCGGAAACTAAAAGTTTTTTTGCAATGTCTGTAAATGGTGTCCTTGCGTTTTCGATTAAGATGTCTAAAATTTGATGATCAATTTCATCTAACATGTATTTTTTCATAATTGCGTATAATTCAGCATTAAACACAAAAATATGAATTTAATTTATAAAAACATTCAAAATAATGATAAATATTTAATAAAATTATGAATCGAAAACGATTTCGTTATGTGAAAGTGGGTTTTTCAACTCCATTTGCGCCACTTTTTGAAGATCGAAGACCAATTTATTATCAATAATTTTCTCTTCATATTGATAAGCAACCGTTTCTTTTTGATGATTTGCATGTCTGTGAACTACATCGTAGAAGTTTTTAACATTATTTGGAATGTCAAAATAGGTTTCATAGGTCGTGAAATCCTCATTGATTGCAATGTGATAAATACCTTGTAACAGTGCAAAAAAGTGATATTTCCTGGTAATTTCTCGTTCATAATCATTTGGATAATGCCCTGCTTCAATTAAAACAGTGTTATACCCTAATTTTTGAAAATTATCGCCAGTTGCAGTTGGATAAAATTCATCTGTATACCTTCCAACACTATTGGGAATTACCTGTTGTAACAAATTGTTCATGGCAACAATAACATTCATTGTCTGTATTCTACCCGCTGTTAATGTTCTGTCTTTATCTTCAGAGGGTGCCAAAAATGAAATTGTAGCAGGTTTCGTAGTTCCTTCTACTCCAAAAATTGTTCGTTGATCATGTAAATTAAAACAAAAATTAGGCTGAAATGTGTCTAAAGCCTTTCTTAACACTTTGCTTTCAGTAGCACTACGATTAACAGCGTCTCTATTTAGATCTACTTTGTTGGAGTTTACTCTCGTGTATTCTTCAGCCCCATCAGGATTTAACATCGGTATGATTTGCAAGGTACAGGCTTTTAAAATTTGCTCAATGCAAGGTTCTTTAGATTGTGTCAAGGTGTTTAACAAATCGAAAACAACCTTGGTACCCGTACTTTCATTTCCATGCATTTGGCTCCAAATAAGTATTTTCTTTTTCCCCGTTCCTAATTTAATGCTATAAATAGGTCTTTTTTGTTCCGAATAACCGATTTGTTTTACAGAGGTATTTTTTTCGTGTTTAAAAATAATGGGAGCAATGTCCTCGAATCGAATCCATCTCCCAAATAAAGAGGTCTCTTTTTCTTTTTTGAAAAATGCATCTAATAAAGAGATTGATAATAGTGACATAAATTGGATTCTATATTTACTTCAAAAATACTCAATTCAGTTTTGTTGGCAAATCATTTTTTCACAAATGTAAAACCGAGACACATTACAATTGTAAATTGCATTTCACCAGGAAAAGGATATTTATGTAAACAATTATTCCGCTGTTTAACTTTGTAACCACCTATAAATCGTATTGTGTAATTATTTTTTATTAAACAGAAATAAAAGCCTAAATACTAGTTAATTAAAACACTTATGCAATGTTATAGTTTAAGCTTTAATGTTTATTAAATGTTAAAAAATAACTTCCTGTTGTTTCCTAATTAAAGTTGAGTTACTTTTGTAACACTTAAGATAATTACATTGGTAAACATTGTTGATTTTACAGATCGGTTAAAAAAAGTGATGGAAACGCATCAACTTACTGCATCTTTGTTTGCAGATAAGATTGGTGTACAACGCTCTAGCATCTCCCATATATTGTCTGGCAGAAACAAACCTAGTCTTGATTTCATTTTAAAAGTAACAGGTGTTTTTTTGGATGTTGATATCCATTGGCTATTAAATGGGATTGGAGAGTTCCCAAAAAAAACTCTACACACTCCTACTCTTCCATTAGAAAGTCATACAACTACTCTACCGCTAATTGATAATAGTGGCAAAAAAATTAAAAGGATCGTGGTTTTTTATGAAGATGGTACTTTTGATGAATATCAGAAATAAAAAAAAGTGATGGAATTCCATCACTTTTAATACTTCAAAAAAACTATTTAGATTTAAATAAGCTCTGCCATTGCTGTTTTAATAATCTTAATGTTTAGTTTTTTATTCGACTTATTTTGTTTTTTTTGGGTTTGGATCATTCTTCGCATTTGGTTGATCATTACTTTATCAAAATTAAAACTCTTGTATTGATTCCCTTTCACAATCATGTCCTCAACTAGGTTCTTAATTGCTTTCTCGTTATTGCTCTCAGAAATCTGTTGAAATGCTTTTTGATAGATTGCTTTGGTTTTGTCATCACCCGTTAAATACATACCAGAGAGTACGTTTTGTGCTATAAATGGAAGTTCCTCTTTATCTTTCTCTTCAATAAAAATTCGTGTCAATGGTGTTGCCAATATTTTACGAATTTCATTGGGTAGTGATTTAGACTTCTCAACAGCCATTTTTGGATCTACATAGTATAAAGCAACCAAACTCTTGCCAACAACAGCATACGACTTACTCTCTAAATTTTCAATAAAAACCAACTTCAATTCTGGATCCAATAACTTTCCTAAGGTTTCAATTGCAGCCGATTTTACCAAGGTTTTTTTATCTGAAGTTGCAATTTTAGTGATTTTTCGAATTGCTTCTTTTTTAGAAAACTTATTGATTAGATCAATATTTTCTAATGCAAGAATTCGAATCTTGAAATAAGAATCATTCAATGCGTCTACGACTGCATTAAATGATTCTTTATCATCTTGTTTTTTAAGTACCGATAATAAGGCTTTTCTTCTATCTCCGTAATTTTCTGCGTTTCTTAGTTGAAAAATATAATCGCTTAAAACTTTGTTCTCAGTAATTTCACACAACAAGACACCATCTGCATTTACTTGAATAAAATCGGGTTGATTTCGGTATGAAAATGTAAACGAAGCATCATTTCCGTCTACAAAAACGTGTTCTCTTCTTGGGATGCCATTTTCATAAATATCAATCGCAAAAGGAAATTTAAATTTCTCAGATTGTAACTGAATAATATTGACAGTTACTTTATCCTGAATAATATTATAATCGTAAGAAACTTCTATTTGTGGGTGATTTGTTCCATAAAACCACTGATTAAAAAACCAATTTAAATCTTTTCCAGTCAATTTCTCAAAAGCCAATCGAAGTTGGTGTACTTCTGCCGTTTTAAATTTATTTTCTGTTAAATATAGATTTAATCCTTTAAAAAACGCAGCGTCTCCCAAATAGTTTCGTAGCATATGCAATACTGTGCCTCCTTTGTTGTAACTCACCAAATCAAATAAGTCCTCCTTATTGGAGTAGTTAAAACGGACTAAATTTTTGTCAGAATTCTGGCCATCTAAATAGGCTGAATTATTTTCAAATAAATGTGCATTTGCTTCTTGTTTACCGTATTTATGTTCTCTCCACAAGTATTCACTATAATTTGCAAAAGATTCATTCAAGGATAAGTTTGCCCAACTTTCTGCTGTAACGTAATTGCCAAACCAATGATGAAAAATTTCATGTGCTATGGTATTTTCATGCTTATTTTCATCAATTAATTGCCCCGGTTTTTGATAGGCCTGTTCACCATGAACAACCGCAGTCGTATTTTCCATTGCACCACTTACATAATCTCTAACAACAATTTGACTGTATTTGTTCCATGGATACTCTACACCTAAAAGCGTTGAAAAGAAGTCTAACATTTCCGGGGTATCTCCAAAAATATCTTTTGCATACGGTGCGTATTCTTTTTCAACATAATATTCAATTGGGATATTTTTATAGGAATCTTTTATCACTTCAAACTCACCTACCCCCATGAAAAATAAATAGGGTGCGTGTTTCTGATCAAATTTCCAGTAATCTGTTCGGTTGGAACCTTCTTTTTTTTGACTCACTAATTTGCCATTAGAAAGCGTTTTGTATTTGTTTGGAACTGTAATATAAATTTCCTGTGAAGATTTCTGATTTGGGCTGTCTATTGTTGGAAACCAACAACTACTTGCTTCAGTCTCCCCTTGTGTCCAAATTTGTGTGGGTTTGTTTTTATCGCTACCATCCGCATTTATAAAATACAATCCTTTGGCGCCACTTATTGCTGCACTTCCTTTTTGCTTGACTTTTTCGGGTCTTGCCGTATATTTAATATAGAGTGTATAAGACTCCTCTTTCGTATGTTTTTTTGGTAAATCGATACGCAATTTAAAATTATCATAATTAAAATCTAATTTTTCACCCTTTAGTGCGACTTGATGTATAATCATCCCTTTTGCATCTAAAATAAGTTTGTCTGTTGGATAGAAATAAGGCTTTACAGTAATCCAAGCCTCGCCATTAAGTTGCTTATCTTTAAAGTTAAAATCAACTTTTAATTTTGTGTGTTCTAAAACATGTAGTTTCTCTCTCTCTCCTTTGTAGTCAGTTGATTGCTGTGCAAAAACTGATGCAACTGTAAGATGTATAAAAAGAAATATTATTTTTTTAAATTTCATAGTGCTATTCTTCAAGATTTCAAAAATAAGAAATTAATGTTTTGAACGTGTTAACTACTCGTTAAAAAGAAAAACTGTAATCTCTTTCGAAATTACAGTTTTTATAATTGAAGTAATTAACTTTTACTTTTTATTGAAAAAATTATTTAATTGACTAAAATCGAACATATCAGTGTCAACTTGGATATTGTTCATCATTTCCATGATTCTTTCCGGGTTCATGTTTTTTCCCAATAACCTGGCAATACCTACTCCAACCTCTTTACTATATCCAAAAGCGATTACTTCGTTTATATGATCCGTTTCTCCAGTATAATATAACTTCATATTCATTCCTTTTGCTTTGAAGCTACCTAAGGTTTTATATGTTTTGTTGGTGAAAATGTTTTTTAGTTTTGATTTTTCTGTTTCATAAGCGGTATCATTCTCATTTGTTTTTTTAAAAAATACAGCATTTATTTTTTTAATACTTTTTACCGTTTCTTTTACTTCTTCAGAAGCATTCTCCTTTGGCGTAAGCATTAATCCAACAGGGATATCACCATACATAAAGGCCTCCTTTTCACTACTGTTTATAATATATGCTTGTAGTGATTTTTCATTATTACAGGCACTTAATAAAAGAAGTAAAGAAAAAAAGAATAGTATAAGGGTTGACTTTTTCATGTTTTTATAAATTTAAAACTTAGCTTTTTTTTGAGTAACTACTTCCTGTTGGCTTCTTTTACAAGTGTGTCTGTGATCTCAGAGATTTTTTGGACATCAATATTTCCAGTCAAAGAGATAATTACAGATTCTATATTTTTATTTGTTTTTTTTCCAACTCCTTTAATAAACATTAAAACTTCGCTCACGTAAGATTTGTTTTTCGTAGTTTTTACATAAATTTTCATGCGAGTATCCTCCTCTTTTACACGCATCAGTTCTGTTAATTTTTGCACTTTGATTGCCTTACTAACCATCTTGTCCATTTTATTGGCATTATTAGCATCATTTGTCGTGAAAATCTTCAATTCTTGTAAATCATTTATCAAGCTAAAGACTTTCATGGTTTGATTGCCATCAATTTTAATGTCTTGAAATTTAGAGAGCATTTCAAAAGCATCTTTGGTTACTACAACCACGTCTACTCCTTCCATGTCTTCTAATGTATCAAAAAATGACTGTGCATAACTTGCTGATGATGCAATTAAAAAAGCAACTACTATTATTATTTTTTTCATAATTTCTAACTTTACTTGGTTTTACTAATTTACTTGGTTTTTATTTTAAAATCGTATTGATGGTGTTTTCATAAGTTTGCACTTTTTGAATGGCTCTCTCTCCTTTTTTAAGGTTAAGAGACAACATATTTAGCGCATAACTTACCTGAGCAAATGTTTTTTCTTGTTGGTATTTCTCATATTCTTGGCTACCAATAAAAACACTTACCAATAAAGCAAAAGAGGCTGCCACAGATAGCCATTTCAAGTTTTTACCTGATGGTTTCTTTGTTTCTAACTGAATGGTTTTTGTAAAAGTTTCTTCTTTGCTTATAGTAAAATAACAAAACATAGATTCGTATTCTTGCAAGTGAGGAGCAATCATACCTTCGGTGAAATAGTTTTTCAAGGTTGCTTCATCTTGCAAAGATGTTTCTGCATTTAAGTATTTTTCTACTAATTTTTCTATGTTAGCTAACTCCATAGTTGTGTGTTTTTGTAAGTTCTTGTCTAATTGTCTTTCTTGCTCTACCCAAAGCAACTCTTACAGCAGTTGGTTGCATGTCAACCATTTTTGAAATTTCATCAAAATCATACTGTTCAATATCTCTAAGTTGAATAATAATTTTCTGTTGCTCAGGTAAATTTTGAATCAATCTGTGTACTTGGTTTACACTATCTCTATATTCAATTTTTTTATCTAAACTGGTGTCTTTTTCTTTATAATTACTATGTATTAAGGTTAAGTTACTTGCTTGCTTCGATTTTAATCGATCATAACAATAATTCTTTGTCATGGTCATTGCAAAAGCCTCCACATTTTTATACTCGGCAATCTTTTCTTTGTTTTTCCACAATTTTAAAAATATTTCCTGAGTTGCATCTTCGGCTTCTTCCGTAGAAACTAAAAGTCTTTTTGCAAATCTAAAGAGCTTATCTTTAAAAGGAAAAACAATTTTTAAAAAATCGGATTGCTTCATTGTTGCGTTGATTCTACTTGTGCTCTTATTTTGATAAAAACCCTATTTAAATATCTGGTTTACATAATTACGACGAGCTAAATTTAAATTTGTTACAAATAGTTGAATTTTAAATACGAATATGTTTTAAAATTCGTTATAATAAAATAACAAGATACTATGAAATCTGCTATTTCTCACAAAATTTTACTGCTTTTATTAATATCACTACTTTTTTCTAATTGCGCTTCTAAAATGGAGGTGATTCCAGAAGAAATTGAAATAAACGATTTTGTCTGGAAGGGCTTAAACGCCTATTATTTTTGGCAAAGTTCAAAGCCAGACTTAGCAGATACCCGTTTTAACTCTCAAGCAACACTAAACAATTACTTGGCGGGATTTTCTAATCCAGAAAATATTTTTGAAAGCCTGCTTTTAAGACCAACAGACCGATTTTCTTGGATTGTTGATGATTATACGGTGCTAGAAAATGCTTTTCAAGGCGTTACGCTAAACAACGGAATGGAGTTTGGTTTGGTTCGTTATAAAACGACAACTAGTAATGTTTTTGGTTATGTGAGATATGTAATTCCAGAATCGGATGCAGCTACAAAGGGAATTATAAGAGGTATGGTTTTTAGTCAGATCGATGGTATTCAAATTACAGACACCAACTATTCTTCTTTATTAAACAACAATTCTTACATCATAGGACTTGCAGATTTTAATGATGGAGATCCAATTTCTACAGCGACAACAATTAACCTTATTAAATCTCAATTAGAAGAAAATCCTGTTAAAATCACCAAGGTTTTTGATGAAGTAATGGGAAATAAAATAGGGTACCTCCTTTATAATCAGTTTTCTGCTTCTTTTGATGCAGAATTGAACAATGCCTTTTTAACCTTTAAAAATGAAAATATCACAGACTTAATTATCGATTTACGCTATAATGGTGGCGGTTCTGTTCGTACAGCAACCTATTTAGGCGCCATGATTACTGGACAATTTAACGAACAAGTATTTTCGAAACAAGTTTGGAATGAAAAGGTTTTGACTTCTGTGACTCCAGAATATTTTATTAATAGATTTCCAAATCAAATTAATAACGGAATGATTACAGAGAACATCAACTCCGTAAATTTATCTACGATCTATTTTATTGTTTCTGGAAGTTCTGCATCAGCCTCTGAACTAGTGATTAACAGCTTACGTTCTTATATCGATGTAAAACTTGTAGGCATAAAAACTGTTGGTAAACAAGAAGGGTCAATTACATTATACGATGCAGATAATTTAAGAAAAAATGGCCTCAATTTTAATACAAATCACAGGTATGCACTACAACCTATTGTGTTTGAGATTACAAACAAAGACAATCAAAATGAAATCAATGGATATCTTCCTGGAGTTACATTGCCTGGAATTGAATTAGGAGAAGATTATGGAAATTTAGGCGTTTTAGGTGAACGAACAGACCCACTTGTTGAGCGTACAATTAATTATATTTTAACAGGTGCTAAAGGTGGATTTAATTCTCAAAAAAAGGAGCATATAAAAGAAATATCAAATTCAAAATTAACGACTCCAATTGGAAACAATATGTACCTTGAACTCAAATAAATTAATCTAAAATGTCTGGTCTAAATTCACTCATATCTTCTTCTCGCTTTGTTTTCGCATACATAAAGCCAGATTCCCACCATTTTCGCATCAATTTTTTATCAAAAACTAATGAATTTGTTGTTAAAACAGTTGGAGTATAGTATAAATTTAAAGTTACCTTTTTGTTGTTTGCAGCTAATTTTCCAATAGTAATATTGTGTTTTTCAACATGCGTCAGCATAAAGTCGAATACATCAAACAGTAGTGAGAACGGGTTTTTAGAAGGCATTCGATTCATTTGGGTTACTTCTGTATCTAGAATAATTGCATCAATCTCTGTAGCGCCTCTTAAAATGGCTTCTCGAATTGGAATTAAAGATCCAAAACCACCATCTCCGTATTGGCAATGGTTTTTTTCTAACAAACTCATAAAAGGCACATAGTTGCAAGAACCCCAAATCCAATCGCAAAAATCTTCATACGAACAATCGTTTATCGATTTGTACTCAATCTTATTTGCTGTCAAATTAGAAACCGTTACCACCACTTCTTTTTGATGCGCTCTAATTAAATTGTACATTTCTTTAGTGATATTTTTTTTGATGAGTTTTCGTAAATTTTTACTCTCACCAAATGTTTTTCTTCCTTTAATAAAGTTCCAAAGTGTGTTTAAGTGATTAATGCTAATGACTTTTTCGCCAGCAACTTTTCGAATTGTAAAGGGACTATTACTGAATATTGATTTTTGATCAACACTGGTATACAATTTCTTTAATGCATCTAATTTACCTAATGCCAAATGCGACACCATTAAACTTCCTGTAGAAGTGCCTAAAAATAAATCGTACTCTTTTCCTTCCTCCTTCATTAAATACTGTGCAACACCCCCAGCAAATGCTCCTTTGCTCCCACCACCAGAAATTACCAATGCTTTTTTCATAAAACTCAATTTGTATTCATTAAATTCGTTGTGTAAAAATATCAAAAATGAAGAGACTATCAATCCTTATTTCGGCAGTAATTATTTTAATTTCTTGCCAACCACCATATCAACCTAGAACGATTGAATCCGTTGTAATAAAAAGCTTTAATATAGCGAATACAAGCATTCGAGCAATTCAAGTTATTGATTCAAATAGTGTTGCTTTCGCAGGCTCAAACGGTGTGATTGGCATCTTCTCTGAAGAAGAAAAATTTCCACAAGCACATTTCCCGATATATCAAGATTCAATAACACCAAATTTTAGAAGTATCGCTTTTAATGGAAAGGACTACTTTGCACTTTCTATTGGAAATCCAGCCTTGTTATATAGATTATCAGAAGGAGATACAAGTTTAGTCTATTCAGAAAATCATAAAAAAGTATTTTATGACTCCATGCATTTCTTTGAAGATAACGTCCACGCAATCGCAGTTGGAGATCCAACAGAAAATTGTGCTTCTATTATAGTTACCGAAGACCGAGGGAAATCTTGGCGCAAGTTGCCCTGTACCTCTTTACCAGTTTTTGAAGAAGGAGAAGCTTTTTTTGCTGCTAGTAATACCAATATAAAAATAAAAGGAAGTACTGTTTGGATTGTTTCTGGAGGGAAAAAAGCACGAATCTTAAAATCTAATGACTACGGAAAAACATGGAAAATTTACAATACCCCTATTGTTCAAGGAAAAGGGCCGCAAGGAATTTATTCTATTGATTTTTATGACATGAATCAAGGTATTATAATCGGTGGAGATTACTCAAAACCCCTAGAAAACACCTCAAACAAAGCGATAACTACAGACGGAGGTCAAACATGGACTTTGGTTGCAGACGCTCAAAACCCCAATTATAAAAGTTGTGTACAATATGTTCCAGGAACTCAAGGTCAAGAAATTTTTGCAGTTGGAAAAACAGGTGTTTCTTTTTCAAATGATGCAGGAAAAACATGGAAAGAGGTATCAAAAGAAGGATACTATGCTATTCAGTTTGTAGATAAAAATACTGCATGGTTATCTGGCAACAATAGAATAGGCAAACTTACATTGAAACAATAAGTTCTTAGCAACACAAACTTTCTGCCAAGCCTAAGAGATTCCTTGAAATGAAAAAAGAAAACGCAAAAATGATTATCACGAAGGAAAACATTATTAAAAGATTTGTAAGTTACGTCACTATTGATACTGAATCAGATCCAAACAATTCCGCTTTTCCATCTACAGAGAAACAGTGGGATCTAGCAAAATCATTAGAAAAAGAGCTTAAAAGTATTGGTTTGCAAGAGGTAGACTTGGATAAAAATTGTTATCTAATGGCTACACTGCCGAGTAATATTGACTATAAAGTGCCTACCATTGGTTTTATTTCTCATATCGATACGAGTCCCGATTTTACTGGTAAGCATGTAAAACCACAAATTCATGAAAATTATGACGGTAAAGACATTGTCTTAAACAAAGCAGAAAACATTGTATTGTCTCCCAATTATTTTGAAGATTTATTGCAATACAAAGGGCAAACAATAATTACAACAGATGGTACAACGCTATTGGGAGCCGACGACAAAGCAGGAATTACCGAAATTATATCAGCAATGGAATATTTGGTTCAAAATCCTCAAATAAAGCACGGCATCATTCGAATTTGTTTTACTCCCGATGAAGAAGTTGGCAAAGGAGCACACTTATTTGATGTCGAAAAATTTAACACAGATTGGGCATATACCATGGATGGAAGTCAGATTGGAGAATTAGAATATGAAAATTTTAATGCAGCCGCTGCTAAAATAACTATTGAAGGAAAAATTGTACACCCAGGGTATGCAAAAGGAAAAATGATTAATTCGATAACCATCGCAAACGCATTCACGAGGGCATTACCAGAGAATGAAGTTCCAGAAAAAACAACTGGTTACGAAGGCTTTTTTCACTTACATGACATGGTGGGAACGGTAGAAAAAACAGAGTTAGAATACATCATTAGAGACCACGATTTTGATTTGTTTGAAAGCCGGAAACGTTTTATTGAACAGATTGGAATAGATTTTAATAACAAATACGGTAAAAAAACAGTCAATATAGAAATCAAAGACCAGTATTTTAACATGAAGGAGAAAATTGTACCTGTTATGCACATTGTTACCATAGCCAAAGAAGCCATGGAAGAAATAGGAATCAAACCCTTAATAAAAGCAATTAGGGGCGGTACGGACGGATCGCAACTTTCTTTTAAAGGATTGCCTTGTCCAAATATTTTTGCTGGAGGGCATAATTTTCATGGAAAATACGAATATGTTCCGGTTGAGTCAATGGTAAAAGCAACAGAAGTAATTGTTCGGATTGCTGAGAAAGTATCTGAAGAATTCGCAGAATAAAAGAGGCCCTTTATCAGAAATGCCACCGCTGTTTCGTTCTTAAAACTGATCCGGGTTTTTTCCTTGAACATTACTAAAAAAAGCATGGAAGTGTTTAAAATCTACTTCAATATCATTGGTAGTCGTATAAGCTTTCGATATTTTTATTTGCTTTTTACCAAAATCTAAAGTTGCCATTACAATAGGTACATTGGCACCTTTGGCGATATAGTAAAAACCTGTTTTCCATTTTGCTACTTTTTTTCGAGTTCCTTCTGGTGACAGACCTAATCGAAATTCTTCTTTAGTATTAAATAATTGCACAATAGAATCTACTAAATTGTTATTCTGACTTCGATCCACTGGGGTTCCACCTAAAAGCCGGAAGATAAAACCAAATGGGCCTTTAAATAAGGAACCCTTACCAATGAAATTCACCATTGTTCCAGAAGACATCCTTGCCAAAATTGCAATCGGGAAATCCATCCAACTTGTGTGAGGCGCTGCTATTACTACATATTTTTTAATGTCTTGAGGGAAATCATTAATTAGTTTCCAACCTAAAAGTCTAAATAATATAAAACTAGAAAATGCTTTCATTGTATATTTTAAAGTTCTAAATTTAAGGACTTAATTTGATATGATGAATAATTTAGGAATTAACTTTTTAATAATTGTTTTTGGAATTTCAATAGGCTTATTTATAGGTAGATTACTAGGAAAATTAAAAGGAGAAAAAGAAAAATCTGTTTTAGAAGGACAAAACTCTTTACTACAATCTTCTAAAGAAAATGCAGAAAATGCAACAATAACAATTCAAAAAGAACTTCGCTTTTTACAACATGAAAAAGAACAGCTTCTAACAATCAATTCTGGTCAAGTTGCAGATTTAAGAAATTTGCAACAAAAATTGGATGAAAACAAAGAGGAAGTAACAAAACTTCAAGAAAAATTTACTACAGAATTTGAGAATTTAGCAAATAAAATTTTTGAAGATAAATCGACAAAATTTACAGCACAAAATAAAGAGAATATACAAACCATTTTAAACCCTTTGCAAGAGAAAATTAAAGGTTTTGAAGATAAAGTTGACAAAACACATAAAGAAAGTATTGATTACCATGCCGCTTTACGTCAGCAAATAGTTGGGTTGAAAGAAATGAACTTGCAAATGAGTAAGGAAACCATCAATTTAACAAAGGCTTTAAAAGGAGATAACAAAACTCAAGGAAACTGGGGAGAATTGGTCTTAGAGCGTGTTTTAGAAAAATCTGGATTGGAAAAAGATCGCGAATATTTTGTGCAGCAAAGTTTTACCAATGATGACGGCAAAAGAGTCTTGCCCGATGTGGTGATTCATTTACCAGATAATAAAAAGATGATTGTTGATTCTAAAGTTTCGCTAACAGCTTATGAACAATTTGTAAACTCAGATGACGAACATGATAAGGCTCAATTTCTGAAGGAACATATCAACTCTTTAAAACGCCATGTTGAGCAGTTGAGTGAGAAGAAGTATGAAGATATATATAAGATTGAATCTCCAGATTTCGTGTTGCTATTCATTCCAATAGAACCTGCTTTTGCAGTTGCAATAAATTCGGACAATTTTTTATACAACAAGGCATTCGAGAAAAATATTGTTATTGTAACGCCTTCTACCCTATTGGCAACATTACGCACCATAGACACCATGTGGAATAATGAAAAGCAACAAAAAAATGCCCTCGAAATTGCAAGACAAGCAGGGAGTTTGTATGATAAATTTCATGGACTTTTAACAGATTTAATTGGCATTGGAAAGAAAATAGACGCTTCCAAAATAGATTACAATGCTGCTATGAATAAGCTTGTGGAAGGAAATGGAAATTTAATTATAAGTGTCGAGAAATTGAAGAAAATGGGCGCAAAAGCAAAAAAGGCACTTCCTGAAAACATTATAGAGCGCGCTGGTGATCCCTTATAAATGAAGTATCTTTTGCGTCATAGAACCATTATCAGTTATAACTTTAACAATATAAATTCCTTTTTCATAGGATGATAGATTGAAAGAACCTTCATTGGTCTTAGAAAACAATAATTGTCCTGTAATAGTGTAGACTGCAATTTTTATATTTTCGTTATTAGTATTTTTTCTTATATAAAAAACACCATCATCACTTGGATTAGGGTAAATTTTCATGCTTTCAAAAGAAAAAATAGCATTTCCTAAAACCCCATTATTTTCTTGAATTGTTATCGATTGATTTATGGCTACTTGCTCGATTATTTCTACCACACCACTATGATTCCAAGTAACTTTAATATAATCGATACTCGTTGCAGTACCTAAACCAATAAATTCTTTGGAAGAATTCTGACTTAAATACCCTTCGCCACACAAGGTATAGCGGTATTGAGACGTACCGCCTGCAAAAACTTCTATCCGATTGCCAATACCATCTTTGTTTCCGATGGTTCCTTCAAGTTGAATTTTAATCCAATTGTTGGTGTTTGTACTATTATTATTAAATAGAAAGTTTGTTTCTGAATCATTAGAAACAACAACATCAGGTTTTCCATCATTATCAATATCTCCTATTGCATTCGAATAACTCTTTCTTGTATCGTTTTCGAAACCGATATCACTGGGGATTTGAAAGGTGTCATCTCCTTGGTTGTGGTAAAATGCTGAAGGTAATAAGTTAGAATTTGTACCATCAAACTCACCGCTAACGTATAAATCAAGATGCGCATCATTATCTGCATCTAAGAAGACAGCACCCCACCCTACACTATTGAATTCTGTACCAGTATCCCTTGCTTTATCTGTAAAAGTTCCATCACCATTATTATTTAACAATTGATTCCCGTCAGGCGTATTGGTCACGTAAATATCAAACCAACCATCGTTGTTATAATCTCCAATAGTTGTTGTCATTGCATTTACAAAAACACCTGCACCACTACTTTCAGAGGTGTCTTCGAAAGTATTATCTCCGTTATTTTTATACAATCTATTTCGATAGGTAGGTTTGTCATTGGAAACATAAATATCTTGAAAACCATCATTGTTATAATCAAAAAAAACTGCGCAAAAAGAGATTTCACTCGTTAGCAAAATACCTGCTTCGCTAGAAATATCTGTATAAACCCCATTGTTATTTTGGTATAAGTAATTTCTTTCTGCTTCATTGTCATCGTCTCGATTACAAATAAAAGCATCTAAATCACCGTCGTTATCGATATCTCCAAAAGATGCACCCGTAGTATGTTTATTATCGGTAAAAAAACCAATCGTGCTAGAAATATCGGTAAATACCATATTTCCATTGTTTTGATAAAATCGATTGCTACCGTTTAGTGCCGTAACAAAAAGATCTTTATCCCCATCATTATCGTAATCTACCCAAATGATTTGTTTTGTTTTTAGGGTATTAGAAATCCCAGTGAAGTACACCTGTGTTAAAAGCCCATTTGTATTTTTTAGAAAACAAATTTCTTCGGTATCCTCGGTTGCAAAAGTAATGTCATCCCATCCATCATTATTAAAATCAATAAAAGAAACACCACCACCTAAATCGCTTTCACCATAGGAAATATTCATTCCAAGAGCAGCGCTGCTTTCTAAAAAAGAAACTTGGCTTACGAATGGAATGGCATAAAAAAGGAAAGAAAAAAGAAGGCAATTAAATTTCTTCATAAACAAAATATTCAATTATAAATGTAGGAAGAAATTTAATTGCCGAGTCATATTATTACATCACAAACAATCTTCTGTGTGACATCATATCAGAAACACGGTCTCCAATTTCATGTAAGGCTTCGTCATTCTCTGCATTTTGTATCGCTTCATCGATAAAACCAACTACAGCAGCCATGTCAGAAGCTAAAAGTCCACGGGTTGTAATTGCAGGAGTTCCAACACGGATTCCTGAGGTTACAAAGGGGCTTTTATCGTCAAAAGGAACCATGTTCTTATTTACAGTGATGTCTGCCTTTCCAAGTGCTATTTCAGCATCTTTTCCAGAAATATTTTTATTTCGTAAATCAATCAGCATCATGTGATTGTCTGTACCTCCAGAAATTAAATCATATCCTTTGGCTACAAATGCTTTTGCCATTGCAGCTGCATTTTCTTTTACTTGAATTTGGTATTCTAAAAATTCATCGGTTAAAGCTTCTCCAAAAGCGATTGCTTTTGCTGCAATTACATGTTCTAAAGGACCTCCTTGATTTCCAGGAAAAACAGCAGATTGTAATAATGATGACATTTTTTTTACTTTTCCACTCTTCAATGTTTCTCCAAAAGGATTGTCAAAATCTTGCCCCATCATAATCATTCCACCTCTTGGACCTCGCAATGTTTTGTGAGTAGTCGTTGTCACTATATGACAATGTGGTAAAGGGTCATTTAAAATTCCTTTCGCAATCATTCCAGAAGGATGTGAAATATCTGCTAGTAAGATAGCACCAACACTGTCTGCTATGACTCTAAAACGCTTAAAATCGATATCTCTTGAATAAGCAGATGCCCCAGCAATAATTAAATTGGGTTTTTCTTTCGTAGCCGTTTCTTGAATTTTATCATAATCTAAAATACCTGTTTCTTTCTCAACTCCATAAAAAGAAGTTTTGTATAATTTACCAGAAAAATTAACAGGAGAACCATGTGTTAAGTGTCCACCATGTGATAAATCAAACCCTAGAATTTTATCTCCTGGTTTTAAACAAACCGAAAAAACAGCGGTATTTGCTTGAGAACCTGAATGTGGTTGTACATTTACATAAGTAGCACCAAACAATTCTTTGGCTCTATCTATGGCAATTTGTTCAACAACGTCAACAATTTCACAACCTCCATAATACCGTTTTCCAGGATATCCTTCGGCATATTTATTGGTTAAAACAGAACCCTGCGCTCGCATCACTTGATCACTTACAAAGTTTTCTGAAGCAATGAGCTCTAGTCCGTTTAATTGTCTTTCTTTCTCCTCTTCAATAAGGTCGAAAATTAAATTATCTTGTTGCATTGTTGTGTATTGTTTAAGTTTACAAAAATAATAAAAAGGAAGCATCCATTGAATACGTTTTGTTGATATTTTGCATATTTATATTAACAATTATAAGATCCTAAAAAAAGGGGGCATCAAAATATGTTATTGATGATTTTTCAAGAGTAAAATGAAAAAAAAATGCATAAATTTGATTAAAATATAAAAATCAAAAAATGATTATAACTGCAAACAATCCAAACAGAAAATCTTGGTTGAATGTCAACAAAGATTCCGATTTTCCAATCCAAAATATTCCATTTGGTGTTTTTATCACCAAAGAGGATATTATAACAATTGGAAGTAGAATTGGTGATTTTGCCATCGATTTAGGCGCATTGCATCAATTGGGTTATTTTGATGGAATTCCGTTGACAGACGATATTTTTTTGCAAGATAATTTAAACGATTTTATTGCAGATGGTAGAAAGACATGGCGCTTGGTTCGAAATAGAATTGCTGATATTTTTGATGTAACAAAAGGGAAACTTCGAGACAATGCTACTCATAAAGAGCATGTTATATTTAGAATGGACGAAGTAGAAATGTTATTACCGGTTACGGTTGGAGATTATACCGATTTTTATGCCAGTAAAGAACATGCAACAAACGTGGGGTCCTTATTTAGAGATCCAGAAAATGCATTGTTGCCAAATTGGCTTCACATCCCTATTGGATATCACGGAAGAAGTTCTTCAATCATTCCTTCTGGAACTCCAGTGAGAAGACCACATGGACAAACCAAACCTGAAGAAGGGAGCAATACGCCCGGTTTTGGTCCCACAAAACTATTAGATTTCGAATTGGAAATGGCTTTTATAACTACAGATGCAAACGTATTAGGTGATCGCATTCCAATTGAGGAAGCAGAAGAACATATCTTTGGTTTGGTACAATTTAATGATTGGTCGGCAAGAGACATTCAAGCTTGGGAGTATGTCCCTTTAGGCCCCTTCTTAGGGAAAAGTTTTGCTTCTACCATTTCACCTTGGATAGTTACATTAGACGCGTTAGAGCCTTTTAGAACTGATAACCCGAAGCAAGTACACGCCCCACTACCTTATTTGAAGCAAAGAGGAAAAGGAAGTTATGACATTCATTTACAAGTTGGTATTCAACCAGAAAATGGTGAAGAAACTATTCTTGCAAATTCAAACTTTAAATACATGTATTGGACAATGGCACAGCAATTAGCACATCATACTGTGAATGGGTGTCCTGTAGAAGCAGGTGACATGATGGGTTCTGGAACAATTTCTGGACCAACAAAAGACAGTTATGGATCCATGCTAGAATTGACTTGGCGTGGTCAAAACCCAATCAGATTAAAAGATGGAACGACGCGTAAATTCATCAATGATAATGATACCGTAATCATGCGGGCACATTGTGAAAATGAGAAAGTACGAATTGGTTTTGGAGAATGTGTAGGAAAAGTATTGCCTGCTAAATAAATTTTTTAAAACCTCTCCATAAAAAAAGCGCTGAATATTCAGCGCTTTTTTTTATTCTATTTTATTCATCAATGGGTGGATGCCCATGAATCTGTTCAAAATCTCTATCAAAGTTTTCGCGTAAGTAGGCATTTAACTTTTTACGATAATCGTCTTTCAGCCAAGTGACAAAGTTATGTGTGCTTTTTGAAATACATTTTGCATATCTGTTGATACGGTCATCTATCTCTTCACCTATTTTCTTTGCGAGAATTAAGGCATCAAAAACATCTTCACTGTTTTCAATACACATTTTCGCATGGTGTACGATCGATTTTTCTAGAACTCTTTTTGATGATTCACCATTTCGGATCGTATCAATATACACATACTTTACATCAAAGTAAATATCAGTAGATTTTTCGAAATCTTTTTTTATGTTGGTGGGCAATTCGTATCTAAAAGTACTTTCAATATCTTCATCAGAAAGAATGGCATCTAGGTAATAATCTGGCGACTTGAACATTTTTTGCCAGTCTAAATCTGCTCCCCAGGCTCCAAAACGATGAAAATTATTTCCTAAATCGACTACATTAAACGTGTTTTTGTTGTCTAAAATTCGGGATCCACGACCAATCATTTGATAATATAAAGTCAATGATTTAGTAGCTCTGTTTAGAATAATTGATTCTATTGTAGGCTCATCAAAACCGGTGGTTAAAATACTTACAGAAGTGATTATCGCATTGGGTGTTTTCTTAAACCAAGTTAGAATAAAATCACGCTCTTTTCTTGTATTTGTGTTGTCTAAGTGTGCAATTGGATATCCAGACTTTTTAAAAGCTTCGTATACTTGAATGGAAGTATTAATACCGTTATTAAAGATCAGTGTTTTTTTTCCCTTAGAAGTTGCCTCATACGCTTCAACAAGTTTACTCAACATGTCTGAATTGGTATACAAATCTTCCGAAGATTTTACGGTATAATCTCCATTTGCTCCTACCTCTAGTGATGTTAAACCTACATTAAAGGAATGCAAATCTGCACTTGCCAGAAAATGGTTATCAATTAAATGCTGAATGGTTTCACCAACAAATAATTCCTGATAATTCTCATACATTGGTAACTTAATGTTAGAACTCAGAGGGGTAGCGGTAACTCCCAATACAATCGAATTGTCAAAAAACTTAAAAATCTTTGTAAATGAATTGTAGTGCGCCTCATCTACAATGACCAAACCAATATCGGAAATATCAAGTTTTTCATCATTCAACCTGTTTTTCAAAGTTTCTACCATTGCAACAAAACAATCATATTTGTCTTGATCGTCTAATTGGGCGGTGCTATTTATGATTTTATTTTCAACTCCAAATTCGCTAAGCATGTTTGAGGTTTGCTTACTCAATTCAATTCGGTGTGTTAAGACTAAAACTTTCTTTTTGTACTTAGAAATATAGCGTCTTACAATTTCAGAGAAAATAACCGTTTTACCACCCCCAGTTGGAAGTTGATACAATAAGTGGTAATCATCACCAGCATTATCAAATCGTTGAAAGATTTCCGTGATGGCATCTTCCTGATAATTATATAATTCTTTTCCTGAGGTATTCTTTAACGTGCTAATTTCTGCCAAGATTTTGAAAATTTTGAAATACAAAAATAGGACTTAAAATAGGTTTTTCACTACTTTACCCTATTGAAATTTCGATAAATTTGTTTCTGCGATCTCATTATGTGAAGTATGAGCAACGGTAACCCCATTTCTAACGACTATTAATTGAGGAGATTGATGCACAACTTGAAAAGAATATCCTACTTCATCCGAAATATTTCTATAGTTTAAAAGATCTAAGTAGTACACTTTTAGTTTTTTAGTTTCAGATGTAAACAGTTTTTCAAATTGTTTGATAACCATTCTACTAATTCCACAACGTGTTGAATGCTTAAAAATAAGAACAAATTCAGTTTCAGACTCCGCTTTAATAGTGGCTAATTGATCTAATGTTGTTAATGGAATCCAATTTATAAATGTTTCTGCAACTACTTTTTCTTTTTTATTACTATTAAAAACTCCGTCAAACAATCCCATAATTCGTTATTAATTTTCAAATTCACTGCAAATGTAGGTAACTTTTACACATAGAATTGTGTGATAAACTAATATTTTCAAGTAAAAATGGGTGTTTAGAGTTCGCTGTTGAATGTGGAAGAACTGATATCCTTCTATCTCTTTTTTAACTATATTCGTTGCATAAAATAATCACTCATGAAAAAACACACACTCCTTCTTATCTTTGCTCTTACCGCTATACTTTCTTGTACAACTGAAGAAACAACTACCTACTATTTAATACGTCATGCAGAAAAAGTAAGAACAGATGCAACGAACCGCAACCCTAATTTAAACGAAACGGGAAAAGAAAGAGCTACAAATTGGGGAACCTATTTTAAAAATATAGATTTGGATGCGGTGTATACTACCGATTATAATAGAACTCAACAAACAGCAAGTCCAACAGCAAAAAACAAAAATTTGCCTATTCAGAAGTACGATCCAAGAAAGATGTATACAGAAGACTTTGCTGTTGCTACAAAAGGTAAAACAGTATTGATTGTTGGACATAGCAATACAACACCCGTTTTTGTAAATAAAATTTTAGGAGAACAGAAATACAAAAACATGGATGATCGCGACAATGCTAGCCTTTATATTGTTACAATAGTAGGCACAAAAAAAACAAGTCGGAT
>TARA_B110000908_G_scaffold34383_1_pt1 | contig 21189 bp, 2 predicted proteins | sample TARA_B110000908 | Tara Oceans TARA_B110000908 (sample SAMEA4398067) | marine metagenome | biome: Polar Biome; feature: [DCM] deep chlorophyll maximum layer (ENVO:01000326); material: water (ENVO:00002006), including particulate matter (ENVO:01000060) such as... | depth 36 m
CGGTAACAGCTATTATATGAATGCTTACAAAAAGAATGAAGGGGGAGCACTAACTAAAGCAGAAGATGGCGGTTCACATACAATGCCTGATGGTACAGTACATCCTGGAGCAACTCATGAAGATTACTTAGCTATGATGGGTCAACCTAAAATAGGTAGCTATGAATATGGTGCAGAGTATGCAATGGGTGGTCAACCGTTTGAAGAGAATCCCCTTAAAAGATTTACTGACGGTGGAGGAATGCAAATGGCAACACAAGACGGCAAGCTATCAGATGATCAAGCAGCCTTACAAAACATAATGGCTTACAGATCACAACTTATGCAGGAGTATGAAGGTACTGCTTCCTATGTAGAGGCTAACCCTAATGTTTTAGCTGACCCTGAAAAAGCTGCAGAACTAGAAGCTTCTATAAGACAGATGGAATCACAGCTGCGTGAGATAGATATACAGACTCAATCTATACAACAAAGTATGTTACAAAAAAGCCTTCAAGTAGATCCTTTTGCTGGAATGCAAGGAGTAGGTCAACCACAACAACAACAACAGCCACCTATGATGGCTAAATATGGTAAAGAACTATATAAAGCTCAAGATGGTTTAGAAGGTCAAGATGCTTGGGGATACCAAGGAACAGATGCTGAAGGCAATCCTATAATTGGACATCAAGAGAATGCATATAATACTTATGAAGAGTATGAAGCAGCAGGAGGAGCTGGTCAAACAGCACATGGTCAAGCATTTGATATAATGGCTAGTAAAGATTTTGATCCTGTAAGGAAGTTATGGATAAATAAATATAAAGAAACGGCTGCAGGTAATGAAGCAGGTAAAACAAGATGGGTCACTAATAAGGCAGATGGTACACCTTATACTGATGCAGAATTATTTCATACGTTTAATAGAATGAACTCTTACTTATCTGCAGTAAATGCAGGAGAAGGAAGCGGTGACATATTTGGGGCGGATGCTTCAGGTAATACAGACAACCTAGCTAAAAAGTATGGCTATGGTGATAAAAAACCTACGGAAGAAGAAATAAGAATATTCCAAGGAATGTATACTTCTTTAAATAATGCTAAGATTACAGATGATACAGGACTATTAGATCAGATTAATACTACGCCTATAGGTAAATCTCAATCTTACACTGCTGCAGATATAAAAGCATTAAAGAAAAATAACAAGTGGACTAATCAAAAAGCAGGTGATCCTAAAATGGTTGATGAGTTAGGAAATAATGTTTCTTATGTAGACGGTGCTTTAGGTTGGACAACAGGTGGTCAACATTATAAAGCAGAAAACGCAAATGAATCTTCTTCAAGTACTACAATAACAGAAGATGAGTGTGATGCAGAAACTAGAGCAAGGATCATGGAAGAGTGTAAGCAAAAAAAGATGAACTTTGATCAAGCGACTTGTAGTTGTGTAGCTAAGCCTGGTGAATTTAAAACACCTAAGACTCCGTTGTATGAAACATTTCCTCAAGATGATCTTCTTGTAGCAAGTAAGTCAGCGCAGTTAGCAGGTTTAAGTCAAATTAATCCTACTCTGGAACCTAGTGTAGATCCAACATTAATGAACCCTATGTACGTTGATCCAAGACAGCAATTATCTGTTATAGAATCTACGGCTGCAGAAGCAATAAGAGCTAATCCAGATCAAGCAACTGCTATTATGGGTAAAATGCAAGATGCTTCTGAAGGTATTATTAATAAACATGAAAATCTAAACACAAAGATTTATAATAATGCACAAGCAATAAATGTTCCTTTAATTAATGATGCTGCAGAAAAGAATGCAGGCAAGTTTAAATCATTTATGGATGAGAGCAATGCAGCTGAAGAGAATTTTGCTGTTGGAAGAATGGAACTGACAGACAATTTAGTTAATTCTGTAAATGATCAGATGAGTAATGCAGACCAACAGTATATGGAGAACTTAAAAAATCCACAATTCTGGTACAGCCCTCAAGCTCATAACATTGAGTACTATAATGAAAAGGGTCTTGACGGAACAACTGGTCAACCTATAAGTGAAAGCATGTCTGCATATGAAGAATACAAACTTTTGGCAGATAAAGATCAGGCATTTGCTGATAAGTATTTTGATAAGATATATAAACCTAAAAAAAATAAAGCTGAAGAGGTTAATATAACCAGAGAAAACGAACAAGTAAGATTTGGAAAAGAGACTTCACGTGAGAAAGACTTACTTAGAAGCAAGAGAGAGTTAAGAAAGTGGATTCTTGGATACAAATAAATATAAAAAGTTTATAAATATGAATCTTCTACATCATAAAAATTTAGTAATTTTGTAATATGGCAACCTACCTACCAAACGTAAATAAATATGTATCTAAGAGTAAGGCTTTTACGCCTAACTTTAAATTTATCTCTGATGCATTAGGACAAAGGCAAGACAGATATGACACTAACTATAAGAAGATGAACAATCTTTATGGTAGTGTTGTGCATGCGGATCTAAGTAGAGAAGACAATAGAGAGATTAGAGACAGTTATGCAAAAGAACTTGCTCCTAAATTACAACAAATATCAGGAGTTGATTTTTCATTACAACAAAATGTAGATGCTGCTAAAGCTATATTTACACCATTCTTTGAAGATCAAAACATGGTTAGGGATATTGTATTTACTAAAAGACACGGTAGTGAAATGCAAAAGTTTGAAAACTTTAGAAAGAGTGGAGATGAAGAAACAAGAAAAAAGTATTGGGGTGAAGGTGTAGAGATGTTAAACTATAGCATGGTTGATTTTCAAAAAGGAACAAGAGAAGAGTCAATGAACATACAATTACCTGAAGCGGTAGAGAACATTAACCTTGTACAGATGGGGATTGATGCTCTTAAGGAACTGGGTATGGAAAAAGAAGATGTATCAATTAGCCCTGATGGTAATTATCAAGTAACACAAAAAAATGGTTCATTATTAACTAGAAGAGCTATAGGTAAAAATGAAGAAACTGGAGAAATCATATACACAAACCCAGCACAAGACTACATTAATCAAACAGTATTAGATGATCCAAGAGTTCAAAGGTTTTATCAGACAAAATTCTATGTAAAGGCAAGACAGTTTTATGAAGAAAATGCTGAGAAGTATGGAGGAGAAGATGCTGCAAAAAAAGTATTTGTAGATGATATGATGGATGCATACTTTCAAAAACATGAGTCTACTAAAGCTGAAAAAGATGGTGAAGTAACAAGTGCAACTGAAGCTAAAAACAACTGGGACTCTTTTAGAAAACAGAATGGTAATTTTGTTGTAGGTTCTGAAGAACATAGAAACTATTCAAGAGCACGTGATGAATATATAATGATAAAGAATGGTAGAAAGCTAGAAGACAAACATCACAAAGAAATATCAGGTGATTCAGAAGGCACGGAAGACATGATGGAAAAAGCAAAAAAAGCTTACATGATGTTTAATATAGATGCAGACACAAAAGCTGCAGCTAAATTCTATGCTGACATTGACTCTAGTAGAACAGTTAAAGCTGATGACTTTGCATTAAAAAATCATCAACATAAGATTGATATGATTCAAAAAGAGTATGACAATGCTAATGCTTTAATAAAGATAGGTGTTGAAAAAGGCTATATGCAAGATGGACAAGGTAATTGGTCAGCACTACCTTGGGCAGAATCAGGAAATGGCAATAGCAATGTAGAAGGTAACAACGTGGGAGTTGACTATGGTGGAACTACTAATGTTGTTGCTGGATCAGCAGAAGAGACAATGGCTATAAAAGAAGATGGTACTGTAGATGTAATAGCAGAAAACACAACTGCAATAAAAAACAAGCTAGATGGAATTAATAACACCAGATGGTCTTCTATTGAGGAATACTTCTCTATAAAATCACAAGATCTTGGTGATGACGACAATGCTTATACTTCAGAAGGAATGAGCGTTGATGGTAAATTTATGTCATGGAAAGAAGCTAAAGAATATTATCTAAGGGATGAGAATAAAGATAAATTTAAAAATCTTTACAATAGAGTAGAAGCTGTAATAGATAGTAAAGACACAGGACCAAGTTTACAAAAAACTAATCCTGAGTTATACTACATGTTGAAAAAGAACAAAGGTAAAATAGAATCTGATGGCGTTGCAGTATTTGTAACTAGAGATAAACAAAATGAAGTTACACAAAATGTTATTGACTTATTAGTAGCTGATGGTGAAATAACTAGCGTACAAGCTAAAATGTTAGACGCTTATCCTATATTTAATTCTAAAGGTGAAATGCAAGAACCTGAAGCTATTGTAGGACAAATGCAAACTGATTTTGAACAGTGGTTTAATAATAACGGAGTAAAATTACCATTTTATAAAACTGGAGTTGGTAATGATGTAAAAGAAAGTCTTAATCCTGTTGCAGAAAAGTTTGGATTTAAAAATGGAGCAGCATTAATAGATGCATTATATCCAAAAAATTATACATATGGAGATGAAAGATTAGTTTCTGCAGAACCAAAACGTAATTCTAACAATTTAGGTGCTGTAAGTAAAAGACATTTTGCAAACATGTATGATGAGTTTTTTGGTAGAGACAGTGCTGATGAGTTATTTAGTGAGATCAAAGATAAGGTCAATAAAAGAATGACAAATGCAAATGCACTACCAGGCATTACTTCTTTTAATGCAGCATCTATGCTTACTAACCAAGATCAAGGTGGAACAGGAGGAGTTATATATAATTATCATGACTCTGAATACATCAATGGTCAATTTAATCCTGCTGCAAATGATCAACTACGTTTAATAAACCAACTATTAAGTGGACCAAAACAAAACTATAATGTAGTTTTAGGTAATGCTAGTGCAGAATATAATGCAGTAGAAAGTCCTGAGGCAATGTCTTTCCTAAAGCAGTTTATTAAAGACACAAAAAGAAATCCTGGAGACTTTACTAAAGGTAAAGGACCTAACGTAACAGTTAGATGGTCAGAAGTTATAGGAGGTGAGAATGGTAAAGGTAATCACAGTGGTTGGGTTTTAACTTTTGGTGATTCTTATGCAACTGATTTAGAAACTGTAGATGGTCCTATGGTTAGTTTACCAAATAATCAACTAACTATATTTGCTGATAAAGAATCTGGACAAAGCAACCCTAACGCTGTTAGAAACACTTATGTATCAACAACTGAGTTTATGGTAGACCTAAATAAAACTAGGGTAGTAGAAAATGATGGAGGAAAGATGATGTTCTATAGAAACAGTGACGGGCAAATGATGTTTAAATATGCATTAGGTGTATATTCAAAAGAAACAGAAGGTGGTAGTATTTCATACTCAAAATACAGCACCCCTCAAGTTATACAAGCTGGCGGCTATGCTGTTGATCAAGTTTATGAATTATATAGTAACAAGCTAGACGCTCAAATAAAAATCAACACAGAAGCTTCTAGTGCACATAAAAAAGAAAACCAAACTAGTAACTCACAACAATAAAAAGAATGGCAGAAGAAAACGCAAATCTGACAGAACCAATGTCTCAAGATATTATGTCAGGTACTCCTGACGTAGGTATTGGTACAGAAAATTGGGATAATATTAAAGATGCTCTTATTGTAGGTAGTGAGCCTTTAGGGACTTATCAAATAGAGGGATTAGAGAATGCTACTAAATTACACAACATGGTTGTGCAGTATCCTGTGTTTAATGCACCTACTATTACAAAAGAACCTACTTTAGAAAGTGCTAGAGATGAAATACTTGGTGGAGGTGTAGAACAAGTATTAAGTGGTATAGGTGGGAATGGACCTAATGAAGTACAGCCAGTGCGTTTTGGTGTTAAGAGTTCAAATTTTGATAGATACTATAATCACCCTAAGTTTAATGAAATAGGATTTCACCCTTATGCTGATAATGAAACAAAGTATAATGAGAGATCTACTTGGTGGGATGAAAATACAAGAGCAAGAAGTCAATTTGGAAAAATATTTAGTACTGGTTTTTTAAGTACTTACAAAGCTATGGGAGACCTTGTAAATGGTGATTACTTATCTGGAGATACAGAATCAGCAGAAGTGTTTGCTGATGCAATGAGAATAGGTAACTCATCTAAAGAAGGAGCTGGTGCATTTTTTAATAACTTAATGTTAAACTCTGGTTATACTGTAGGGATAATGGCTAACATAGCAGTTGAAGAACTGGCAATGGCAGGATTAGAATTAGGAACCTTTGGAGGAGCTACACCTTTAGTTGCTAGTAGAACTGCATACAATGCTATACGGGGTGGAAAAGCAATAGATAAAATGTTTGATGTTGGAGACTATGCTGGTAAGAGTAGAAGCATGTTACAACAAATGAAAAATTTAGATTGGGCAAATGATTTCTGGAGAAAAGGTGGTAAGTGGCTTGGTACTGCTTTAACACCAAATACATACAAAGCATTAAAAAATATAAACAGTGTACAAAATGGAGCAAGTCTTCTTTCTAATTCAGCTAAGCTAGCTAAGACTTCTGGAGCTTTATATAGAGACTTTAGAGCTATTAACCTGGCAATGGCAGAATCTAAGCTAGAAGGTGGTATGGTTAAGAATGATTTAATAGATGAGTTATATGCTGAATTTGTTAAAGAACATGGACGTGCACCAGTAGGTGAAGAACTTTTAAAAATAGTTAACAAAGGTGATGAAGCATCATTTACAACAACAATGCTTAATGCTCCTGTTATATATTTCTCTAACGCTATTGTGTTTGATACTATGTTAAGAGGGTTTAAAGGCACAGGTTCTTTATTAGCTGCAGCACAAAAAGGTATAGGTGGTAGAGTATTAAAAAGCAATGCTAAGCAAATGGGAACTGCAGGAACTAAAGCTTTTTATGATGGAGGTAAGACTGGGTTTAGAAGATTTGTTAATAAAGGACTTACAGGGAATTTAAAAACTTTTGCTGGAGCTGCGCTAAACTACGGTCAAGCTAATTTTGTAGAAGGTATGCAAGAGCTTATACAAGAAGGTATTGCTGTTGGTGCAAAAGATTATTACCGTAACTTATATAAGGATCCAATGGCAGCTGGTCTTGATGCTATTGCAGCATCAACATATGCTGGAGCAAAATCACAAATGTCCGGAGAAGGTTTTGAAGTATTTATGTCTGGTTTTTTAATGGGGGGTTTAGTACAAGGACCACAAAAGTTAATTTTTGAAAAAGGACCTGAATGGTATAAGAAAAAGAGTGACCCAGAAGGATTTAAAGAGTATCAAGAAAGTAAAGATGAGTATATAAAACAGACTGTAGATGTACTTAACAAAGTTTATGAAAATCCAGAAGAGTATTTCCAAGCTGATAAGATTCAAGCATTAACACAAAAAGAAGTTAATGAAGGTTTATTTGCTTCATCATTTGCAGAAGACGCAATGTCTTTTATGGATAAAAAAGATTCTGGTATATTTCATGCTTTGTATACAGTAGTTCACGCAGGGAAAATGGGTGAGTTTAAATCACAGATGCAAGATTATTTACAGTTAGATGAAAAAGGATTAATTGAAGCTTTTCCAAATGCTACTAGAGAAGAGGTTAAATCAGGCAAGACAAGAGAAAGAATAGAAGGGATGATTGAAAGAATGGATGACATAGAAAAGTCATACAAAGAACTCAATGATAAAATAATAAACCCTTTTACCCCAAAGAATTTTAAGAAAGGAACAAAGGAACATTTTGAAGAAACAATAAGTTCACAGGCATTTGATCATGCTAAAATGATTGCAATGTTTACAAGAAACAATTTTGAAAGAGCATTAGAGAGATCTAATGAAATGTACAAAGAACTATCTACAAACCCAGTGTTATCTAAAATGGACGCTAATGATATTTCTGTACTTGCTGACACAGCACAACTTATTCAAGAAATAAGAATATTAAAGTTAGATATTAAAAATTCAACCACACCTATAGAAGGAGAAGGAAAAATAAATCTTTCAGGTGAAATGAAAACAATATTAGATAAGAAAAAGAGAAGATTAGAATTACTGCAAGATTACTTTGACACACTAACAGACCCTGAGAACATAGAAAAGTATGAAGGTATAAAAGGTAAAGAATCTAAAGAAGGAAGCAAAGAAGATGAAGAGTTTAACAGGTTATCAAGTATCATAACAGATGATGCTATTAAAAAAGTAAGAGCTGACATATTAAGTACATCAACTATTACTGATGAAATTTCAGAAAGACTTGTTAAATATCAGTCTGGTACTTCTAACCCTTTTGGTGTATTTGATATAAACAATTCTGATAAATTAGAAAGACCAGTTATGGAATTTCTAAATGAAATGGCTGGAACTTCTAAAGATAACTATATAAAGTATGATGAAGTAGAAGAAACAATAATAAAACTTATAGATCAAAAAGCACTTAAAGGTAGAGCTGATGACTATAACAAAATGATTAAGACAATACTAAACCCAAAAGGTCTTAAAACATTATCAGATAAAATTTCTATTGTATTTAAAGAGTTATTTTTTGAGAACAAAGCTCAGGTATTAGAAAGAATGAAATCTTATGTTGCACAAGAAGAAAAAATAATATTCCTAAAAAACTTAGCTGAGTATGGCATATACCCAGATGCTGAACAAGCAGAAATATTCTTAAAAAAAGGAGAAGCTCCTTATGAGTATATGACAGAAGATGGTATACTTACACCTGACACTAACATAGAACTCTATGAAAAGAAAGATGAAATACTAGGTACATATTTAAACTTAAGTAGTAATAAAGTACAAAGTGATAAAAAAGAAGAGACTAAAGACAAGGTAGAAAAAGATGAGGAGCATGATAAATATAACTTTGAGGACACACATTTTGACAAAGGTGAAGACACAAGTGATATATCTGAAAACGCAATAGGTAAATACACAGGTAATGCTTATGGTGATGCTTTTCTAGTTAGAAAGCACAAAGAATATTTAATTAGTAAAGAAGGCACAAAAGGTGAAGTGTTGACTGGTCACTCAGAATGGTTAAAGGATCCAGTATCTAAAAATGCTAGAGTTATAGAAAGTGCTATTAATAGAATACATGATGAGATATTTGTAGAAGAAAGGCTTATAGGAAAATCTGATGAAAGTTTTTATGGTTGGTTATCTACAATGAAAAGTGATCCAAGGATTTCTGATATTCTTAGAAGTGTTAACATTAAGATTTCTGATATTATAGAACCTGAAGTTTTAGAGGATAATGTAAAGACAACTAGTAGTGACACTAAATATAAGGTAGAAGAAAAAACAATTACTGATAAAGATACAGGAGATAGATTTAAGACATATAATATTGTAGATGAACAAGGTGATGTAGTAAATGATAAACCTTTCACTGACAAGTCAAAAGCAAGCACTGAAAAAAGAAATATAGAGAAGAAAAGAAAAACTAAAGATGCCTCTAACAAACCTTTTACTTTTGCTAAAGCTGAACATAAGAAGGGAGACATTTTAATAGATGGGAATGGAGAAAAGTATATGGTATTTTCTACACCAGAAATGGTAGAAACTAACAAGAACATATATCTTAAAAAGTTTGATAAAATCTCTAGTAGAAAAAAGGCAGATAAAATATTCTTAGATGAAGCTGCGTTTAATGAAATGAAGTTTGAAAAGCAAACAGAACAACAATTAGACTATAAGAATAATTCTAGTAAAATAAAAACTAATGAGCCTTTAGCAATATTCCCTGTATATAATAGAGACATAACAAACAGAAGTGATCAAATTGAAGAAGGAATTACAAAGCTACAAAAGACACTAAGAGAAATAACACCAGAGGCAGCAAGTAAGGTTACCTTTAAAGTTACACCAGGTCCAAACTGGTTCCGTGCAGAAACAGAAAAAGCAGGAGATAAAACTAATTTCAAAGCATCTACTGAAGCTATTGAAAATGAGTTTATAAAATCACATGGTCAGAAATGGCAAGTTGAAATACAGCTTAATGGAGAAACTATAGGTTTTTTCCAAGGACCTACAACTTTAAAGTTAATTAATGGAAAAGGTGCAGAGATAAACCCTATGGAGATTACTGAATCTCAAGTTCAGAACATCTTTAGATCTTACAAAAAAGACAAGATAGAAGACATCACTGAAGAAGTAAGAGATAATTATGTGCAAGCTTACGGTATATATGATGTTATAGATAAAGCAATGGAGGGCATTAACGAAAAAGTTTTTACTCAAAAAGAATTAGGTGTTACATTAAATATTTCTGAAGGATCTGTATCTATTGCTGAACCAGGTGAAGGAGTTTCTTTTAAGGATCTAGATTACAATTCATTGGCGTTTGTAAATAAAGAAGATCTAATAGATCCTAATGAAAAACCATATTACATATTAGATTACAACAGAAACTATAACCAAGAAGGTAAACCTAACGCTAAGGTAGAATACAATGTTATTACCAACATTAAAATAAACACTCCTTCAAGACAGTTACTAAAAGAAGAAGCAAGAAAGTATGAAAGTAAATTTAACCCTAAAAAAAGAATAGGTAAGTATATTGCTCTTGTTAGTTTACCTAATGGAAGATCAGCATATGTAAACCTTGTACCTAAGGGTATGAATGAAAAAGAAGTTACAGACTTGTTTGATGAGTTAAAAGAAAGATCTATTAATACAACTGGTAATAATATCAAGGATAATAAAGTTATAACTTCAGGATATAATAATAAATTTAATGCAGGATTTCAAAAAAAGTTATTCATATCATCTAATGAAGGTGTATACATTGAAATGAAAATTTCTGAAGATGGAGCCTTTAGAGTTGATTATTCAGATTTAAATGTTAAAAAAGCTAAGAAGGGACAAAAGCAAATAGGTCAAGATAGAGTAACTTTAATAGTATCTGCTGTAAAATTTCAAGAGATGGTAGATCTTCAGGAAGTATTGGATCTAATAAACAAAGAAGTATTTGGTACTAAGAGTCCAATAAAAGGAAAAGCATTTGTTAACTTTGAAAGCTTTAAAAATTCTGTTCCAAAAGATCCTAGCATAGAAGATATAGAAACAATGTCTACTAAACTTAACAAAGAAGTTAAGAAAGATATTAACTTTTCTTTATCCTCTACTGAAAACATAAATGTAACTAGAAGAAGAGTAGCTAAGACTGTACCTAAAGAAATAGAAAAAGAAGCTGAGACATTAACTACTCAAGAAAAATCTGATGCTATTGAGTCTGATTATCAAAACATTGATCTTGAAGTTTTAGAAAACATAGCTAAAAAACAAAATGATAATAAAGAACTAACTGCGTTAGAAGACAATATTGCTTTCTTTAACAAAGAAGTTTTAGCAGGAATTAGATTAAAGTTTAGTACTAAACCTGTATCTCAATCAAATACAGAAAGTGCTGCTGAAAATCAAAGTGCAGTTAGTGAAATTATGGAACTTTCTGAAAAGATTAAACTTAGAAAGAGAAACATAAGAGCAGAAAATAGAAGTAACCCTGACAACCTAGATAAATCTAATAGAGAGATTAATGAGATAAACAAAAGCGCTATATCAACTGATCCTGAGCTATTACTTTTACAGGCAAAACTTAAGGTTGCTAAAAGTAAAGCTAATAAGATTATAAAAAGCTTTGATGGTCATGACATAGAAGATGTAGAAACATTTACAAGATGGGTGCAAGATAATCTTCCTGAAGGTATAATAATTAACATTGAAGACTTAACACAAAAATTAAAGTCTGGTTATATTACTGTAGGTCAGTTTTATATGCAAATGAAAAATGTGTCTAAAGGCATAATGGGGTTAGAGGGTGTTATAACTGTAGGAGCAAATTCACCTTTTAAATATCATGAAGCTTTTCACTCTGTGTTTAGAATGTTACTTACTGAAGCAGAAATTACTAAATACTTAAATCTAGCTAAGAAAGAAGTAAAAGCTAAATTAAGAGCAGAAGGAACTACTCTAGATAAAGCTTTAGACAATATGAGAAAGCAGCACGCCATGTATGCTGAAATGTCAAATAAGCAGCTAGAAGAAAGATACTATGAAGAATATTTAGCTGATGAGTTTGAGAAGTTTAAGATGGATCCTAAAAATACAAAAACAAACACTGAGAACAAATCAATGTTCCAAAAGATAATAGACTTTATATTTGGAGTGTTGTCAGAATATAGACCAAGACAACTTAATAAACTTTTTGATGGTATAGATTCAGGTAAGTATAAAAATACAAGTATTAAAGAGAATAGGTTTACACAATCATTTGACGGTGATGTTGCATACAAGCTTGAGTTACTAGATCCTAAGTTTATAGAAAGAAAAGCTGAAGACAAAACAGTTCAAGTAAAACAAGTAAAGAACTACATTCCTGCTGACCAAGTCAATGAAATAGTTTCAGGTATAGCTAACCTATATACAAGAAGATTAAATAATACAAAAGGACCTACTGACGGAAAGATATTACTAGATGAAGCAATAGCTGACTGGATAGAAATGTATAATCCTAATAGACCTTTTTATGTAGATCAAGGACAATGGCATGATGATAATGTAGATGAATTAACATTAGTGTATGAATCATTATTAGAACAAATCAATGATGTAAAAGATCTTGTAGAAAGAAACATATTTGAGTTTTCTGGAACAAGAATAGAAGATGTTGACTATACAGAACAGGATGAGAAATCTGTAGGTGATTATGATAAATCAGCAGACATGTTTGGTGGTTATGCTGGTTTACCAAAACGTATAAGGTTCTTAATATCACAAACTACAATAGAAGAAACAGATAGGTATGGTAATTCTTATGTTAATGAAGAAACAAAAGAACCAATTATTATAAATATAAATCCTGAAAACGTATACAACGGTTTATTAAAAGTATTATCTAATACACCAGATGATCTTAAAATGTTTCAGAAAGCTTGGTTATTTTCTAAAGGTAACAATCATACAAAAGCAGCAGTTACAAAACTATTTAAAGATATAGGTATACTTGAGTTTGCAAGAAGCGGTGACATGTTTAAAGAAGGAGCTGAGATGCCATCAACAGTTGCTGACTCAGCGTTGTATCTATCATTTATTAAAGGTTTTAGAAAATATAGAGTTGATAACATATTTGCACATACTGATACAGATACTGGAATTACACACTTGTATGCTGCTAATAAAAAAGATGATGCTCATTCTACAGTTCAACAATGGGCTGAAGATTTTAACAAGAAATACCCTAGATTAAAGCTAGAAGGTTCAGAAGAAAGAGAATCAGCTATGGATGCATTAAGTGAGTTAACAGGGTTATTAAAACGTAGTTCTTTCCCAGAAACTTTTAACTTAACAAAAGAAGTAAGTGATATAGCAGATATTTTAAAAACTTCTGCTGGCATGAATATACATGAAAACTACATATTATATAGTATATATGATGGTCTCACTGTACTTACAGAAGAACAACAAGCTTTATATAATACTTATTCTTATGTAGATCCTCTTGAAGTAGAAGCTTTGTCCCACGTAAGACAATCATTATCTTCGGGTGAAAATTTATATTTAGATAATCAAACAGTATTTGAAACAGAAGATGCTGAAGGAGAAGTTAAATATGAAAAGGGGGGTGTTAAAAATAGACTTAAAAAAATAGCATTAAACAATTCAAGTTTTGATGAGTCAGTTGGTGCATCTACTTTCATAGATTCAGAAGGGAACAGAAGATATGCACATCAAGATCCTACTTTTCATTTAGAAAAAATTGCTGAAATGGAAGGTGCTGAGTATATAGATGACAAACTTAAAGAAGATGTTTTCTTTGAAAAGAACATGTTACTTAAAGATTCTAAGTTCCAAGCAATGGTTGCTGCAGGGCAAGTTAGAGCTTTACGTATTGTTGGTAGTAAAGAAGGACCTCTTGCATTAACTGAGTCAGGATTACAATCTCAAAAAGGGAGAATGGTAGGTGACACAGGAGTTAGTTATGGTAAATCTAATCCTAGAGAGTTTGCTTTAGATATGATACACGCATATCTTTATAATTATAATAGACAATCACCAGACAAGACTAGAATACTAGAAGATGCTAAAGGTATAGAGTTTGTATCTGCTCCAATAAACATTAGAGTCATAGAAGCAAGTAACACTGGTGATTTTGTTTCTGCTCCAGTCCACAAAATGTTGGAAAGAAGTAAACAAGGTAATGAGATTTCTAAGAAAGCTATAGACATGTTTGCTAATGAAGTTAGAATTGAATTTGATAGAGCAAGGAAATTCCACATAGAGGAAAAAGCAGGTGTAGAAAATCTAATAGATAAAAAAGAAAGATTAGGTAAACTCCATACTACATACACTTTACTTACTAAGCTTACAACAAGACAACGTAACATAAAAGCAGAACTTCCTAAAATAGACAATGATCAAAAAGCTGCAATAGCAGATGGAAAACAAACTCTTTATATTTCTACAGTTGCTGGTGCGGTTAATACAAATTTATCACAAGACCAAGAAGGTGTAGTTGATATTGATGGAGAAATGTTTGTAATGAAATACAGAGGTAAGTACAATTACAATGAACTTTCTGAAGAAGAACAAACTAAATTAATTGATAACTACCGTCCAAGCATAACAACTATAAAATCTGAAGATAAAAAACAATTTAAAGTAGATATAGATGGAATAGAGCATTTTACAACTAGCGCTGTAACACGTAAGTTTTTTGCTGGTTATAAAGACATGGTTATTTTTGATTTTGCAAGACTTGAAGAATCAGAAACAGTTGAAGTTAAATTAACTGAGTCAGAAGGAACAGAAGAAATTAAATTAGACACTCTAGATAAAGACATAACAGCTGTGCAAAGAGTAGAGAAAGTTGCTGAGTTTGGTATAGAAGGTGTAAAGGAAGAAGATTTGTTTGACACTGTAATGGAAGAGATAGGTGGTAAAGAATTAATTAAAGAAAGATTACAATCTGAAGTTAATGAATTTATTCTAGGGTTAAAAGAAGTAAAAGCCTACAGTAGAGTATCAGGAGAGTTAACTAAAGGTTTAGGTGAATATGTAAAAGTAAAACAAGGTAAAGATACAGCATATGATAACTCAGATCACGCATACTACATGGAGTTATATAATCTAAAAGAGAATGATTTAGATTTTAATCTTGCTCAAGTATATCTTAACAACTACATAAACACTAAATCATTTAATCAACTACTATTAGGTGATCAAGCATTATCACTTAAAAACTTTATTGATGCCGTAAAGAGAGCTAAGATGCAGAACGGTGCAGGTGCTTCAGCAGCAACAGAAATATATGATGAAGGTAAAGGTATTATGCATAAAGTTGATAGAATGTCAGCTTTTGTGCATGAAGACTTTGAATATGAAAAACAGTTTAATGAAATATACAAGTCTGATAGAGATAGAAAAAAGGAAAATGGTGAGTTAACAGATGGTCAAATATATATAACAGAAAAGACATTAAGATATATGCTGTTTGGTTTTGGTAAATTAAATGATGCTCAGGCTGATATACTAGATGATATAGCTGCAGGTAACATTGAAAAAATAAATAGTGAATTCTTTGGATCTAATAGACAATTAAGTCACAAGAAGCAAGACATGATTGCTAATTCTTTAAAAATTGTTTACGGAGACGGTTTAGTATATGAAAAAATGTCTGCTACTCTATTATCTAAGAATGCATATTCTGTACAGGACATGAATGGTAACTGGGTTGCAAGAGTTGGTAGAGAGGCTTTACATAACAAGAGAGTAAAATTAGAAGCTTTTGAAGCTGCAGAATGGGCAGAAGGCAGAGGTACTTTAGCAATGTCTGTTCCTAAGTCAGCGTCTAAGATGATGAACGCTAACATCATGCCTAGTAATTTAGATATGATAAACACAAAACCTATTGATGGTAAGTACTCAATGGACTTGTCAGCTAAACATATGAGATTACAGATGATAAATCCATCTAATAAAATTGAGATTGTTGATGCTAGACAAATAAAAAATCTTATTACAAACGAGCAGGACATGAATGCTACAGTTATCTTTGATGGTAAAGAGTTAACAGTAAGAGAACTTATTCAACGTTATCATACACTAGCTGGTGATAAACTAAAAAATGAGTTCTTTGCACAAAGAAATCTTACATTTACTTGGTCTAGTGCTATAGGAGCATTAGATAAAGTTACTGCTGTAAATGGATTTGTTCCAAAAGGTAGTAAAATAAATGCTGACTTACGTGCTTTTGTAAAGTATGCAATAGCAGGTTTAGAAGCATCTAAAGCTAAAACTCAGATGTTGTCGTATTTCCAAGTAGATGAGTTTGGTGAGCCGCAATATAATTTAAACGGCCCAATGACTCATGATAAGTTTGAAGAATTGTTCCTTGCTTATTTCTCAAAAGGAATACTAGCTGGTAAACAACCAGGTGTATCTGCAGCATTAGTATCTGATTTTGGTGTATACTCAGTAAAAAGAGTTAAGCAAGTTGATAAAAGCGGAACACCAATAGATTGGCAAGTTATAAGAAGTGATGACTGGGAAAATTTAAAAAAACAAAACCCATCAAAATATAAAGCTGTAGAGTATAAAGAAGATTTAACTGGTCACGTATTAGGAGTAAATGACTTTTATTTAGACAGACTTAGAAGTAACGTTCAAGAGTATGACAAGTCTGGCAAGTCTACTGGTCAAAAGTTTACAGAGTTTATGATGGCTCCACATTTTAAATCACAATTAGACAACAACGTTCCTTACAATCAAGCTTTACCTGATGCAGTTGCTAAAATGTTTGGTATTAGAATACCATCACAAGATAAACACTCTGCAGTTAATCTTAGACTTGTAGATTATCTACCTGTTTATATGGGATCTTCTGCAATGTATGCAAGAGAATTAATTGAGTTATCAGGAGCGGATTTTGATATTGATAAGTTGTATATGCATATGAAAGAATTCTATCATGACGGTAGAGACTTTGTTGAGTACGGAAAAACTACAAATGATATAGCAGGATACGAAGAATATGTTAGATGGGTATTAGAAAATGCAACTAAGGGTTCAGCTATTAGACAATCACTTAACAGATGGAACACTAATGAAGAAGTAAAAACTTCTCTTGCTTTATCTGCTGATGAATATAATGCATTAACCTTTGAAGAGAGAGCATTAGCTAGAGACAAAATAACAAACTCAAACAATAAGATCACAATAGATCTTTTAGATGCAGTAATGCATAGCCATGTACCTTTAGATGCTGTAAATATTAACAAATTGTTTGACAGAGCAGAAGGTTTACCTGAGTCTTTAGAAGCTATTGGTCTACCTGTAACGTTTGCTGAATACAAAGCATTTAAAGATTCCTATAAAAGAGAGCCTTTTAATGCTGCAATAAACAATGAATTATTAGATGTCAAGTTTGGTTTGTTAGGTAACAAAGGTATTACTGAGCCTAGAAAAGATAGACACACATCTATTTATTATGAACCTGCTGTTACTTCACCATTATCTGATGAGATAGGTAAAGAACAAGGTGGAGAAGGTGGAGTACTAGAATGGTTAAGAGAAACATTAGGAGATGTTTTAGGTATAGTAGGAGAAAACGAACTTGATGTAGACAGTCTACTAGGTCAGATAGAAGCGTGGACTAATAATAAAGAAGGTGCAAGATCTATTGGTAATGTTGTATTACCAAATATGATAATAAGTGTACTTACAGAGATGGGTGTTAAGATAAGAAGAAAGAAAGGCATTGCTATACCTGAAATGAACGGTGTTAAATATGATTCTTTTGGTTATGATTATGAAATAAATCATGATACAAAACAGTCTGACCCAATGAGAGCTAGAAAACAATTTATCATTTCTGCATTGATTACTGCAATGACAGATAATGCTAAATTAAGATTAGCGTCTAAGTTAGGTCTTAAAAAAGCAGCTCTTGCTAATGTAGTAACAATGTTAGGTTTAGGTGTTGATTTAAAGACTGCAGTTTTAATGTTACAATTTCCAACAATCAAAGAAGCATTATTCCACGGTGAGAATAAAGATGATATGTATGACCCAGGGCATATTTCTTTACTAAAGACAAGATTAATAGCTATAGATATAGCATTACTTGCAGAACAAGATAGAACAAAAGTATCATTTAAAAAAGTCCAGGTTAATATGGACAACCTAATAGAAGGTATAGCAACTATAAAATTTGATAGATCAGAAGCTTTTGTTACATTTGGTTTAGGTGATGATAAAGGACTAGAGATTCCAGCAACAACTTTATTATTAGAAAAAGCAACACTAGAACAATACTTAAACTTTAATACAATTACTGAGACTACTGAAAAGATGAGTCCTTTAATCAATTTACAAAAAGGTTTAGGAAAAGACTTAGTTCAATTTGACAGAGTCCAAGAGGCTGCTGTAGAGCTAGGACTAACAGTATCACAGAAAGAGTTTGAGGATTCTCTTGTTCCATTCAGTACACGTGATATATTCTTAAATAAAGGTACTATGCATAATGTTTATTATGAAGTTTATAGAGAATTACATGATGAACTTTTACCTACTGTTATGCTAAAAAGAACACCTAAGTTCTTAGAACTAAAAAATAAAGTTCTTGCTAACATGAGAAAAGGTGATGATAAGTTTAAGAAAAGAGTTAGTGGAGATCTTGTAAGCTACTTAACTATAAAAGCTTACATGGTGGCTCTAACTAAAAATAAATTTGCTGGTAACTCTAGAGAGTCTTTACAAAACTCACTTGTTTATGATGGTAATATATACTCTGACGTTATAGATCCTAATTCATTAAACATAGAAAAAGTAATAAACAGAATAAAAGATAGACTTAGTGCTGAAAGTAAGACAAACTACTTTATTGATGTCTTTACTAGATTAATGCCTGCTATGCATGAAGATAACAAATCTGGTCTTATAAAATTAATGTCTAATACTTGGACACAGTTCTCTGATTCAGAATTGATTAGGGTACAAAATAGTGTATTAGAACTTCTTAACATGGATAATGGAGATGCTACTATGTATGATGATGTACAACACATAGTTCATTATCTAGCAGTTATGGATGGTATGGCATTTGGTGACGGATCATTTATAAATGTAATACCAACAGCATTAACTAAAGATCTATTAAATAGTGTAGATGCAGTGCAAGATTTATTTATGCAAGAGAAAGAAAGAAAAGGAGCTTACAAAAATATATTTGATATAGACTTTGACCAGATGATTGATGAGTTTATAAAAGGATACTCAACTAGTAAAGCTAATTTCTACTACACAAAAGCTGTATATAAAAACATAGATGTAATAGAAAAACCTAATGAGATTGACATAGCACTAGGTATTGAACCATCTAAAGAAGATGCTAAAAAACTAGAACAAAAAAACAAAAACATATTTGCAAACTCTCCTGTTTTCTTAGATGAAAATACAGGAACTTTAACTATAGATATATTTAGAGGACTTCCTTTTGAGTTTAACAGTAGAGTCAAAAGAGTAAGATTTTTAGGTGCAAAAGCTACTTCTGCTAATTACCTAAAAAGAGATCAGCATATTAAAAAGATAAAGAAAGCTGGCTTAAGCGTTAAGTATATTCCAATGAAAATTGGTGACGATAAAGTTCTTTTACCTCAGATTGTATTTCCAGCAGTAATAAGGAATGGTAAAAAACTTTACATGTTAGATTCTGTACTAAGAGACAAAGCATATAAAACAGAAGGTGATTTAACAAATATAATACCAAGTGACTCAAATGTTGCATACGGTAATGAAGCTAAATATATTGAAGTAGAAGTAAAAGGGTCTTCTGTACAAACAGCTATAGCTTTTATGTTTGGAGTAAGACCTTCAAGTGAAGCTATAGTTGAATTTGGTAAAGACAAAAGAAAATCTTTTGGTGAAGCAATAGATGTAAAAGAAGAAGATGAACAATCAGGTGCAGATGTACTGGGTGGTTTATTTGGTGATACAATTGAAGAAGGGAATCAAACAGATGATGTTGTAGGTGAGTATGTTGAGTTTGAGGAGATTGATGATATTGCAGATCCAACAGAGCTTACAGATGAAGAAAAATTAACTGATTGGTACAACTCATTAAGCCCAGCGCAGCTTAGCAGCTTAGCAGGCGCCAGCAACAGAGGACTAAATAATGATGTTGCTAGAGCTACAAGTTTAGGATTGTTTGCTATTACTAGTGCTAAAGATGTTGTATCTTTGTTAAAAACAACTGACAGTACAGCAGATAAAATTATAGATGTACTTAAAAAATGCTACACATAAAAATTTGAGAAATGGTAAAATGTCCTAACAGAAACACAAAAGAGTACAAAGATTTATTAGCTGTACATAAGAACCCTATGAAGGTTGATATTCTTATCAACGACTGGCAGAACATGACAGGTAGTGAAGAAATACCAAGTCCAGGTCTTGTTGAAGAGATGTTAGGTACAAGTGATGTCATAATGTCTTTAAGGAGAGATTCTTTAGAAGAGTCTTTATTAAGAAATCTTGCAAATAAAAACATAATTAGCAAGTACAAAAACAAATGGTATGTTAATGTAACAACACCAGGTCAACAAGAAAGCTCACAAGTTACTATTAAGAATAATATAGGTAGACTACAAAACTATTTAAAGAACCAAAATTTAGGTAAAGCTATATCATTAAGAAAAACAGCTAACACCTATGAAGTCATAGTAAACAATGACATGTTTACTAAAAAAGATCTTATTGCTAACAGAGTTGATCAAGATTCAGCAAAAGTTGCACAAGTAGTAAACCACTTAGGTAATTTATTTCCTCAAGTTAGAATTAAATACATGACTCCTTCTGAAGCTAAGGTTGCCTATAACTCTTTACCTCAGGACTCTAAAAGAAAAGTAGAATTTAAAGATATTAAAAGTTTTTACTTTAACGGGAATGCTGTATTAATAAAAGGTAGAGTAACAAAAGATACAGCTGTGGAAGAAGTTCTTCATCCTTTTGTAGATGCTCTGTATAAAAGTAATACTAAGCTTTTTAATAACTTGCTTGCTGAAGCTAAGAAAACATTTCCTCAATTAGCTCAGCAAATTGAAGCAACATACTCAGCAAAGAAAGAGTTTTCTGTTAAAGATAGATCACAAGAGTTAGTGACTCAAGCTTTATCAAGACACTTTAACCAGACATATGAAAGTACTCCTACACAACCTTGGTATAAATCTGTAAAGGATTT
>TARA_B110000908_G_scaffold21356_1_pt1 | contig 21053 bp, 20 predicted proteins | sample TARA_B110000908 | Tara Oceans TARA_B110000908 (sample SAMEA4398067) | marine metagenome | biome: Polar Biome; feature: [DCM] deep chlorophyll maximum layer (ENVO:01000326); material: water (ENVO:00002006), including particulate matter (ENVO:01000060) such as... | depth 36 m
AATAAAAATAAGTTCATATTAAGAATTTGTGGTTCATCCAATAATGTGACAAATGTAGCATTGTCAATATTTATAAGTAACTATTTGAGTGGTTTTTTTTGGCTATTTAAGCTTATTTATAATAATTCTAAATTAACAGATTTTAACAATTTATTTTTTACTCAAAACGGTAGAAATTTTAAAATAGTCAGAATCCTTACTTGGTCCATTTTTGAGAGCTTGAAATTGCGTAATTGTTTCATTCACCTCATCTTCTCTCAAGACATTTACTTCTTGATTGATGTGAATTAAAGGAACTACATTTTCTGTATCTAGCTCTTCTATTTTATCTACAAAAGCAATGATTTTTGATAAATCTTTTCGGATTCCATCTTTTTGATCGTCTTCAAATTTTAACTTAGACAAATTTGAAAGATGATCTATTATTTCGTTTGTAATTTCCATAGATTTAATTTTAAAACAAATTTAATACAATTAAATTTAGATAAAAAGAAAACTACTTTAATAGTATTGGTTAAAATTAATAACTGATTCCTTTTTCAATTTTAGAAAATGTTTCTTTTACTAATTCGGGAATGTCTTTTTCAGTTTTTCCTTTGGTAGAAATTGGAGAATGAAAAATGACTTTTGCTATTCCTGGACTTCCGGGTCCAAACAAATCGGATTCGGTTGCAAATAGCTTCCAATTATTTGCAAAAGTAACTGGTACTAGATCTACTTGCTGAGAAACGGCCAATACAAATGCTCCTCGTTTGAAAGGTTTCATTTTTGGAATTCCCTCTGAAGGAATTAATCCTTCTGGAAAAATAGCTATCGAAAATCCTTTTTGAACTGCCTCTTTTGTTAATTCTATTGATCTTTTTGCTTTCATCCCGTTACTTCTATCCACAGGTATATCCATGTTACGAAAGAATATTTTGATGATTGGCCATTTCAGTAATTCGGCTTTACCTAGAAACAAAAAAGTATTGGGAATTACAATAAACATCAAAACTATATCCAAATAGGAAGCATGATTTGCACACACTACAAAAGGAGATTTTGGTAACAGTTCCTTATTCTTTTGCACCACTAAAATCCCTGTAAACAACAACAATAATTTTGCCCAGATTCTTTTTAATTTAAAAGCTTGATGGATTCTTTTGTCTGTTTTTAATAAAAAATAAAAAAGAGGAAACATGGGTATTGCCAAAATTAAAAATACAAGTATAAAGTATACTTTGTATAAAAATCTGAATGGGGCAAATATGTAATAGACTATTCTTTTCATTTACTGTCGTCAAATAAAAAGCTTTAAACTGTTAAAACCAAAAAAAAAGGCCAGGATAAACCTGACCAGTTTAAAATAACTTAATTCTTTTATAATTTTCTTCCCTTTACAGAACGAGCACTATTTTTTCTTTTTGTGCTATTTTTTAATTTAAATACTAGGTAAGATTTTAAACTAGTAGAGTTTACGAAAAATTCTTCGTTCCCATAATTTACAACCCCCATTCTCTTACGAGAATCAAAACTATCAGATTTAATTCTATATTTTCCATCTGTAGGACTTGCTTTAAATTTTAAGTTTTTCTCTTCTTCGAAACTCACATACATAATATCTCCTTCTACTTTTTCTACTATGCCTCTAGTGTTAGCAGCTATAATAACTTTATTAGAATTAACATTATCTTTTATTACCAATTCTCCACCTTCGGTTTTATTTGATTTATCTCCCTGACTATTTGTTAATACAATATCTCCCATTGTATAAAATTGAAGACTTTTTACGTCATCATCAGATAACTTGTATTTCGTCTGCTCAGAAGTAGTAAATGGCATTTTAGATGAGCAAGAATTCAACAAAAATGATAGGGCTAAAAATGTATAAACTATTTTTTTCATTAGGTAAGTTTTTTTGTTTTTGAAAAAGTTGCAAATATCTTGCCAAGATTTTATTTCAATGCGAATTTATACTAAATATTTTTTTTGACCTAATAAAGAATAACCAACTTCTTTATTTTCTTAATTAGTCAACCATCAGATTACATCCTCTTACCTCAGAGGCATCAAATCTTCCCAATACTAAAAACTCATTTTTATTTTCAATTTTACCAATGTCGTCTGTTGCAATAAAAGAGCAAGAATAAACATTTGCTAGGTCAATAATATTTATCAAACCTTTGGATGGATTAGAAGAAATTTGAAAAGGATCAGTAGTATTTCTCAGCAATACTTTCATCCAAGGAGGACATTTATAAATCCCTTTTTTTAATGAATAAGCTTGACTCAAGAGCTCTGTCATCCCATATTCTGAATGAATTTCTTCGGTTCCAAAACCATTCTTCAGCTCTTGATGGAGTTCTTTTTTTGTCACTTCTTTTCTTCTCCCCTTCATTCCTCCTGTTTCCATCACGATTCCTGACTCTAAATTCTTAGGGAACTTATCCTTAAAATCTAACAAAGCATAACTTACACCAAACAAAATGAATTTTTTGTTTTTTTGTTCCAGTTCATCTATTTTATTACTCAGGTCTTCGTGATTATTTAAGTAAAAAGAACTGTGCTTCTCTTTGGTTTCGTTTATCAAATAATCCACCATATAAACCAAAGAAGAGTCTCCTTGTTCTAAGTAAGAGGGCAATAGTGCAAGAATTGTGTAATCTTGAAAATTAGAATAAAAATGATTGATTCCGTTTACAAATGAATCGATATACATCTGCAAAGAATAAACAAAATGTTGACTTCTTACTTGACCTGTTGTGCCACTACTTTTAAATATTTTTTGATGTGAGTTGTGAATTAAAACTTTCTTTGATTTAAAAAAAGAAATGGGTAAATATGGAATTTCTTCTACCTTTTTTACGTTATCAGCATTCAAGCTCAAGAGGGAAATAAACTCTTTATAAATTATATTGTTTTTAGCTTGAAACCTGAAAATCTCGAGTGCTTTTTTATTAAATTCTTCTTCAGAATTTATTTTAAAAATAGAATTTATGTTTGGCTCAAGAATTTTCATTAATTTTATACTCCTAAAAAAGTGGAAATGTTATGATGACAAAGGTAAGTTTTATAGTAATAATATCAGCATTGGTTTTGAGTTCTTGTCTCAAACCTGAAGTTTACCCTCTGGAACCAATAGTTTCGTACGAAAGATTTAATGTAATGAGTGATTCTGCAAGCCTAGTCGTTTCTTTTACTGATGGTGATGGTGATATTGGACTGAGGCAAAGTGATACTACAGGAGATTTTTCTGCAACTAGTTATTTTCATCACAATTTGTTTGTAGAGTATTATGAAAAAGATGATGCACTAGGATGGATTAGAGGAAAAACAATGGCTGGAGATGATATTAATTTTTTGTATCGCATCCCTTATTTGACCCCAAATGGAAACAATAAAGCTCTAAAAGGGGAAATTGAAGTGACCATTGAACCAACTTACTACAACCCTTTTTCTTCCCAATCGGATACAATTATGTTTAAAATATCTCTGGCAGATAGGAATTTGAACGTGAGTAATGTTGTTGAATCTGAAGTCATCACAAGATAATTTTATGAAAAAAAACATTTTATCTCTTCTCGTTTTAACTTGCTCTTTTCAGTTATTTTCTCAGGATACAATTACAGCAATTAAAGATTCTAATCTTCACCTAAAACTAGAGTTTGACGGTTATATTATGAATCCTGACGACCCTATTGTTGCGGCAATGGACAGCATGATTCTTTTTTACAAAAAACTGGATAATAAATTCTCAAACCAAATTGACCTTGAGAACACAAACAATACTGCAGTAGCTTTTGAAGATTTTGAATTAAAACAAAGATTAACTGTTTTAGACAATAACACACCTTTTAATTTTAATTTTAATAGAGTCAGCTTAGAATATATAAGAATGTATGAAAAGAGACGAACTTCTATGTCGGTATTTTTGGCAAGAAAAGAAGCTTACTTCCCAATATTTGAGGAAATGCTGCTAAAATATAAGTTACCTCTAGAGTTTAAATACCTCCCAATAGTTGAGTCTGCATTAAAACCTGATGCAGAGTCTTGGGCAGGAGCTGCTGGGTTGTGGCAATTCATGTATAACACAGGAAAAAGGTATGGTCTTGAGGCAGATTCATACATGGATTTACGAAGAGATCCTTATAAATCGACAGAGGCAGCTTGCAAGCATTTATCGAGACTTTATAAAATCTATAATAATTGGGAACTTGTGCTTGCTGCCTATAATGCTGGGGGAGGAAATGTAAACAAAGCCATAAGAAAAGCTGGTGGTGAAAAAGATTATTGGAAAATTTTCCCTTACCTCCCTCGAGAGACTCAAGGTTATGTTCCTGCGTTTATCGCAATGAATTACATGATGAATTACCATGAAGATTATAACATCTTTCCATTAAATCCTATTGCCGAACACATTGACATAGATACTATATACGTATCAAAAAGAGTCGATTTAGCTTTAGTTTCGAAATTTTTAAATACTCCAATTGACTATTTAATTCACATAAACCCTACCTATTATCACGGAATATTACCAGATAAAGAAGAACAATTATGCCTTTACTTACCTGCCAATAAAATAGGAGAGTTTATTGCCAATGACAGTTCAATTTATGCATTAAGCGAAGAGCTTAAAAGAGCATACAAAATTCCGAAAAACTCTGCTAAAAAGAACAAAGGAAAAGGTAAAAAAATAAATTACAGAGTAAAAAGTGGTGATTTTTTAGGTAAGATTTCTAATCAGTATAATTGTAAAGTTAGTGACATTAAAAGATGGAATGGACTAAGAGGAAACAAATTGAAAGCGGGCCAGATATTAGTTATTTATTCCTCTAAAAAAACAAAAACTACCCCTAAGTCACATCCAAAAAATGTGCCTTTGAAACCAGGAGAAAGCTACACTTATTACACTATAAAAAAGGGAGATACACTTTGGAAAATTGCTGAAAAACACCCAGGAATTAACTTAGATGACCTTATTGATCACAATACTGAAATAAACTCTAATAATTTGAAACTGGGAAAGAAAATAAAAATCCTTAACCGCAGTTAATCCCTCAAAAACTACCTTAAAATAGTTATGTATAAACATAATCCGTTTTGGAATTATTTTTGACAGACTATTACAAAACCTAAATATCATGAAAAAACTACTTTTTATCTCATTTTTATTAGCTCTTGTATCTTGCGAACCGGAAGAGTCTTCAGGAGTCTACAAACCAATTTCTATTGGTACACAAGGAAGGATAGATGTAATAATGCCAGACTTATTATGGAATGGTAGATTGGGCGAAATAGTAAAAGAAAAAGTTGCTCCTTTAATTGATTATTATCCTAACGAAGAATACTTATTTGATTTGGCTCATTCTTCTAAAACGCAATTTAATAGTGGAAGTAAAAAACAAAAAAACTTATTAGAATTTGAAATAAATTCTCACGATAAAATAGAAGCAGGATTAAAATACTCTTCCGATATATGGGCAATCGACCAAGCAATGGTGAAAATTATCGGAAAAACCCAACAGGATTTATACAACATATTCATGGCAAACTCTCAAGAGATTCAAGATCATTTCATGGAGCTTGAAATAAAAAGAATGAAGGTTAATTTATTGAGAAGTAAAAATCACGTTTCGGAAAAAGAACTGCTGTTAAAACATAATTTGTCCGTTACAGTCCCTAAAGACATGGTATTGTCAATTAATAATAAGCATTTTGCTGCTTTTCAACAAAAAAGATTAGTCTCAGAAAAAAACACTACAGCAGGCGACTTACAACAGTTTTTAATCATATATGATTATCCATATACTGACAAAAGTCAATTAACTAAAGAAAATCTTTTGCAAAAAAGAGACTCTGTAGTAAAAAAATATTTTAGAGGAAAGAAGGAAGATTCTTACATGATAACAGCTCCAGATTCTTTAGTTCCAAGTTTTGCAAAGGAAACCTTATTTAAAGGAAATTATGCTTTTGAAATAAGAGGATTATACAGCATGGTAAATGATTTTAGAGGAGGTCCATTTATCAATATTTCATTAATTGATGAAAAAAGAGGCCGAATTGTAACACTTGAAGGTCATTTATTTGCTCCTAAATTTTCTAAGCGTCCCTACATGATGGAATTAGAAACAATGCTTAACACTTTATATATTGAATAATATATAAAATTATGAGTAAAGTCATTTTTTACTCTATGATTTAAGTTTACTTTTGTAGCAAATCAATTTACAGATGAAAAAGATTAGAGTATCTAAAGAGTTTGCCTTTGAAACTGCACATGCATTAGATATGCATGATAGTAAATGCAGGAATATTCATGGCCATTCTTACAAACTTACCGTTACCGTAATTGGAGATGTGAATTCAGATAATTCGAAGTCTAATGTAGGTATGGTAATTGATTTTACCGACTTAAAAAACATTGTAAATGAACAAGTTGTTGACAAATTAGACCATGCACTTATTCTTAAATCAGATTCTCGATTTAGAGGAATTGAAGCAAAAAATGACAAAACAATTTATGTAGATTATCACCCTACTTGCGAAAATTTATTGATAGAGATTGTAGCTCTTATTTCTACTAAATTACCTGACGGAATAATATTGGTTTATGCAAAAATGAATGAAACTGCCAACAGTTATTCTGAGTGGTTTCTTGAAGATTAATTGTATTTAATATTCTTTTTTTTTAAATTATAACTTATAATTATTACTTCGATTCGTTCTTTTTAAAAGTAAGGCATTAATTATTATTTTTTATTCAAAAAAAAGTTTTTCTCCTTAACGGGAAGTAAAAAATCACAGAAAGAATTAAAATCCTTTTACCATTGTGGAGACGATTGGACATTTTAAGAGGAAATTTTCGTGTAAGAAAAATAGAAAATAATATTCTTCCTTGTTTATTGAAAGAAACATATACTTCCTTAGCTAAATAATTAAGGTAAAATCTTCCCGATCTTTTTGAATAAAAGTCTTTGCGTAGGATAAATCCTCAGTAAGATTGGTAAAAAAATCGCTCAATTTATCAGGGCCCTTGATGTTCCTCTCTCACAAAAGCTCAAATTCAGCGCACTTCGCTTTATTGTTTTCTATAAATGTGGTTTCTTTTATTTAGCGTTCTACCTAATATTTAATCATTTAAGTTTTAAAATTTAAATGATAATAATAATTAAAAACTACCTTAGTAATCTGAAAAAGAATTAAAGTGCAAATTCAAAAGTTTTAAACAAATAGTTGTGTAAACTAAGAGTTATTATTTATATTTGCACTCTCAAATAGAAAAGGTAACAAAAACGACTATGAATTTAAGTAAAGAAATAAAAACAGAAGCATTTAAGACTTACGGAGGAGTTGAGACTAATACAGGATCATCTGCTGCACAAGTAGCTCTTTTTACAAGCAAGATTAAAGATTTAACTGAATATCTTAAAACTAACCGTAAAGATTACAATACACAAAGATCACTTGTAATTATGGTAGGAAAGAGAAAAAAGCACTTAAGATATATCAGAAATAAAGATATTGTAGCTTACAGAAAACTAATTGCTGAAGTTGGAATTAGAGATACATTTAAATAAATGACTTTTCTCAACCAAGTAAATGCATAACATTTTTTAATAAGGCAATCTCTTTTTTAGTGGTTGCCTTATTTATTATATGGAAATTTAAAACTGACCATTAGGGTCAAAATTTAAGAAGAGATACTTTTTTCACTCTCCTTATTTGTACGAAACGAGAAAAAAATAAAAAAAAACGTAACAATGAACATTATTACAAAAAAGATGAATCTACCAGACGGTAGAGAAATTACAATTCAAACAGGAAAATTAGCGAAACAATCTGATGGAGCTGTTGAGATTAGAATTGGAGACACGGTATTATTAGCTACTGCAGTTGCTGCAAAAAATGCAAAACCAGGAGTAGACTTTATGCCACTTACTATTGATTATAGAGAAAAATATGCTGCTGCAGGGAAATTTCCTGGAGGATTTTTCAAGAGAGAAGCAAGGCCTTCTGAGTATGAAATATTAACTATGAGATTAGTTGATAGAGCGCTTAGGCCTCTTTTTCCTGAAGACTTTCACGCAGACACGCAAGTGATGATACAATTATTATCTGCTGATGAAAACATGGCAGACTCTTTAGCTTGTTTTGCTGCATCTGCAGCCTTAGCTTGTTCTGATATTCCTTTCGAAACTCCGGTTTCTGAAGTAAGAATATCTAGAGTAGACGGAGAATTCGTAATTAACCCAACTTACGAACAAAATGCTAAAGCTGATATGGACATGGTAATTGCTGGAACAAAAGACAGCATTATGATGGTAGAAGGTGAAATGAAAGAAATTTCTGAAGCTGAAATGGTTGATGCTATTAAAACTGCACATGTTGTTATTAAAGAACAATGTGCTATTATGGCTGAGTTCATGAAAGAACTAGGTAAAGAAACAAAAAGAGAATATTCTCACGAAACTCATGACGAAGCTGTTGAAGCAAAAATCAAAGCATTTGCAGTTAGCAAATGTGAAGATGTTGCAAGAGCAGGTCATGCTGACAAAGAATTGAGAGCTCAATTATTTGGAGCTATTAAAGAAGAATACATTGCTTCTTTAAGTGAAGAGGAATTAGAAGCTGAAGGCTCTTTCATTAGCGGTTATTTCAAAAATGCTCAAAAAGCAGGAATAAGAAATATTGTGTTGAATGAAAAGAAAAGACTAGACGGAAGAAAGACTGATGAAATCAGACCTATCTGGAGTGAAGTAGCTTACTTACCATCTTGTCACGGTTCTGCCGTATTTACAAGAGGAGAAACTCAATCTTTAACTACACTTACGTTAGGTGGAAAGAAAGATGAGCAAAGATTTGACGGAGCTGTTGAAGAAAAGACTCAAAACTTTACTTTACACTACAACTTCCCTCCTTTCTCTACTGGAGAAGCAAGACCATTAAGAGGAACATCAAGAAGAGAAGTAGGACATGGAAACTTAGCTCAAAGAGCTTTGAAACAAGTTATCCCAACTGATCCAGATGTAAATCCTTATACAATAAGATTGGTATCAGAAATTTTAGAATCTAACGGTTCTTCTTCTATGGCATCAGTTTGTGCAGGTTCTCTTGCATTGATGGACGGTGGTATTAAAATTACAAATCCAGTATCTGGAATTGCAATGGGACTTATCATGAATGAAGAAGGAACATACTCTGTATTATCTGATATCTTAGGAGATGAAGATCACATTGGAGATATGGATTTCAAGGTAACTGGAACTAAAAATGGAATCACTGCTTGCCAGATGGACATCAAAGTAAAAGGACTTCCTTACACTGTATTAGCCGAAGCTCTTGAACAAGCAAAAGCTGGTAGAGCGCATATCTTAGGAGAAATGATGAAAACTATCTCTACTCCAAATAATGAATACAAACAACATACTCCTAGAATTAAGAGTTTGATTATTCCAGCTGATAAAATTGGAGCAATCATTGGATCAGGAGGAAAAGTAATTCAAGAATTACAAGCTGAAACAAATTCAGAAATTAGTATTGATGAAAATCCAGATGGAGAAACTGCTACAGTTTCTGTATTAACTAATGACGGAGATGGAATGGCTTTAGCACTTGAGAAAATTGACTTGATTGTTAACCCTCCTCAAATTGAAGTTGGAATGACTTATACTGGGGCTGTTAAATCTATCAAAGAATTTGGATGTTTCGTAGAAGTAGTTCCTGGACAAGATGGATTAATCCATATCTCCGAATTAGCTTGGGACAAAACGGACAAAGTAGAAGATGTAGTTTCTGTAGGAGACATGGTTACTTTTAAAGTAACTGGATTTGATCCAAAGAAAAGAAAACATAAATTATCTAGAAAGATCTTAATGGACAGACCAGAAAGAGCTGAAAAAAAAGAAGCATAATAGTAATTATAAGCTATAAATAAAAAAAACCTCTAGAGAAATCTGGAGGTTTTTTTTGCATAAAAAATATTTTGTTTAGTTATTTAGTGTATTTGTTAAACAAATACTTTGGTAACGTAATTATTTTTGTTTAACTTTATACTGTAATAATTAAACAAAATGAATAATGATTAAAACCTACCGTTAAATAAATAGAAGTGTTAAATTATGTTAATAATGGTCAGATTTCGTAACAATAGCTAATCTCGATCGTTAAATCATTAGAGCACGAAAACAAATTGACTTTACATACGTAGATATATTATATAGCTCCTTTTAAATACGAAAAACATGAGACAACTAAAAATAACCAAACAAATAACAAACAGAGAAACTCAATCTCTAGATAAATATCTTCTAGAAATCAGCAAATATGATTTGATTACAGCTGAAGAAGAAGTTACATTAGCTGCACAAATTAGAAGTGGAGACGAAAATGCTTTGCAAAAATTGACTAAAGCCAATTTGAGATTTGTTATTTCTGTTTCCAAACAGTACCAGAATCAAGGATTATCATTATCTGACCTTATCAACGAAGGAAACCTTGGCTTAATTAAAGCAGCACAAAGATTTGATGAGAAAAGAGGGTTTAAATTTATTTCTTATGCTGTGTGGTGGATAAGACAAGCAATACTCCAAGCAATAGCAGAACATGCAAGAATTGTAAGGTTACCGTTAAATAAGATTGGTACAATTAATAAAATTAATAAAACATCTTCTTCTTTAGAACAAAAATTTGAAAGAGTTCCTTCACCCTCTGAAGTTGCTGAAACATTAGAATTTAGTTTAAAAGAAGTAAAAAAAGCACAATCTATTTCTGGAAGATCAGTTTCTATGGATGCACCACTTGGTGTAGACAGTGAGAATGACATGTATGAAGTCTTTGCAAGTAAAGATACAGAGACACCTGAAGATGAATTGCTAAAAGGGTCTTTAAATGAAGAAATAAATAGAATCTTAGAAACTTTATCTTTAAGAGAAGCTGATATAATTAAACTTTATTTTGGAATTGGACAGAGCTATCCCTTAACTTTAGAAGAAATAGGAGATAAATTTGATTTGACAAGAGAAAGAGTGAGACAATTAAAGGAGAAGGGATTAAGAAAAATGAAACAAAAGTCAAGAAGTAAATTATTAAAGAGTTATTTAGGATAATCTTAATTTACTGAGTAAAAAAGAAATAGATAATTTCGTTAAGAAATACACTTAAATAAAAATAGACCTCTGGCATCTTAATTAGCTAGAGGTTTTTTTTTGCAAAAATTAATACACATATATTGTAATTCATTTAAGATAAACTGAAATAATTCGTAATTTCATACCTCTAAAAATAACAATCAATTCATGGCACAAAAAGCAACAATTATCTATACCAAAACGGATGAAGCTCCGGCATTGGCAACTCATTCTTTTTTACCAATTGCAAAAGCATTTGTAAAAAACTCTAATATCGACATGGAAACCAAAGACATTTCTTTAGCGGCAAGGATTCTTGCTCTATTTCCAGAAAGATTAAATGACGACCAAAAAGTAGAAGATGCTTTGGCAACTCTAGGTGAATTAGTAAAAAAACCTGAGGCAAACATTATTAAATTACCAAATATTAGTGCTTCGGTACCTCAACTAAAATCTGCTATTAAAGAATTACAAGGAGCTGGATTTAATATTCCAGATTTTCCAGAAGACATTAAAAATGAGGAAGAAAAAGCTGTGCTTGCCCAATACAACAAAGTAAAAGGAAGTGCTGTAAACCCAGTATTGAGAGAAGGAAACTCGGACCGTAGAGCACCAAAAGCTGTAAAAGAATACGCAAGAAACAACCCTCACTCAATGGGAGCTTGGAGCAAAGACTCTAAAACTAACGTAGCAAGTATGCCTAGTGGAGATTTTTACGGAAGTGAAAAATCTACTACTTTCTCTAAAGAAAATGCCTTAAGCATTGAGTTTACTGCTGAAAATGGTGACAAAACTACATTAAAATCTGCCTTCCCAATTCTACAAGGAGAAATTATTGATGCCGCTCTATTAAGTAAAAAAGCTTTAATCTCATTTTTAGAAAACGAAATAAAGGACGCTAAAGAAAAAGGAGTTCTATTTTCTGTTCACCTGAAAGCAACTATGATGAAAGTATCGGATCCAATTATTTTTGGACACGTAGTAAAAACTTTCTTGAAACCAGTTTTTGACAAGCACCAAGCAACTTTTGATGCAATAGGAGTAAACGTTAATAACGGCTACGGAAACTTATTGAGTAACTTGAATGAAGTTTCTAAAGAAAAAAGAGCCGAAATTGAAGCCGATTTAAAATCAGCTTTTGAAAACGGACCTTCCTTAGCCATGGTAAATTCTGACAAAGGAATTACTAACCTTCACGTACCAAGTGATGTGATTATTGATGCATCTATGCCAGCAATGATTCGTACTTCTGGTCAAATGTGGAATGCAGAAGGAACCTCTCAAGACACAAAAGCTGTGATTCCAGATAGATCGTATGCAGGGATATACCAAGCTACAATTGATTTTTGTAGAAAAAATGGAGCCTTAGATCCTGTAACAATGGGTTCTGTTTCTAACGTAGGATTGATGGCTCAAAAAGCACAAGAATACGGTTCTCACGACAAGACTTTTGAAATCAAAGAAAAAGGAACAGTATCCGTAGTAAACCAAGCAGGAAACACAGAATTTGTATTTTCGGTAGAAGAAGGCGATATTTTTAGAATGTGTCAAGTAAAAGATGCTCCAATCCAAGACTGGGTAAAACTTGCCGTAAAAAGAGCAACTGCTACAAAATTGCCCGCTATATTCTGGTTGGATGAAAAAAGAGCACACGACAGAGAAATAATCGCTAAAGTAAATCTTTATTTAAAAGATCACAATACAGATGGATTAGACATTCAAATAATGAATCCAATAGAAGCAACAAACTTCTCATTGGAAAGAATTGTAAAGGGAAAAGATACAATCTCTGTTTCTGGAAATGTATTGAGGGATTACTTAACTGATTTATTTCCAATTTTGGAAGTAGGAACTTCTGCAAAAATGCTCTCTATTGTTCCTTTAATGAATGGAGGAGGATTATTTGAAACAGGTGCTGGAGGATCTGCTCCAAAGCATGTGCAACAATTTATAGAAGAGAACCACTTGAGATGGGATTCTTTAGGAGAGTTTTTAGCATTTGCTGTATCCTTAGCTCACTTAGGAGAAAACAATAATAACGCAAAAGCAATTGTATTGGGAGATACATTGGATGATGCTACTTCAAAATTATTGGCAAACAGAAAGTCACCATCAAGAAAAGTAAATGAATTGGACAACAGAGGTTCACACTTTTACTTAGCAATGTATTGGGCACAAGAATTAGCAAACCAAAATGACAATGCCGAATTGAAATCTGAGTTTACTCCAATAGCAGCAAGACTAGAAGCAAATGCGGTGAAAATTGTACACGAATTGAATTCGGTTCAAGGAGTGGCTGTGGATACAAAAGGATATTATTATCCGAATGATGACATTACTTCAAAAGCAATGAGACCAAGTGCTACTTTGAATGAAGTTTTGGAGAGTATCTAAAATACCAATTTAACTTATCAAATCCATCTTGATTCTATTTCAAGATGGATTTTTTTGTTTTAAACTGAATCAAATATAAAAGCTCCTTTCTTTACTGTACAAGTCTTCGGAATGAGGGTTCGTTTTTTTTACAATCTGCGGACTGAGGGTTTTCCGTGGGAAAAATGTCTCGAAGTCCAACTTATAAAATACAAGTCATTTCAAAAAATCAATATTCCTTTTCAAACCTTTAAACTTGGTTCGTTTCACAGCAGAATTTTTGAATATATCTCTAAATACTTCTTCCGTAAGGTCTTCCCAATCTTTCTTATTCAATCCCAATATATTTGGTTTTGGATTTAACAAAGGTTCGTTATGAGATTTAGAAAAACGATTCCAAGGACAAACATCTTGGCAGATGTCACAGCCAAACATCCAGCTTTCCATTTTACCTTGAAACTCTTTGGGAATAATCTCGTCTTTAAGCTCAATGGTTAAATAAGAAATGCACTTGGACCCATCAACTACATAAGGCTCAGGAATCGCATCTGTGGGACATTCATCTATGCAAGCAGTGCAAGTTCCGCAGTAATCTTTTACTGGCCCGTCTGCTTCTAATTCTAAATCAATAATTAGCTCTGCCAAAAAGAAAAAAGAACCCGCTTCTTTATTTATCAAATTGGTGTTTTTACCAATCCAACCCAATCCGCTTTTCTTTGCCCAAGCTCTATCTAGAACAGGAGCAGAATCTACAAATACTCTCCCTCCTACTTCCCCAATTTCTTGGTGAATAAAATGCATCAATTCTTTGAGTTTGGATTTGATAATAAAATGATAATCTTCTCCGTAAGCATATTTAGATAATTTGTAAGAATCATCTATTTGTACCTTCTCAGGGAAATAATTGAGCGCCAAAGAAACAACCGATTTTGCTCCATCAACCAATAAAGTTGGGTCTAATCGTTTGTCAAAATGATTTTCCATATAGTTCATGTTCCCATGCATATTAGATTCCAACCATTTTTCTAACCGAGGAGCTTCCTCCTCCAAAAAATCTGCTTTAGAAACTCCACAAAACATAAACCCCAACTCGTGAGCTTTTTTTTTGATAAGGGCTGTATGTTTTTCTTTTGTGTTGATAGGTAAAGTTAGTTAACTATTAGCAATACAAAATAAAACCTTTTATTATTTGCTCCAAAAAAAGTCTCAATTCTTTAATCCAGCTAAAACAGTATTCATCAAATTAAGATTATACTGAGTTAATTTTTGATGAGTAGGCATCCAGCCTAATAAGAATCGCGTGAAATCTGCACAGGCAATTGGATAAATTTGCCTCCACTCCTGCTCTAATTCTTTGAATTCAAAATTAAGTTTAGAAGATTTCAATGAGTGTTCGAATTCTGAAAAATAGAAATCCAACAACTCCTTTTCATAGGTTTCACTGTCAGAACTAGAAAGACAACTCCCCAAGAAGTAAGCCACATCTTTCATTCCGCAACCGCCACCCACATATTGAAAATCTAGGGCAGCTGCTTTTTCGCTTCCTGAACTTGTCGAAGAATCAGAAAAGCAAAAATTAGCCAGCTTAGCATCTCCATGGACAATTGTTTGATACTGGCAGTTATTTAAAATTTTATCAATTAAATGGGCTTTCAATTTTAACTCTTGGTCTTCTAACTTCTCTAATTCATCTGGACGAGTTTTCAAATTCCAATACGTTCCAATCTCCCACAATCCATCTGGTTTATTATTCAAGAATCTAGCATGAAAATTTGCCAACCATTTCAAGCATACTTTTACTTCTAAGAGATTAATCTCTTCTTTTCGTAAAGGAAACTTCACATCCAAATCCTCCAACACAATCCATTGGTCTTTCCCCTGAGAAAATGAACCAATAAATTTTGGCGTTCTACACTTATCATCACAAAGCTGATTCCATTTCTCGTACCAGTTTGTCTCTATTTCATAGGACTTTATTTTTCTTTGGTGAGAGAAATCTGTGTTCCATCCTCTTGGATGCTCCTTGGCTTTAGATAACGAAATATTTTTTACAACCACAGTCTCAAACTCACAATCGCTTAGCTGATATCGAGAAATTTTTCCATATCCACTCCACAAAGATTGAATAACCTCAATCTCTTTGCAAGAAGATGAATGGGTTGTTTTTAAAAGAAAATCTTTGAAATTTGAATTCATAAAATGACTAATCGAATAGAAAACAAAAGTAAGATTCTTCTATTTAAATTCTGTCTTTTTGGCAGAAAAACAACCTTGGCTTGATATTAGTCTAATGATAAAACATGAAATCATTCGCAGCACCAGAAAAAAACAAAGACAAGAAAAGAGTTTCCTTTAAATGGGCATTCAAAGAATACATTTGGCCCCGAAGAGGAATGCTGGGAATTGGACTAATTCTAATCTTAATTCAAAGTGCGGCTGGATTGGTTGCTCCTTACGCAAGTCGATTTTTATTTGATGACATAGTTCCAAACAAAGACATGAAAGGATTGTGGATATTGATAGCTGTGGTGGCTTTCTCTATTTTAATTCGTTCCATTACCTCTTTCAGTATTACAAGATTACTGAGTGTTCAGGCACAACTTATGATTTCTCAAATGAGAGTACAAGTACAAAGTAAACTGCTGAAATTACCTATCGGATTCTTTGACAATCATAAATCAGGAGCATTAGTATCAAGAGTAATGACGGATGTAGAGGGAGTTCGTAACCTTGTAGGAACAGGGTTTGTACAATTAATTGGAGGGACAATCACTTCTGTTGCTTCCATAATTCTATTGTTACAGATTAGTCCAATCATGACAATCTCTGTGCTGATTCCTATTTTAATTTTTGCTTTTGTCATGTTGAAAGCTTTTGGGTATGTACGTCCTATATTTAGAGCTAGAGGAAAAATAAATGCCGAAGTTCAAGGAAGTTTAACCGAGACCTTAGGCGGAGTAAGAGTTATAAAAGCTTTTAATGCCGAAGAGCAAGAAACTATCAGTTTCGAAAAAGGAGTAAATCGTTTGTATTTAAACGTAAAAAAGAGTTTAACAGCTACTGCAATTATTAGTAGTTCTTCTGTTTTTTTAATTGGACTTGCGTCCACTGGAATTATGGGAATTGGAGGTTACTTCATGATGGGAGGAAGCATGACAATGGGAGAATTTCTTTCCTTTACTTTGTTGCTTGGATTCATGATTGCACCCCTTGTTCAAATGGGAAATATTGGAAGTCAACTGACAGATGCCATGGCAGGGCTTGATAGAACTCAAGAATTAATGAACATGAAAGAAGAAGACGATCCTGAGGTGAGAACAGAGTTCTTAAAAGAAATTAAAGGACATATTGAATTCCAAGATGTTTCTTTCAGCTATGAGGAAAACAAAGAAGTATTGCACCATATTTCTTTCGAAGCTAAGCCAGGAAGTGTAACCGCTTTGGTGGGTTCATCCGGTTCTGGAAAAACTACTATTGCAGGTTTAGTTGCCACTTTTTTGAATGCAAAATCAGGTAAGGTAACGATAGATTCTGTAGATATTTCTACTGTTAATTTGGGCAGTTATAGAAAACATTTGGCTGTGGTATTGCAAGATGATTTCTTATTTGAAGGAACAATAAGAGAAAATATTTTGTACCCAAGACCAGGTGCTTCCGAAGAGGAACTGCAACAAGCTATGAAAGCTGCTTACGTAAATGAATTTACAGATAAGTTTGAAGACGGATTAGAAACAATTATTGGAGAAAGAGGAGTGAAATTATCGGGGGGACAAAGACAGAGAATTTCTATCTCAAGAGCTATTTTGGCCGACCCAAAAATCATTATTTTGGATGAAGCAACCTCAAATCTAGATACAGAAAGTGAATCGTACATTCAAAAAAGTTTGAACGAACTAATGAAAAACAGAACTACTTTTGTTATTGCCCACAGATTGAGTACAATTCGTAAAGCAGATCAGATATTGGTTATCGAAGACGGTAAGATTTGTGAGCGTGGAACTCATAATGAATTGTTAGCAACCGAAGGAAGATACCATGAGCTGCATACTTACCAGAGTAGAATTTAATTAGTTATTTGTTCTCCATGCAATTCAACACAATCCTTTGTTATGAAACGCTTTTTTTTGTCATTTCGAGTGAAATTGTTTTGAGTGAAAGCGAAAATAAATTTGTATCGAGAGAGGTCATTGCACTTTTTTTGAAAAATTCTGCTAAATAAATTAAATGCTTTTCGCTATAATAATTGCCTTTTCCCTTGTAAAGACTCATTATTCTTCTATCTTAATAAGGATATAAGATAAATAAACAAGCTAGTTCAAGATACTTTTTGAATTATCGAGAAAATCGATTATCTTTACCAACTTTAAAAACCAAGCTAAATTTCATTATTGCTATTTATCTTGCAATAACGAAAACAAAAATCATTAATGGGAAAGTCACAAGAAACCTACAACAAGAAGGAAAAAGAGAAAAAACGTTTGAAAAAACGTCAAGAAAAAGAAGCGAAAAAACTAGCTAGAAAAGACGAAGAAAAAAATTCTGGATTGGATAGCATGATGGCTTACGTGGATGAAGATGGAAACATAACAGATACTCCGCCAGACCCAACTAAAAAGAAAAAGGTGATCAAGGCAGAGAATATCGTAATTGGTGTTCCAACTAGAGAAGAAATGCCAGAAGTAGATCCTATTCGTAAAGGAGCTGTTGAGTTTTTTAATGATGAAAAAGGATTTGGATTCATTAAAGAAGACGAAACAAACGAAAAATATTTTGTACACGTAAGTAGTACAACCGAAGAGCTAGGAGAAAATGACAAAGTTACTTTTGAACTAGAACAAGGAATGAAAGGTTTAAATGCCGTTCGTGTGAAGAAAGTTTAAGTTCTTTTTACAAAGCTTTACTGCTTGTAAAAAATCAACTTATTAAAATATAGAAAAGAAAAAAGTCCATTTTATGGGCTTTTTTTTGGTTTAAAACTAAGATTTTTTGGTTGATGAAATTTATAATTACCTTTAAAAAAAAGAACTAAAATGAAAAAAGAAAACTACCTAATTTTATTATTCCCCATTCTATTTTTAATAGCTTGCAACTCGCAAAATAAAAAACCAGAGGAGGTTAAAACCGAAGAACAAGCTACAGAATCCTCTCCAAAAGAAATGCTGAGTCAAGCTTATCAGTTATTCAAAGAAGGAGATGATGAAGGTTCTATCCAATTGGCCAATACAGTTTTGAAAATAGGAAAAGAAACTAAAAACGATACGTTAATCGGGAAAGCATTAACTTCTTTGTGTAGAAATGCTCAAAGAAAACTGGACACAGCTAGATTGGGAGAATTAAGTGATCAATTGGTGGATTTGGCAACTTCTTCTGGCGACCAAAAATGGCTAATGTACAGAGCTCACATGAATGCAGAAATGTGGCGGTTAATTGGAAACATGAACAGAGCAGAAGCTTTTTATAACGAAAGCATGAAAATTAGTTTTGAAACAGGTTCTATGGGAATGTATACCATAGATCATTTCAATAAATCATTTGTATCCACAGCCAAAGGAGATTTTGAAACCACTAAGGAACTAATTAAGAAATATTATCAGCTAAGGGCAGAGGCAAACAAAGATCCCGAAGATGCTTATGGATTAATTGCTTTGGCTTATTTATTGGAGCAACAAAAAAATTACGAAGAAGCCCACGAAATCGCTACCGTTACAAGAAGGTTATTTAAAGAACAAAACCTTTTCCCAGAACCACCAGATGAAAAACCATTGTTATTGGTAGAAGCAAAAGCGAAAGAAATGTTGAATCAAGAAACTTTGGATGAAATTAGTTCAAATTCTGAATCTCAAACTGTTTCTAGTTTGTTAGAGAAGTATTTGAAATAAGTATTGAAATAATTCATTTGTTCCCAAGTCGCATTAAAAATCTCGATGCAAATTAATTTCTCTATTGCTCAATTAATTCACTCCATATAATCTTGCCAAGTAACAAGAACAAACTTCTTTCTCCCGTTTTCTAATTTAGAAAGAAATCCATATTCATAACAAAATAAATAAACCTCTCCTTTATTATTTTTCCAATAGTGTGTAAAATACTTTTTGTCAAATCCCTTTTTAATCATATCCTCTTCTTTCACAAATGATTTACCAGATTTGTTAAACTCCGTGAGTAACCTCCTATTCAATTTCAATTGTTTATCAATTTTCGTGTAGAGTCGAGGTAATCTGTCTTTATTTTTTACATAATGAAAATTGGATTTACAATAAGAATTACAAAATTTCTTGTCTTTTCTTCCTTTAATTTCCTCCTTACAATTTGGACAATATTTCTCCATAGCCGTAGATTTAAACGTTTAAATCTACGGCTTTTTAAACATGAATCATAATTATGGCACTAAATTAGTGTTGCATGAGCCATTCAAAACAAAAAATAATAACACTTAAGCACCTTTATATCAATAAAGGTAAACAAGTTGGTCTAAAATTTTATCCAGATGAAATCATTCAAAAACTTGCAAAAACACTTCCTAATCCTAAGTGGAGTAAGGAATTTGGAATGATGTACCTCGAGAACAACAAACAAAATTTAGACCTTATCTATTCTACTTTCAAAGGAATAGCCTGGATAAATGGAGATAATTTTTATACAAAACGAATAATAAAAAAAGACAACAAAACACTCACAAAAAAAGAAATAACACCTACAGACAACATAGTTCCTCCAGAGTTTTTACAGAAATTAATACTAAAAAAATACGCTAAAAACACAGCCAATAGTTACATTTCTTTTTTCGGAAAATTCATTCAACACCACCAAGGACAGGATTTAAAACATATTTCTGAAATAGAAATAAGAACTTATCTAGAAAAACTAGTCAAAGAAAATAAATCCCATTCGTATTTAAATACTATGGTAAATTCTATAAAGTTTTATTACGAAATAGTATTGGGAATGCCCAATAGATTTTATGAAATAGAAAGACCAAGAAAACAGACAACATTACCCAAAGTGCTTAATAAGAAAGAGATACTGGAAATGATAAATGTGCCACAAAACATAAAACACAAGTGTATTATCAGTTTATTATACAGTGCAGGACTAAGAAGATCAGAATTATTAAACCTCAAACTTACCGACATTGATTCCGAAAAACACACCTTAAGAATTGAAAACGGCAAAGGGAGTAAAGACCGAATCTCAATAATAAGTCCTAGTTTGATAAAAGAGTTGAGAATATATTGGAAAGAATTTAAAACAAAAAAATACGTGTTTGAAGGAGCAAAAGGAAAACAATATAGCGCAGCAAGTGTATTACAAATTGTAAAAAGAGCAGCAAAAAAAGCCAATATTAGAAAAAATGTAACTCCACACATGCTAAGACACAGTTTTGCAACACACTTACTAGAAGACGGAGTAGACCTTAGAACTATACAGGTATTACTAGGACACGCTAGCTCAAAAACTACAGAAATTTATACTCACTTAGCAATTAACCAGTTAATTAAGATAAATAATCCGTTAGATTCATTATATTTGGAAAACAACAAACAAAATACATAGTGGATATATAGTTAACTG
>TARA_B110000908_G_scaffold144225_1_pt1 | contig 21027 bp, 18 predicted proteins | sample TARA_B110000908 | Tara Oceans TARA_B110000908 (sample SAMEA4398067) | marine metagenome | biome: Polar Biome; feature: [DCM] deep chlorophyll maximum layer (ENVO:01000326); material: water (ENVO:00002006), including particulate matter (ENVO:01000060) such as... | depth 36 m
TCTCAGATACTATCACAGCCATTCCATTAGGCAATACCCTTTTTTTAGGGGCATTGTCACTGCCCGACTACCCCCAACGAGCGATTAATTAATGCCAGCGACTCTGCCGGATTTAGTTGCTGGGTTATTGGACGGCCTATGACTAAGAAACTACTGCCAGACTGCATCGCTAGCTCCGGGGTTGCTATTCGCCGCTGATCGCCTTGAGCGCTGTTTGCCGGTCTTATGCCTGGCGTTACTAATTGGAATTCTCCTGGAATTTCGGCCCTCAGCAAAGACGTTTCCTGCGCGGAACAAACCACACCATCAAAACCACAACGTCGTGTTAATTTTGCCAACCGCAACACCTGCTCTACCGGCTCACAACTAATGCCAATATCTTGCAAGTCCTGTTGATCCATACTGGTCAACACCGTTACTGCGATTAATGATGGCGCGTGCTTGAGATTTGCCACAGCCTCAGCAGCGGCCTCCATCATTCTCGCGCCTCCAGACGCATGTACATTCACCATCCAAACGCCCAAATCTGCAGCAGCCTTAACCGCACCAGCGACGGTATTAGGAATATCATGGAATTTGAGATCAAGAAACACGTCGAAGCCACGATCTTGCAATGTCCTCACCACGCCGGGACCACAATGAGTAAATAATTCTTTACCTACCTTAACGCGACACTGTGCAGGGTCCAGTTGGTCGGCAATAGTCTCAACGGACGATAAGTCGGCGTAATCTAAAGCAACAATTACCGGCGAAGTTGTAGTCATAAAATATCTGCCTTTAGGGTGAAAGCTTGTCTCAACATGCAAGCTGGTGGGTATTTTAGCAAAGACCATGGCCGAGCCCAGGCTAGATTAGCGTCACTCACCTTCGGCACCTCGAATCGCCTTTATTTGTCCCCATTGTTTGCAACTGGGACATAGCCAGTGCAAGTGCTTACCCGAAAAACCACAGTGATGACATTGGTACTGGGGCTTACTTCGCATCAACTGCTCTATTAACAGCTGTAATACATTTAGATTATCTTTTGAACCGCCGTCGCTATTGGCAATATACAGTTCTACCAATTTGGCCAATCCCCGCAATGATGGGTTGCGCGTTAACTGTTGGCCGAGAAATTCACCCGCTGCAGTGTCGCCTTGGGTCCTACTGATATTTTCAACGACTGATAATAAGCTACTAACCGATTGCGAATAATCGAGTGTTTCGATCAAATAACGATAATACTCGTCAGTCTGGTCAAGCTGCTCATAACTGGCGTTCAATAATTCCATTGTTTCAGGGATAAAAGCTGGATCTTGATATCTGACTTTCCGCAAACTTTTTATCGCCCAGTTATAATGACCAACCTGAAATTCAATATCAGCAGACAGTAATGATGCGCGAACACAGTTGCGGTCGTAAGAAAGCGCTTTTTTTACATGAGTACGAGCAACTTGGTATTCATCTTTATCCAGTGCCCGTTTAGCCAGTTCACAACAATAATGTGACAAGGCGAGAACAACAGACTTATCCGCAGGGCTCGCAGCCTTCAGTAAAGAACGCCGCGGTAATAACTGACGAGCAACGCCGATTGCTTCGGCCCATTCTTTTTCGTCTTGATAAATTTCCAGTAAAAGCCGCAATGAAATTTCTCGCAGCTCCGGAGCCTCTTCGATTAAATCCTTTAATAAGCGCTCTGCTCGATCTAGTAAACCAGCACTAATAAAATCCCTCGCCAACTCCAGATGCGCTTGATGCAAATGTACTCGCGGTAAACTGGGACGGGACAGCAAGTTCTGATGAATGCGAATAGCCCGATCCACCTCGCCTTTTCGGCGCATTAAGTTACCAACGGCAATATGGGTTTCGAGGGTCTCGCTATTAACTTCGAGGGAGATGATAAAACTATCGAGAGCATTATCGGGTTGGTCATTCAGCAGGTAATTTAGGCCTTTGTAGTATTCCCGGTGCAGCGGTGCATTATCACCGACATCACTAACGCGACTGCCACGACCCAAGAGCCAACCGATGGCTATGGCAATAAATACTAAAATAAATTGCCAACTATCAGCTATCACTTGTCTGCAGTCACAGTGAAATCTGACGTCCTTAATGAACCCAGTTCTTTCTGCCGCTTTTGCAGCTTTCTTTGCAATACCAGATTCTGGCTTTTTAACGTGAGTATCGCCGCTGCACTAATCAACATACCAACAACACCACCTAGGGCAAAAGACAACAGCACCCAGAGTGATAGTCGCTGCTCTGGTAATTGCACAAGTAATAGATCAAGCGCGACTTGATCCGTATTCTGAATAGAAAATAACACCCCAAAAAACAACACACAGATCAGAAATATAAGAACGAGCAAACGTTTCACTAGACGCATTGAACACCCTCTCGGTTAACCGGCGCAAATACAAAGATTGTAGAAGAATAAACGGACTTTAAGACCATACTGCTCACTTTACGGTACTGCAACCGCATAGCGGCGAATTGAGTGGGTGAGCTGACAGTTAAACAATGGAAGGGGGATTTGCTGACAGCGGAACCACTGTCGATGACATGCTTACAAATCTCGCTGAAGGCTCTCATTAACCCGCTCTCGCATTTCTTTGCCCGGCTTAAAATGGGGTACATACTTACCATTTAACTCCACAGCTTCACCCGTCTTCGGGTTGCGACCTTGACGTGGCTCACGATAGTGCAAAGAAAAACTGCCGAATCCGCGAATTTCAATACGCTCGCCAGATGCCAGCTTTTGCGACATTTGCTCAATAATGGTTTTGACAGCCAGCTCTACATCTTTCAGAGATAGCTGCGATTGTCGGGATGCAATCCTCTCAATCAACTCAGATTTCGTCATATCTAATACCTGTTACTTATTCCTGCACTAATAACAAGGACAAGAGTAGCACTGGATTTAGATATGTGCGAATAAAAAAGTAGGGAAAAATTCACTCCCATCAATAACTTAGCTGAAATTCCCCCCCAACCAAGACCGGTTGGGGGGGAATAGTCCGTCTTATTCCTTACCTTCCATTTGTGCCTTAATCAGATCACCAATGGTTGCAGGAGCAGCGGATTCAGTTTCAGCAACCTTATGCGCCTTAACTGCTTCCTTCTCGTCGGCCATGTCCTTAGCCTTGATAGATAGCGCTATGGTGCGGTTTTTGCGATCAATACTGATGATCTTAACCTCAACCTCATCGCCTTCTTTCAGTGCGTTACGGGCATCTTCAACCTTGTCGCGACTAATTTCGGACGCTTTCAAAGTCCCTTCGATATCTTCCGCTAGCGTAATAACCGCAGCCTTGGCATCAACTTCTTTAACAGTACCCATTACGATGCTGTTTTTATCATTAGCCGTTGCGTAGTTATTAAACGGATCGTCTTCTAACTGTTTGATACCCAAAGATATTCTTTCTCTCTCAGGATCTACAGAAAGGATAACAGTCTCTATCTCATCACCTTTTTTGTACTTGCGTACCGCGTCTTCTCCGGTTTCATTCCAGGAAATATCAGACAAGTGAACCAGACCATCAATAGCACCGTCCAGACCAATGAAAATACCGAAGTCAGTGATCGACTTGATACCGCCACTAATCTTGTCACCCTTATTGAACTGACGACCAAACGCATCCCATGGGTTTTCCATGCACTGCTTAATACCCAGTGATATCCGACGACGTTCTTCGTCGATATCAAGGATCATTACTTCAACTTCATCACCGAGGTTAACGACTTTCGATGGGTGGATATTTTTGTTAGTCCAATCCATTTCAGATACGTGCACCAGTCCCTCAACACCTTCTTCGATTTCGGCAAAACAACCGTAATCTGTCAGGTTAGTGATGGTCGCTTTAACACGCGCGCCTTCAGGGTAACGACCCGTGATAGAGACCCATGGATCTTCACCCAATTGCTTGAGACCTAAAGAGACGCGATTACGCTCGCGATCAAATTTCAGTACTTTGACGTCGATCTCGTCACCAACGTTGACAATTTCAGAGGGGTGCTTGATGCGTTTCCAAGCCATATCGGTGATGTGCAACAGACCATCTACCCCACCCAGATCAACAAAAGCGCCGTAATCGGTCAAGTTCTTAACGATACCCTTAACTGACTGACCTTCCTGCAGTGTTGCCAGCAACTCATCACGTTCAGCACTGTTAGCTGTTTCCATGACGGCACGACGAGACACCACAACATTGTTACGTTTTTGGTCGAGTTTGATGACCTTAAATTCCAGTTCTTTACCTTCAAGATGTGTCGTCTCACGAACAGGACGAACATCCACCAAAGAACCCGGTAAGAATGCACGGATAGAATTCACGTCAACGGTAAAACCACCTTTCACTTTACCGTTGATAATACCGACAACAGATTCTTCAGCAGCATAGGCCGCTTCGAGTACTTTCCAGGCTTCAGCGCGCTTGGCTTTTTCGCGGGATAATTTGGTAGCACCCCAGCCATCTTCAACGGCTTCCAGAGCAACCTGTACTTCGTCACCTATTTCTAACTTCAACTCACCACTTTCGGTGAGGAATTCGATACGGGGAATCACACCTTCGGACTTAAGTCCTGCGTGAACTGTCACCCAATCACTATCAATATCAATAACTACACCGGTTACAATTGAACCGGGTTTCATATCGATAGTACCTAAACTTTCTTCAAACAAATCCGCGAAACTTTCGCTCATCACACTCTACCTTTTTATAAGCCGGTGACTTAAGTCTTACCGTCTGGATTTACAGACTATTATCACCCTCCATAGGACCAGCGCCTATGGGCCATTTACTAATAACCATTTATAGTAACAGCTGGAATTTCACTACAAACAGAACCAAAAACTAGTTTTCTTAAAGGCTTAACGCTATATTTTATAGACAGCTTTTACGCATTTAAGCACTTTAACAAAGACCTCTTCGACGGCTGTCGCCGTGCTATCAATCACTACGGCATCGGCAGCGGGCTTGAGCGGTGCAACCGCTCTATTCATATCCCGCTCATCACGCAGTTGGACGTCTTCCGAAAGGGCGGCGAGATTAACACTTTCACCCTTGTTTTTCAACTGCTTAAAGCGCCTTTCGGCCCGCTCTTCCACAGAGGCGGTGAGATAGATTTTCAACGGGGCAGCAGGGAAAATCACCGTACCCATGTCGCGCCCGTCTGCGACCAACCCAGGGGCGGTTAAAAAGCTTCGCTGGAGTTCTTTTAGCGCCTGCCTGACAGGGTCATGCACGGCGACTTTAGAGGCCAGTGCCCCCGTCGTCTCTGCGCGGACGGCTGCGCTTACATCCTCGCCATTTAAGATGACCGCAGAGGGCTCGCCGGCGACCGAAGGTTTAAACTTAACCTCAAGCGATACAGCAAGCTCAGCCAATGCAGCGCCATCATCGAAGTCGATGCCCTTGCGCTCAGCAGCCAACCCAACAATTCGGTAAAGTGCACCACTATCAAGTAAATGCCAGTTCAACTCGGCCGCCAACATTTGACAGAGCGTGCCTTTTCCAGAGCCACTGGGTCCGTCGATGGTAATGACCGGCGCAACCATCAGGTGTTCACCTGAATATCAAAACCCGCCGCAGCAGCGAGTTCAACAAAGTTCGGGAAAGATGTTGCAACCGTATCGGAACCTTCAATAAAAATAGCGCCTTTAGCCCGCAGTGCCGCAACCGCGAAAGACATAGCAATGCGATGATCGTGGTGACTGGAAACGCGACCGCCGCTAAAGACTCCCTCGGCAGTATTACCGACGATAACCGCACCGTCGTCAGTCCCCTTTATGTCTACACCGAGAGATCGCAAGCCGTCGACCATCACTTGAATACGATCACTCTCCTTAGCCCGCAACTCCTCTGCACCCGTCAGTGTAGTGGTACCCTTTGCACAGCATGCTGCAATAAATAGTACAGGGAATTCATCAATCGCCAACGGTACTTGGTCTTCGGGAATATGAATTCCATGCAGCAGGCTAGATCGCACCCTGATATCCGCCACCGGCTCGCCACCAACATCTCGCTCATTGTTGATGGTTATATCAGCACCCATCTGCTGGAGAATGTTGATCACTCCAATACGGGTCGGATTCATGCCCACGTGATTGAGCATAATATCTGAGTTGCTGGCGATTGTTGCCGCCACCATAAAAAAAGCCGCTGATGAAATATCAGCAGGTACGTCAATGTCCATTGCGGTTAGTCGTCCGAGCCCCTGCACGGTGGCGGTAGCCCCTTCAACCCGTATTGGATAGCCAAACCCTTTCAACATACGCTCAGTGTGGTCTCGAGCAGGTGCAGGTTCGGTCGTCGATGTTTCACCCTTGGCATACAATCCTGCCAACAAGACACACGACTTGACCTGAGCGCTTGCCATTGGCATGTCATAGTGAATACCGTTCACAGCACCCGTTCCGTTAATCCTCAGCGGTGGACGACCGCCCTTTTCTGTTTCGATATCGACACCCATCAACCGCAGCGGCTCAGCAATTCGACCCATCGGACGCTTTGACAGTGACTCGTCGCCCTCCAGCGTCACCGGGAAATTCTGACCCGCCATTAAACCGGCCATCAGCCGCATAGCCGTTCCGGAGTTGCCCAAATCCAAGGGTAATGACGGCTGTTTGAGGCCGTGCAAACCGACCCCATGGATGGTCAACTCCCCCTCTCGGGGGCCATCAATTTTAACACCCATTGCTCGAAAAGCGCTCAAGGTCGCGAGCGCATCTTCGCCCTCAAGAAAGCCTTTTACATGCGTAACGCCCTCGGCCACTGCACCAAACATAATGGATCGATGGGACATAGACTTATCACCCGGCACTCGATGAGAACCTGAGAGAGAGCCGCCTGGATTAACTTTAAATTCCACGTGAGTTCCTACTATTGAGATTAATCCGAAAAAAACTGCTATTCATCGGTAGTGGTTGATTGATCCTGCAAGGCCAACATGTCGGCAAAATGATCGCGAGCCGCCTTCGCACGGCCAAAACTATCCATCAAGGCGTCACCATCGCCGCTGGCAATAGCGCCGCGCAGGTGACTTAATTTAGCAGAAAACTGATCAATGGTGGTTATCAACGCTTCACTATTTGCCAGTGCAATATCGCGCCACATGGTCGGATCACTAGAGGCAATCCGAGTAAAATCACGAAAACCACCCGCTGCAAAACGGAATATACTTTGTTGTCCTGAACTACCGGCCAAAGCATCAACGAGTGAGTAGGCTAATATATGGGGTAAGTGACTAGTGGCCGCCAACACCTCGTCATGATTATCAACCGTCATTTCCACCACTTCTGCACCCGTTGATTCCCATAAATGCCTAATGGTCAACAAAGCGTCCCCGTCCGTTTCCTCGGTTGGCGTTAAAATAACGCGATGATCAACAAACAAATCGGCCTTTGCCGCCTCCACTCCACTCTTTTCGGATCCCGCTATCGGGTGCCCCAAGACCAGATTCGCAGGCACTTCGCCGAACGCGTCTTTGGCAGCTTGCAGCAGGTTACCCTTAACACTCGCAACGTCGGTGATGATGGTCTTTGGATCCAGCAAGCCCTGCTTAGACAGAGCAGCTAGTTGCCCAATCATATCCGCCGCAATGAGCGTAGGCGTTGCAATCACAACAACATCTGCACCGGCAATTGCTTCGGCAAGGTCAAGACTGTAACGATCAATAACACCCAACGCCACGCCCTTTTCGAGGGAACCTGATCGACGCCCCCAGGCAACAATTTCACCGCTGAAGTCTTGGGATTTTAGTGACTTGGCCAAAGAGCCGCTGATCAAACCTAACGCAATAAGAGTAATTTTTTTAATCTGACTTGGCATATTTAGACAACTAACCTACAAAAGCTTCTGTAACGCGTTCAGCAACGCGGCGTTTTCGTTATCGAGCCCAACAGAGACCCGCAGATGGTTCGGCATTCCATAAACACCGATAGGCCTGACTATAACGCCTTCTTTTAATAGCTGTTGGTACAGTGTTTCTGTATCGGTATTGAATTCAACAGCGAGAAAATTTCCTCGCGACGGTATGTGCGCCAACCCCAAGGAATTGAAACCGCCAATCAGCTGCTCCATACCCTGACGATTGACCTCGATACTTTTCGATAAATAGTCCTCATCGGCCAGTACCGCCTGCGCCGCCGCTAAGCCCAGCGAAGAAACATTAAAAGGCGCGCGAACCCGATTCAATACATCGGTGATTTGCTCCGAAGCCACGGCGTAACCAACACGCAGGGCAGCCAGGCCATAAGCTTTAGAAAAAGTCCTGGTGACAACAAGATTGGGATAATGACTTAATAGCGATACGCCATCGGGAAGCTCGTCTCCCGCCGCGTATTCAAAATAGGCTTCGTCTAACACGACAACAACATTGGCGGGCACTTTGTCGAGAAAGTCGACAATCCCGGCTTCATCAATAGCGGTGCCAGTCGGGTTATTCGGATTGGCAATAAATACGACCGCTGTATCGTTATCAATAGCATCGGCCATGGCGTTGAGGTCATGCCCCCAGTCACTTGCCTTCACTACGATCGACCGCGCACCGCAGGATTGCACCGCCAGCGGATAAACCACAAACGCGTGCTGCGAATAGACCGCCGATTTCCCCGGCTCAAGATAAGCCCGAGCAATCAGTTCCAACACATCGTTTGACCCATTGCCCAAGGTTATTTGAGCGGTTCCTACCGATAGTTTTTCAGCAAGAGCGCGCTTCAAATCAAAGCCATTACTATCCGGATAACGGGACAACTCTGCTACCGCCCCCGCCAGCGCTGCCAGTGCTTTTTTACTCGGCCCCAATGGGTTTTCATTACTCGCCAATTTGACGATAGATTCCAGCCCAAGCTCACGCTGTAATTCTTCTATCGGCTTGCCTGCCTGATAGGCGCGCAAGCCCTGGATGCCCTTGTTTGCCAAGGCGGTGTAGTCACAACTCACTCTTCGAACTCCTCATAATGAACTGGTGGTATTGTAAACGAATGGAGGAAATTTACGACTACTGCTTTGCGCTACAGCAGCCCCGCCTTAATAAAGTCAGCCAACACCTGAACGGCACTATTTTTTGTCGGATCCGCCTGCTTGAGACTGATGCCGATAGATCCCAGTACCGGCAGCCGCGGTGACTCAATAATAGTCAGTGAGTCGGGCACTGTGCTTCGAGCCAGCACGGTCACACCCAAACCCTCATCAATGGCCGCTTGGATGCCAGTAAGATCCGGTATGGTATAGACGATCCTGCAGCTTCGCTTCGCCTGACCAAGCTTGTACAATGCGCGCTGTCGGTAAATACAACCCCCCGGCGCAGCCACCAATGGCAAGGTCTCCTGCAGATGAGCTCTGGACCCAACACTACTTACCCACACTAACTCATCGGCTTTCACGAAATCATTTTGCATTTGCTGTTGTTTAGCCGGGACCTTGTCATGCAGCGCCAGAATCAAATCATATTGATCCCGCTGCTCAACTGATAGCAAGTTTCGACTCAAGTCACAGGTCACCTCTAAGGCAACATCAGGGTGAGCTTTGGCAAATCGGCTGACAATTTTGGGAAGCAGTGTTATTGCAAACTCGCTCGGGATACCAAAGCGGATTCGTCCGCTGACCAACCGGTTAGAAAAGTGTCCTATCGCTTCATCATTGATCGAGAGTATTTGCCGCGCATAACTTAATAGCGACTCACCAGCAGCGGTCATTTTGAGTTTAGGACTATTGCGATCCAATAAAGGCCGGTCAAGCAACAGCTCCAGCTTTTTTATTTGCTGACTAACGGCCGGCTGGGTACGACCCAACAATTCCGCTGCCGCCGTGAAACTGCCCACTTCGTGGATAGTAACAAACGATCGCAACATCTCAATCGGTAAATTTTTCATCTGCGCTCAAACCCTCCCTACCAGCAGTCTATCGGTATTCAGACAGCCGCAGCAAACCCACTGGAAGAGCATAACATATTCTTATTGCGGCATAATATTAATTAATTTTTGTTATGAGAAATTTGACGCTAGAATCCGCGCTATTAACGTCGCTGCCAGGATATCCAATGACCCAAATACTCACCACACCGCTACACGACCTTCATATCGAACTTGGCGCAAAGATGGTGCCCTTCGCTGGCTACGCGATGCCGGTGCAATATCCCTTGGGTATACTGAAAGAACACCTCCATACCCGCGAGCAAGCAGGTTTATTTGATGTATCCCACATGGGTCAATTACGCATCAAAGGCAAAGGTATTACTGAAGCGCTCGAAAAGCTGGTGCCAGTCGATTTAGCAGCCCTGCCACTACTCAAGCAAACTTACGCCGTATTCACCAACAACGAAGCCGGTATTATCGACGACCTTATCATTACTCGCTGGGCCGACGACGAGTTTTTTCTGGTGGTTAATGCTGGCTGTAAACTAAACGATATTGAACATTTACAGAAAAACCTACCCGGCTTTGAATTGGAAATCATGGACCAACAAGCCCTTCTCGCGCTGCAGGGGCCACAAGCTAGATCTGTCATGGATCAACTAATTCCAGCAGCCAGCGCCTTACGATTTATGAGTGGCTGCTTCGGCACCCTGATTACTGACAGCGGCCCTGTCAATTGCTTTATTACCTGTTCCGGCTATACCGGAGAAGACGGTTACGAAATTTCAGTGCCCGCACAACATGCGACTGCCGTTGCCAAAAAACTGCTGTCCTTCGAGGAAGTGCAACCGATCGGATTAGGCGCGAGAGATTCGCTACGCCTCGAAGTGGGACTTTGCCTGCACGGCCACGATATCAATCAGCAAACAACGCCGATTGAGGCTAATTTGTTATGGTCTATCAGCAAAAATCGTCGTATTGGTGGCGACCGCGAAGGCGGGTTTTTGGGCGCTGATATTATCTTCGAGCAAATCGCCAGTGGCGCTCCTCGCAAACGCGTAGGACTAAAGATAGAAGGCCGTGCGCCGATCCGCGAAGGTGCCGAATTAGCCACCAAGTCGGGGGAAATTATTGGCAGAGTAACGAGCGGTGGATTTGGCCCCTCTTACAATGGCCCGGTAGCTATGGGTTATGTGCAAACAGCCTTTTCTCCGCTAGGCACCAAACTGTTTGCACTGGTGAGGAAAAAACACATACCCGTTGAAATCACCAAAATGCCGTTCATTCCGCAGAAATACGTGCGCTGAAAATTTGTTACAACAACCGACTAAACCCAGAATTTACTAACTCCGGAGCTCCACTAATGCTGAACACCTACGCATCATTAACTGAACTTGAAGCGACTGATGAATTTATCCAGCGCCACATTGGACCCGATGAATCACAGCAGCATGAGATGCTGGACTTACTCGGCGTTAGTTCACTCGATGAATTAATTACCAGCACAGTTCCAGCTAACATTCTCCGCGCCAAGCCGATGAACATCGCCGGTCCAAAAACTGAAGCCAATGCTCTAGCCGAACTGCACCTTCTTGCTCAACAAAATCAGGTAATGGATAACTACATTGGCCAAGGCTATCATCCAACCTTAACGCCCAATGTCATCCTGCGAAATGTTTTACAGAATCCTGGCTGGTACACCGCGTATACACCTTACCAGCCAGAAATTGCTCAGGGGCGCCTGGAAGGTCTGTTAAATTACCAGCAAATGATCATGGATTTAACCGGCATGGAACTCGCTAACGCTTCCATGCTAGACGAAGGTACTGCAGCAGCGGAAGCTATGGCGCTACTAAAACGTGTTAATAAAAAGAATCGCTCCAATCAGTTTTTTGTCGCCAACGACACTCACCCACAAACTATCGCCGTATTAAAAACTCGCGCCGCAACTTATGGCTTTGAACTGGTTATCGGCGAGGTTTCGGAACTGAACGGCGCCGATGTATTTGGTGCGCTGCTGCAATACCCCGGTACCTATGGACATATCACCGATCTGGAAACGGTCATTGCACAAGCCCAACAGCAAAATACCCTTGTAGTGGTTGCCGCCGACATCATGAGCCTCGTGATACTAAAGCCGCCCGGCGAAATGGGCGCTGATGTCGTTGTTGGCAACAGCCAACGATTTGGCGTGCCTATGGGATTTGGTGGCCCACATGCCGCCTTCTTCGCAATCAAAGACAAATATAAACGCTCTATACCGGGGCGTCTTATTGGCGTTTCAATTGACCGCCATGGCAATCAGGCACTGCGTATGGCCATGCAGACCCGTGAGCAACATATTCGCCGCGAGAAAGCAACCAGTAATATTTGCACAGCTCAGGCCTTGCTGGCCATCATGGCCAGTTTTTACGGGGTTTATCACGGTCCTCAAGGCCTTAAAACGATCGCCAATCGTATTCATCGTTTAACAAACATTCTCGCCCATGGGCTCGAAAAACTTGGGCTTGCTACAGTCAATACACATTGGTTTGACACCCTCACCATTGATGTTGCCGAACAACAACCGGCGATTCTTGCTCGCGCCATAGAAAATAATATCAATCTGCGAAAGGTGGGTGATTCGAAGATTGGTATCAGTTTAGACGAAACAACAACTCGAGCCCATGTTGATATTCTGTGGAGAGTGATCTCCGGTACAGATATTGGTTTGAGCATTGAGTCTATCGATGTCGAAACTATTAATCACTCACCTATCCCCGAGCATTATCGTCGCAATAGTTCCTTTATGACGCACCCAGTTTTCAATCAGCATCATTCTGAAACTGAAATGTTGCGTTATATGAAACGTCTGGAAAGCAAGGATATCGCCCTTAACCACTCAATGATAGCGTTAGGTTCCTGTACTATGAAGCTCAACGCGACCGCAGAAATGATTCCGGTAACGTGGCCTCAGTTTGCCAATATGCACCCCTTCGCCCCGCAAAATCAGGCCAAGGGTTATCTCGCAATGTTCAAACAATTAGAAGAAATGCTTATCGAAGCCACCGGCTACGATGCAATTTCTCTACAGCCAAATTCTGGTGCCCAAGGGGAATATGCCGGGCTGCTGACCATCATGAAATACCATCAAAGCCGTGGTGACTTTAATCGTGATCTCTGCCTGATTCCAAGTTCAGCTCATGGCACCAATCCTGCCAGCGCTGCCGTCGCAGGCATGCGTATCGTCATCGTTGAATGTGACGACAGTGGCAATGTCGATATGGATGACCTGAAAACGAAAGCCGCTCATCACGCCGACGAACTCGCCGCCATCATGATTACCTATCCCTCAACTCATGGGGTATTTGAAGAAAGTATCACTGAGATATGTGACACTATCCACCATCACGGTGGCCAGGTTTATGTTGACGGCGCTAATTTAAACGCGCTAGTTGGCATCGCCACTCCCGGGAAATTTGGTGCAGACGTTTCTCATATCAACCTGCACAAAACATTTTGTATCCCTCATGGCGGCGGCGGGCCTGGTATGGGACCCATCGGCGTAGGTAAACATCTGGCGCCATTTTTGCCCAACAATCCGGCACAACCGATCGACGGGCTCGACATCAATAACGACACTGTATCGTCAGCCAGCTGGGGAAGCGCTGCGATACTGCCTATCTCTTGGATGTACATCGCAATGATGGGTGAGCAAGGTCTAAAAAAGGCTACTCAGGTTGCCATTCTTAATGCCAATTATATCGCTCAAAAATTAAGCAAACACTACCCTATTCTCTACACAGGTAGAAATAATCGTATTGCACACGAATGTATTCTCGACATGCGCCCAATAAAAGAAAGTAGCGGCATTAGTGAAGAGGATGTTGCTAAGCGTTTAATGGACTTTGGTTTTCACGCGCCTACCATGTCCTTTCCCGTTCCCGGCACGTTGATGGTAGAACCAACAGAAAGTGAACCCAAAGAAGAGCTCGACCGATTTATAGAGGCCATGATTGCAATACGTAAAGAAATTGCGCAGGTAGAAATCGGAGAGCTAGACGAAGAAGACAATCCATTGAAAAATGCCCCACACACATCCATGGAAGCCACTTCGTCAGATTGGACTCACCCATACAGTCGTGAACAAGCAATATTCCCAATTGGCAGTGACAACAAGTATTGGCCTCCTGTTGCACGCATTGATAATGTCTTTGGCGATCGAAATTTGATCTGCTCTTGCCCAGACATTGATAGTTACCGGGAAGACTGATAGCTTCTATCTAGGGCTTGCGCTGTCGAAAGATACAGTAGGTAATAAAAAATATTGGAGGCAGATATGTCGGAAAACAACCAAGAAAACAATGACCAAAGATTTGCGCGAGTCCTTACCGACGTAATGATTCGTTTCGGTATCGTTACGATCATTGTCGTGCTGTGCATACAAGTATTCGCACCATTTTTTGGAATTATGATGTGGGCACTTATCCTTGCCATAGCTTTGTACCCTCTGCATTTAAGTCTAGCGACAAAACTCAATGGGAATTCTGGTCGTGCGGCAACGCTGATTGTTATTATTGGCCTGCTACTAATTGGCGGTCCAACAGTTGCGTTGGGGAAATCATTTACAAGCCATTTGCTCGACTTATACACCGAGTTTAATAGTGGCAGTTTACATATCCAACCTCCAAGCCCAAGTATCGCCGAGTTACCCCTTGTCGGAGAAACACTTAACCGTGTCTGGACTAATGCCGCAGAAGATTTAGAGCAGACACTGAAAAGTGTTGAACCTCAACTTAAAGAATTCTCAAAGAAAACACTAGTTATCGCCGCCAACACTACTGGCGCAGTTTTTAGCTTTTTCGCTTCTATGGTTATCGCCGGCATTATGATGGCCTATGGGCGGTCAGGCAGCCAAGCTATGCTTGAAATCCTCCAGCGGATCTCAAGCACAGAAAAAGGCGGGAAACTCCAAGCTTTATGTGTAGGTACTATCCGTTCCGTTGCTACCGGTGTTATCGGAGTTGCCTTTATACAAGCACTTTTGTTAGGCGCGGGGTTCATATTCGCAGGTATACCCGGAGCCGGTATTTTGGGCGTTATTGTTTTAATAGTAGGGATTTTACAGATTCCGGCAGCTTTAGTGACACTCCCAGCCATCGCCTATCTATGGTTAGGGGGAGACGCATCAACCGCCAGCAATATCGCTTTCACTGTGTATTTATTTGTCGCTGGACTCGCTGACAATGTCCTCAAACCAATGTTACTTGGGCGCGGTGTTGACGCACCTATGCCAGTGGTATTGCTAGGAGCATTAGGCGGTATGGTCGTTGCTGGTATTATGGGCCTATTTGTTGGTTCAGTATTACTTACTGTCGGCTACAAAATTTTTATGGATTGGGTCAAAGAGCCGTTAGCCGTTAGCAACAGCTAGAGAAATATATGATCAATCAGTTAACAGCACTCGGCTATTTAGTTGCAAGACCGGGTTGGGCGATCTTGTGCGGCTTCATTTTGTGCTCCTGCACAACAGTGGGCCCAAGCTATCAAGAGCTCGACGTCAAATGGCTGTCACGCTGGCAACCGGATTTATATGGCCAGCTCAACAATGCGTCTTCACAGCATCAGCATGAACTTAGTTTTTGGTGGCAACTCTTTGATGACGAGTCCCTGAATCAACTTATCCTAGAGGGCTATCAAGAAAATATAGACTTGCAACTTGCAGGCTTGCGCGTGTTGGAGAGTAGAGCACAGCTTGGTGTCGCTGGCAGCTTGCTCTATCCTCAATTACAACAGGTCAATGGCTCCGCTATCGCCGCTGAAACGCGCCGGCGAGGTGGCGCATTGTCCAGCCAAGATCAAAGTCTCATCAGTTACCAGACTGGTTTTAATCTGGGCTGGGAGTTAGATTTTTGGGGTAAATTTAAACGCAGTGTTGAATCAGCCGACGCAGCCTTCTTCGCCTCCGTCGCTAATCAACAAAATATGCAGGTCCTGATAACCGCACAAATAGCTGACCTTTATTTTGCTTATCGCACGATAGAACATCGCATTGCGATAGCGAACAAAAATATTCAGATACAAAAAAGAAGCTATGAGATCACCGAGAAGGTTTACCAATCAGGACAAGATTCAGAACTAGACTTACAACAAGCAAAAGCACAATACTTGGCAACGCTCTCCACGGTTCCTCTTTTGGAGTTATCGTTAATTAACACACGCAATGCCCTTTCATTATTGCTGGCGCGACCACCAGGCTATATTCCTGAGTTAAAGGCACCGCACAACAGCACCCTTCCCACAGTGCATTCCATAGATTTGCAGGATATTCCTGCCAACTTACTGATACGCAGACCCGATATAAGAGCAGCGGCCTGGCAAGTTGCGTCCCAATCGGCGCAAATAGGTATTGCCGAAGCCGATTATTATCCGTCGATATCGCTGATTGGCAGTATCAGTTGGTCTGGCAGCACCGTCAACGCTGCCGCCGATAACAGCCTGATTGGCATAGGCCCAGGGTTCACTTGGAATATTTTTGATTACGGGCGTATCGCCGATAATATCCGGGTACAAGATGCACGCTTTCAAAAGTTGGTAGAACGGTACCAGCAAACCGCATTAGTCGCTGCGCGAGAAGTAGATGATGCCGCCGTCGCTATTGTCAAAACTGCTGAAAAAATCGACATTTTATCGCAAGCAGTGCATGCGTCTGAACGCGGCTTGACGCTTGCTAACGCGCGTTACAAAGAGGGCTACTCTGGTTTTCAGCGGGTCTTAGATGCTCAGCGATCTGTTTTTGCACAAACCGAGCAAGCCGTGGTCAATCAAGGCAATCATATTCGCGCAGTCGTCGGCCTATACAAGGCACTCGGCGGGGGGTGGGAAAGAAAGCCCTTGACTGAGACAATATCGCCGCGGCTAAAAAATCGCTTAAAGAAACGCACAGACTGGGGCGATCTATTAGACTCTTCAGCTACTGCTGTACCTGAGCAAAAAGAAGGGTCAACGACTGACGGCGGAGTATCGCAACATGAGTAATGATGAAAATAAACAGCAGGCATTAGAGTCATCCGCCAAAGACGTGAAGAAAGGAGGCTTGGTAATATTTTCAATCATATTAGTGACGGTTTCTTGGTACCTTCTTTCAGATCGATTTGCTCCCTACACGAGCCAAGCTCGTGTGCAGGCCTATGTCGTTGGGGTTGCGCCTAAAATTGGCGGTTTAGTGACTAACGTGATGGTAAAAAACAATCAGGAAGTGCAAGCCGGTCAAACACTGTTTGCAATCGACTCATCACAATACCAAATAGCGTTCGACAGAGCAGTTTCTGATCTTGACAATGCCAAAAATCAAGTCAATGCAAGCTATGCCGTTGTCAGCTCTGCGAAAGCAAACCTACTAGCAGCCCAAGCCAATCAAGTAAAAGCACAACAAGACTCAGATCGATTGACGCGATTATACAATGATGACCCTGGCACCATTTCTGTTCGACGGATTGAAGTTTCCAAGGCGTCGCTCGAGCAAACAAAAGCAGGGGTTATTGCCGCCAATGCTGAAATAGAACGAGCTCTGCAACAAAGTGGCGGAAGTAATAAAGAAAACAATGCTGTTATTAAATCGGCGGAAAGTGCAGTGTCTAAAGCCACTTTAGATTTAAGCAACACACAAGTGAAGGCATCTAACCGCGGCGTCGTGACAGATTTACGCACTGATATCGGGCAATACGCAAGTTCTGGCAGCCCCGTGATGACACTAGTGGCAATTCATGATGTTTGGATAAACGCCGAATTCACCGAAAATAATTTGGGCCACATGAAGGTAGGTGGTGATGTAGAAATATTGTTTGATATTGTCCCGGGCCAGATTTTCGAAGGCACTATCCGTAGCATTGGTATCGGCGTAAGCGCAAACCAAAAACAACAGCCAGGAACACTACCTAGCATTGATAATAATCGAGACTGGTTAAGACAGTCACAGCGGTTTCCAGTGATTATCAGTTTTGATCCGAATCAAGACAAAATGTTACGCGGAAAATTACGAATCGGCGGCCAAGCATCAGTAACGGCGTACACTGAAGGGCACGGTATCATCACTGCGCTGGGAAAAGGGTACCTTCGTTTGGTGAGCCTTCTCTCTTATGTCTATTAATACAAACGGTCAGCACAATAAGATAACCATACCGGCACTAAGAGTTTTTAGACTCAGTATCGTTATTGCACTATCGCTGGCTATTGCTTACGCGTTTGCCGCGCCATTACCTTATATGGCTCCCATCTTCGCATTACTTTTAGGTGTTAAACCAGGCCCTGTAATCAATCTTAAAGCCTTAATTGCTCTAATCATTGTGGTAACCCTGTCGCTTGGCATCGGTGTGTTACTTGTTCCTTTATTACTGGACTACAGCGTTACTGCCATTTTTATTGTTGCACTCGGTTTGTATTTTAGCACCTATGTCACGATTATTTTAGGTAAAGCACTGCTGGGGTTATTCTTGACAGTGGGATTTACTATGATCTCCGCGGCCGGTTTAGTCGGTCATAGTTTAACCCTCATGGTTATTCAAGGGTTAGGGCTCGCCATTATTATTGCCGTCGTATCACAGTGGCTCATCTACCCACTTTTCCCCAAGGCACTGATCAAGGCAGACATCGTCGCCGCAAACGCTGCCCCAGAAATCCCCAAACATAGTCAGTATTCAAATTGGGTTGCGCTTCGCACTACGCTGATCGTATTACCCGCCTATTTACTCACATTAACCAATCCGCTGGTCTATATGCCAACCATCATGAAAGCAGTATCGCTGGGCCAGCAGGGCTCAAGTATTGAAGCAAAGACAGCGGGGAAAGAACTCTTAGGTTCAACATTTTTAGCAGGCTGCGCTGCTATTCTATTTTGGTTCTTGCTGGATTTATCAACTTCCCTCTTTATGTATGCGTCATGCCTTCTGTTACTTTCGCTGTACTTTGTTAGCAAGATTTACCAAATATTTCCGAGTCACTTCAGCGCTTCTTTTTGGCAAAGTACGCTGATAACCATGCTTATTTTACTGGGGCCGGCAGTAGAAGATAGCGCCAATGGCAAAGATGTTTATGCAGCATTTGCCGTTCGTATGGCTTTATTTATTGTGGTGACTGTTTATGCCTGTATCGCCGTTTATGCCCTAGAGCATATCAAGGGAAAATATTTTGACAATGAACTAACTTCGCTACCTTAATAGCAGAGCTAAGCAATAAGACTCTTGCTGCAAACTGTGCGGCAAGTATTTTAATAATACAAATGTTCTTTAACAGCGCTCCACACAACTTGGGGGTGCCACAACTAACAAAACGGGGAGGTGGTCATGTCTAAAGTAGTTCTTCTTGACGGTGGTATGGGGCAGGAATTGCTCCGCCGTTCATCTCAGAAACCGCATTCTATGTGGTCTGCAAGGGTTCTCCTCGAGGAGCCTGAAATTGTTGAAGCGGTACATCGCGACTATATCGAAGCCGGAGCTCGAGTTATTACCCTCAACAATTACTCGGCAACCCCGGAACGAATGGCAAGAGAGGGGCATCCTGAGCTATTTGATATTCTGCAAAAAAAAGCTATCGATATTGCCAAACGTGCCCGTGACAATTCACCGAGAGCACGGGACCATGATATAAAAATAGCGGGATGTCTGCCGCCGCTGTTTGCCAGTTATAAGCCCGAACTTGCGCCAAATTTTGAAGAATGTCTTGAAAGATACCGTGTTATCGCAGACATACAAAAAGCCGACGTCGATTTATTTATCTGTGAAACCATGTCATCTATCAAAGAAGGAACAGCCTCAGCCATAGCAGCTGCGAGCACGGGGCTTCCTGTATGGTTAGGTCTAACTCTAGAAGATAATCTTGAGGGTCGCCTGCGCTCTGGCGAAGCACTTGCCGATGCGATGACGCCGATAACCGACCTTGATGTGCAAGCCCTGCTCCTCAATTGTTCGATGCCAGAATCTATAAACGCAGCCATTGGGACTCTAATCAACGGTTATGATACCGTGGGCGCCTATGCCAATGGCTTTACTAGTATCGCCGCGTTAAAGCCCGGAGGCACGGTTGAAGAGCTGCAAGCTCGCCAAGATTTAAGTCCAAAAGGCTATGCGAAATTTGCCCTGTCTTGGGTAGATTCTGGGGCCAAAATCATTGGTGGTTGCTGCGAGGTTGGTCCGGCCCATATTGCAGAGCTGGAACAGCAACTGCTGGCGAAAGGTTACGAGATTTGCAGTGACCTTTAATCAGTCGACAACAGTGACAGCATCAATCTATAGGCCGCGATCGTCGCATAACTTCGCCCTTAGTTTGGGGCCCGCCAAGCATACTGAGCCCAGCAGAAACGAGTTCTATGACAGTTTTTAACACTACATTTGTCTTATCTAGACACTATCTTGCTGAATGTTTTGATCAGTCTTTACCCTATGGTAAAAATGCCAAGCCCAACTATCTTTTCCCCGGATTATTGCTGATCGCTGGTGCGGGGTTATTGTTTTTCACTGAGCAACCTAGCGTTATAGGTTTTATATTAATCGCTTTGATGATACTGGAGCTGATTCATATTCGATTTCGACGAGCCTGGTGGCTAACACGACAGATGTGGGGGCGGAGCGTCGGTAATGTCGTGGAATTGACCATCGATGAAAGTGGTATTCAAACACAGAGCGCAAATACATTAACTACACTACCGTGGCCGATTATCGACCGCATCATTGAGACTGATTTGGGGCTTATCCTCGTTGCTAACTCTGGAGGTCAGCAATACCTGTCTAAATCATTGCTATCTAGTGATCTAATCAGTGAAATTATGGCCCGTAATCAGAATTAAGCGATACAGCGATCTACACCAAAATCACTACAATAGTAGCGCTTATGCACGACGTAACTAGGCACTGAAAACACCTGAAAAAGGTGTTATCTACTCAGATATTACAGGTCAATCCTATGAAGTTTTATCAAGCCCTTGTCATTTTTTTTGCTATGTTCTTTTGGAGTATTATGCTCAATGCTGACGTCATTATTACAAAAAATATCGACTATAAAAGTCAATCAAATGACCCAGAGGATCGAGATTTACTAGATATCTATATGCCAAAAGACGCCGTGGATGTACCTGTTATCGTCTTTTTTCATGGCGGGGCACTTCTCTACGGTGATAAAAGTTACGGTAAAGATATTGCCATCGGTCTTGTCGAACGCGG
>TARA_B110000908_G_scaffold151560_1_pt1 | contig 20992 bp, 20 predicted proteins | sample TARA_B110000908 | Tara Oceans TARA_B110000908 (sample SAMEA4398067) | marine metagenome | biome: Polar Biome; feature: [DCM] deep chlorophyll maximum layer (ENVO:01000326); material: water (ENVO:00002006), including particulate matter (ENVO:01000060) such as... | depth 36 m
AGAAAACCCATGTCCGATGATTTCATGCTTGATACCGACGACCTACAACGCCGTATGGATGGCGCGATGAGCTCACTTAGAACCGAATTTGCTTCATTGCGGACGGGGCGCGGATCAGCGTCAATGCTCGACCCGATCATGGTTGAAGCATATGGTCAACGCACGCCAATCAATCAGGTTGGCACTGTTAATGTTCCAGAGCCACGTATGGTCACTATCAACGTTTGGGACAAATCTATGGTTCAGGCTGTAGAAAAGGCCATTCGCGAAAGCGGCTTAGGCATCAATCCACAGTTGAACGGCACGATCATCATGTTGCCGATCCCTGAATTGAATGAAGAACGTCGCCGTGATCTGACTAAAGTTGCTGGACAATACGCAGAAAGTGCCCGAATTTCAGTTCGAAACTTGCGTCGTGATGGCATGGATCAAATTAAAAAGGGCAAGGCTGATGGGCTTTCTGAGGACGATCAGAAAATCTGGGAAAGCGAAGTCCAAGATATGACCAATAAGTATATCAAACAGACTGATGAGATGCTGGAGACTAAACAAGCTGAGATTATGCACGTTTAGCTTGAATTTGCCGAGGTATGGGCATATCAGCAGAGCTCAAATGTCTGCGTAAAAAGGTGGAAGTAAACATCGACCAAGACCTCGAACATAGCGAAACAGGTGCAAGCGGTACTCGAACTGGCCCGCGTCATGTTGCGATTATCATGGACGGCAATGGTCGGTGGGCTACCCAGCGGGGCAGGCCACGCCTTTTTGGGCATCATGCAGGTGCAAAACGTGTGCGAGAGATCGTCGAAAGTTGTCCCGATGTTGGTGTTGAATACCTAACGATATTTGCGTTTTCGACTGAGAATTGGAAACGCACCCAAGTCGAAGTTGCAGGACTGATGAGCCTGTTTCGCCGATATATCGCTAAAGAGACACGCGCGTTGTCCGAACTTGGTGCGCGCGTCCGTTTTATCGGGGATCGTCTACGTTTGGACGCCAAGTTGGTCAAGCTGATGGATGAACTTGAACGATCGACTGCGCATAATACTAAAACCAACCTTACGATTGCCTTGAATTATGGCGGTCGAGACGAAGTAGCACGGGCGACAAAACGCTTGGCTGAGGACGTCGCGCGTGGGGTGCTTGATCCTGCGGATGTGGATGAAGAGACCCTAACTAAGTATCTGGATACACATGTTTTACCTGATCCAGACCTAGTGATCCGTACCAGTGGCGAAGCCCGTATTTCTAATTTCCTGCTCTGGCAGTCAGCCTATGCTGAATACGAATTTATCGACACCCTTTGGCCTGATTTTTCACGTGAAGAATTCGCGAGTCTTTGCGCATCTTATGGTGTGCGGGACCGCCGTTTTGGAGCCGTAAAAACATGAGTGACACTTCGAAATGGTCAGATCTGATGATCCGTTTAGGGTCGGCAGCGATGATGGTTCTTATTGGGCTTCTGGCGCTTACATTTGGCGGACATGTGTTCCATGTTCTGGTGGCCATAATTTGCGGACTGATGATTTGGGAACTGGTGCGGATGGTTGCGCCATTAAATGCGCCGTTGGCTTTGCAACTAGGGGCGCTAAGCGCCGTGGCCAGCTTTGTTGCGATCTACATACCGACAAGCTTTGCTTTGCCGCTTTTGTTGGCCCCAGCGTTCGTTGGTTTTGTCAGCTTGGTACGCAATCGTGTGGTTTATATGATCTTTAGTGTCATGGTTTTGCTTGCGGGTTTTGGCATGATGTCGGTACGCGACGATCTTGGGTTCATCTGGATGTTGTGGCTGATTGTTACTGTCGTGGCGACGGATGCGTTGGGCTATTTTGCGGGCCGTATGATTGGTGGCCCTAAATTTTGGCCGGCTGTCAGCCCTAAAAAGACATGGTCGGGCACAGCGTTTGGCTGGCTTGGTGCCGCGATTTCTGGTTGGGGTTTTGCTGTGTACACGGGGGCTTCGATGGAGTTGATCTGGATTTCAGTAGCGATAGCAATGGCTTCCCAAATGGGTGATATCGCAGAAAGCGCTATCAAACGTAAGATGGGCGTCAAGGACAGCTCGTCCTTGATCCCTGGGCATGGCGGCGTTTTAGATCGCTTTGATGGGATGTTGGGTGCTGCGGTATTCCTGCTGATCGTAGGCCGAATTATCGGCTTTCCGCCAGGTCTTGTGTGAGATTTCCATGAATCGCCGACGGGTCAGTATATTTGGGGCAACGGGTTCGATCGGCCAAAACACAATTGACCTGATTGACCGCAATCCAGATCAGTATGACGTCGTCGCACTGACGGGTGCTGGCAATATCGCACAACTCGCCAAAGATGCGCTGCGCTTTAATGCAAAAGTGGCGGTTACAGCCCACGATCACCTTTTGCCAGATTTATGCGCAGCATTAGCGGGTAGTGATGTCCAAGTGGCTGCGGGGCAGGCGGCCTTGGCAGAAGCCGCATCGCGCCCAACAGATTGGGTTATGTCGGCGATTGTTGGCGCAGCCGGTTTGCGCCCGGGGATGAATGTGCTGGAACAAGGTGCAACATTGGCGCTTGCGAATAAGGAGTCTTTGGTTTGTGCGGGTGGTTTGATCCTGCAGACTGCAAAAGATAACAACGCGCGAATATTGCCTGTAGATAGTGAACATTCTGCTATTTTTCAGGCCTTGGTTGGCGAAGATATGTCTGCAGTTGAACGTATCATTATCACTGCAAGTGGCGGTGCCTTTCGTGATTGGCCGATTGACGATTTAGCGAATGCGACGCTGGAACAAGCCTCTGCGCATCCGAATTGGGCTATGGGCCGACGGATCACGATTGACAGTGCGTCAATGTTTAACAAGGCAATGGAAGTCATTGAAACACATGAGTACTTTGATATTTTGGCTGACCAAATCGAAGTTTTGGTACATCCAGAATCCATGGTCCATGCACTTGTTGGATTTAACGATGGTGCGCTGATGGCCCATGTTGGACCACCCGATATGCGTCATGCGATAGGTTATGCGTTGCATTGGCCCGAACGTCAGAAGTTGCCGGTTGAACGGTTGGACTTGGCTAAGATCGGATCATTCACATTCCGCGCACCAGATGAAATCAGATGGCCCGCCCTGCGCCTAGCCCGCGAAGTTATGGCGCGTGGCGGATTAACGGGGGCCGTGTTCAATGCAGCCAAGGAAATTGCACTGGATGGTTTCATTGCAGGTAAGCTCAAATTTACCCAAATGGCGCAGGTTGTGGACCAAACTTTGACCCAAATGGATGCTGTTGGTGGTCATATTGATGATACGATGACCCTTGATAATGTGCTTCATGTAGACCATCTCGCACGTAAGGCCGCACAGCAAATCATAATCAAACTATAAAACAACGAGCAGGATAATTACTTTGGATATTGCAACACTGATGAGCCAATTTGGCGGGTTCTTCTGGATGATCATCGCTTTTGTTGTCGCGCTAAGTGTGATTGTCGCGATCCACGAGTATGGTCACTATATCGTTGGGCGTTGGACGGGTATTCATGCCGAAGTTTTCAGTCTTGGTTTTGGACCAGTGTTATATTCACGTGTTGATAAACGTGGGACTGTTTGGCAAGTCGCTGCGTTGCCCTTCGGTGGCTATGTAAAGTTTGCAGGTGACGCAAATGCTGCGTCCGGTGTGGACGGGGAGGCGATGGCAGAGGTGGCTGATAATCCAGTCGCACGCAGGCGTACTATGCACGGCGCGCCGCTTTGGGCGCGTGCGTTGACGGTTGTTGCGGGTCCAGTCTTTAATTTCGCTTTGTCCATTGCGATCTTCTTTGGTGTGCTGATGTTCGCGGGGCAGCCCAGTGATCCGCTCACTGTCGCCAGCCTGAAGAACATGCCTGGCGAAGCAACTCAGTTGCGCGAAGGGGATCGTGTCCTTGGCATAGACGGTCAAAAATTTGATGGTTTTGAAGCGGCAGTTAGCTGGGCGTTGACAACACAACCAAGTGGGCGTGTTTTGAACTATGCAATAGAACGCGATGGCGAAGCTATTTCGGTGACGGGCCCATACCTTGCACCAGCACGTGTTGGTAACATTGCTCCGCTAAGTGCGGCATCCGATGCTGGTCTGCGCGAAGGGGACGTGATCACACATATCGACGGGAATGAAATTACAACCTTCCTTGAAATGAAGGACATCGTTGAAGCCTCTAACGGCAGGGGTCTTGATCTGTCTGTTTGGCGCGAAGGTGCAGAGTTGCAGGTTACTTTGACGCCAAAACGTGTTGATGAACCATTGCCTGAAGGTGGGTTTCAAACCCAATGGCGTATTGGAATTATGAATGGCTTGGCATTTGAACCTGCAACTGAATCGGCGGATGTCGGAACCGCCCTGTATAATAGTGTGCGTCAGGTTGGTCGTATCATTGAAGGTTCTATTTCTGGGCTCGGTCACATGATCACAGGGGCAATCAGCACCTGTAACCTTTCGGGGCCAATTGGAATTGCCCAAACTTCGGGTGCGATGGCGTCACAAGGGGCTGAAAGTTTCATTTGGTTTATTGCGGTTCTTAGCACTGCTGTTGGGTTGCTAAACTTGTTTCCAATCCCTGCGTTGGATGGCGGACATCTGGTGTTTTATGCCTATGAGGCGGTTGTTGGCCGTCCACCCAGCGATGGCGCACTGCGTATTTTGATGGGAATTGGCCTGACGATGGTTTTGGCTCTGATGGTGTTTGCTTTGGGTAACGACTTGTTCTGCCCATAAGTAGTCTGTGGAAATTCTTATAGATGTTGGGGCAGGGGCCTAGTGCTTTTCCCCAAGATTGATGTCAAAACAGGCTGAGCCACATTCTTGCCACAATCCCACCCATTTTTAAACGCATTAAGGGGATATCCAAACACCAATTGTAAGGAATCCCATCATGCAAACCATTCATACTGGATACCGAGGACTTCGCCTTTTGGTCGATCTTAACTGGGATCGTGGCCTGTATCTGGGTGTTTTGGCAGCTGGTCTTTTGATTGGACTTTGGATGTGTAATCTTGAGGCAGGGTCCTTTATCTCTAAATAAGCCAAATAATTCGGCCGTTAAGGCCACATTTAGCGCTTTGGCGTTTTGACAATCCCACACATTCTGGATACTCACCAATACATATATTGTCTTAAGATTGGGTACTAACCATGAGGCTGGGATTTTCGAGCGGGCACGCTGACCAACGTAAAACAGGGGTGGTTGCCATAGCGACTTTTCGACTTCTGGGCGTTTTTCTTTTAGTATCAGCGACTTGGGTGGCTACTTTGTTGCCAGCCCAAGCCCAAAATTTTACGTTTAGTCGTGTTGTTGTTGAAGGTAATGAACGCATTGGTGACGGCGCGATCTTATCTCAAGCGGGAATCGCACGAGGCAAAACAGTCAATGCTGGCCAGCTAAATGACGCCTTTCAGCGCCTTCAAAACAGTGGGTTGTTTGAAAACGTCGCGATTTCCCCATCTGGCAGCACATTGCGTATCACTGTTGTCGAACGTCCAACAATCAATCGCGTAAACTTCGAGGGCAACAAACGCATTAAAGATGGTGCACTAAGTGCGTTGGTTATTTCCGCGGAACGCCGTGTATTTAACCCCAAGATTGTCGAAGAAGACGCTGCAAGAATCGCAGAAGCATATAGCGGTGCCGGTCGCCTTGCTGCGCGGGTTTCGCCACGTATTATCAAACGTAATGATAACCGCGTCGATCTTGTATTTGAAATATTTGAAGGTGACGTCGTAGAGATTGAGCGCCTTAGCTTTGTTGGCAACCGCGTATTTTCGGATCGTCGTTTGCGCCGTGTTTTGGAAACCAAGCAGGCGGGCCTTTTCCGTAATCTGATCCGTAGTGATACGTTCGTCGAAGACCGCGTTGAGTTTGACAAGCAAGTCTTGCGTGATTTCTATCTGTCACGTGGATATGTCGATTTCCGTACGAACTCGGTAAACGCCCAGTTGGCACAAGAACGTGATGGTCATTTTGTGGCGTTCAACATCCAAGAGGGACAACAGTTCACCTTCGGAGAGATCACAACCACAAGTGAAATCGACACAGTTGATGGTGATGAATATCAAGCAGTAACAAAAATCCGCCCTGGCGTTGTTTATTCGCCAACTTTGGTCGAGCAAGAGATTGCGCGTATGGAGCGTTTGGCCATCCGCCAAGGTGTTGATTTCTTACGTGTAGAGCCACGGATCAACCGTAATGATCGCGATCTATCGCTTGATATCGAATTTATCTTATCGCGCGGTCCGCGCGTCTTCGTGGAACGCATCGATGTTGAAGGCAACACCACGACACTTGATCAAGTGATTCGTCGTCAGTTTCGTTCTGCGGAAGGTGATCCGTTTAACCCACGTGAAATCCGTGAATCGGCAGAACGTATTCGGGCGCTAGGGTTTTTCGCAAACGCCCAAGTGAATGCACGTGAGGGGTCATCCCCTGATCGGGTGGTCGTTGATGTGGATGTGGAAGAACAACCAACCGGCTCACTTAACTTTGGTGGGACATTCTCGGTAAATGACGGTTTTGGGCTTGCGATCAATTTGAAAGAAAAGAACTTTCTTGGCCGGGGACAAGAAATGAACTTGTCATTCACCACCGCGCAAGAAACACAGCGCTATGGCTTTCAATTCATCGAACCTAACTTTCTAGGGCGAGATGTTCGGTTCGCACTTCAAGCAGATTTCTCAGAAAGCGACAGTGAATTTTCAACCTATGACACTGAAAGGTTGATTTTCCAACCAAGTCTGACATTTCCAGTCAGCGAAAATGGTCGGTTGCAAGTGCGCTATACAGCAGAGCAAGTGAATGTTTTGGCACGTACCCCTGTTGCGCACGGAACTGTAATTGGTTTGGACATTGCCGCAGCTGAACAGCTAAGTTCATCTATTGGGTACACGTATCGCTATGACACACGTATTTCCGGCCTAAACCCTGATGCGGGCGTATTGTTTGAATTTGGCCAAGATTTTGCTGGATTAGCTGGCGATAGCAAATATATCAAAACAACAGCAAAAGTGATCGGCCAGCGCCGAATCTTTAATGGTGAAGTTGTATTGCGTGCGACCCTAGAAGGCGGCGCATTGGCGTTTAGTGGTGGCACAAATCGTACGGTTGACCGCTTTAGCTTAAACGCAGACATTCTACGCGGTTTTGAACCGGGCGGTATTGGCCCACGTGAAACTGCCACCGGTGATTCATTAGGCGGTAACTTATTCATCGCGGCACGTCTAGAAGCCGAGTTTCCGCTTGGTTTACCTGAGGAATACGGCATCCGTGGTTCGTTATTTTATGATGTTGGTAACCTCTGGGATCTGAGCGATGTGAACCTTGGTGGTGCCGCAATTGACGGCGAGAGTGGATCATTGCGTCACGTGATCGGAATCGGCATTTTGTGGGATACACCCGTCGGACCACTGCGCTTTAACTTTACTGATGCACTGCGCAAAGAAACTTATGACCGCGAACAGACCTTTGATCTGACGCTGTCTACAACCTTCTGATCGCGCAGATGTGGCGTGCGTTACTTTTGACCTGTGCGATGGCTTTCGGTGCTACCGCGCAGGTCAGTGCGCAACAGACTGACACCCAACCAAACCAAATCCTTATTATTGATACTGACCAGTTGTTTAATCAAAGCCAGTTTGGCCAACGTGCTGCCCGTGATTTGGAGCTGGAAGGGCGTGTGCTTGCGTCAGAAAATCGCAGGATCGAAGGGGTGCTGGCCCTAGAAGAACAAGAGCTGACCCAACAACGCGCGACGATGACAGCTGAAGAATTCCGCATTCTCGCTGATGCCTTTGATCAAAAAGTTCAAGAAACCCGTGCGCAGCAATTGAACAAGACAAAAGCACTTAATATTCAAATTGATACACAGCGGGTTACGTTTTTGAATGCAGCGGCACCGATCTTGCAAGATCTAATGTTGGAGACAGGTGCCTTAGTCCTTCTGGAACGCCGCACCGTTGTTTTGAGCATGGCAGCCGCAGATATCACTGCAGCAGCTATTGCGCAGATCGACAGCGTGCTGGGCAATGGGTCACAATCTGCAACATCTGGTGACTAAGGCCTGCCTTGCCCCGATAGCATCGTCTTGCTAGGCAGGGCCAACGGTTAATTTTGACAACCATCCTAACGATAAGAAAAGAGCTGGCCCATGAGTTCCGAGCTGCTAACTGCCGACATCCAACTGATCCAACGTATTCTGCCACATCGCTACCCTTTCCTTTTGATTGATAAGGTCTTGGACATTGATGGCACAACATCTGCACGTGGGATCAAGAATGTCACTATGAACGAGCCACACTTTCAGGGCCATTTTCCGGGCAAACCAATTATGCCGGGCGTCACAATTGTCGAGGCGATGGCACAAACCGCTGCGGTTATGGTGGGCGCAGCGCTTGGTATGGCTGACAAAGAACTATTGGTTTACTTCATGGCCATCGACAGTTGTAAGTTTCGGCGCATGGTTATCCCCGGTGACGTTCTTGAACTTAAGCTGACAACTGTACGCGGCAAGCCCGGCGGTAAAGTATGGAAGTTTTCTGGTGTTGCTGAGGTTGAGGGTGAGATGGCTTGTCAGGCTAATTTCACTGCTATGATGGACCTTCCTAAGGAGTAACGCACGTGACCAACATCCACTCCTCTGCCGTGATTGAAGACGGTGCGCAGATCGACCCATCTGCCAGAATTGGCCCATTTTGCGTGGTTGGTCCTGAAGTTGTTCTTGGCCCCGATGTCGAGCTGAAAAGCCATGTCGTTGTCACGGGACAAACCGAAGTGGGCGAGGGGACTGTTATTTTCTCTTTTGCTGTTATCGGTGAAATCCCCCAAGATTTGAAATTTAAGGGCGAAAAGTCGGCGCTTGTGATCGGTAAGCGCAATCGTATCCGCGAACATGTCACGATGAATGGTGGCACTGAGGGGGGTGGTGGTACAACCCGGGTAGGGGACGATGGCTTGTTCATGGCGGGCTGTCATCTTGCGCACGACGTGATCGTTGGTGACCGTGTTATCCTAGCAAATGAGGTTGCTGTGGCAGGACACTGCATTATCGGTGATGACGTGATCCTTGGTGGCTTAGCCGGTGTCCATCAATTTGTTCGCATCGGGCGTGGTGCCATGATTGGTGGCATGGCAAAAGTAACGCACGATGTTATTCCTTATGGTGTTGTTCAGGGCCCACGTGGAGAGCTGGAGGGTTTAAACCTTGTTGGACTGAAGCGTCGCGGCGTTGCACGTCCTGAAATCAATGCCCTTCGCGCGGCTTTTCAGACTTTTGTGCATGGCGAGGGCACGTTCCATGATGTTGCCGAGCGCTTAGGTGATGAAACGGACAGCGCCTATGTCAAAGAAATTGTAGATTTCGTAATGGGCGACAGTGACCGCTCATTCTTGACGCCGCGCTGATGTTGGCGTTGATTTGTGGCACAGGTGATTTGCCCTCAAAAATCGCCGCAGCGCAAGACGAACCACCGCTGGTTTGCGAGATTGCAGGCTTCGCACCCAATGGTCTTAAGCCAGACTTGGAATTTTCGTTGGAAACGCTGGGATCGCTGTTTATCGAACTTGGCCAGCGTGGCGTGACCGAGGTTTGTGCGTGTGGTGCGATTGATCGTCCTCAGATTGATCCCTCCAAACTGGATGAACATACCCTACCGCTGGTTCCTTTGTTGGCAGGGGCGCTGCAATCAGGCGATGATGGTGCCCTGCGCACGATCATGGGGTTGTTTGAACAAACCGGCTTCACCGTACGACCTGCACACGAACTTGCCCCTGAATTGATCGCCCAACCTGGTGTTCTAAGTGAAAAATGGCCTGATGTGCAGATGCGTGATGATGCTAAATTGGGCGCTGATGTTTTGGCTGCAATGGCCCCAATGGATGTGGGCCAAGCCTGCGTTACTGGCGGTGGTCAACTTTTGGGTATGGAGACAATTGGTGGTACGGATCACATGATTGCCACGTTGCCAAATACGCCGTTAGTCAAACAAGGCGTGTTGGTCAAAGGCCCTAAGATTGGTCAGGATACCCGTGCCGATATGCCCACAATTGGGCCGCGTACAATTGAGTCTGTGATCCAAGCAGGTCTTGCGGGTATCGTAATTGACGCAGGCGATGTGCTGATCTTGGACGCGGATCGTTGCATTGAGATTGCAAATGCTGCGGGTATCGTCCTGTGGTCGCGTACAGGCGAATAACCCATGAGGGCGTTTGTCATTGCGGGTGAAGTCTCTGGCGACAAGCTGGGGGGGGCTTTGATGGCTGGCCTGCGGACCCTGTGCCCTAATATTACCTTTGAGGGGGTGGGCGGCGAACAAATGCAGGCCCAAGGGCTGACAAGCCATTTTGATATGAACGAGCTAAGCTTGATGGGCATCGTTGAAATCTTGCCCAAATACCAACATCTTAAACGTCGTATCCGTGAAACTGCGCAGGCGGTGATTGACGCCAAGCCTGACGTTATGATTACCATCGACAGTCCCGATTTTTCGCTACGTGTGGCCAAGCTGGTAAAGGCCGAAACCAATATTCGTTGCGTGCACTATGTTGCTCCATCTGTGTGGGCATGGCGTCCAGGCCGTGCTGTGAAGATGGCTAAAGTTATTGATCATGTACTGGCGTTGTTGCCGTTTGAGCCACCCTATATGGAAGCAGCGGGGATGGAGTGTGATTTTGTAGGTCATCCAATTGCTGGTGAACGTGTTGCTACGGCGGCAGAAGCAGCTGCGTTTCGGACCCATCACGGTCTTGAGGATGCGGACCCACTGCTTTTGGTCCTGCCAGGATCGCGACGCGGGGAAGTGACCCGATTGGCCCCAACTTTGGGTGAGGCGCTAAAGCCATTAGTTTTAGCGCACCCAAAATTAAAAGTTGTTGTGCCCGCCGCAGGCCCCGTGGCGCAACTGGTGCAAGAACAGGCGAAAGATTGGCCCGTATCCCCTTTGGTGCTGGATCCAAGGAAACAGTCATTGGTGGATGCATTAGCCGAAAAACGGGCAGCTTTTCGGGCAGCTGATTTTGCGATTGCCGCCTCTGGAACTGTTATGCTGGAATTGGCCGCTGCAAAGACCCCCACGATCAGCGCCTATGATGTGAATTGGCTAAGCCGCCAAATTATGAGCCGTATGGTTAAAGTCGATACCGCCAATTTGATCAATCTTGTGTCTGACACCCGCCACGTACCTGAATTTTTGTTGGCCGAATGTCGCGCTGATCTAATTTCAGCAGGGCTTGAACGTTTGATGGCAAATCCTGAACCGCAGTTGGCCGCTATGGCCGATACTATGGCACTGCTTGGTCAATGTGGCGAAGACCCAGGGTTGCGCGCAGCACGTGCTGTTTTAACCCGTATGTCAAGCAACCAGACCTGATCCAAAGGCCTGCGCTGATCGCGCAGACGACATTCTTGGCAGGTGCTTCAAATCAACCTTTGTGAATCCAACCGCCGCCAAAGATACGGCTGCTGTCGCGATCATAAAACACACATGCTTGCCCAGGCGAAATGCCCTGTTCTGCCAAAACCAATTCCACTGTCGCTTCAGTGTCCGAGATCGGGCGAATAATTGCTTCGGTTGGCGGACGTGTTGAACGCACACGCACGCCCACATGCCATTCTTCTTGCGAAGTCAGTGGCGTATCACCCAGCCAGTTGATTTCTTTCAACGGCACAATCCGTGTCGCCAGCATGGATTTTGGTCCAACAACGACCTGCCGGGTATTGGCGTCCAATTTCACCACATAAAGCGGGTCTTCAAGGCCACCGATACCCAAACCACGCCGTTGACCGATGGTATAGTTGATCACGCCATCATGCTGGGCCAGAACGTTTCCGTCGACATCAACGATGTCTCCGGGCGCCGCAGCCTCGGGCCGTAGCTTGCGGATCACGGACGCGTAATCGCCATTGGGCACAAAACAAATATCTTGGCTGTCGGGTTTGTCCGCAACGCTTAATCCGTATTTTTCGGCCAATGCACGTGTCTCGTTTTTGGAGGGCAGGTGGCCCAAAGGAAACCGCAAATAGTCAAGTTGTTCTGCCGTGGTTGAGAATAAGAAATAGCTTTGATCGCGATTCGCATCCGCTGCGCTGTGCAGTTCAGGACCGTTTTCACCATCCATCCGCTGAATATAGTGGCCGGTTGCCATACAATCCGCTTCCAGATCCTTGGCAGTTTCCAAAAGATCCTTAAACTTTACCCTTTCATTGCAACGAATGCAGGGGACCGGTGTCGCCCCTGCCAAATAGCTGTCTGCAAATTCGTCAATAACAGCGTCTTTGAACACGTTTTCATAATCCAAAACGTAGTGTGGAAACCCCATCGTTTCAGCAACACGTCGTGCATCATGGATATCGATGCCTGCACAACATGCGCCCTTTTTTGAAAGGGCTGCGCCGTGATCGTAAAGCTGAAGGGTCACGCCAACGACGTCATAGCCTTCTTCAGAAAGCATGGCCGCCACAACAGAACTGTCAACGCCTCCAGACATAGCGACCACAACACGCGTTTCGGCGGGAGATTTTGCAAAGCCCAGCGAGTTTAGCGGGCGGTTTTGATCTAGTGCCATAGTGGTTCTCCAAGCGTTCGATAGGAATATAGGAAAATCCTAATTACTCTCAAGGGGCGACTTCACCCCTCATTAAGCGTGATCGTCCCAATGTACCAGCGGTGGCAATAGATCGGGGAAAAGATGTTTTTAAAAAAGGTGGACGGACCACGCGCAGTAACCCTGCCAGATGGTTCAGTGATTACATTGGCGGATTTACCGCCGCAAAACACCCGACGTTGGGTGGCGTCACGTAAGGCTGCGGTTGTACGAGGTGTTATTTACGGGTTGATCAGTGAAGAGAACGTCCAAAAGAAATATGGGATCAGTTCAGACGAATTTCAAGAGTGGGTGCGGGCGGTTAGCTTGCATGGCGAGGGTGCGCTAAAGGCAACTAGTTTGCAAAAGTATAGACAACTTTAGGTTGTTTATGTATATCTTTGATATCGGTAACCGATAGTTAACCTTTTTTGTTCACGTTTGGACCAACGATGAACCTTAGATCGATGCGGAGACAATAACTATGCGAGTGCTACTGGTTGAAGACGATCCGACAACTTCAAAAAGCATCGAATTGATGCTGACACATGCAAATTTGAACGTTTATGCGACGGATTTGGGCGAAGAAGGGATCGATCTGGCCAAGCTATATGATTATGACTTGATCCTTTTAGACTTGGATTTGCCAGACATGAACGGTCATGAGGTGTTGCGACAATTGCGTTTGTCACGCATTGAAACGCCGATTTTGATTTTATCTGGGTCGGACGACACCGAGAACAAGATTAAGGGATTTGGTTTTGGTGCTGATGATTACCTTACTAAACCGTTTCACCGTGAAGAACTTGTGGCCCGAATTCATGCGATTATTAGGCGTTCTAAAGGACATTCACAGTCGGTGATTGAGACGGGGCAAGTAGCCGTGAATTTGGATGCTAAGACAGTCAGTGTAGATAACAAGACGGTACATTTGACTGGCAAAGAATATCAGATGTTGGAACTGCTTAGCCTGCGCAAGGGAACAACCCTTACCAAAGAGATGTTCCTAAACCATTTATACGGTGGAATGGATGAGCCAGAGCTTAAGATCATTGACGTCTTCATCTGTAAGCTTCGCAAGAAGTTGAACATTGCTACAAATGGTGAAAACAACATCGAAACGGTATGGGGCCGTGGGTATGTATTGCGCGACCCTGAACCTGTCGCGGTGCCCAGTGAACACCGAATTGCGATTGGTGCTTAAGGCAAAACCGAAGCTAACGTTGGGAAGTTTGGTGTTGGCCTTTGTTGCCTAATGAACGCGTCTAACTGATCCATTCCAGAAGTTTGCTTTGATGCACAATGAAAACCAACTGGACCTGCTCCCTCGACCCGCCTATTCCTTTAGGGTGCATGTGGGGGCAGGTCTTTGACTTTTGATGTAGATATTTCTGATTTGACGGAAACAGACGCAACGTCTGAGTTGAAGAAATTGGCGGCGCAGTTGAGCAAAGCCAACACTGATTACCATGGCATGGATGCGCCTACGTTTGATGATGCAGAATATGATCGGCTGAAACGTCGAAATGTCGAACTTGAGGCTGCATTCCCAAAACTGATTCTCAAAGATAGCCCGACGTTCCAAGTTGGTGCTGCACCATCAGAGGGTTTCTCGAAAGTTACCCATGCAGTTGCTATGTTGTCTTTATCAAACGCCTTTGAAGACGTGGATGTTGAAGACTTTGATATTCGTATCCGCAAATACCTTGGGATCGAAACCGGTGCCACGCTTTCATTCACTGCTGAACCTAAGATTGATGGGTTGTCGTTGTCCTTGCGCTACGAAAATGGCACTTTAGTACAGGCAGCAACCCGGGGCGATGGGGCCGTTGGCGAAAACGTCACAACAAACTCACTGACAATTTCGGATGTTCCGCAGACCCTCACAGATGCACCTGCCATACTCGAAGTGCGTGGCGAAGTTTATATGGCTCAGTCCGATTTCGATGCGTTAAACCAGTCGCAGATTGTCAAAGGTGGCAAGGTTTTTGCAAATCCACGTAACGCAGCGGCGGGGTCGTTGCGTCAGTTGGACTCTGAGATAACCCGTAGTCGCCCGCTGCGATTTTTTGCCTACGCTTGGGGTGAATTGTCCACACCTTTGGCTGAGACTCAAAAAGGGGCGATTGATCGTTTGGCCGCGTTTGGGTTTTCAACGAACCCCTTGACCATGTTGTGTGATGGACCAAAGGCGATGATCGCGCAATATCGCCAGATAGAACAACAACGCGCAAACCTTGGTTATGATATCGATGGCGTCGTCTATAAAGTTAATGATTTAGCGCTTCAGGCGCGGCTTGGCTTCCGCTCGACTACACCGCGTTGGGCTGTCGCACATAAATTTCCGGCGGAATTGGCGTGGACGCGGCTTGAAGGGATCGACATTCAGGTCGGGCGCACAGGTGCCTTAAGTCCCGTTGCCCGTTTGCAGCCTGTAACTGTCGGCGGAGTCGTGGTTTCTAATGCGACTTTGCACAATGAGGATTATATAGCAGGGCGTGGTGCAAAGGGCGGCGAAATCCGTGGCGGGCGAGATGTTCGTGTTGGTGATTGGGTGCAAATCTACCGTGCTGGTGATGTGATCCCCAAGATCGCAGATGTCGACCTAAGCAAGCGACCTGAGGATGCAATCCCATTTGAATTCCCAGTTATTTGTCCTGAGTGTGACAGCCTAGCTGCCCGCGATGAAGGGGACGTTGTGCGCCGTTGTACTGGTGGAATGATCTGCCCTGCACAGACCGTCGAAAACCTTAAACATTTTGTAAGTCGCGGGGCCTTTGACATCGACGGGCTTGGTGCCAAGCAGGTCGAGCAATTCCATAGAGATGGCTGGATTTACGAGCCTGCAGATATATTCACGCTGCGGGACCGCTTTGGCCAAGGCCTTCAACAGTTGAAAAACCGTGAAGGATGGGGTGAAAAATCGGCTGCCAAGCTGTTTGATGCAATTGATGAAAAGCGTAAGATTGGATTTGGCCGTGTCCTGTTTGCTCTTGGAATACGCCACATTGGTGAGGCCGCATCGAACCTGATTGCGGGCCACTACGGGACTTGGAACTCTTTGGAGGCAGCGCTTGACCAATCTGCCACCCTTGAGGGGGAGGCGTGGGATGAATTGCTAGGCATCGATGGCGTTGGTGCGGTCATGGCAGGATCGCTGGTCCATGCATTTTCGCAAATCACAGAACGTGGCGCGATTGACCGTTTGGTTGCGCACTTGAATATCACCGAGGTTAAGGCGCTTGATACATCACATAGCCCTGTCGCGGGCAAGACGGTTGTGTTCACAGGATCGCTTGAGATGATGAGCCGCGTAGAGGCGAAGGCCCGTGCCGAAAGCCTAGGGGCCAAGGTGTCGGGGTCGGTTAGCGCCAAGACTGACATTTTGGTTGCGGGTCCAGGAGCCGGATCAAAAGCGAAAAAGGCGACCGAGTTGGGCATTCAAACGATGGACGAGGCAGGGTGGTTTGACCTGATCAAAGGGTTATGAGCGGCCGACCAGCAGAATTGTTCCCGCTGTTTGCAGGGCTTGAAACCTTAACTGGAATTGGTCCAAAGACAGCCAAGTTGTTTCCGCAAATGGGGATCGAGGCCCCGCGTGATTTGCTGTTCACATTGCCCCACACTGGCGTCGATCGCCGTCTACGTGGGTCCATCCAAGATGCAGATTTACCTGGTGTTGTGACAGTCGCCGTTACGATTGGTGAACATCGTGCCCCACGCAATCGCGGTGGTGCTTACCGCATTCAGGTTGAAGACGATCAGATATCATTCCAACTTGTCTATTTCCATGCGCGTGGTGATTACCTTGAGCGTACGTTGCCCACAGGATCGCGCCGCGTCGTGTCTGGTCGTGTCGAAATTTTCGATAACCTCGCCCAGATGGTACACCCCGAACATGCGGTGACGGAAGAAGACGCAGTTGAGATACCTGTTTTTGAACCAGTATATCCGCTGACAGCGGGCATTACGCAAAAGCTGATGTTCAAAGCCACGCGTGGTGCGTTAGAGCGCATCCCAAAGGTAGACGAGTGGATTGATCCCAATCAGAAAGCCAAAAGCGAATGGCCTGACTTTGCAACTGCGATGAGTGCGGCCCATACCCCTTTGGGACAAGAGGATTTGGCGGTTACATCACCAGCGCGGGAACGATTGGCCTATGATGAACTTATGGCGCATCAGCTGACACTTGCCTTGGCCCGTCAAAAGGAGCGGCGGGTTCAAGGGAAAATCAGCCGCTCGACCGGGAAGTTGCAGGCCAAAGTGTTGTCCGCTTTGCCGTATCGTCCAACAGGCGCGCAGCAGCGCGCGATTTCCGAGATTTCGGATGATATGGCATTGCCCGACCGAATGAACCGTTTGCTGCAGGGGGATGTTGGGTCTGGTAAAACCTTGGTGGCGTTCATGGCGCTTTTGGTTGCGGTTGAAGCTGGCGGGCAAGGCGTGATGATGGCCCCGACTGAGATTTTAGCACGCCAACATCTTGAGGGGCTTCAACCTTTGGCCGAAGATGCAGGCGTGGTTCTTGAACTGTTGACAGGTCGGGACAAAGGCAAAGACCGTATTGCCAAGTTGGCTGCGCTTGAACGTGGCGATATTCAGATATTGGTCGGCACACATGCGGTGTTCCAGCCTGACGTTTTGTTCAAGGATTTGCGTATTGCGATTGTTGACGAACAGCACCGCTTTGGGGTGCGCCAGCGGCTTGAACTGGGCAAAAAAGGCCGTAACGTGGATGTCTTGGTGATGACTGCCACTCCGATCCCACGTTCCCTTGCCTTGGCACAATACGGCGACATGGACGTTTCCGTGTTGGATGAAAAGCCGCCGGGACGCAAACCGATCCGAACTGCTTTGGTTAGCACAGGGCGCATGGATGAAGTGGTGGAACGTCTACGGGCGGTTATGGCAGAGGGACGGCAATGCTATTGGGTCTGTCCTTTGGTTGAGGAAAGCGAAATTCTTGACCTGACTGCGGCCGAAGAGCGGTTCAAACATTTGCGTGCTGTGTTGGGCGAGGGTGTGGTGGGTTTAGTCCACGGTCAGATGCCGCCTGCGGACAAAGACGCAGCTATGGCAGCCTTCCAAGCAGGGAAAACGAAGGTGTTGGTTGCAACCACTGTGATCGAGGTTGGTGTGAATGTGATCAATGCAACGATCATGGTCATTGAACGTGCTGAAACCTTTGGGCTGGCGCAGTTGCACCAGTTGCGCGGACGGGTAGGGCGCGGGGATGCGGCCTCGACCTGTTTGTTGATGTATCAAACGCCGCTGTCGCAAACGGGGCAACGGCGTTTGGAAGTCCTTCGTGAGACAGAAGATGGTTTTAAAATTGCGGAGACGGATTTGCAGATGCGCGGTGCAGGTGATGTGATTGGCGTTGCGCAATCTGGGGTGCCACGGTTCCGTGTGGCTGATCTAGAAAGACAAGCCGGGCTTATGGCGATAGCCCAAACCGATGCGCGGTCGCTGTTGTCTGCTGATCCTGACCTAAAGGGATCACGCGGGCAGGCGGCGCGTGTTCTACTTTGGTTAATGAAGCAAGATGAGGCAATTCGTTTAATTTCAGTGGGTTAGTTACGTGTGTTCCGTTTTGTTCACAAATGTTCTCATTTGGTTCTTTACTTTGCGCTGAGGGCATGAGAACAGAGGTGCAACAAAGAGCAAGGGGAACCGACATGACAACACTTCGCCAAATCAAATCAATCGCAGTTCGTTCACAAGACACGCTGTTGCAAGACGCCATTGGCGCCGCTGCTTTGATGGTGATTTTAGTTGTTGGTTTGTACCTTCCGTCCTTTGTCTGATTTCTGCCTGCGTTTTTATGCCGACCATTCGCTGTACCCGTCCCAAATTGGTACAAATAACAGACACTGCCTGTCCCCCGTTATTTTGAATGGTCAGAGTCCCCATAAGACACGCTTTACTTGCGCCGCATATCCTTCGGGATGTGCGGCGTTTTTTTGGTAAATTTGGTGCTAAGTTAGGCGCAGTCAGATTGCACGGCTTGTTCCATAGCCTCAGCAGTGGCTTCTATTGCAAGCAAAATAGACGCATGACGGTTTTTGTAGTCACGCGCAGGGATCAGGACTTCGAACCCATCAAAAGGGGCTGCAGGTACTGGGCCGTCATTTTTCAACATTTCACGCAGCGAATCGCGTGCAGTTTTAACTTCAATTAGGCTGCGTCCAATGACCGCCCCGCCAGTCACCGCAGCTGCCGCTTGGCCTAGGGCGCAGGCTTTGACGTCTTGTCCAAATCTACTGATGATCCCATCGGTGATTTCAATATCAACTGTCACTGTTGATCCGCACAAGGGGGAACGCTTCTTAACGCTTGCCTGTGGTGCAGCAAGCCGTATGTGGTGCGGGATGTCCGCCGCCAATGCCAGAATTCGGCCTGAGTACAATTTGATTAGATCTGTGTCGTTGGCCATGTTCGCGTTCCTTGGTGACTGGTCATTGGGTCTTGTGTCATACATAAGCTTCGCGCAGCCAGATGCAAAAAGGTTTTCTTAAATGACGTTTGATCCCAGCAGTTTGACATACAACGAAGCGGGGCTAATTCCCGCAATCGCCCAAGACGCCACAACTGGCGAGGTGTTGATGATGGCATGGATGAATATCGATGCAGTGCGAAAGACCCTTGAAACACGTCGTGTAACGTATTGGAGCCGCTCGCGTCAGTCGTTTTGGATCAAGGGCGAGACATCAGGCCATACACAGGAACTGATCGACCTTCGCATAGATTGTGACCGTGACTGCCTATTGGCCGTGGTCAATCAAGTTGGTGCGGCATGCCACACAGGGCGGCGCAATTGCTTTTACACATCTGTCGTGAACGGTGATGAAGTCGAGTTGATGCAACCAGAAGCCTAACGGGCCAAACCAACCATTTTTCGAATGTCGTCTGGGGTATACCCCTCGTCGCGGTATTTTGAGATTGCGCGGGCATCATCACGTTTGGCCAATCGCTTGCCCTTGTCATCGCGGATCAAAGCATGATGATGATATGTGGGGGTTGGTAGCTTTAGAAGTCGTTGCAAAAGCACATGGATTTTTGTGGCTTCAAACAAATCTTGTCCGCGCACAACGTGAGTGATGTCCATCGCGGCGTCATCAAGCACCACTGACAGGTGGTAAGATGTACCCATATCTTTGCGGGCCAGAACAATTGCACCAACTTCATCTATGATCTCAGTATTCGATGTGATGATTGCACCTGTCTCGCCTTGGGGCCCAGTTCCTGTTTCTAGGTAGCTTGTGGTGTAGGCGGCGCAGGAATTTACATTCAAGCGAAGCGCTACGTTTTGTGGGCGGTCAGCTTGAACCTCAATTAGGGATGCGCGGCACGTACCAGGATAGATTATCCCATCAGGCCCAATCAATGGCGCACCTTCTTGTGGCGCAGACGCCGCTGCAGAAATATCTTTGCGATTACAAATACATGGAAATAGAAGCTGATCTTTCCACAACTGATCAAGTGCCACGTCGTATGCGTCTTGTCGGCTTGATTGCACCATCACTGGTGTGGGCCATGTTAATCCCAACCATTCAAGATCATCAAATATCTGTTGTGTCCAAGCAGGACGTGCGCGGGACTGATCTATATCCTCAATACGCAGTAGAAATTCGCCATTGTTCTGTAGTGCCATATCGTGCGCGAGGATCGCGGAATAGGCGTGACCCAAATGCAAAGGCCCTGTTGGTGAAGGTGCAAATCGGGTCCGAAATGTCACTTCTTTTCTACCACATAAACGTTGCTCTTCAAACTGATGCCGGGCAAGTGGTCACCGTGTTCCTTGAACAGAAGTTGGCCCGCACCTTTGTCGATCCATTCGGCAATTGTTGCCTCATTCTTGGGATCGTCCAGCGCATGATCGTTTAGAGAAAAGACCAGTTTCCCGCCATTGGGTAATGCATGCATCAAAAGATGAAAGACTGATATCGGGGCAGCACCCGCGCCAATCACGCCGATGGCCGCAATGTTTGCGTATGGAACATCAGGGGTTGGGAGCGCTGCATTGGGCTCGATAAGTTCCAAATTGCGATAAGTCCCAGTGGTTTTTGCGACCTTTAACATATCTGCAGACAGATCAAGACCGTCAATCATCTCAAACCCTGCAAGTTTTAGGGCAAGGCCAGACAGGCCCGTTCCGCATCCGAAATCAAGAATAGGGGCAGTTTTGTCATCTACAAATTGTGCAAGTGCGTCAGCGCATCGCCTGGGGGTTGCATACCCGTTTTCGGCAATTTCGGTGTTATAGCTCGCGGCCCATTCATCGTAATGAGCCCGCACGCTGGCTGATGTCGTTTTCCCGTAGGACTTGCTTAAAAAACCTTGTGTCATGGGACTAAGGTTAGCCCCTGACTTTATCCTGCGTCCAGTGCCGATGTGGTTAACCATGTCTGC
>TARA_B110000908_G_scaffold153374_1_pt1 | contig 20956 bp, 15 predicted proteins | sample TARA_B110000908 | Tara Oceans TARA_B110000908 (sample SAMEA4398067) | marine metagenome | biome: Polar Biome; feature: [DCM] deep chlorophyll maximum layer (ENVO:01000326); material: water (ENVO:00002006), including particulate matter (ENVO:01000060) such as... | depth 36 m
TTTTTTTAAGCGATGGATCATGATGGCATGAAGGGATATAGGCAAGATAACGATCAAGGGATATAGGGTACGCTATGAGACTTACAGAAACCGATGCGTCGTTCATCTACATGGAAACAGCCAGTTCACCCATGCACATTTCGTCAGTCTATGTACTGGCAGGCGAAGTCCCATTTGAAGATATCTATAAACATTATGAGAACAGAATTCATCTAGTCCCCTCTTACCATCGAAAGCTGGCTCAAGTCCCCTTTAGCCTCGGACACCCAAAGTGGGTTGATGACACAGATTTTAATCTGCACAATCATGTTCTTTTACATCAACTATCTGAAGGCTCGACGCTGAAGGAAGGCGTTGATAAAGGTGTGGAGCTCAATGAGCCCATGCTAGATAGGAGCCACCCACTTTGGCGGACAGTGGTCCTAACAGGGGTTCCCGGTAAAACTTTATTACTGCAACAAACTCACCACGCAATGATCGATGGCGCCTCCGGCATTGATTTAACGACGATCCTGTACGATCTTTCTCCGAACGCTGCGGATCCAACGCCGCCCACAGAACCATGGCAGCCTCATCCTACGCCCTCGCCAGGCGCTCTCATGAGTGAGGCGGTGCAGGAGAATTTCAGCAAGCTCACCCGTATTAATCCCATCAAAGCGATGAGTACCAGCCGAGACGTACTAAGTCGCCTGCGAAAAGCTAGTGAAATATTTACGCGATTCATGTCGAAGCCGGCAATAACAGCTCCGTTTAATGCTGGGATGGTTGGACCCAAACGGCGTGTTAAGTGGATAAAAAAGCCCTTTACTGAAATTAGAGAAATTCGCCGTCACTTAGGCGGCACCATAAATGACGTTGTGCTCGCCGTTGTTTCCGAAGCTATCGCTCGTTATCTGGAACATCACAACGAGCGCGTTGACAATCAGTCCATACGAATTATGTGCCCGGTTAATGTCCGCACAGAAGACCAAAAAGGAGCGTTGGGGAACCAGGTTTCTGCTATATTCCCTCTTCTTCCCGCCTCATCAATGTCATGTACTGCACGACTACATGCTGTCATTGATGAAATGCAGAGGATAAAAGTAGAGGAAGAGGCTCAGGCGCTAACGGTAATGCAGGAAAACATGCCCGCATTTCCGCCCATAGCCATGGCCATGACACAGTTGGTCGGTACAGTGTTCGACCCTACTGCTCTGGCAGCACGGGTTCCGATGCCAATAATGCCCAGCTTCGGTTATCGTCAGCCGAACATGGGCATCAATTTAGTGTGCACCAATGTCCCGGGGTTACAAGTTCCTCAATATCTGTGTGGAGCTGAGGTCACAGATACGATCGGGTTACTGGTACTCTCTGGCAACGTTGGCTTAAGCCTCACTATTTTAAGCTACAACAAACAACTTTTTTTTAATTTTATATCTGAACCTAGACTAGTGCCTGACTTACAGGTCATCGTCGACAATGCCGAGGCCGTATTCAACGAACTCCTCAGTGCTGCGCGAGAATCAGATATTCAAACCAACAACTAACAATCCATGGAGCCATAATGCCGAGACAAACCGTTGTTTCCCGCTATCCTAAAAAGGTCATACTTCCCGACGGGGCTAGTGTAGAGCTTCGTATCATGACTGCAGCCGACAAAGATGCGATTCTGGAGTTTTCACAGGCACTACCACAGGAAGATTTGCTATTTTTACGTGTGGATCTCACCCAGCCTGAGGTTGTAGACGAGTGGATAGATAATATTGAAAGTGGTTTTTCAACATCATTAGTCGTCTTCGACGAAGACGAACATTTAGTCGGTTATGCCACAGTTCATCGTAACCCCGCTCCCTGGACACGTCGCGTGGGCGAACTGCGGGTCAACGTAAGCAGCAGCTACAGAGCGCGCGGTCTGGGTAAAAACCTAACCTCGGAGATTTTTGACGTTGCCCAGAGTATCGGTGTAAAGAAATTATTAGCTAATATGACGCCAGACCAGCATGGTGCCCAGGCAGCCTTTCGTCGTTTAGGGTTTATTCCTGAGGCCCTGCTCGCCGATTATGTTGAAGATCGCAATGGAACCTGCAGGGATCTAGTCATTATGTCTTATGACATTGATGGGCATACTGATCGAGTCGATGACTTGGTGCGCATATAACATTAAACAATATAGCATTCGATGAACTGATTGTAGTTATGTCCGCGGTTTTGTCAGCTGCCGAACCGCTGATAATGCCAGCGGTTCTAGGCCGCTTCCATCGCGCTCGACATAATGCATAATATCTCTTTTCATCGATCCCGCCCAAAAACGTTGAATATGCATGGTTGTCTTATCAATCACGGCCTGCTCGCTTTCTTCCGTCGCAATATTTTTGCTAATTTGATTGACCATTTTAATCAAATGTTTCAGCTCAGCAGTAGCCATTAGTTATTGCTCTCAATAAGCCGTTGATGACCGGCATAGACCACGTGTCTGTGCTCTCGAGAAAACCCGACCAAGGTGATGCCCGCTTTCTCAGCCATGTCGATTGCACGCGAAGTAGGCGCAGACACCGCTACAACAATTTCAATGTTTGCCCGCGCTGATTTTTGCAGTATTTCATAGCTAGCTCGACTAGAAATCAACAAAAAGCCCGACTCACGAAAACCATCAATTGGGATCAATGTCCCTATCAATTTATCCAATGCGTTGTGCCGGCCGATATCCTCGCACACGTCAATGATCGTCCCGTCATCAACACACCAGGCGGCACCATGCACCGCCCCGGTCAGTTGCTGTACAGGCTGCCACGTCTCTAATGCCATAGTTGCCCGGAATATAGCCTGATGGGAAACTGTCACCCTTCGGGTTACTGCGGGGGGATCGACAACAAGCTGATCCAGAGACTCGGTTCCACAAATACCACAACCGGTCCGACCAGCTAACATGCGTCGCCTAGCTTTTAATTGTTCAAAACGTTGACGACTAATGGTCAGTGAGATCTCTATGCCGTTATATACAGTTTGTGTGTCAATTTCATAGATCTCATCACAGCGATCTACAATCCCTTCCGACAGACTAAAACCAACAGCAAATGCTTCCAAATTCCATGGACTAGCCATCATAACCGCGTGAGAAACACCGTTATAAACCAGTGCAATCGGTGTTTCTTCAGCGACAAAATCAGTCGCCCTGTCGCTATCGACTTTTGGCCATGCAAAAATGGGTCTAGTCAATACATTGTGCTGACCGTTCGCGACTGGAGTGCTCTCCCCTGCTTTCTTCCGGCTCACGGCAAAACCTCAGTATCCACCAATTCCCACTGTTTGATCGAAAAGGCATCATGATCGCTTTGCCAGCTCGATTTCTCCGTGACTTTTTTAAGTTCTACCGCTGTTACTTTATACTCCGGACAGTTGGTTGCCCAGTCAGAATTATCTGTCGTGACGACATTAGCTCCGCTCTCCGGGTGATGAAATGTCGTATAAGTAACACCAGCCTGGACGCGCTCAGTCACATCGGCTGTCAGCACTGTTTTACCCGCTCTGCTAGACACCTGAACCAAATCTCCGTCGCTGATGCCCCTGTCTTCTGCGTCATGAGGATGGATTTCTAGTAAGTCTCTATCGTGCCAGTCTACATTGGCCGTGCGCCGTGTTTGAGCACCAACATTATATTGCGACAAAATACGCCCAGTCGTTAACAGCAGTGGAAAGCGCTTATTGACTTTTTCATCGGTGGCTACATATTCGGTAATAGCAAAATACCCCTTGCCGCGAACAAATTCGTCAACGTGCATAGTCGGTGTGCCGTCAGGCATCGCACTATTGCAAGGCCATTGCAGCGACCCTTCTTGATCCAAGCGCTGATAACTAACACCACTAAATGTTGGCGTCAGCGATGCAATCTCATCCATAATTTCTGAAGGATGATTGTATTCCATCGGGTAACCGAGAGCATTTGACAATGCCACAGTACCCTCCCAATCTGCTTTCCCCCCCAGTGGTGACATCACTTTTCGGACCGGCGATATTCTGCGCTCAGCGTTTGTAAAGGTGCCGTCTTTTTCAAGAAATGATGCTCCTGGTAAGAACACATGAGCAAAATTTGCAGTCTCGTTAAGGAATAAATCCTGCACAATCAAACAGTCTAAACTTCGCAGCGCTTGCTCCACATGTTTAGTGTTAGGATCAGACTGAGCAATATCTTCACCCTGACAATACAAGCCCTTGTAATGTCCTGCCACCGCTGCATCGAGCATATTGGGAATCCTAAACCCCGGCTCGTGGTCAAGCGTGACACCCCATGCCTGTTCAAATTGGTGACGAACGGTATCATCGGAAATATGCCTGTAGCCAGGTAATTCATGAGGAAATGAACCCATGTCACAGGAACCCTGTACGTTGTTTTGCCCCCGCAGCGGATTAACACCAACACCTTCGCGGCCGATATTCCCTGTCAACATCGCCAGATTTGCAATACCCATCACCATGGTTGAACCCTGACTGTGCTCAGTCACGCCGAGGCCATAGTAGATAGCTCCATTGTTGGCATTTGCATATACTCGCGCCGCTTCGCGCAATTGCTCAGCCGGGACACCGGTAATAGACGCCATAGCTTCCGGTGAGTTTTTCTGTTCCTTGACGAAGCGTTTCCAGCGACCAAAAGCTTCTGAATCACAGCGCCGCGCAATAAATTCAGTCGCTTCAAGCCCCTCACTGACGATGACATGGGCAATAGCATTAATAAAAGCAACATTAGTGCCTGGGAGCAGTTTCAAATGATACGGCGTGTTAACGTGAGGACTGTTTACCAAATCAATCCGTCGCGGGTCAGCAACAATCAATTGTGCACCCTGGCGCAGACGTTTCTTCAGTCTCGATGCAAAAACTGGATGCGCATCGGTCGGATTCGCACCAATAACCATCACTACATCGGCGACCTCGACCGAGTCGAATGTCTGTGTTCCCGCCGATTCCCCCAACGTGGTTTTCAATCCATAACCAGTCGGTGAATGACAGACTCGAGCACACGTATCAACATTGTTATTGCCAAATGCTGCTCTTACTAACTTTTGAACCAGATAGGTCTCTTCATTGGTACAGCGGGACGAAGTAATGCCACCAACGCTATTTCTTCCGTACTGTTGCTGAATCGTCTTAATCCGAGCGGCGGCAAAATTCACCGCATCATCCCAAGAAACTTTCCTCCACGGGTCATCAATAGTCTCGCGAATCATTGGTGTAGTAATGCGGTCCTTGTGGGTGGTGTAGCCAAAAGCAAAACGCCCCTTAACACAGGAATGCCCGCGGTTGGCTTCACCCCCTTTGTGTGGAACCATACGGACAACCTGATCACCTTTTAACTCTGCCTTAAAGGCACAACCCACCCCGCAGTAGGCGCATGTAGTCACGACGCTGCGCTGGGGCTGGCCCTGATCAATCACCGTATTTTCCATCAGTGTCGACGTTGGACACGCCTGTATACAAGCACCACAGGAAACGCAATCGGATTCCATAAAAGACTGCGCTTGCCCCGCGGCAACAACAGAGTCAAACCCTTTCCCGTCGATTGTTAAGGCAAATGTTCCCTGTACTTCTTCGCAGGCTCGAACACAGCGGGAACAAACAATGCATTTGCTGGCATCAAAGGTGAAGTAGGGGTTGCTGGTATCCTTGCTCGCAGATAGGTGGTTTTTACCATCAAAACCATAACGAACATCTCTGAGCCCCACCTCACCGGCCACATCTTGCAGCTCACAGTTACCATTAGCAGGGCAGGTAAGACAATCTAGCGGATGGTCTGATATGTATAGTTCCATTACATTGCGCCGCAATTTTGCAACGCGATCTGTCTGGGTTCGAACCACCAACCCCTGCTCAACTGATGTAGTGCAAGAAGCAGGAAAACCTTTTCGCCCTGCTATTTCAACCAGACACATACGACAGGATCCGAACGCTTCCAGAGAATCTGTAGCACATAGTTTTGGAATGCTGATGTCGGCCAGCGCTGCTGCCCGCATGATCGAAGTGCCGGCGGGAACGGCCAACTCGCGGCCATCAATAGTGAGACTCACTAACTCAGTGCTTCGATCAGTCTGACGGCTAAAGGCAGGCGTTCCATAATCTTTACTAACATCTAGGTCTTTAGCAGGGTCATAATATTGCAGCATCAGATTTCTCCATCCCGCTCGGGACTCTGGAAAAAATCCTCCCGAAAATTATTGAACGCACTCATCACAGGAAATGGCGTCATACCACCCATGGCACACAGAGAACCCAGTTCCATGGTTTCACACAAATCTATCAACAGCTGACTGTTTTCTTCACGTTGCGTTCCCTGGCGAATTTTTTCTAAAACCTCCACGCCACGAGTTGATCCTATTCTGCAAGGCGTACATTTTCCACAGGACTCAACGGCGCAAAACTCCATTGCAAATTGAGCTTGCTCTGCCATATCGACAGTTTCATCAAAAACCACAACCCCTCCATGTCCTAAGATCGCACCGATATCAGTAAATGCTTCATAGTCCAGCGGCGTATCCCATTGAGCACTCGGTAAATAAGCGCCCAGAGGGCCGCCAACTTGAATTGCCTTTATCGGTTTCCCCGAGCGAGTACCGCCACCAAAATAGGTAACCAATTCACGCAGACTGATACCAAATGCCACCTCGACCAAACCCGCGTGACGTACATTGCCGGCAAGCTGCAGGGGTATCGTGCCACGAGATCGGCCCAGGCCATAATCTTTGTAAAACTGTGATCCGCGAGCCAGAATCACTGGCACGGTTGCCAACGAGATCACATTATTAACCGCCGTAGGCTTGCCGAAAAGGCCTGCCACAGCTGGCACTGGCGGCTTTGTCCGCACCATTCCTCGCTTACCCTCGAGGCTATCAAGCAGCGCCGTTTCTTCCCCGCAAATATAAGCCCCGGCGCCCATCCTCACCTCAAGACGAAACTGGTGACCACTACCGTGAACCTGCTCGCCTAAGTAGTGATGTTCCTCGGCTACATGAATGGCCTGTTCAAGTACCTGCTGCGCTAACCGGTACTCTTCGCGTAAGTAGATATAACCACGAGTCGCCCCTACTGCAAGACCGGCAATTATCATTCCCTCTATCAAATTAAAGGGATCAGACTCCATTATCATTCGATCAGCAAAGGTTCCCGAGTCACCTTCATCAGCATTGCAGACGATATATTTTTGATCTGACTCAGTGAGTAGCACCGTTTGCCACTTGATACCGGTAGGAAATGCTGCGCCACCTCGGCCTCTTAAACCTGAATCCGTGATATCAGCCACGATCTCAGCGGGTCTTTTAGTGAGCGCATGATGAAGCCCCTGAAAACCACCATGTTGCAAAAAATGTTCGATTGACAGTGGATCGATTATTCCAACGCGAGCGAAAGTGAGGCGCTGTTGGTCTCGCAAGTAAGGAATATCTTCGGTCAGCCCCAAATATAAGGGATGGTCGGTATAGACATTAGCTGATGCACTGGCCATCAAAGACGTCATCAGATAATTGATATCCTCGATCATTACCGGGCCGTAGGCTATTCGTCCCGCCGACGTTTGAATTTCAATCATCGGTTCTAACCAATACAAACCGCGAGAACCATTGCGGATAATGGATAACTCAAGTTGTTTGTCGGCGGCAAAATTAATGATTTCATCGGCAAGCTTATCGGCACCTAATGATATCGTTGTGGTATCCCGGGGAATATAAATCGTCGTCATTTGACCTCCAGAATATTGGTTTGCAAGTCATCTATCAGATCATCGAAACGCGCAGAATCAACATGGCTGAAAATCTGTGTGCCCACTCGTATCGAGGGAGAGCAAGCACAATTTCCCAGACAATAAACTGGCTCCAAGGTGAATTCGCCATCCGCTGAGGTTTGATGAAAATCAATGCCTAACGTTAATTTAGCATGGCGCTCCAGCACCCGACTTCCCATCGACTGACAAGCTTCTGCGCGGCATATCTGAATCGTATGCCTACCCGGAGGGGTGGAACGAAAGAAAGGATAGAAACTTATCACTCCGTGAACTTCTGCTACAGAGACATTAAATAGATCAGCGATTTGACCGACACAGTCAGGCGGGATATGCCCAAACTCCGTCTGGATGCTGTGTAATACCGGAAGCAAAACGCCCTCTTGATCCAGATGTTTACAAGCAATGCGACTTATTGTTGCAGGGTCCCAATTAAGATGTTGAACCACGGTGTTTGCACTCCCAAAATTCACAACATAACTGCATGTAAGCGCGGGCCCGAATGTCAGAGAATCGCTGGCAGGAGCTCCGCAAAAAATTGACCTCTGGCGCCAACTCAATCTAGCCGCCAGTTAATGCCTTCGAAACCTTGCCCCCTTATCAGTTAACGTCACCAGCGCTGGTGAGTTGTTCAGATCGGCTCTAATCCACACCACATGGCTATATACAAGGCAATTGCTGTAGTTATGCGCTCAATAGATTCAATACTTACTGCTTCGTTATAACCGTGAATACTTTTTGATATCGGTCCATACACCAAACACGGTGTATTGTCGTAGAGTACAAAGACACGAGCATCCAAATATGCCATAGATCCAAAAGTTGTCAATTCACTCGCAGTTGCCGTTGTATGAGCAAGGGTCAACGTTTTTTCAGCGTCGCTACCGGCTTCCAGTTCAAATCCCTCGGCCATAAAACCATTAAACTCGACGTCGGGTGGATTACTCACTAAAAAAGAATGCCCTGTTGCAGCCTCGTTGATAAAGTCTTCAATTTCCTGAGCTGCCTGCCTCGCATCCTCTCCCGGATAAAGTGCTGTCCGCACATCAAAACTACACCAAGCAGGAACGGACGAAGCCCAGTCACCGCCTTCTATTTTACCAACGTTGACGTTAATCGGCTTTTCATAGTCTGCAAAATGGGGATGATTAACCTTGAGCGCGTTTCGCGCTTTCTCATAATCTTTTAATTTTCCAATCAAAAAAATTGCCGCTTCGATGGCATTCTCCCCACTGCCAGCGGTCGCAACATGGACAGGATGACCTTTGACATGGACTCGAAACCAAATAACGCCGACGGAAGCCCGCACCAAACCTTCATCTTCAGGCTCGGGAATAATGACAGCATCAGCACTGTATCCACGCATAAGCGCCGATAAAGCACCATTTCCCGTGCATTCCTCCTCTGTCACCGACTGTACATGAACGGTTGCAGCTGGCTGGTATCCAAGCCGTTTCAGAGCATCCAGTGCAAATATATTAGCCGCCAGCCCCGCCTTCATATCACCACTGCCGCGCCCGTAAAGCCAATCATCTTTTATATAAGGCTCAAAAGGCGGCCTGTCCCACATATCCATAGGACCAGTAGGCACTACATCAACGTGGCCGTTAAGGATCAACGATCGACCTTTTTCTTCCCGAGGCCGGTGGCTACCGACAACATTAATCGCATTATCATAGGGCACAGTCACTGGAGAAAATCCCGGGTGCTTTTCTATACTGGCAATATCAATTGCCCAGCGATCCATCGCGTAACCACGAGCAGCCAACTCCTTAAACATAAAATCCTGAGCTGTGTGTTCCTGCCCCCTTGTCGATGGTTTTCGAACCAACTCCTCAGTAAATTCAATTTGACCAATCATCCCATCTTTGACTGATTGTCGGATTTTTTCAGCGAGCTCAGTTTTTATTACAGGCTTGTACATATCCTATTTCCCATTATATTGTCCATCGACTGTAACCGTCTTAAGCACCTATAGGTTGACCGTCACTGCATTGCCAAATTTATTCCCACTACCCATCAGGTTAACTGTTGGCATAGCCTGTTTGCCTAATATCATTAATAGCGATACTACACCTTTCCGTAACTCTTATTCATTGATGCCAACGGTGACTTATCAAGACCATGATTGGGGATCGGATAACGTAAACCATTTGCGCTCAGCGCCCGCAATCCATCCAATGCTTTTGGTAAGAAACTCGGTGGTAAGGCAATCAGCAGCTCTTCATCTAACACGCCACCAAATTTTCGCTCGGCATAACAGGGTATCGACAGCGAGGGCTCGCCAGTTTTTAAAGCTTTTCCCCAAGAATCAGCACAGGCGCTTTCTCCCACCACACTGAACTCAAGCTTTTTATAACCCGACCATTGTAAGCCGTTAATAAAGGTAATCATTTGTCCAGGTGTCGCGTAGATGAGACAAATATCGGGATTACCCAAGCGCTCGGACGTCATCGGTGAAACCGCAAGTGCCTGATATTCACCGTACTGTGGGCAATCCATCTCCGCCTGATGCCGCGCGCTATCTTCTAAGCTGCCGTACCAAACGCCATTAAATGCGTTGCCACTAAGAAACTCCTCATCGCGGGGATGAAGGCCAACAACAGCCCCGCACTGGGCGCCCATTAAATTATCCATGGTAATGCCGAGGGTATAACCAATCCATCGCGCCTGGCCAACAATTTGATCAGTCGTTAACTTTTCTGCCGGGTCCGGTCGCTTTATGCGCGGTACCGCCTCCATATCGGCCACAGTTCTGTAGCGTTTCATACCTACCGGCAGCGCTTTTAACCGCAAGTACTTTACCAAATCGTCAGCAATCGCCTGATAATTATAGTTGTTGTCGTCACCCCAGCAATTCTCTCGTGGCACCATGTTCTTTTCCTATTTTTAGTAGTTTGTCTGTTATTCATGTCAACGGCCCATGTTACGGACAATGCCTGCTCATTTACGCCGGGACCATCATCTGCATCGCAATCAATTTCCTTTATAGCAATACTTTTATCCGATTCTGACTGTTTATTGTTCAATTTCACTCGACGAAACAGTCACAAATCCTTATAGTACGCGCCCTTTAGGACTACGATCGCGCGACACCAGCGAGGTCCAGTAAACCATCTAGTATTTTGATCGTCAATTCAGGAATATTCCCTTGATCTCAACCGCAAATATCACCATGCAGTTTGGCGCCAAGCCATTATTCGAAAACATCTCAGTAAAATTTGGCGACGGTAATCGCTATGGTCTCATTGGCGCAAACGGCTGCGGTAAATCGACCTTCATGAAAATTCTCGATGGAAGCCTAGCACCCACCTCCGGGAACGTGACCATCACCCCCAACGAGCGCATTGGTAAATTGAGTCAAGATCAGTTTGCTTTCGAAGATTACAACGTCATTGATACAGTCATCATGGGACATACCGAGCTGTGGACGGTGAAAGAGCAGAGAGATCGTATTTATGCGCTGCCTGAGATGACCGAAGAAGACGGCATGAAAGCGGCCGATTTGGAGACCCAATTTGCCGAAATGGACGGCTACAGCGCAGAGAGCCGTGCCGGTGAAATATTAATGGGCGCGGGCATTGCACAGGAGTTGCATTATGGCCCCATGAGCCAAGTGGCTCCGGGGTGGAAGTTGCGGGTGTTGCTGGCGCAAGCGTTATTTTCTGACCCGGATATTCTGCTTTTAGATGAACCGACTAACAATCTGGATATTGATACAATCCGCTGGCTAGAAGCCGTTATCAATGACCGCAAAAGCACCATGGTCATTATTTCTCACGATCGCCATTTTCTCAATGCCGTTTGCACACATATGGCCGACATAGACTATGGAGAATTGCGCGTCTACCCAGGCAACTATGACGACTTCATGACCGCGTCAACACAAGCCCGAGAGAGACTGCAATCAGAGAATGCCAAGAAGTCTGCTCAAATTGCTGACTTGCAGCAGTTTGTCAGCCGCTTTTCTGCCAATGCGTCAAAAGCCAAGCAAGCGACGTCACGAGCTAAGCGCATTGAGAAAATCAAACTCGACGACATCAAACCATCCAGTCGCGTCAGTCCTTATATTCGTTTTAAACAAGACAAAAAATTACATCGACAAGCCCTAACTCTGGAAAAAATCGGTCACGGTTTTGGTGAGGACGTCTTATTCAAAAATGGCAGTCTGATCCTTGAAGCTGGCGCCAGACTTGCAGTAATTGGTGAAAACGGCGCTGGTAAAACCACATTTTTGCGCTGTCTTATGAACGATATTATTGCAAATAATGGCACGGTGAAGTGGGCTGAAAATGCCACGCTTGGGTATTGCCCGCAGGATGGCACTGCTGATTTTGACTCTGAACTAAACCTATTTGACTGGATGAGCCAATGGCGAAAACCCTCCCATGACGACCAAATTGTTCGGGCAACACTGGGGCGGTTATTATTTTCGTCGGATGACTTCAAAAAGAACGTCAAGGTGTGTTCCGGTGGCGAGAAAAATCGCCTGATATTTGGTAAATTGATGATGATGGATACCAATATCCTGCTGATGGACGAACCCACAAACCACTTGGATATGGAAGCCATTGAATCCTTAAATCTGGCGCTTGAACACTACGAGGGAACACTTATTTTTGTCAGCCATGACCGAGAGTTTGTGTCATCGCTGGCTACCCGTGTCATAGAAATTAAAGACCATCAACTTGTCGACTTTCAGGGTAGTTACGAAGAATATCTCGACAGCCAGCAGGAGGCCGGAAAAACAGCCCATTATTGAGTTAATCCAAGGGCAATTCGGTTTTATCGACCACTTTACGCAGTACAAAGCTGGAATGGACCCCGCTTACGCCCTCAAGACCCGTCAGTTGGCCGAGTAAAAACTGTTCATAATGGCGCATATCTTTGACGACAACTTTTAACAGAAAGTCCGCCGACTGACCGGTAACCACACTGCACTCCAACACTTCGGGAAACGTGGCTACGGTGCGCTCAAAGTTATCAAAGCGCTCTGGCGTGTGTCGGTCCATCGCTATACTGACGATAGCGGTCAAACTAAGATTGAGTGCCTCAGCATTGAGAATGGTAACGTGCCGATCGACAATACCCGACTCCTCCAACCGTTTTACTCGGCGTGAGCAAGGTGTCGGCGACAATCCAACCTGCTCGGCTAATTCAAGATTGCTAATGCGACCATTGCGCTGCATCAGCGTCAAAATATGTTTGTCAATTCTATCCAACTTGACCGCCATAAGTTTACCCTCGGAATAGACAACGACCGGATTGAGCACCCAAGCACAGCCCTGTGCTTCTTGTTTAACCGCAATCAAGGCCACTAAGGCTCCAATATTAATAAAATATAGGGTAATTAACCACTAAAATATATAAATAAGACATTAAACTCTATATATCGTGCATTTACAGTCACCTTTGCAGTAATTCACTACTCAGTCTGAGCTACACTTCATGCTCAATCGCAGGCACGATATCCAGAGCTCCCCACGAGGGAACTGGGAATAGCCTTCACAAGAGTCACTACTTGCCTGCGGTTGAATTTTACTGAAATCCGTCGCCGCAGGGGAACACTATGTTAAACAATCCGCTCAATAGCTCAGCCATCAGCGGCGATTTTAACCATCGCAAATACCGTCCGGTTGCGGCCTTTAGCAAAAGTGATCGACGCTGGCCAGATAAGGTCATCACCAAGGCGCCACGCTGGTGCAGCGTTGACCTGCGCGATGGTAATCAAGCTCTGGTCGAACCAATGAATCCGGAACAAAAACTCGACCTGTTCAAACTATTAGTAGAAGTTGGATTTAAAGAAATTGAAGTCGGCTTTCCCGCCGCCTCACAACCAGATTTCGACTTTGTGCGAAAAATCATTGAAGAAAACTTAATTCCTGACGACGTGTCGATACAAGTATTGACGCAGTCCCGAGAGGAGCTGATCAGCCGCAGTTTTGAGGCCTTAACAGGTGCAAAAAAAGCGATTGTGCATCTGTACAACTCCACCTCAACGGTACAACGCGAGCACGTTTTCGGCATGAGTCGAAAGCAAATAAAAGCCATAGCGGTTGAAGGCGCTGTTTGGGTAAAACAATGCGCCCAACAGCAACCTGGTACAGATTGGACCTTCGAATATTCACCGGAAAGCTTTACCGGCACAGAAATGGAATACGCCGTTGAGGTCTGTGATGCGGTGACTGACATTTGGCAACCAACAGCCGAAAAACCCGTGATCATCAATTTACCGTCGACGGTAGAAATGACCACACCAAATGTGTATGCCGACCAAATCGAATGGGTGAGTGACAATATTGCCAGAAGGGACTGTCTTCAAATTAGTCTGCATACTCACAATGACCGGGGTTGTGGTGTTGCTGCGGCTGAGCTGGGGCTAATGGCCGGCGCTGATAGAGTTGAAGGCACCTTGCTTGGCAACGGAGAACGCACGGGAAATATGGATGTGATCACTGCCGCCATGAACATGTACAGTCAGGGCATTGATCCCATGCTAGATTTCTCCAATATGGATAAAATCATTAAAGTTGTGAACCAATGTACCAACATTGCAATACACCCGCGTCATCCCTATGCGGGAGAGTTGGTATTCACAGCATTTTCGGGCAGCCATCAGGACGCAATCAACAAATGTTTGCATCGTCGTCAAACAAACGATATCTGGGATGTTGCTTACTTACCGATTGACCCTGCTGATCTTGGCCGGAGCTATCAGGAAGTCATTCGCATCAACAGTCAGTCCGGCAAGGGTGGAATCGCTTACGTGCTAGAACAGGACTACGGTGTACAAATGCCTAGGTGGTTACAGGTTGATTTCAGTCGCCACGTCCAACATTTAGCAGAGCAAAATGAAGGGGAAGTGTCCTCCAAAGAAATATGGCAAGTTTTCCGGGAAACCTATATTGACAGCGCACAAGCAATACAGTTAGACGGATATCAGCTAACTCGACAGGATAATCGGGATCAACTCAATGCCACAATGATACTCGAGAATAAACATGTGGCACTCAGCGGGAATGGCCAGGGAGCTCTCGACGCTTTCGTCGGAGGCTTGACTCAGCTAATTGGCGCGGACGTTGTCATTACCGACTATTCAGAACACACACTTGGCAACAGCGAACAATCTGATGCTATCGCTTATATTCAATTGAGTATTGATGGCCAGCGCTACTGTGGCGTCAGCCAAAGCGCCGATATTGTCGAAGCAAGCTTGCGGGCTGTCTTGAGTGCCTGCAGCAGAGCTCAGCTTGTAATGTCGCCGCTGCCAAAAAAAGCATAGAAGGCGACAAACACCGAATGGATAGATCGGCATTGAGTGCTGCTCCATTCATTCACTTGCGTCTGAAAAACTGGCACTCAGGTCGTCATCCCCACGCCTGTATGCGACAACGACGACACCTTTACTTCTGTGCCTAATGGTCTGAACGGTCAAACTGCTGGCACTAAGCCAACGATTTCTCTCCGGACGCGACCGTCTGAAAAATTAGCGTATTGATCGTCATCGGTCCGACACCGCCGGGAACCGGCGTATAGGCCGCACAGCGATCTTTAACACCCGCCAACTCGATATCACCGAGGCCTCCAGGGTGATAACCCGCATCCACAACAACGGCACCATCTTTTATCCAGTCGCTCTTGATAAATTCTGGTTTACCGACCGCGCCCACAATAATATCAGCTTGCCTCACTAGTTCCGCCAGGTTTCGCGTGCGGGAGTGACACGTAGTTACTGTCGCATTGGCCTCTAACAACATTGCCGACATAGGCTTGCCAAGAATAGGGCTTCGACCTACTACAACCGCATGCTTGCCTTCTATCTCTATTTTGTAGTGCTCTAATATTCTCATAATACCTTTGGGGGTTGCGCAGCCGTAGGCTTCTTCACCCATCGCCATTCGCCCATAACCCAGGCAGGTGACACCATCGACGTCTTTTGACAGCGCTATCGCATCAAAACAGGCGCGCTCATCAACTTGCGGTGGTACCGGGTGCTGGAGCAATATACCGTGAACATTGGGGTCATCATTTAACTGTTCAATCCTTGCCAGTAACTCTTCGGTGGTGGTTTCCGCATTCATTTCAACCGCCAGTGACTCCATACCGATACGACGGCAGGCATTACCCTTCATTTTAACGTAAGTTGCTGAAGCTGGATCAGCACCCACAAGAATTGTCGCTAGAATAGGCGTCTTGCCGCCAGACTTAGCGCGCAATGCATCAACGCGCTCCGTCAACTGTTGTTCCCATTGCGCTGCTAGCGCTTTGCCATCGAGTACCAGTGCAGACATACCTTCTATATTCCTAAGTTGATAAAAAACGACCGGTATTCTCTCATGTACTCCGACTTGGGAACATAGCCCGAGCGGTAAAAATTTTGTTAGCTGGAACTCGCGATTTAGCGTTGACGGGAGGGGGTTCGGTGAGTATTATGCGCACCTCGTTTGACGCAGCGTTTCAGCTGTTATCATGTCAGCGAATTCGGGGTATAGCGCAGTCTGGTAGCGCGCCTGCTTTGGGAGCAGGATGTCGGGAGTTCGAATCTCTCTACCCCGACCAATTTCTAATGGTTTATGGTGGGCGTAGCTCAGTTGGTAGAGCGCAGGATTGTGATTCCTGTGGTCGCGGGTTCAATCCCCGTCGTCCACCCCATATTTTTAGTACGTTAAGACAGTGCCCTCCTCGCGAAACAATTTTTTAAAGGTTAGATTCGGCGTCGATAGCCTTTGCGCCGATACAGTCACACCCATTTCACTAAAGATCCTGCATGCAACATCACAGAAGAACTTTTCAGCAGTGCAACTAACGCCAAGCCTAGAATACCGCAGAAAATTTTGATCTGAAAATAACAAACACCCGCTCCTGCCCCATAACAACTCGTCAATCAACCCCGGGGTAATCTGGCTTTTACGCCGGCCCAATGACCCAAATTAGATTAGCTGTACCAGATACTGTTTATAACGCTTAAACTTGCTATCATGCTCTCCGATAAATTCTTAACTGACAAGGGCCCGGAATGAGCGACTACACTAAGATCCTGTTGGACGAAAATGAAATGCCTACCCAATGGTATAATGTGGTTCCAGATCTCCCCGTACCACCTCCACCGCAGCTGCACCCTGGCACTATGCAGCCTGCTACGGCCGACGACTTCGCCGCGCTATTCCCTAAAGCACTGATCGAACAGGAAATGAGCACAGAACGCTACATCGACATTCCGGGAGAAGTATTAGATGTATATCGTCTATGGCGACCCAGCCCACTTTTCAGAGCACGTAGACTCGAAAAACTGCTCGATACCCCGGCAAAGATTTTCTACAAATATGAAGGCGTTAGCCCAGCTGGCTCACACAAACCCAACACGGCGGTGCCTCAGGTCTACTACAATGCACTGGAAGGCATAAAAAAACTCACCACCGAAACTGGCGCGGGCCAATGGGGCAGTTCACTGGCCTTTGCCTGTGCGCAATTTGGGCTCGAATGTGAAATTTGGCAGGTCGCTGCTTCTTATCATGCGAAGCCGCATCGTCGCACAATGATGGAAGTGTGGGGCGGCAAAGTACACCCAAGTCCTTCAGATCTAACCGAATTTGGCCGCTCATTACTTGCCGAAAACCCGAACCACCCCGGCTCCTTAGGGATCGCCATTTCTGAAGCTGTTAGTGAAGCGGTCAAGAGCGACGAAATTCGCTATGCATTGGGCAGCGTACTTAATCATGTATTGCTGCATCAAACTATTATTGGTGAAGAAGCACTGTTGCAACTCGCAAAAGTCGGTGAGGTCCCAGACGTGCTGGTCGGCTGCACCGGTGGAGGCTCAAACTTTGGCGGTCTAGCCTTTCCGTTCCTCCGTGAAAAACTGGCAGGAAGAATGAATCCCACGATTCGCTGCGTAGAACCGACGGCATGTCCAACACTGACCAAAGGGGAGTTCCGCTACGATTTTGGCGATACTGCAGGCCTCACTCCACTGATGAAAATGCATACGCTGGGACACTCTTTTATACCCGAGCCGATCCATGCTGGAGGGCTGCGCTATCACGGCATGGCTCCATTGGTATCACATATTTATGATTTAGGCCTAGTTGAAGCTATCGCTATCCCACAAAAAGAGTGCTTTGCCGGCGCGCTGCAGTTTGCACGCTCAGAAGGTATTGTGCCTGCACCTGAACCTACACACGCTATCGCCGCTGCCATCCGTGAAGCACTGGCTTGCAAAGAAAGCGGCGAAGAAAAAGTCATTCTTACAGCGCTGTGTGGTCATGGGCATTTTGACATGGCTTCTTATGATAAATACATGCGTGGAGAGATGGTTGATTTAGAACTTTCTGATGAAGCTATCGCTGAGGCCATGAAAAGCGTACCTGTATTGGCGTAGCCCGCAATTGCGAATGGTGATCTAATAAGAAGATTGCCCCAAAAAACAGACAACAACCGCAGAGAACTTAAATGAATAAGCAAAATAGTTGCGTCGCCCTCCTCCCACTTGCCTTTGCAATAATTGCACCGGGCGCGTTCGCACAGACAGCGACCAACGGTCCCAGTCTGATACTCGAAGAAGTAACGGTAACAGCTAGGCGCCGGGAAGAAGGATTACAGAGCGCGCCGATTGCTATCTCGGCGTTTACCGGTGACAGTCTTGCCTATCGCGGCGCAACCAAGCTCACCGACATCGCCAGCTTTGTGCCCAGCCTGACACTGGAAAATAATCCAGCATTTGGTGGCTCATCGAATTCTGCTGCCATTTTCCTGCGTGGCGTTGGACAAAAAGACTTCTTACCCACGACAGAGCCTGGTGTCGGTATGTATTTGGATGGCGTCTACATTGCACGGTCCGTCGGCGGCATTCTCGATCTTCTTGATATCGAGCAATTGGAAGTACTACGAGGCCCACAGGGCACGCTATTTGGGCGCAACACTATTGGTGGCGCGATCAATATCACCACCATAAAGCCCGACCCCAGCGGCGAGCTCGAAGGCGATATTTCAACGGCCGTGGGCACAGACAACCGATTTAACTTAACGGGCTCGGTGATGATACCGCTGTCTGACACCTTTGCTGCCCGCGCGTCTTTCGCCTCGTTTAAGCAAGATGGTCACGTCGAAAGAACCGACGGCACCGATCTTGGCGACGACGATACACTCACCGGCAGAGTTGCTTTTGCATGGCTACCCAGCGATCGTTTGCGTGTAGATATCTCGGCAGACGCAACTAGGGATAGAGAGAATGGTCCTGCTATGGAGCTTCTGGGCATAGACTTTACTGACTTGAGTCAACTCGATGGCCTTGTTGCCTCCGTACCTCCACCGCAGGCATTCATTCACAACGTCACCACCGCGGCGCTTGGCCCAGGTATGCCCTGTGCTGCCACCGATGCTGCTGGCAACGGCGTGACCTCTAACCCAGCTTCAGCAAACTGCTATGACAATCGCTATGTGGGCCGCGATGGCGACAACCAAGGTACGGCACCGACAAAATCAGACACCGATATTTTGGGACTCTCTGCTACAGTTGAATATGAATATTCAGACACGCTCACGCTGAAATCGATAACCGCCTGGCGTGATCTAGAGTCTGAATTTGCTCGTGACGGCGACCACTCGCCACACCGGATCTCACAGTTTTATGACAACTTAGAACAGGAGCAATTTACCCAAGAACTGCAACTGCTGGGCAACGGCAGTAATTTTAACTGGATTCTCGGCGCCTACTACTTCTCCGAAGACGGTAACAACGAAAACGAGCTTGACTTTACCATTTCCAATTTCCGTTCTGGCGGCGGCTTCGATAACGAGGCATGGGCGGCATTTGCGCAGTTCACCTTAGACATTTCCGAGCAGCTACACTTGACCGTTGGCGGCCGCTATACCGACGAAACAAAGATGTTTCAGCCTGACCAGGTAATTTACGAAAACTACTATGCAGGTATCAGCGGACAAGTTCCTCCAGGCAATCCCTTAGCGGCACTGGATGCACCTTTTTTACAAGCGGGCTCGTTGATCCTACCCAACATTGAAAAAGAAATCGAAATAAGCGAATTTACGCCGATGGCAAACCTGTCCTTCGATGTAAGCGACGACGTCATGCTTTACGCAACCTATTCTGAAGGCTTCAAATCGGGAGGTTTTACCCAACGTGTATTTCCTCCCGTGGTGGCAGGATTCACGGCACCTCCAGGAACGCCGGATATTGACCTGATTCCCACCTACCAGCCAGAATTTGTGACTGTTTATGAACTGGGTTTCAAATCCACATTAATGGACGGCAAAGTGCGCGTGAATGGCGCTGTATTTCATACCGATTATGAAGATTTACAAGTGCAGGTCTTTAACAGCGTGGCGCCGGTCACAGAGAACATTGGCGAAGCATCAATTAATGGGTTCGAATTAGAAGTGCAGGCCGCACCCGGTAATGGCTGGCTCATTGAGGGCAGCTTTTCCTATCTGGACGCACAGTACGACGAAATCGAAACGAACTTGACGCTGATTGGCAAAGACTTTGAGTTTGAGAGGGTGCCAGAAACCTCTGGCTCGCTGGGTGTGTCAAAAGAATTTGCGCTCACCGATGCAGGCATAGTGGTAATTCGCGTTGATTGGAGCTTCCGAGATGATACCTACAACGACGCCTACAACACCGAACTGCTAAAAACGGATGCCTATGATCTTTGGGGTGCCAGCGCACGCTGGACCAATGAGAACGGTGACTTAACGGCAACACTCTCGGGGCGTAATCTCACCGATGAAGAGTATTTGGTCACTGGCGTTTATGGCACAGCCTTTCAGTCATTCGAGGGCAGTTTCGATCGCGGTCAGCAGTGGTTACTAGAACTGCGTCAGTCATTCTAGAGCCGCACTAAAGGAGCAACCCATGGCCAGAGTTAAAATAATCAAGCCTGACACTATCGATGATCCCGCGGTGGCGGGTATTTTCGAATGGGTCACGCAAATGGAAGGCTCAGTACCCAACCATTTTTTTGTCGAGATGAACTTTCCTGAATACTTCCCCGCTAAGCTCGGTGCGACAAAAATATTGTGGGAAGCAGGCGAGCTAGACATGACAGAAATTCAGCATGTTGGCATCTTAGTTTCTAAAGACAACGGTTGCACATATTGTACTGCCGCCTTTTGCACCATTTTAAACTATGGCTTGGGCGCTGAAGAAGACTATGTGGCAACACTGGCGGAGATGGGCATCGAAGCGGTGGAATCACCTCGCCT
>TARA_B110000908_G_scaffold25611_1_pt1 | contig 20956 bp, 18 predicted proteins | sample TARA_B110000908 | Tara Oceans TARA_B110000908 (sample SAMEA4398067) | marine metagenome | biome: Polar Biome; feature: [DCM] deep chlorophyll maximum layer (ENVO:01000326); material: water (ENVO:00002006), including particulate matter (ENVO:01000060) such as... | depth 36 m
TGTAGGTTCTGTCTGTCCGATGCCATTGCGATTTCGCCTTTTTTTTGTAGGTCACTTGCGGATCAAATCACCCTTTAGTTGATTATGGATAAGGATTTAAGGAGTTTCCAGCCCCAAAAACAATCCACATCAACGCTTTTGACCCTACGTAACCTAGCCGCGCCACAAATCTGGGGTCAAAAGTGCAATGATCGCCAATGTTTCAAGCCGTCCAATCACCATCGCCGCAGCAAATATCCCTTTGGCAAAACCGCTTAGTTCTATGAGCCTGATGGGCGTTTCGCCCCCCATCTCTAACAGCGGACCAGTCGTTGAAAGGCTTGCAATTGCAATAACAAGCGCGTCTTCAAAGCTTACTCCTGCTGCTGCCAATAAAATAGTCACAACGGCTAAAGATAAGGCAAACAGCATAAAAAAAATCCATGCGATGAATGCGCCGTTTTTTTGAAGCCGCTTTGCCATCGGATCTGCGCCGCTGACAGACGAAGGATGCACTAGCCGTTCCATCTCGTGCCGGCCATTACGATACAATGCAAAAACCCGTAACAATTTGACGCCGCCTGCTGTTGTCGCAACCCCGCCCCCAGTCAAACATAACCCCATCAAGATCAAACCTGGTGTCGCGAGCCCAGACCAAGCCTGGGCTTCGCCCCATGACACGCTTGCAAAGCCCGTTGTGGTTAAGAACGACATGACTGTGAACATCGCACCCCAAAAGGCGTATCCAGCATCTGCCAGCGACGTTTGCGCATCTACATCAATTGACGCCAGCCAGTGGCGCAAAAACAAGACGATAGGCACCCCAATTACCAAAGCCATACCAATACGAAATTCTGGGTCATGGCGGATACCGCCACTTTCGCTGGTCACTGTGTCCGTTGAAAACGTTAAACGTGACAATGCAAACATCATGAACAGCAGCATGACCAGTTCACCAGTAAACCCAGATTCGCCCGTTAGCCCACCTACGGGTGAAATACCGGAAGTCGCCATAATAGACATTGCATGACAAAGCGCCACAAGGGATTCATCGCCACTGATCCACAGCAACGCCCAAAGCAGCCAAGTGAGCCCAAAATATACTGGGAACAGCGTGCCGATGACCTTAACGAGGCGCAGCCGTCCTTCGATTTGCCCCACCTGCCCTTGACCAGCGGCGCGTCTGCCCGGCTCTGCCCGTGCCGTGATCTCAAAACCACCTAAATTTAGCGGTGCAAGAATTGCCGATGCTGCGATCCACATAATTAAGCCGCCCATCCATCCCACCTGTGCCCGCCACAAGTGCAGCGGTCGGTCCAATCGGGTCGGATCATCAAACAGGGTCGCACCTGTGGTGGTAATTGAACTTACCATCTCGATGTAGGCATTCACAAATGATGTGGTTTGCAGCGCTTCGTAAACAGGAATGGCCAGAATAATAGGCAGGAACACAAACGTTGAAAACAGCGACATAAGCGGGCCCAAAGCCCCATGTCCCGGTGTCCGGCCTGCATGGGCAAGTGCGATCAACACAAAGACGATGATCCCCATCATTCCTGAATATAGAAACGCCCTGCCTGTTTCGAGTTCACGCACAACGCCAGCATAAATGGCTGGGATCAGCATCGAAACCGATGCCATGCCAAAGACCAACATGAACAATGGCAGTTGGAACATCCGTTCGATAAAACCAAGTTCCTGTTTCATATCAAAAGAAGTCGATTGAAACTTGCATCAATCGCTCAACTTCTGGCACGTCTTTGGCCAGCGCAAACAGCGCGATCACGTCACCTTCGTCGATACGGGTACTGCCCAAAGGCCGGATCACTTCGCCGCCTTTGCGCAACGCCCCAACAAGGACGCCTTCGGGAAAGTCGATTTCGTTGATACGTTTGCCGGCCATCGGCGAGGTGGACAAAACTTCGGCCTCGATCACTTCGGCCTCGGCGTCCCCGATGGAATAGACAGCACGTACACGACCGTGCCGGATATGGCGTAGGATTGAGCTGACGGTTGTTGAGCGCGGATTAATATAAGCATCAATGCCAAGTGGCCCCATAAGGGGCACAAGCGTTGGATCATTGATCAAAGCAATCGCATAAGGGCAGCCCTCGGACTTTGCCCGAACCGCCGCCAACATGTTGGTCTTATCATCATCCGTCACTGCCAACATCGCGTCCGCGCGGCTTACGCCAGCTTCGCTTAACAATGCGACATCCAGACCATCGCCGTGCAGTACAATTGTACGTTCCAGCGCTTCCGCCGCGTTTTCGGCACATTTACGGTTCTTTTCGATAATCTTGACCCGCATCCGTGTCGCACGACTTTCCAATTCAGACGCAACAGCCAATCCAACATTGCCACCACCGACCATCACAATGCGTTCTTGTTTTGCGGTCCGCTTACCGAACACTTCCATCGTGCGGGCAACATCATCCGCATGGGCGAAAACATAGCATTCATCGCCGACAAACAACTGATCACCAGGATTTGGCGAAAACAACGATCCATCGCGGCGCACACCGACGACGACAGCGCGAAGAGTCGAAAACAGATCGGTCAACTGACGCAAAGGCGTGTTCACAACAGGACATTCTTCTTCAATCAAAATGCCTAAAAGTTGGGCCTGACCGTCCATAAACCGTTCTGTATCAAAGGCTGCAGGAGCTGAAAGACGTTGCAACGCAGCCGCCGCAACTTCCCGCTCTGGACTAATCACAACATCGATTGGCATGTGATCGCGTCGGTAAAGATCGGAATAAATTGCATCTAGGTAGGATTGACTGCGCAGGCGCGCAATCTTGCGATTAACCCCAAAAACCGAATGGGCCACCTGACATGTGACCATGTTAACCTCGTCAGAATGAGTGGCCGCGATGATCATATCCGCGTCACGGGCACCTGCACGGTCAAGGACATTAGGATAACTGGCGTAGCCAGTAACCCCCTGCACATCCAACGTATCCGTGGCACGACGCACCAATTCGGGGTCTTGATCGACCACCGTGACGTCGTTGCGCTCTCCGGACAGGTGACGGGCTATTTGCCAGCCTACTTGTCCCGCGCCGCATATAATGACCTTCATGGATGCGCCTTTAAGCTATGGTCGAACCTTGGAATATTGGCATGACAGATGGCCCAAGATGGGTCAATTCAATTTCGACACGTCAACCCATCCTAATTATGCTTCGCCCTCTTCTTCTACATGAGCAACACGCGCACCTGCCTTGGCAGAAGTCACGACACCCAGAGACTTCAGTTTGCGGTGCAAGGCACTGCGTTCCATCCCAACAAAGTTAGCCGTGCGGCTAATATTACCGCCGAAACGGTTAATCTGGGTCAGTAAATACTCGCGCTCAAACGCCTCGCGTGCTTCGCGCAGCGGCAAGGTCGCCAAAGCACCTGACAGTACCACGCGTCCTTCTTCGTTGCTGGTGTCATCTTCACCCGGCAATTCACGAGCCTCAATCGGACCACTGCCGTCACTTAGGATCAAAACCCGCTCGATTAGATTTTTAAGTTGGCGCACGTTGCCAGGCCAAATCATGGTTTGCATAAGAGCAGAGGCATCATCGCTCAGCGCCCGCAACGCCAAACCTTGGTTCGTATTGCAATCAGCGATAAAATGTTCAGCCAATAGCGGAATATCCTCGCGCCGTTCTTCTAGCGATGGGACGGCAATCGGGACCACGTTCAGGCGGTGATACAATTCTTGGCGGAAGGTCTCGGCCTCGATCTCTGCCTCTAGATTGCGGTTGGTGCTGGAAATAACGCGCAGATCAACCCGCACCTTGTCAGAGCCACCAACACGAAGGAATTGCTGATCGACCAGCACACGCAAAATCTTGGATTGCGTGCCAAGTGGCATATCCGCGACCTCATCAAAATAGATAACGCCGCCGTTGGCCTGCTCAAGTAGGCCCGGTTCAACACCGCGCTCGCCACCCTCACGTCCAAACAAGACTTCTTCCATCTGCTCCGGCGAGACACCCGCACAGTTTACCGTCACAAAGGGCGCACTGGCGCGGTTAGATTTGGCGTGAATATAACGCGCTGCGACTTCTTTGCCACTGCCCGCCGGACCACTTAGCATCACACGACCATTGGATTTTGTAACTTTATCCAACTGGCTGATAAGCGTACGGAACGATGCAGACGTCCCAATCATTTCAGATTGCGCACCATCATGGCGCTTCAAGGTCTGGTTCTCGCGGCGCAGGCGGCTGGTTTCCATGGCGCGACGGATCACCACCAAAAGCTGGTCGATGTTGAAGGGTTTTTCAATAAAATCGTAAGCACCCTGCTTGATTGCAGCGACGGCAATCTCGATGTTCCCGTGACCTGAAATGATAACGACGGGCACATCAGGATTGTCTCGCTTGACTGTCTTAAGGATATCGATCCCGTCCATCTGGCTGTCTTTGAGCCAGATATCTAGGATCATTAGCGCTGGTGCCTCTGCGTTAATCGCGCTCATGGCATCATCTGAATTGCTCGCCAATCGCGTGGCATAACCTTCATCTTTCAAGATTTCCGAGATCAGTTCGCGAATGTCGCGTTCGTCGTCTACAATCAGAATGTCGCTCATGGGTTTATACTTCTTTCTTATTGTTCGCTGCTGCAATGTCGGTTGGGGCAAGGGGCAGTTTTATTACTGCCATAGCCCCAAAATGATTTTGCCCGTCAAAGATGGGCGCGTTTTCCAGCTGCAAGGTGCCGCCGTGTTCTTCGATGATTTTCTTCACAATAGGCAGGCCAAGCCCAGTGCCTTCGCTGCGCGTGGTCACGTAAGGTTCAAATAGACGGGCACGGTCTTCTGGCAAGCCGATGCCATTGTCCGCAATCGTAATACGCGCCTGCTCTTCAACGATAGCCAGCGTCACAACCACCTGCGGCTGCAATCCATCGGGTGCGCCTTTTTCAATCAAAGTATCTATCGCCTCACCAGCGTTTTTGATCAGGTTTGTCATCGATTGCGAGATCATCGTGTCGTCAAACTCGGCCATCAAAGCCGCGTCAGGCGCAACCAATGTGATCTCGACATTAGGTTGTCCTAAACGTTGCAACATGACCGCATCACGCACCAGCTTTGCCAAATCATGGTTTTTGCAATCAGGTTCCGGCATACGTGCAAATTTAGAAAACTCATCGACGATACGGCGCAAATCGCCCGTCTGCCGAATGATCACATCGGTCATTTGTTCCAATGAATCACTCTCATCACCAACTTTGGGCGCGAACTTGCGCTTAATACGTTCGGCGCTGAGTTGAATTGGGGTCAGTGGATTCTTAATCTCGTGTGCAATACGCTGCGCCACATCGCCCCATGCCGCCATACGTTGTGCACTGACCAGATCGGTCACATCGTCAAACGCAACAACGTATCCTTCAAGGTGCCCTGCATCATTTCGCCGTTTGGCCATGCGCACCAATAGGTTCTCAAGACGACCGTGACGACTGACTTTCACTTCGCTTTGCGCCACTTCACCCAGGGCAGTTTGGAGCACATCCAAAAGCGGACCAAATTCTGGGACCGCTACAGACATGGGCACAGATTGCTGGTCTTCTTGCCAATCCAGCAGCCGCGCGGCCGACCGGTTCACAAAAGCCACCCGCCCCTCAGAATCTAGCCCGACAACGCCAGAGGTGACAGACCCAAGAACGGAGTCAAACATCCGACGACGACGCTCAATCTGTCGAGTGTTATCAAGCAAAGTTTCGCGTTGGCCCTTTAGTTGCCGTGTCATTTGATTGAAATAACGGCCCAACATGGCGATCTCGTCATCGCCATCTTCTTCACGAATTTGAACGTCCAGATCCCCTGCCCCAACACGCTGCGCCGCCCCTGTTAGGCGACCGACAGGACCAGACAATCGTTCCGCAAAGCCCAAGCCAAGCCAGATCGCGGCAAGGATCAAAATCACAGCAAAGGCGAGATAAAGCAGACCAAATTCGAACAAACGTTTGCCGCGATCGCTTTCCAACTGTTGGTAAAGCCGCACAGTCTTTTGCGTCTCATCCAGTAAGGACAAGATTTCGCCATCGACATCCCGGGTCACATACAAAAAACGATCTGGAAAGCTGCGCAAAGGCACCAAAGCGCGAAACTCATTGATTTGCCAATCTTGAATAATTTCCAACCCGTTTTTCCGCGCCGCCGCCATTTGGCGGGCGTCTGGCGGCTCAAAATCAAACAAATAGGACCGATCACCACGGGCGCGGATGGTTGCAGTGCCATCCACCAGATATGCCTCACGGAGGCCACGTTGGATTTGGCGCTGCGCCTCACCTAACAGCTCACTATCGCTCAGTTCGACCTGCTGCACGCGGGCGATATCGATGCTAACGGCCAGGGCACGTGCATCCTCAATAAGCCCCTCACGTTGTTCTTGCTCGTACGCCTCTGCCGATGCCAACGAAAAGCCAACGACATTGCGTACCCGTTCAGAAAACCACCCCTCAAGCGCGATGTTGATGGTCAACATTGCGAAAACAGCAACGATGACAGTCGGGAACAGCGCAAGGGCCGCAAAAACAGCCGTGAGACGCAAATGTAGCCGTGATCCCGCAGATTGGGCACGACGTGCTGCAATAATGCGGGCCACTTGTGACAAGACCAGCGCCGCTACAACAAGAATGTAGACAACGTCAGCCAAAAGAATCAGCCGCAGCAATAAATCATTGGAACCTTGGTCCAACGGACCCAAAACGAGAAATGTGGCTAGGGCCAACATCGGACCCAAAACAACCAGACCAACAGTCGCAAAACTGCGGATACGGCGCTGCCTGCGCAGCCGCCGCAAGGTATCCACCCAACGTGTTTGCCGTGTTTGGGTTGCCACCGAGCCCCCTACCTGTTGATGCGGTGCACTAGGCACCTGACCGCTACATATCGTGGTCTCTAACAGAGGTGCGCCCCGAATGCCACAGTTTGTGTGGCCTTTTTACATCAACTTACGGCGGCGTGTCACCTCAATATCCAACTCGGTGATCTTCTTTCTGAGCGTATTTCGGTTGATCCCCAATAGATCGGCACACTTAGCCTGATTTCCACCCGTCGCATCGAGGGCGATTTCGATCAGTGGCATCTCGATTTCACGCAAAATGCGGCCATACAATCCTACCGGTGGCAACATATCACCGTGCAAATCGAAATAACGTTGAAGGTGGCGGCCAACCGACGCCCCTAGTTTTTCGGTATCAGACGATCCGCTACGCAAAGGGGCCAGATCAGGTTGATGTCCCAACACCTGTTGAACTTCGGGTGCCGTAATCTCTGCGCTCCGGCTGGTCAAACCTAACCTGCGCACAGCGTTTTCCAATTGGCGTACATTCCCAGGCCAGCTGTACGTGCGAAAAATCTCTGCTGCATCTATGGACAAGGTACGCACGACATTGCCGGCCTGTTCAACACGACCAAGGAAGTGCACCGCAAGCAGTTCAATATCATCAACCCTTTCGCGCAACGCCGGCACAGTCAAAGTCGCAACACTTAGGCGATAATATAGGTCCTTACGCACCACGCCTTGCTCCATAGCAGACGTTAAATCAGATTGACTGGTAGCCAAAAAGCGCGGCACATGATCACCCGGTATGTCCATCATCCGCACCAGACGTGCTTGAATTTCATCGGAAATATCCGAGATTTCATCAATCAAAAGCGTCCCACCTTTGACCCGCGCCAAAACCCGAGCAGGCCCCTCAAGGTCCTGCAAATCTAAGGAAGTTACTGTAATAAAAGGGAGTGTGCGCCTGTCAGAAAAATCGTGAATTGCGCGTGCTATTAAAGACTTACCAGTTCCACTTTCTCCCGAAATGAGCACAGGGAGGTCAGTGTTCATCACACGGGCCACAACGCGGTAAAGCGATTGCATGACGTCTGTGCGTCCAACCAGTGGCAGTTCTTCTGGTCGTTCTTTGACAACGTCTGATGCAGTGCTGCGGAGCTGTCCACGCAGCTCTAGCGCTCGCGCAGTCCGCTTCATCAAGTCTGGCAAATCAAACGGTTTGGGCAAATAGTCATACGCTTCAGCTTCCGCCGCCTTAATCGCTGTCATTATCGTATTTTGGGCAGAAATCACGATGACAGGCAGGCCAGGGCGATCCTTTGCAATCTTAGGCAACATTTCCAAACCGTTTCCATCCGGCATGACCACATCAGAAATCACCACATCGCCTTTGCCTTCACCGACCCACCGCATCAACGTGGTCAAGCTGGAGGTCGCATGAACCTTGCACCCTGCCCTCGTCAGGGCTTGGGTCAAAACGGTGCGAATAGTGCGGTCATCGTCCGCAACCAATACTGTGCCATCCATGATCTATTCCTTTTGCGATTGAGCCGCCAGACCCGTTTGGGATCGCGGCAGCGACATACGAAAAATTGTTTGGCCCGGCACAGAAGAGACCGAAATCCAGCCTCCGTGATCCGAGATTATCTTACTCACCAACGCAAGGCCCAGCCCTGTGCCGTTTTCTTTGCCCGAAACAAAAGGGTCAAAAATATCGTCTTTGATGCTCTCCATCAGACCTGGTCCATCATCAATAATTTCGATCTGTAGCGGCAGCGAATGACCTGTTCCATCAGCGCGGCGCAACCGAAACGAGTGTTCAAAATAGCTGTGTAATCTGATCCTCCCACCTTGATCGCCTGCGGCTTCTGATGCGTTCTTAAGCAGGTTTAAAACCACTTGTAGCAGCTGATCGGGATCGCCTGATGCCATTGGCAACGACGGATCGTATTCCTCAACAATCTTCATATGCGCACCAAACCCCAATAACGCAGAGCGGCGCGCACGATCCAAAACATCGTGAAGGTTTACTGGCTGCATCTCTGTTACGCTGAGGTTGCCAAACTGTTCAACCTGCTCAAGTAACTTCACGATACGGCGGCTTTCTTCAACAATTAAATCTGTTAGTTCAAGATCTTCCGGAGCAAGGTTCATGCTAAGAAGTTGTGCCGCACCCGTAATGCCTGCCAACGGGTTCTTGATCTCATGCGCCAGCATTTCGGCCATACCAATTGCGGATTTAGCTGCAGATTTCACAGTATCGTTTTGCGTCATGCGTCCCGCCAATTCCCTTGGCGTGATCATCAGTATCATCGTGCCTTCTGCACCCTGCAACGGTGCGATCTGCAAAGCGCATTGCAATGGTGCGCGTTGCCCACTGCCGACATCTACATCGTTTACAAACAGCGGCGTACCGTTTTTACGAGCGCGAGCAAAAGAATGTTCCAGCGGCGCATCAATCGCTATCTGGTCCCACAACGGTGTTCCATGGACGCTTTTAGCGGAGACGTTCAAAAACCCTTCTGCTGCAGAATTGATATCGATAATCGTATCATCGGCTGCGATCAAAACGGCTGGCACTGGCAGTGAGGCCCAAATATTTGCATCACTGTTCATGCGACAGTTTCCATGATTGCATCTGGGATCATGGAGATTACTTCACTTACAGATTTACTGGTCAAAACCCGCCTCCGCAGGTCTTTGTCTGTACTCACAGTGTCCATAAACCAACCCAAATGTTTGCGGGCCATACGCAGGCCAATCGTCTCGCCATAAAACGAGATCATTGCCTCGTAATGCGCCAACACCATGTCTGAAAAATCCCACCCTTGCGGAATGATTGGCGCAGCTGTTCCAAACAATTCATGTGCCACTTGCGCCAACAACCACGGACGCCCTTGCGCACCGCGTCCGATCATAATGCCATCGGCACCCGACTGCTCCATTGCTGCACGCGCAGTTGTGACGTCGACAATATCACCGTTTGCGATCACTGGAATCGACACCACGTTTTTAACACCTGCGATGGCTTTCCAGTCCGCATTCCCCTTGTAAAACTGGCACCGCGTACGCCCATGGATAACAATCCGCCGGATACCCGCAGCCTCGGCACGGCGTGCAATATCAGGGGCGTTCAACATGTCATCATCCCAGCCAAGTCGCGTTTTCAGCGTTACGGGGATATCAACAGCGTTCACCACAGCCTCAATCAAAGCCAGCGCGTGATCCGGCGTTTTCATCAAAGCAGAGCCGGAATAACCGTTCACAATCTTTTTGGCAGGACAGCCCATGTTGATGTCAATCACTGAGGCACCCTGCCCCTGAACCATCCGCGCGGCTTCGGCCATAGGCCCCGGTTCACTGCCCGCCAATTGCACGGCTGTGCCAACGTCGCCCAAACCCAATTCCGATCTTTCGCGACTGCCACGCGTTGCATTTATCATGTCGTGGCTTGCAACCATTTCGGACACGACCATTCCCGCCCCAAAGGACGAGACCAGATTGCGAAACGGTAGATCAGTGATTCCGGCCAAGGGGGCCAACATGACTGGTGGGTTTAGGTTCAATGGATCGGTCAAAATTTGGGAATCCCATGATGTATCCCTTAATTTAGCGGCTTTAGCTGGCTCACTCAATCCGCAGGCTGCCAAAATACGCACAATAAACGGACATCTGCTTAAAATTTAGGCAATACTATCTGTATTTGCCTCCATTCACGCAACTGCGTAAACAAACCAAATGATGGATAACCCACAGATATGAGCACCGCTGCTATAATTGTTGCAGCAGGACGCGGCGCGCGTGCTGGAGGGGCGACCCCAAAGCAGTGGCGTGAAATTGCTGGGCAATCGGTATTGCGGCACACCTTGCAAGCGTTCCATGAACATTCAGAGATTGATTGCGTAGTTTTGGTTCTTCATGGCGATGATTTAGACCGTGCGCCAGCAGTGGACGGATTGATCGTAGCCACTGGTGGATCAGAGCGTGCAGCGTCAGTCAAAGCAGGTTTACAGGCTGTGCCCTCAATCATAAAAAACGTTCTAATACATGATGTTGCGCGCCCTTGCGTCTCACCATCTATGATATCGGACGTTATCGCGGCCCTTGACACATCGGTTGGCGCAGCCCCCGCACTGCCGATTACCGATGCACTTTGGACAGGGTCAGACGGCCATGTCACGGGCACAAAAGATCGCCGCGACCTTTACCGTGCACAAACCCCACAAGGGTTCCATTTAAACGCTATAACTGCGGCACACGCAGCCTATGGCGGCCATGCCGCCGATGATGTCGAAGTGGCGCGTGCAGCCGGACTTGCGGTTGCGATTGTGGCAGGCGATGAAGACAATCTAAAGATCACCTTGCCCGCAGACTTCGAGCGGGCACAGCGCATATTGGAACGACGCAATGGACATTAGACTTGGCAATGGATTTGACGTGCACGCCTTTGGCGCGGGCGATCATGTCACCCTTTGCGGGATCAAGGTGCCACACACTCATGGGCTGGTCGGACATTCGGATGCTGACGTTGGGATGCACGCGGTTACGGACGCCATTTATGGTGCACTGGCGCAAGGTGATATTGGCCAACATTTCCCACCCTCTGATCCACAATGGAAAGGCGCTGAGAGCCACATATTCCTGACCCACGCTGTTGAGTTGGCAAAAAGCCAAGGGTTTTCAATATCTAACGTGGACTGCACGTTGATTTGTGAATTCCCCAAAGTCGGCCCACACGCCATTAGTATGCGTACACAAATGGCGCAGATCATGGGGATGGAAATAGACCGCGTTTCCGTCAAAGCGACCACATCCGAGCGCTTAGGCTTTACCGGACGCGGCGAAGGAATCGCCTGCATCACAACTTGCACATTATTTAAGACTTAAGACTGGGGTAAAAATATGAAACTCGCAACGATGATCGGGACCGTATTGGGGGTCGGATATATTCACCCAGCACCGGGAACTTGGGGGGCATTGGTGGCCTTACCTTGGGCCTGGCTACTGCATGTCTTGGGTGGATTTCCCCTTTTGTTACTGGGGGTTATCGCCGCATTCTTAAAAGGCTGGTGGGCCACATCAAAGATGACCGCAGGCTCGGACGACCATGATCCATCAGAAATTGTGATTGATGAAGTCGTCGGCCAGTGGATCGCCCTGTTGCCATTGTCATTTGCCGCTTGGAACAACGACATTCCTATCCATGTTATGTGGCCCGGATGGATCGCAGCCTTTGCATTGTTCCGTCTTTTCGACATCTGGAAACCATGGGTTATTGGATGGGCCGACCGACGCGGCGATGCACTGGGTGTGATGTTAGACGATGTGATCGCCGGCATCTTTGCGGCGATTGGCGTTATCGTGCTGGCAGGTCTTGCTCATGGGGTCATAATGGGATGAGCCTTGCCGCACAAATACTTGATAAGGCTAAACAGTCTGGGATTATGATTGCCAGTGCAGAAAGCTGTACAGGCGGTATGGTCATGGCAGCACTGACTGATATTGCTGGATCATCCTCGGTGGCAGAGCGTGGGTTTGTGACCTACACAAACGCTGCAAAAATGCAGATGTTGGGTGTTCAGGCGCAAACGCTGGATACGTTTGGTGCTGTGTCCAAAAACGTTGCTGCGGAAATGGCACAGGGTGCCTTGGCCAATTCCGAGGCCCAATTAACCGTCTCAATCACGGGTATTGCGGGCCCTGGCGGGTCCGATCACAAGCCCGAAGGCCGGGTTTGTTTTGGTGTGTCAGATGCGCGAAAAACAACAACTGAAACTGTCGAATTCGGGGCTTTGGGACGCGAAAATGTTCGCATAGCTGCGCGAGATCATGCGCTAAAACTGCTGCTGGATCGGCTGAATTAGAGCCCCAAGAGAGACCAAAAGCCAACGTCGGTATCACGTCGGTAATGTATAGGTGCATGCATCGGTCTTTGCGAAAATCACGACTCGCCTATTTTTTAATCAGTTCATGCAATTTGGCGATGCTTTTTTAGACGTTCCCCTAAACGCACTGTTTTTAAGCGCCATCCAAACGCTTTGCGACTTTTTCCAGCTCAATTTCGCTTATCACCCTTGCATATTCACTGATTCCGAATGGAGAGAACACATGAACGGAGCTGATACAGCTTGGATCATCGTCGCCACCGCACTGGTGCTTATGATGACACTTCCGGGCCTCGCCCTATTTTACGGCGGTTTGGTGCGGGCACGTAACGTCCTTAGCGTCTTTATGCATTGTTATGCGATTGCCTGTTTGATGAGCGTGTTGTGGTTCTTCTTCGGTTACTCCATCGCGTTTGGTGGCGGCGACAGCGGATATTGGGGTGGCTTGGACAAGATGATGTTGCTCGGCGTCACAGCCGACAGCCTGTCCGGGACATTGCCCGAGGTTCTGTTTTTTGCCTTCCAGATGACATTCGCGATAATCACCCCCGCCTTGATCGTCGGCGCATATGTCGAGCGCATCAGCTTTGGCTTTGTATTGGCGTTCTCATCCCTGTGGATGTTGCTGTGCTACGCGCCAGTGGTTCACTGGGTTTGGGGCGGTGGCTTCCTAGCGAATGGCGGCATATTTGGCGACACAGGTGTCCGTGATTTCGCAGGCGGCATTGTGGTGCATGAAACGGCTGGCATTGCCGCGCTGGTCTTGGCCATCTTCCTTGGCGCACGCAAGAACCAACATACTCCACCGCACAATCCAAGCATGGTTATGATTGGTGCTGCATTCCTTTGGGTTGGTTGGTTCGGCTTTAACGGTGGCTCACAATTGGCTGCAGACGGTGGCGCAGCGATGGCGATCACGGTCACACACATTTCAGCTGCAACTGCATCCCTGACATGGGCGCTGTGGGAAAAGATTAAATTCGGCAAAGCATCATTGGTTGGTATAGTGACGGGAACAATTGCGGGTCTTGCTTCCATCACGCCAGCCTCAGGCTTTGTTGGTCCGGTTGAGGCGCTGATCATTGGTGCCATTGCAGGTATCGGGTGCCAAGAAGCAGTCCTGATCGTGCGTAATAAGCTAAAGATCGACGACACTTTGGATGTCTTTGCAGTCCACGGCGTCGGCGGCATCTTTGGCACAATTATGATCGCCGTCTTTGGTGCTGGCACGTGGGCAGCACAATTGGGTTCACTGGTAATTGTTGGTGTTTACACGCTGGTTGTGAGCGTTGTGTTGGTGCTGGTCATCCGCATATTTATCCCAATGCGCGTTGACGAAGAGATCGAAGTAAACGGTCTGGACCTCGCCGTACACGGTGAACGCGCCTACAATATGAGCAGCTGATTACGCTTTACATAAGTTAAACAGCGGGTCCCTTAGGGGGCCCGTTTTGCATTCAGCAGTGTTGTAAAATCATTCAGGCTTTCACTTTGGCAAGCGTTCCAAAGGGCAAGCGCCCTATCTTCCCCGACAAGCCCACTCGCCTTCTTCATCAGCTTTTCATGGCGCGTTTTAAAAGGCATTGGTGCCGCCAGATCATAGGTTGCGACGTGGTCAGTTCCAGCCGCGCGGACGGTTACATGGCTTTGCATTTCGCTAAGTTGATCATCCCCAACCACCTCAACCCTCAACGCCAGCGCAACGAGGGTTGCATCGAGCGCTACGGCATCTGTGTATTGATTTATGTCACCGGTATTGATCCCCGACACCGCCATCGCAGCTGTTTGCGCATAGCTGAATTTATATTCCAACCCCGTGCGCGGCGCTTTGATATTACACACGCTCAACCATCTGGGATGGGTGCGCACATGGATAGTTTCGATTGTCTTCGGGTCTAGGTTTATTTCGTCCAACGCCTCCAGCATTGCATGCAGGCCATGACAACAGGCGTGGAATTTATGGCTCACCGTCTCCATCTGCCATGCGCCCTGCCCGATTTCCGTTGGGTTGTTCTGCCCATGATGGGTCGCCCCAAAGCCAAGCGGCCCTTGCAGCCCGTCATCAGCTGAGGTCATGCCAGAGGCCGCCCACATGGCCGCCTCAACCCCGCACCGCGCGGCAATGCCAGCATTCAGCGGTTTACCCATTGTCCCAAATTGGGACTTGAGGCCAGAGGCCATTGTGCTGGCTAAACCAAGGGCAGCGCGGATTTGGAGGGGTGTCAGTTTTAACAAGCGTGCGGCAGCGAGCGTTGCCCCGAACGCCCCTGCCGTTGCGGTTTGATGATAGCCAACCTGATAGTGATCGCGGCCCAGCCAAAGACCGACATGCACGGAAGCCTCGGCCCCGATCAGAGCAGCATCAATCATATCTGGTGTTGTTGCGTTGATGTGCTGCGCTGTCGCAACGGCCGCGGACACAACGGCCACTGACGGATGCCCGATGTGCGCAAAATGCGTGTCGTCAAAATCAAGCGCATGGGACAATGTGCCATTGATCAGGGCGGCATTTGTCGGCGATGCAGTTCCACCACCCAAAACTTGGCAAGGGCCATTGGTGGCATTCGTGGCGACAAAATTGTCAAAACTGCCCTCGGCAGCGCCCGCCAATCCACATGCGGCCCAATCAAGCACAGACAACAGCATCACGGCGCGTGCATTTGGATCGGGTTGGCTGTTGGTGAAGGCGATAAGATCGTCAGTGATGGTCATAACTTGCTCCGATCTGATGCGCGACCACAGCGTAAAGGCTTAGCCGTAAAGGTCATTGGCCCGCGCCTCGAACGCACGAACAACACGTTGCATCGCCTCGTTGAAGACAAGGCCAATAATCCCTTGCAGGATCGCATTTTTGAATTCGAAATCAACAAAGAAGATGACGCTGCAGCCGGATTCTGTGTCTTCAAACGCCCAATTGGACTTCATATATTTGAACGGGCCATCCAAGTATTCGGTGTCGATCTTCATATCATCTGGAAAAAGCGTAACACGGCTGCCAAACCGTTCACGAAACACTTTGAATGAAATAACCAAGTCAGCGTCTAACACCACACTGTTTTCAACGCGCGTTTCAGACCGAATTCGAGCAGCAGCGCACCACGGCAAAAACTGCGGATACAACGCCACATCTGCCACCAGATCATACATCTGTTGGGCGGAATACGGAAGTTGGCGGGTTTCAGAGTGTGTGGGCATCGGTATTATCGGTTTTTTCTTGTGGTGATCGTCTAAAACCATGTGTTACGAAACTGTTGCAAATACAAGAGGTGAACATGCCACAGCGTCCATATGCCATTGATCAAATGATCTCGGCCAAGTCGATTGCCGCACGAATCGAAGAGTTAAGTACAGAATTGCATGACGAGTTTCTGGGCACGGACAAATTGGTTGTTGTCGGGCTGTTGCGCGGATCGTTTGTGTTTATTGCCGATCTGGTCCGAGAACTGGACTTGCCAATCGAAGTCGATTTTCTGGAGGCATCAAGCTATGGTGACGGCATGGAAAGCAGCAGAGAAGTTCGCATTCTCAAAGACTTGCGCGGCGCAATTGAAGGGCGCGATGTATTGGTCGTTGAGGATATCGTCGACACAGGTCACACGCTAAACCACGTCACTAAGATGCTGTTAACGCGCAACCCTGCACGGCTTAAATCCGTCGCACTCTTGGACAAACCGTCGCGGCGTGAAGTTGACTTTCGTGCGGATTATGTTGGATTTGATATCCCTGATGAATTTGTCGTGGGGTATGGGATTGATTTCGCACAGCGCAACCGAAACCTTCCGTATATTGGGAAGGTTCGGTTCACCTGAACGCGTAGAGCCAGATCTAAATTCAACCGTGACTGAGCGTTTTGGCCTTGGGCTTATATAATTCTGAAAGCACGGGATGCCGACTGGCGGCTCCCCGCGATGTCTTAAGCGTGTTTGGCCTGACGTGCCGCGCGCAATTGCGTGAAATCATCCCCAGCATGATAGCTTGAGCGGGTCAAAGGCGTCGCTGACACCATTAAGAACCCTTTGCCATAAGCTGCTTTTTCATAAGCTGCGAACTCGTCAGGATGTACAAACCGGTCAACCGCGTGGTGTTTTGGCGTAGGTTGCAGATATTGCCCCACAGTCAAGAAATCGATGTCGGCGGCGCGCATGTCTTCCATGACCTGCATCACCGATTGGCGATCTTCACCCAAGCCAACCATGATGCCCGACTTGGTAAACATTGTTGGGTCCAATTCTTTCACCCGCTGTAGAAGACGCAAAGAATGGAAGTAACGTGCGCCTGGACGCACTTCGGGGTAAAGGCCCGGAACAGTTTCGAGGTTGTGGTTAAACACGTCTGGCCGCGCTTCAACCACCACTTCAAGGACCGAAGGATCACAGCGGATAAAGTCAGGTGTCAAAATTTCAATCGTTGTGTCGGGGCTGCGATGGCGGATCGCACGAATGGTCTGCGCAAAATGATCGGCACCACCGTCCTTAATATCATCACGGTCTACAGATGTGATGACCACGTGTTTCAGACCCAGTTTTTCAACAGCATGTGCCACACGACCTGGTTCGAACGCATCCAGATCTTCTGGCGGTTTGCCTGTTGCGATGTTGCAGAAGGTACAAGCCCGCGTGCACACTTCGCCCATGATCATCATGGTGGCGTGGCCTTGGCTCCAGCACTCGCCAACATTTGGGCAGCCTGCTTCCTCGCAAACCGTGATCAAATTGTTGTCGCGCATGATTTTACGAGTGTCTTCATAACCTTGGCTTGTGGGTGCTTTAACCCTAATCCAAGAAGGTTTTTTCGGCTGAATATTGTCCGGACGCCGTGCTTTTTCGGGATGGCGTTGTTCAGGGATTTTCAGATCACGCATTTTACCAGCCTCTTAGACCGCCCAATTGGCAGCAACATTTGGATTAGTTTAACATTAAACCGTTTTGGTTAAAACCCAATGTAGCGCATTGCAGCCATGTTCCGAGGATATAGCAGTCTGGCGCGCTTTTCCAGTTTTGCGACTATAGTTAAAAAATGACACTGAGGGAGACCCACAATGCCAATTTCGCAGTTTCCGGACGTGCTTAACCTATAAGGCCACCCCCTGGTCCTGACGTACGTGCGTAATGTTGTTGCAAACGCATTAATGTAATCCGCAACACAATTTTGCCCGACCGCGCCGACCAGCCAAGCCGCTTTTCAGCAGTTTCCAGTCCCTCAAGATAACAACAGCAGCGCAGCACCACATCTGATAGGCCCTCCCCAAGATCAGCCATCGCGTCAGCAACCCGCTTGCGTGCAGCTGAAGGACCATCACCAATGCCACTGTCCGGTGCAAAACCGCCACGCCCACCAGCCGTTAGGAAACGATCCCAGTTTTGGGCAACACGAGGCCCCATCTTTGCCAGTTCGAAATCTTCACGCAGCCGTTCCCCTACATGCACCAAGTCATCGTTTAGAAATGGTGACCCATCTTTATCACGCCGACGGGCCAGCGCGGTTAATGGCGATTCAGAAAGATTGTAGCGCATCCGTTTTGGACGTCCCGTATCGGCGTCGGGCAACACCTTTTCACCCCAGTCACGGTGTTGTTCAGCAAAGGCCGCTTGATCTCCGGCCATACCCAGTGACCCAACAGGTGGTTTTTTGTCGAGCATTTCAGACACAACCGCACGCCCAGACGGTGTGATTTTGTACCTTGTAATCCGACCGGTAGTTTGCGCCAAGATCCAGTTTTTCATCGCCATAGCCTGTGCAATATGACGATCAACCACCGCGGTGCGAGTGCTGCTGCCGTTTTTTCCATTCCGCACAACGACAGCCTTATCCATATCAGCTGCAACAGCCAGAACCGCCCCATTTTCACATAGACGGCGTAGAATACGAAGCGCGTCTTGCTCAAAAGTGGTCTCATCTACGTTTATTTTGACGTCAAAGCTCATATTTGTCTGTTCCTTAGGTTGCGACGCAGACCCAGCAGCGGATTCAGCATCAAGCCCAGCGGCGGGCGTATCAAAGTGACAGGTACCTAACCTGCGCAGTGCAGCATCTACCAATGGATCGTCACGACGGGTTTCAACTTTGCGAATTTGGCGCAAAATCGTTGACGCGTGACATCCCGCCATTCGTGCCAACGCACGGATCGGCATTCCTGCTTCGGTATGAGCAAGGTAGATTTGGGCAGGTTTTGGAACCCACGTTGGCAGCGATTTGCCTGTTAAAATATGTGGTGTCAGGTCCATTTTTTATTTCTCCATCCCCTGTATCGTGGCTGTTGTCCACCACTTATCCCCAGCTTTATCCACACCACCTAAAGATGTGCAGGTTACTTGGTGATTAACAAATGCCAACAATCTCAATCATTGTTTCTAAATGATAAACAGTGGTGAATGGCCCGAACGGCTCTTCACGCTCCGCGCAACACCCGCCAAAGTTGTGCGATAGATTTGGCAATTGGGAGACTGAATTCCCGAGTTGCCATTTTTTAAGGAAAATTTATGCAAGACGTTTTAGTCAGCTTACAGGCTCTGCATCGCCCACAGCTTTTGATGCGCGCGGCACGCATCGGAGCCATGGAATACAAGCGTTCGGCCCATTTGCCCCGCTTGTTAGGCTATGGTCAAATGCCGAAACACGTCGCCGCAATTCTTAGGCTTATGGAACATGAGGATGAGTTGAACAGCCTGCGTAAATTAGGCGAATCCTCTTACAATCTGATCCGTCATATCGATGTCTTGATTGCCATTGTGGGAGAGGCGCGATTGTTGTGCGCCTCTCGGTCAAAGGATTGCGAAACCGTTACATGAACGAATCTGGTTCAGCCGCTTTTTTAGTCGCAACAAAGTCAGCCAACCCTTCAGCAATGCCTGAGTCTAGTGCAGGTTGAACATAATCGTTCAGCATTTTTTCAACGCGGGCTGTTGCAAGTGCTTGGGTGTCACGTGCGCCTTCGTCTTCCCATGTCTCAAACGGTTTGTAATCCAACAGATCTGATTTCCAGAACGCGGACTTAAAGTTCTTTTGGGTGTGCTCGCAGCCTAAATAATGCCCGCCCGGTCCAACTTCGCGGATTGCGTCCATTGCTTGCGCGTTCTCGTCGACCTCAACACCACGTGCCAAGTGGTGCAGCGTGCCCAATTGATCCGCGTCCATTACGAATTTTTCGAACGAGCTGACCAAACCGCCTTCAAGCCAACCACATGAGTGCAACATAAAGTTCACCCCAGCCAAAAGACCCATGTTTAGGCTGTTGGACGTTTCGTATGCAGCTTGCGCGTCTGGCAACTTTGATCCCGTGAACCCACCTGAGGAACGATACGGCAGACCCAAGCGGCGGGCCAACTGCCCTGCCCCATAAGTAATATGCGCCGCTTCCGGTGTGCCGAATGTCGGCGCGCCAGAATTCATATCAATCGAGGTCACAAAGGCCCCCATGATCACGGGTGCTCCCTTGCGGATCAATTGGCTGTACGCGATCCCTGCTAAGGCTTCGGCCATAACTTGCGTCAAGGTACCGGCCACAGACACAGGTGCCATTGCACCGCCAACAATAAAGGGCGAAATAATGCAGGCCTGATTGTTTTGGGCATAAACTTCCAACGCCCCCATCATCACATCATCAAATGTCATCGGGGAGTTGATGTTGATTAGGCTGGTCATAACGGTGTTCTCTTGAACAAAGTCTTTGCCAAATAGAATGTTGGCCATGTCTACACTGTCTTGGGCGCGGCTTGGTTCGGTCACCGACCCCATAAACGGTTTATCAGACAGAGTCATGTGGGCGTGCAACATATCCAAGTGACGTTTGTTCACTGGCACATCTGTCGGTTCGCAAACCGTGCCACCAGAGTGGTGCAGCCACTTAGACATATAGCCCAGTTTCACAAACTTCTGGAAATCGCCCATTGTTGCGTAGCGACGTCCACCCGCAGCATCGCGCACAAAGGGCGGGCCATAAACAGGGGCCAAAACCAGATTGCTGCCACCGATGACAACATTACGCTCAGGGTTGCGCGCATGTTGGGTAAAGCTGGAGGGTGCAGTGGCGCATAGCTTGCGGGCCAATCCTTTGGGAATGCGCACACGTTCGCCGTCGATATCGGCACCGGCGTCTTTCCAGCGTTTTAACGCCGCAGGGTTGTCCAGAAAGTTAACGCCGACTTCTTCAAGGATCTGCTCGGCGTTGGCTTCGATAATACAAAGCGCCTCTTCCGTCAGTATTTCGAAATTCGGGATATTGCGTTGGATGTATTTGGCCGTCTCAAAGGACACTGCCGTACGTTCTGCGCGGCGTGCTGCCCCGCCACCACCGCGTGCGCGTCG
>TARA_B110000908_G_scaffold51638_1_pt1 | contig 20755 bp, 21 predicted proteins | sample TARA_B110000908 | Tara Oceans TARA_B110000908 (sample SAMEA4398067) | marine metagenome | biome: Polar Biome; feature: [DCM] deep chlorophyll maximum layer (ENVO:01000326); material: water (ENVO:00002006), including particulate matter (ENVO:01000060) such as... | depth 36 m
TGCCGATTGTCTTGGTCAGCGCATTAAACGCTGATCGCTATGGTCCATTAGCATTGGCCGCAGGGATGAGCCTGTCCTTTGTCGCTTTTGGGGTTCTCATCACTGCGTTTGGATCGTCGATTGTCTTGACCCAAGATCGCTTTGCGCAGTTCGGCGCGGTCTTGATGATCGTATTTGGGATCATCTTGATTGTCCCAATGTTTTCCCGTCGTTTCGAGATGGCGACGGCTGGCATTGCAGCAGGGGCCGATACACAAATTGGCCAAATGGATTCATCTGGGAACAAAGGCCAGTTTATGGGTGGTCTGTTGCTTGGGGCGGTTTGGTCGCCTTGCATTGGCCCGACCTTAGGCGGTGCGATTGCGCTGGCCTCTCAGGGTGAAAACCTAGGGTACGCTTCATTGATCATGGTGTTCTTCGCACTTTGGGTATTCACTTTGATCCTTGGTCTTGGTTTTGGCGCGCGCGAGGCAATCCGCACGCGGGCCCAAGCTCTGCGCGGCTTTGCAGAACGGTCAAAACCTATTTTGGGTGTCACCTTCATAGCGGTTGGTCTGATGCTCTATTTCAAACTTAATCACTACATCGAAGCATGGGCGCTTTCGGTCATGCCAATCTGGCTTCAGGATTTATCCGTAGCCCTCTGATAACTGGAGAAACTTAATGAAAAGACGTATTTTTCTTGCAACGGTAGCAGCAACAGTTGCTCCAATAGTAGCGATGGCTTCTGACTATGTGACCTACATTGATGGGGTTATTGAAACAGCATTGGCTGAAGGCAAAACCGTTTTTGTTGACTACTCAGCATCATGGTGCAGTACCTGCCATCGCCAAGAACGTGTGATCAATGCGTTGCGTGCGCAAGATCCCGCATATGACGCCGCGATGACATTTGTTAAGGTTGATTGGGATGACTACGGTGATCACGAGGTTGCCGTGTTCCGCAATGTCCCACGTCGTTCGACGTTGATTGTATTGCGCGGGGATGCTGAACTTGGCCGTGTTGTAGCTGGCACCTCGGAGGCTCAAATCAAAGAACTAATGGACACGGGTTTGTAAATTTTGGGGTCGATAAAAATTAACGACATGCCCGACTGAGCGCTTCCCGTCTCTTAGATGTAATTGCTCTTTCCCAATGTAGTGGGTTCAATTGGAAACTAATGTTTATCAGTTTGAATGGCTTCTCAGGAATAATCGAACGAGATTTTTTTGTGTGAAGGTTTGGCTTTTTTGCGGCGGTAAATTGAAAGATAAAGCGTTCCCAATTGCACTCTGATACAAAAATAATCGCCGTAGGTGAACGAGTCCAACACGGTGTTGGTCGAAAGATCTGCGGGCAAGCCTTGCTTGGCACCAAGTCTGAGAAAGGGGGAAGCGCAGCGTCCCATTTCAACTGCTAACCATAACGATCACCCCTTGGGCAGCGATGACAGGCATTTACAACTTTGCCGACTTGTGGGGCCTCGCGCCAAAGCAGGCTCGTGCGATCTGGAGAAGCGTCGAAGGCGAACGGTTTTGGAATGGTCTGCACGGCTATCATTTTGAGCGGCCAGAGACAGTCAAAAGCATGTTTGGCCATAGTCGAGTGCTTCCTAAAGAGTGGCGTAACCCAGAGCAGGTCAAAATCTGTGCAAGGCAATTGTCCCTGAGTGCTAGCAGGCGCCTGCGCCGTGCTAATTTGATTGCCATAAAGCTCACCCTCGGATTTAGGGGGAAAAGGTACGGCAGAGACAGGACGCAGCCTCCTGAGCCGCTGGCTTGGAACTGTGAAGCAGGTTTCCAACCTGCAAATGATGATCACACGTTTTTAGTAGCACTTGACGAAGCATTAGAAGTCGCGAAGAAAACGATGAAGTTCCAACCTAACTCCGTGAGCGTAACGATCCACGGCGTCGACGACGCCATGTACATCACTCCGGATCTCTTTTCGCATCAGAAGGCGAAGGAAGATACACAACAAATAGGGCAAACCAACGGCGGAGCTGATTGGGACAAGGTCAGCAATCTAATGGACATCCTGCGCTCAAAACATGGCCCGAACGCGATTTCTCTTGGGCCACAAGATGAAATTCCTGGTGGCTACGTCGGCGCTAAGATTGCGTTTGGCCGCATACCTGAACAAGACGATTTTAACTCTGCTCCAGTCGCGGATGAAGATACACATTTTTGCACGCATTAGTGGGAGCAGTCGTCCGGCATGCAGAGGTTAAATTCACACAACGTGGACAATTCAGACATTGACTAGGTTATTAATCGTGTAGGCGATTTTTATCTTCTTCATTGCGCAATATGTAAAGCAGTCTGAGGTTATGGTGCTAACCATAAGCCAGTCCAGGCGTTTTCAGAGATGAATAAAGCGCGACGGTGACGTACGCCAAGATGTACCAGATCTATTTTCTTCAAATGGCATCTCAAAACTGCGAAACGATCTTGGTCTGCGGGTTTTTCATAGGCAAATACATCGGAAATTGGGGTGCCTGGTTCAGGCCGCGTGCCATAAGAAACCCGAGAAGCAGCAGGTACCCTAGCCCATTGTCTGGCGACATTAGGACCGGTTACGATTTCAACCGTGGCCGCTACCCGGATTTGCAAATTTGCACGTGGTATCCAGATGTGAAACTCAACGTGCGGGTTATGGTTAAGTGCGGTTACCTTTGCTGTTGCGATGTCCGTATGAACTTCGAACACATTGGCAGAACGAGAGGCCGCGCGTAATGCGACGGTACGTGCCTCTGGCTTTCCATCTGGTGAGACAGTTGCGAATGACGGGTAACGTGCCGGCGCACGGCTGTCAGCCACACCTCGGCTAAGATGTTGCCACGCTCCGTCAAGAAAGGCCTGTAAATCATTGGGGTCACTCATAACCTGTCATTTCCAAATATCCTTGTCCTGTATGGCTGCCTGAGACGTTAACGGGTCCTTCCCAATAAGGAATTGAGAGTCCCATCCATGCATCGGGGTTCATCGCCGTTACGAACACATCAACGCCCTGATCGGGTAGTGCTACGCGCCATGTTGTTGGAATGTCTTTACCCTCGAATATACTGTTAGACAGCGGCGTGGCACCAAATGCACCATCAGCGTAAGATGTAGTTGCGCCATCAGATCCGATCCACGTTGAAGAACTGTAAAGCGACCCATCATTTTGGCGCAACTGGAACCCCATCAATTTGGCACCACTGTCGAATGACAACGAAAACCAGTCCCAACCGGTCTGATCATCTGATAAAGGTTGAGATGACCATTCGCGGTCAAGCCATGCGTCTCCGGTTACTTCTATGTCACCTATGGGTAATTTTAGAGTTCCGCTAATTTTGAAAAACGGCTGAGAATAATAGTAGCTTGCTTGACCTTCCGCCGACTTAACCGAATAGCCTTTGTCGCCATGCAAAACCAACGGCCCTGTTGCCTGAAGTAACATGTCGTACCCAAAGTCTGGCCCATTTGCTGTGAGAGCCATTAAGTCAAAATCGGCCCCTTGCAACGCCCATTCGTCGATCCAAGCTCGAAATGGAGAGGCTTCTACGCCTGCCTGCCCAATGCCGCCACGGGCAAATCGCTCGGTGGCGAAGTGTTGATCAGGCGTGGTCACAGCTGCATGCCCAAACCAGATTTGCGGTGACTGCCAGCCCGGTGCTTCTCCAGGAGCGAGGGCCGTTCTAAAAAGCGTCCATTGCAAGCCGTATGCGGTACCATCTGGGCCGTTTATGTTTGCGGTGATGTACCACCATTCGATCCGGTATTCTGGATGGGGACCATGATCCGCAGGAAAGCTAAAGGCTGGTTGCGGCTTGGGCATGGTGAACCCATCGCCCCCAGTGCCAAGGCCTGCGAAACCTTGTGCTAAAACACCAAAGGGCCACAAAAGTAGGAAAATGATAACTTTAACGTTCACTTGCAAAGACCCTTAATAATGATGACGGCGGCGTGCGCATCAGACGTATGGCGGGCCACATTGCGGCTAAAAAGGCAGCGACCAAAGCGAAGCCTCCAAGTTGTACATATTCGAGTGGAAATAGATACATGGGCAGTTGCCATCCAAAGGCTTCAACGTTGATGATTGTCAGCAAAACCCACGCGAGGGTAAGGCCAAGCGGGATCGCACACACGACAACAATCGCCGCAAGCAAAACTGCGCGCAGTAACTCTAACCACCCTAAGCGCTGCCGTGTCAGACCCAATGCCCAGACAGGTGCAAGCTGTGGGACACGTAGATCAGCGAGCGTTAAAAGGCTCATGAGGATTGCAAAACTTGCGACGCCAAGCGTTAGGATGCTTAATGCTGCAGTGACAACAAAAGTCCGTTCAAACACCTCAAGTGACAGCGCCTTGATCGACGCCTGATCAATGATCGCATTGTTGTCAATGTCGGCAGTGTTTACCAATTGGGCACGCAGCGAGGGTGCCTCTGTCGTGCGGATGCCAAATTGCGAAGGATAAAGGTCTGGGTGTAGGTTTTGGAACAGATTTTCTGATACGATAACTTGCCCCTGTGGGTTACCGTAATCACCTACAATGGCTGCTATAGGCAGTGCTAGATCGGGAGCTACCTGCACCAGATCACCAACCCAAATCCCCGCACGCCTGGCCAGTTGTTCGTTCACAACAACCGCAGTGTCGCGGGCAACAAGATCCCATGCGCCATCTGTTTCATCAAGAAAGACCCAATTGTTGCGATAGGTTGGGCCAACTCGAACACCGTACAAGGCAACAGGCTTGTTAGTGATGCTAACCTGCGTCTTTGAAAGTGGCAAAACCTCAATTTTGTGAAGGTCCAAGAAGGCTGCTAACGCTATACTTTGATCCTTGGTTTTCACTTGGACAAACAACTCTGGCGCAAGGCGTTGATCTAGGAAGGACACAAACGTTAACCGAAAACTCGAGACCATTGTTGAAACGCCGATATTGGCTGAAACGGCCAGTAAAAGTGCCATTAGTGCAAGGCTAAGGCCAGGAAGTTGTTGTCTGGTGTCGGCCCAGAACCACGTCCAGACAGGTGCAGTGGTGTATCTTTGTAGGAGGGTCAAAATACTGGCTGCTAAGGCGGGTAGGGCAAGCGCAGCCCCGATCAGCAAACACCCGAGCAATGCAAAGCCCGCTACCAAACCCTTTACGAACAGGCCCAGCAATATTGTAGCGGACAACAATAAGACGGCTATAATTGATTGTAATCGAAACCGTGAGGCTGTTGCTATGACCCACGCGCGTGGCCTGACACTTGCCAAAAGTGGCATTTTCGCAATTTGCCAGATCCGGCTAGAAAGAGCAGCGGCTGTGCCGACCAATGCAAGAAGCAAGCCAGACACCCACCAAGAGGCCCTCAATTCCAGTGTGCCTGAAATTTCTGCGCCGTAAAGGCCGCGTAAAGTGGCAGCAACATCAGGCAGTAAAAACGCTGCAATTAAGTATCCCAAAACGATACCGAAGCCGGCCCCGATAGCTGCCAGTGTTAACATTTCGATAGCGATAAGCGTTACAAGGATGCGGAGTGGCACACCCAGTGAACGCAGAGTGCGGATCATGCCGCGCCTTTGCTCGAATGCCAGACCTATTGTGCTGTGAACGATAAACAGACCCACAGCAAAGCTGAGAAGGCCAAAAGCGGTTAGGTTTAAATGAAAACTGTTTGTCAGTTGTGAAATACTTGTCACTTGCTGTGCTTGCTGTATTCGTAAACTGGGCACAATCACGCTTAGATCTGGCTGACCAAGGGACTGATCTGGCAGCAAAACAAGGCGGGATAGATCATCACGACCCAACAGCCTTTGAACCAGACCAATATCCCCAACTGCCATGCCCTGTGCAATGCCTGCATCCACTGTGACGTTGACCAAAGGCCCTAGTTTTTGCGCAGTATCTTCGTTTGCAAGCAGGGTTTCAGACGCAAGCGCAGGGGGCACTGACGTGACATTTCCCGCCCCTAAGCCTGTCGCGGATGTCACCAGATCAATACCGACCAGCCGCACATCATCCAGGGGCCCAACGATTACGGGTGAGACAAGCCACCCTGAACGTCTAAGCGAGATGTAATCTTCTTGGGGAATACGATCGCCCTGCCGTGGTATTAAAAGGTCGTACTGACCCTCGCCTAATTTCGTGGCTGCTGCATCATAACTTGCGCGGGCCTCGGCGTTGATTGCCTGAACGCCGGACCAAAGCGCAGTGGCTAAGGCAAGGCCTGCCAGATATGCAAAAAGCTGAACAGGGTTGCGCCGCCAATGTGATAAAAGCGCACTTAGGCACGGTCCGATCATACCAGAAGACCGCTGCGCAAATGCAACCGACGGTCCATTCGGGCGGCAATGTTCGGGGAATGGGTGACGACCATCAAGGCCGCACCTGTTTGTGCAACCAACTTCAGCATTTGCTCTAGCACATCTTCGGCGGTTCCCTCGTCAAGGTTCCCTGTTGGTTCATCTGCCAACATCAGTTTGGGCTTTGCCGCGATTGCTCGTGCGATTGCTACACGCTGTTGTTGCCCACCGGATAATACTTCCGGATATTTTTTCATCTGATCCGATAATCCTAGCGCGTCAACAACCTGTTCCACATGGGTTTGGTCCACTTGGCCCGATAATGCAGATTGAAACGATATGTTGGCAGCCACCGTTAGGGACGGGATCAGGTTGAATTGCTGAAAAACCAACGCAATATCTGTACGGCGCGACGCGGCGCGTCCGCTATCGTTAAGTTGCGTCAACTCCTGTCCAGCCACCCATACACGGCCTGCATCCGCGGCCTCTAATGCACCCGCTATATGAAGTAATGTACTTTTCCCACTGCCAGACTCACCTGTCAACGCAAGCGTCTGGCCAGCTTCAAGATCAAAACTAATCCCTTTTAAAACAGGTACCGTTCCCTCGCTATCGCGAAAGGATTTATGAACAGCTTCGAACTTCAGCACCATTAGCAACTCCTTATTGCGACTAATGTATAACGCGAGCTTACGTTTGACAGGTTTGTAGTTCAGTTGATCGCGGAGTTGTTGAACTCTTTAAGAAGTCTCGATTAAAGGACAACATAATACTAAAAAGGGTAAACCTTAAGCTATTGTTGTAAAAAGCAGCACCATAGAAAATCGCCCGAAGGCGTTTCTTTGATTGGAAGACGTATGACAATTAAACTCTCGACAGCCAATGGCGACCACCTGAAAATCAAATGTTCATGTGGCAAAGAGACATCGCTCTCAATTGCAAACCTAATTGCTGTTGTCGGACCTGACGTCACCACACATGAAGTTCGTCAACGTGCAAAATGTAAGCATTGTGGAGTTATTGGGGACAACACATATCAAGTTATCAATAAACATAGTTAATGATTTGGGACGGACTGCTTATATTATGAAGGACGGCCATGTGAGGGGTTTTTGGTAGCAAATAATTCAATTAACATTGTTGGCAAGATTCAGCTTTCAAGCCTTAAACCGCTGATTATGCCATAAACTGTCAGCCAAACAGTTCGTGACATAACTCCAATGCGTCAATCAGCACATCAACCTCTTCTGTCGTATTATAGAGACCAAAAGATGCTCGGCAGGTTGCACCCACTCCAATATGTTCCATCAATGGCATAGCGCAGTGCATTCCAGCACGTACCGCAATTCCCTTTTTGTCCAACACAGTTGAGATATCATGTGCATGCGCTGCGCCGTCGAGAGTAAAAGAAAAAATAGCGCCTTTGTTCACTGAGTTTCCCTGCGTATTTAACCAAGCCAAGCTATCCAAACGCACGCGTGCATAGACAGTTAAGGCACGTTCATGCGCTGCAATATTAGCCATTCCAAGCCCTTGCATATACTCGAGCGCCACGCCAAGTCCGATTGTCTGAACGATCCCAGGCGTACCAGCCTCAAACTTCATTGGTGGATCATTCCAAGTGACTGCATCACGGGTGACATCGCGTATCATGTCGCCGCCACCCATAAAGGGGCGCATCTCAGCCAAGCGCGCTTTGGTTACATAGATCGCACCCGACCCTGATGGACCGTATAGTTTATGTCCGGTCACAGCATAAAAATCACACCCGATGTCAGACACATCGACGGGCATATGCATGGCTGCCTGCGACCCATCAACCAGCACAGGTACACCTTTGGAATGAGCACCAGTAGTGATCGCTTTCACATCTACGATTGTACCCAACACATTAGACATGTGTGTGACAGCAACCAGTTTAGTTTTAGGACCAATGGCATCGATTATTTTTTGCGGATCAAGATCGCTGTTGGCATCGACATCCACCCATTTGATTATCACTCCTTGTCGTTAACGTAGAAAATGCCACGGGACTATGTTTGCGTTATGCTCCATGATTGAAAGTACAATTTCATCTCCAGCTTCCATTTGAGGCATGGCCCAACCGTACGCGACCATATTGATGCCTTCGGTGGTTCCGGAGTTAATGACGATTTCCTCTTCGGAACCTGCGTTCAAAAAACAAGCTATGATGCTGCGCACACCTTCATACTTCTCGGTCACAAGGTTGCTCAAATAATGCAGGCCGCGATGAACATTGGCATATTCTTCGGCATAACCGCGAGTAACGGCATCAATTACCACCTGAGGTTTTTGAGCGGATGCACCGTTGTCGAGGTAGACTAACGGCTAACCGTTGACTTGACGGGATAGAATTGGAAAATCAGCTCTGTTAGCTTCGATATCGTAATTCATAAGTTCATTCCGTAATGGGATTTCCGAAGAAATATTATACTTAAGTTTTTTCACTCTGCTGTCCTAAGCAGGAGAGGGGAGCCTGATGTAGTCTTTTTAGAAATGCTTTGAAGCAGCTTTAAGTCGCCTCTACTAAGATACACTTTTGGCGATACCATGGCGGCGCAGGATGCGTTGAAGTGTACGCCGGTGCATCTGCAAAAGACGTGCAGTCTCTGACACATTTTCACCGACTTCATGATAAACCCGCTCGATGTGTTCCCGCCGTGCGTCGTCCGGCGAAATTTGATTGGTTGGAGCCGCTGGTTGAAAGCCTTTTGGCGTTAAAAGCGTGATCAGAATTTCATCAGCGGTTGCTGGTTTAGCGATATAGTCAATCGCGCCAAGGCGAACTGCCGCAACCGCTGTTGGGATATTGCCATAGCCAGTCAAGATGACTGAACGCGCATTGGGGCATTGTTTTTCAAGAGTTTCAATAACGCTCAGGCCACTGCCGTCCTTCAACCGTAGATCGACCACTGCATAATCGGGAGGACTATCGTTGATTGCACGCAAGCCGTCAGCAACACTTGATACAGATGTTATATGATACCCGCGCTTTTGCAGTGCTTTAGAAAGCCGCAAACGGAATGCCTCATCGTCCTCTACCAATAGTATGTTGTTAGATTGGTTATCTGTGATCATTACATTTTCCTTTGTAATAGATACGTGCAAGAATATGAGGTGGATGCCTATCGCGACAATCCGACGCTGTTACAGCTTTAAGGAATTGAATGACGCAGGTATCTTGAAAGCTGAAATGCGATGAAACTATATTTTTCGGCTTTCTTAATCGAAGCGTTTAATATGTGTTAAAAAAATCCAGAAAAAGTGGTTCAAATCCACCAACATCAGTTGACTGAAGAAAAGTAAAAACTGCGTGGGCCAAATTTGATTTGTTCAGCGCTCGTGCGCCAAACTGTCGCCTATTGAGATCTTCAGTGGCAATCAACACTTCGCATCATAACTAGTGGTCCAGACAAAAAAATTTGGAGAAGTTAAAATGCGAAGTCCAATCTTTTCAGCGGCATTGTTCGTTGTATCAGCAGTTCCAACATTTGCCGCCACAATCGAAATTGAGATGCTCAACAAAAATGACGCGGGTAACCGTATGGTGTTTAGCCAAGAACTCATCCGTGCCGAAATTGGTGATGTGGTCCGCTTTGTGCCAACTGATAAATCTCATAACGCACAATCTGTGAAGGACGCGTTACCTGAGGGTCAAGAAGCCTTTAAGGGTAAGATGAACAAAGAAGTCGAGTACGTGATTACTGAAGCGGGCCTGACAGCAGTCATCTGCAAGCCTCATCAAAATGTGGGCATGGTGGCCCTGATTGTTGTTGGCAACGATCTTAGTAACGCGCAGCAGCTTTTGGATGCACGCCTGCGTGGTAAAGGAAAAGACAAGATCGAAGCACTGATTGAAGAGGCCAAAGCCACCCAGCCCTAAACCGTACAGGGTTGGAACGAACTGTCTAAACTTCACTTTTAGATCAATGGCGGGTCACTTAAATTGACCCGCCAAAAGTGAAACTGATTTTCGTGTTTTTCACCCGTTCAATTTTTTCTTCATTTGCGTCTACGTCTTAAGTAAAGGGCGCAGCACCGCTGTTCTGAAATCCAATATTGTCTTCTTTATGCAAAACCAGCCCTGCAGCTGTGAACAGATGAACAGTATTTTGGACCTCTAAAATGCTTACTGTGTTTGTTTGCCACGCCAGATCAGCGACTGATTGTTAAGTGCGTGTAAATCGACCCGGTCTGACACAATGTCTTCGCATAATTTCACGGCCTGTGCGGCCTGATCGTGGTTGAGGTGTTTATACGCAGGGCGCTCAAGATGCTCATACCAAACACCATTGCAGACAGCATCTAAAACGATACGCTGGAAACAGTGGTCATTGCGAACGGGCCACTTAGTCTCTGGCGCACGCGCAATCCGTGGCATGACATCTTTCGTTAGGGTCATATAACGACTGATAAGGTCGGCTGTACGGACTTGTGAGGGGCTCATTTTTATTTTCGCTTTTCGGTGTGGGTCATGACGTAGTTGCACTGCGTAACATTGCAAATATTGTATTTTTAGTTGCTGGATAAACTGATGCGCCACTCGGTTAAAAGTACGAGACCACTCTTTGAACTTGGCGATTGTAAATCCATGGAGATAGTCATCCGGATAAAGGCGAAGAATATTGATGTTAGCAGTTCTAAGTGTTGGCCACGACTGCAAACTATCGTCCCTAAACTCATTGGAGTTCTCTTTTGGATTAATCAAATCGTTCAGTTTATGAGGCTGTATTTGCTTTACCACTGTTGAGCGGTTATCTAATTCAATAGTATTTACGTAAGTTAACATACCGTTTTTGTCACATGTGCGCTTTTGTCACATGTTTGAACTTTAATATTACAAAAATAAGCTATTTATCTTGATTTTTTGCTTGATTTAGCCTGTAAAACTACCGGTCATCTAGCCTTCATTAGGCGGGATACCGTTGAATACTCCGCAACTGAGCTACAATAGTGTAGTGTTCTTGAATGGAGAAAACACATGGAAACTTTAACGCTGGGTCAATACGATTTGATCTTCAATGCATTTTCGTTCGGCTTCGCTACGCTCGCGGCTGCAACGCTTTTCTTTTGGCTAAGTATCGGCCAAGTGAAATCACAATACAAAACCGCACTAGTGGTCACTGGATTGGTAACATTTATTGCGGCCTACCACTATTATCGAATTGGCCAAAGCTGGAACGACGCATACGCCCTAGTTGATGGTGGATATGTGGCTACTGAAAAAGCCTTTAACTCTGCGTATCGTTATGTCGATTGGCTTTTGACTGTGCCTTTACTTTTGATAGAGTTAATCTTGGTCATGAGCCTGAGCAGATCTGAAACGGTGTCGCGCGCAACCAGCCTTGGTCTTGCAGCATTGTTAATGGTTGCTTTGGGTTACCCAGGTGAAATTTCCGCATCGAGCGGTACACGCTGGATCTTTGGATTGTTGTCATTGATTCCATTCTTATGGATTGTTTTCCAACTATATTCCGGGTTGGGCAAAGCGATCGAAAGCCAGCCAAAAAATGCACGCAGCCTTGTCAGAACAGCGCGCAATGTAACGGTTCTTAGCTGGTGCTTCTACCCAGTCGTCTATTTTGCAGGCGCAATCGGGCTTGAAGGTGCGACAGCCACAGTTGTGGTCGAAGTTGGTTACACCATCGCTGATATCATCTCCAAAGCTGGCTTTGGTGTGCTTATAGTCATGATTGCCATGCGCAAGAGTGAAGAATCAGAAAACAATACAGTCTCCGCTTAAGGAACATCCTGGACCGTCCCCCCGATCTTGGGGGCGGTCATTTTTCTTGACCAGATTGGATGTTTCCGATGTTCGATATTCACACGTCTTCTTGTGTCTCACTCAATGACGTTGATGCCGAGATTGAGCGGCTACTATCTTCAAACCCATCGCGGGTCGTGGATGCCGCACGCTATCATTTTTCAGCTGGTGGCGCACGGGTGCGCGCCCAATTGGGTATCAATGCCGCGTCTGCGCTAAACCTTTCACCAAAGGCCTCAATGGCTTGTGGGCTCGCACCAGAGCTTTTGCACAACGCCTCCCTAATTCATGACGATCTTCAGGACGGCGACGTAATGCGGCGTGGCACACCCGCAGTCTGGTCTCGCTATGGAAAAGGCATCGCGATTTCAGCTGGTGATCTGCTAATTTCCGCTGCGTACATGGCAATCACAAATCATCCACAACCTGCAGCAGCTTTGCATGTGATGCACGACGCCATTGCTATTACCATTGCCGGACAGACAGCTGACTGTTGCACTGGACAACCGCCCCCCGAAGATTGCGCTTCCATCGCTGCGAAAAAATCTGGTCCCCTTTTAGCGTTGCCGATACGCCTTGCATTAATCGCTGCTAAAGTACCCGGACAGGAGATCGTTATCTCTGCAGGCAGTGCCCTAGCGGTAGCTTACCAAACCCTTGATGATATTTCAGACCGTGTGGCTGATTTAGAAAACGGCATAACCAACATCTGTTTGTCTCTTGAGGCGGTTGGACATGCACCCGCAGTGGCACAAATGATCGCCTGTAATCGTGCCTATTCGGCACTGGAGACAGCGAAGCAGGACGCCAGCACACTTCAGAATGGTGCTGGAGCTTCGTTGCTGGACTTAGCAGATTACCTTGAAACTCAATTACAGGATATCTCCAATGCCCCGTGATAATCATTTTCCTTCTTCAAAGTCCGCTATTGTAGCAGGCGCTGGCTTTGGTGGCATTGCTGCGGCACTGCGGCTACGAGCCAAAGGCTATGATGTGCATTTGATTGATCGGTGTTCGCGTTTGGGCGGGCGTGGTCAAGTGTTTAAAAAAGATGGTTATCAACATGACGCAGGACCAACAGTCCTAACAGCCCCTCATTTGTTTGAAGAGCTGTTTGAATTATTTGGTAAGAAGATGACTGATTACGTAACACTGGTAGAACCTAACCCCTGGTATCGGTTTCAGTATCATGACGGTGATACATTCGACTACGGCCCGACAGATCATGCGACCGAAGCCGAGATTGCGCGCATTTCCCCTGATGACGTCGCTGGTTATCGCCGAATGGCTGCGTGGTCTAAAAAGATCTATGATGTGGGGTTTACCAAGCTTGCAGCCGTTCCGTTTCATTCGCCTGCCTTCATGGTTAAACAAATCCCTGAGTTGTTACGACTTCGGTCTTACGAAAGTGTCTGGTCGATGGTGTCGCGCCATCTCAAAAATGATAAGCTACGGCGAGCGTTTTCGATCCAACCCTTGCTGTTAGGGGGTAACCCGTTTTCGACAACTGCAATCTATGGAATGATCAACCATCTTGAGCGCGAACATGGTGTCTGGTTTGCAACGGGCGGTACCGGCGCGCTGGTAGATGCATTTGAGTGTCTGATGCATGAGGAAGGCATCAAAATATCTTTGGAGACCACGATATCAAAGATCAGAGTGGAAGATGAGCGTGCAACAGGCGTTTTATTAGAATCTGGCGAATATATTGACGCCGACATCGTGGTGTCCAACATGGACCCAGTCCATGTGTATCGCCATATGCTGCCGCAGAAACAAATCTCAACCGTGGCCAAGGTGCGTTCGAAAAAAGCCAGACTGTCGATGGGGCTTTATGTTCTGTATTTCGGTGCCACCAAAACATGGCCAGAGGTAGCCCACCACACAGTCTGGTTTGGCGAACGCTACAAGAACTTACTGCGCGATATTTTTGATAACAAAAAACTGGCAGATGATTTTTCGTTGTATGTCCATAGACCCACAGCGACCGACCCCAGCTTTGCGCCGGATGGTTGCGACAGCTTTTATGTCCTTTGCCCAGTGCCGAATTTATTGGGTGGGCAAAATTGGGACGTGGAAGGGCCAAAGCTGCGTGATAGGATTGTTGCAGCACTTGAAGAGACCATGCTTCCAGGCCTTTCAGATTATATCACTGCAGAATTTGCCATGACCCCAGAAGATTTTAGTAACGACTACCTTTCAATTGACGGCGCAGGTTTTTCTCTGTCACCTTTCTTTACACAATCTGCTTGGTTCAGGTTCCACAATCGTGGCGAAGGTGTGCGCGACCTTTATTTTGTTGGTGCTGGAACACATCCGGGTGCAGGCTTACCTGGTGTTGTGTCATCCGCAAAGGTCTTGGACACTCTTGTGCCTTTAGCCGAGACTGCAAAATGAGCCCGGAAGAAATCATGGCATATCACGCGCGCAGTTTCGCACCAGCTGCACGCTTCCTACCACCAAAAGATCGCCTCCTTATTGCGCGACTATATGTTCTCTGCCGTACGATTGACGATATAGCTGATGAAATAGGCGGCTCGGTTGGACACCTTCAACTGTCGAAGTTGCACGAAGACCTCTGGAGGTCTGATCCCAAAAGCCGCCTTGGCATTGAAGCACGCGATTTATTCAAGGACCGCCCACTTGGACTGGGCGCTTTAGGAAATCTAGTTTCGACTGCTGCCACGGACACCGAAGCGACTTTGATCGACAATAGTGCCGAACTGGACACCTACTGCATGGGTGTTGCCGGAACTGTCGGTGTCATGGTCTGTACGATATTCAACATCGAAGAAGCCTATCATACGAAGGCCGCCGACCTAGGCAAAGCAATGCAGTTGACAAATATTTGTCGCGATGTGGAAGAAGATGCCAAGAACGGCCGTCGGTATCTGCCATTTACGCTGTGTCCCCATTCTCCCGAAGATATTGCGGCAGGGGTTCCTGCAGCCGTGGCATCAGCCGAGGCGGCAATGGCAATTCTGCTGGACCAATCAGATGATCTATACGGTTCAGGTCGTTCGGCGCTTGCGGCCCTTCCTTTGCGTTTGCGTCTTGCAGTGACATCTGCCGCTGCGATGTATGAAGGTATTGGAACAGAACTGCGTCGTCGCAATTTTCAACCCTTGCTGGGCCGTGCTATTGTAACAAAGGAACGCAAGATAATTCTGGCAGTAGCAGCCGTCATCGGTGAACTGATACAGAAACGCAAATGGGTAAACAGGTTCGCTCATGTCCGCGCCTGATGTGGATATCGTTATTTTAGGCGGTGGGTGTGCGGGCCTTAGCCTTGCTGTAAGACTTGCGAAAAGTAATCTGTCTGTTCGTGTGATCGAGCCACGTAAAGAATATGTTGATGACCGTACTTGGAGTTTTTGGCGCACGCATTCAGATCCCTTTGAGGACTGTGTACGCAAAGAATGGACATCTTGGGCGATCAAAGGTGCGCGTGGAGAAACGATACGTAAATCATCGCACATGCGCTATCAAACGGTTGCATCAGGCGCATTCTACGACAAGGCATGCGACTTGATTGAAAAAGGGAGTAAAACGTCCCTCTCATTAGGTGTTTCGGCCAATAGTGTTAAACGTTCAGGCAGTGGGTGGCGTGTCGATACGAGTGCCGGTGCAGTCATTGCAAGGACTGTTGTTGATACGCGTCCCCCAACCCGTATCCCGACTTATGGGCAGTTTTTTCTTGGCAGCGAAATCAAAACCGAGCGATCGGTTTTCAACCCAGATGTCGTCCAGCTAATGCAGTTTCGCCGTAGCCAAAGTGTGGGTGTTGATTTTGTCTATATACTACCGTTCGCTAAGGACCGAGCGTTGGTTGAAGTTACCTCGTTCGCTCCGCAGAACCCTGGTCGAAACGTATTTAACGGTTGGTTAGATGCAGAGATTGAGGCTCTGAACCCTGGAAAAACCAAAACCCTTCGCACGGAAATGGGTGCTCTTCCGATGGAAGCAGGCTTTTTTGACCCAGCTCCTGATGGTATAATTCGCATGGGGTTGGGTAGTGGCGCTGCCAGGCCATCAACTGGTTATGCCTTCACGCGCACGCAGATACAGGCGGATCAAGTCGCAAGAGCTCTCATTCGAGGACACGTTCCAAATACAGTACTCGATGGCCCAATGAACAGATTCATGGATCGTGTATTTTTACAGGTCCTTGCCGCGGCTCCTGAACAAGGACCTGCATTATTCGAGATGTTGTTTCGCAACGCACCGTCCGATCGGCTAGAACGGTTTTTATCAGGCTCGAGCAATTTTATAGACCGGCTTTCAGTGATGACATCGTTACCACCGATCCCATTTTTGCGTGCGGCGGTGTTTCCAACATGAATTTAAGATCAGCATGGCAAACTTGGATTTTCGTCTGCGCTGCTATTATTACCATAGCAGTCAACTTCGTTCTCCAGCCGGATCTTCAAATGCAATTGCTAATGCTGGTTCCCGCCGTAGTCGTCCTTGGACTGCCGCATGGCGCACTTGACCTGTCGATTGCCCAGATCCTTTGGCCGCTTGAGGGTTGGCGCGGCAAGGCCCGTTTCGTAAGTCTTTATATCAGTCTCGCGTTGCTCGTGATCGGTGTCTGGATTGTTCTTCCAGGCCCTGCACTTATTGCGTTCCTAATATATTCTGGTTTTCACTTTTCCGGTGATTGGGATGACGCTGGGATCGCTTTACGCTGCACTGGTGGCTTTGCAACTATTTGTGCTCCAGCGCTGTTTCATCAAGAAAACGTGGTCGCGATATTTTCTTACCTCGCACCAGAACCCGCCGCCACCTTTGCTGCCATGCTTCTTGGAGTCACCGGAGGCGTAACGCTGATGATGTTTGTTTTACTTAACACTTGGCAACCTAAACTCCGGTCAAAAGTAACGCTTGAGCAAGCCACAATTTGGATAGCAGCTGCGTTTTTGGCACCGTTGGTATATTTTGTTGTATATTTCTGCATGCTGCATTCCGTGCGTCATTTTACCGATGCACTCGCTTATCTTGATGACCGACTGAGCGCGCTTCGCGTGGCAGGTCTTTTATCAGCCATGACGGTGTTCGCGGGCCTGTTCAGCTTTTTTTTACAACAAAAATCTGGAGTGAATATTTTTCAGCAATCCATTTTGCAAATTATCTTTATCGGTCTTGCAGCCCTCACCGTTCCGCACATGATTCTTGTTGATCGCTTCCAGAAACAATTAAGTCATGCACAACTTGGCAATCCAAAATAACTTTGAGTTCTAAACTATGTTCGCTAAAAGGCTCGAGATACTCTGACAACGTCCATCAAGTTTACATGCTTCAGTCTTGCAAGCCGTTTGCAGTGAGTAGACATTAATAGCTTATTCGTTCTCTTTTCATTTGTTTAAACGGTCCTTAATGGGAAAATATTACCGCTAAGCGCATCCAGAAAATGAGATGGGATAGCATCATTTATATTGTCGACTGCAATTAGATCCGCGTCTTTGAGGTCATCAACGCTGACATTGGCACCTGCAAACCCGACGGTCCATATACGGGCCGCTTTGGCAGACCTTAAGCCATCGGAATTATCCTCGATGGCGATAGCATCCCGAGGGTTACATGTGAGTTCTTTCAGAACATGATCAAAAACGTGTGAACTTGGTTTCGCAGAAAACCCATTTTCACGTGAAGTGGTCACATCAAAATCAATGCCGCTGTCCGACCTGAGTGATGATAAAAGCGTAGAAACTGTTGAGTGTTCAGTCGTTGTTGCAAACCCGACCTTCATTCCACGGGCTTTAGCGTTTTCAAAAAGTTGGATAACGCCAGGTCGTGGTCTCATTGGACTTGCCCGTAGGCTTTCTTGAAAAATTGCAGACTTCGTCTGATGGAGCCTGGCGGTATCCACTATTTGCCCGCGTGACTTTGCAAAGCTTGCAATTCGATTTTTACCACCTGATGATAGTAGCATTGCTTGGTATTCAGGCTGCGACCAGTTCCAATTCAGTCCATGCTGTTCAAAGGCAGTGTTGAACGCATCGCGCTGTAATTCGGAGGTTTCGATAACTGAACCGATTGATCCAAAAATGATTGCCTTCATGACGGACGCCTTTTGAGAAAAATAGGGGCTTAGTGTCTTGACTGAACAGGTAGCGTTAAGCCAATATTTACAATGTTAACCACGAAAGTATTTTGAATACTGAATATTCAAAACGATAATTGCCGTCGAAATCCTTTCGCCAGAAGTAGCGGTTTTAAAGCGTTTTGAACTTTGTCAAAATGGTTGCGGGGTAGGGGAAATAACCCAGCACTAACAGCCTAATCGAAGTATCTAATTTGTACTTCTGTGCTGCCCCATTCGCTTGCGGCTAATCTGGCTACTGCTTAAATTAGGAGCACTTGCACTCTCAACTTTATGTAATCGGACCTGAATGTGAAAAATACCTTTCAATATTTGACGTTTTTGGGCGCATTTCCATTTGTTTTCTGTGCTGCCTGCTTTGTTTTTGATGTTCAGGCCATTCCGATATTAGGCGACACGCGCGATGTCCTTGGCATTTATGCACTTGTTATCACTACATTTATGGCAGGCAGCCATTGGGGACAACATCTTAGTTTTGATAACAAATGGGGCAACTACCTTCCTGTAACCAGTAACGTGATCGCGGTTTTGGTATGGATCGGGTTTCTTATACTACCGTTTAAGATTTCACTCATTATATTTGAAATTGCGTTCCTTGTTCTACTTTGGGTCGATCATAGGTTGCGTCAAAATGACCTGATCAGTTTTGAATATTTTCGAACACGCTATTTGGTAACTTCTATCGTCATTTTCACGCTCTTAGTCTCAGGAATTTATGCATGACGCGTATTGCTATTATCGGCGCAGGTTTGTCGGGCTTAACGGCGGCAAACAGCTTAAAAGATTATGCTGAGATAACCATCTTCGAAAAAGCACGCAGCGTAGGTGGTCGAATGTCAAACAGGCGCGCTGAACCATATTTTTTTGATCACGGGGCGCAGTACTTTAGCGCCAAAACAGATGAATTTAAGGCGTTTATCGCCCCAATGATTGATGATGGAATTGTTAAGTCTTGGAACGTGCGTTTCGCTGAAATTGAAGGACGAACAATTATCAGAGAACGTCGATGGGACGACGAATATCCGCACTATGTCGGTGTGCCGAATATGACTTCTATCGCTAAGCACTTGAGTAGGGGTTTGAAAATAGAGCTGGGAACACGGGTTCACGCGATCAGTAAACAACTGGATAAATGGTCTTTAACAGATGATTTGGGGCGTTCGCTCGGGGAATATGATTTGGTTATATCCGCCATTCCTGCTGAGCAAGCTGCAGATCTTGTTCCATCATCTTTATCGATTTATCCGCAAATAAATTCGATTAAAATGGAAGGCTGTTTTTCTTTGATGCTGGGCTTTGATCATGCTTTGCCACTCGATTTTGACAGCGCACTTGTTCGCGGCGAAGATATCAGTTGGATTTCTCTGAACAACTCCAAACCCGATAGGAAAGGGGGCTTTTGTCTGTTGGTCCATTCAACAAACAGTTGGGCAGACGCGCACCGAGATGATGATCGTGATGAAGTCTTGCAGTACTTAGGTGAGCAAACCAGTTTGGTCATTGGGCATGATGTCAGCAAGGCGGATCACAAAGCTGTTCATGGGTGGCATTATGCAAATGCTAAAAAACGAAAAGGTGACACTCATTTTTTTGATACCATTGAAAACATTGGTGTTTGTGGCGATTGGTGTATCCAAGGCCGTGTAGAGGCCGCCTTTACCAGTGGTTCAGATCTTGGTCGCAGGGTTTTGGTAGAGTTAAATAAAGTTTGAGTTTTTGAGATTTTTTACAGTGTTTAAATATTAGAACGAAAATGCTTTTAGCGGAATCTACGTCAGGCTGACATTAAAGATTCTTTAGAGCTTGAGTACGCTGATCTCTATGATCTGAGAATTCAAAGGCTTTGAAGGATACGCAATTTTTTCTTGTGAGATGCCAAATCATGCATTCTCCGCCAATGTAAATACGCTCACTTTTGGGTTTGTTTTCTTGGATATCGCGCTGTTGTACCATCATTGTTTTGATACCCCGTTTAAGGTCAGTTTCGCCTTCAGGAAACTTACATTCAGGTTTAACTCCCCAGCCATACTGTAGTGGTTCGGAACAAAAGTTGTTAGTTGATCGAGACCTGAAGCCAAATGTTTCGTTTTCTTCGCTTATTCCTAAATGGTAAATAGTCACTGTTCGATCTTCGGCTAAGCCATCTTCAGCTTTGGTATTAGCCCATATCTTACGCAAATTCGTAGGTGCGTGGAATGCTACATTTAAAATGCCACTCAACACCATTCGGTCGTTCATTTGCTGCACCCACTTTCCCATTATTCCCGCCACACCAGTTCCAGCTACGATCATTCGTAAATGTGGAAGATACATAGCTTTAGTTGAGAAAACAGCCGGTGATCCGTCAGGAAGCGTAGCAAGCGTATCAGTTGCGACGTTGATACAATCAGCGTTTAACTCAAAAATTAATGAAGACATGAAATGAAGACCGTTTCCTTAACTTGCAGTTGGGTATAGCCATTGCGTGTTTAAAAGTGTGGACCCATGTTAATTGGTCATAATTGCTTCGGTATGAAAAGAGGTAGCCGCGCCCGTGTGTCCGTCCAGTATCTGCGCGATTGGTCGCAGTGAAGTGGTCCGGCAAATTCGGACAGCGTGCTAAGGTGTATCCAA
>TARA_B110000908_G_scaffold135717_2_pt1 | contig 20696 bp, 22 predicted proteins | sample TARA_B110000908 | Tara Oceans TARA_B110000908 (sample SAMEA4398067) | marine metagenome | biome: Polar Biome; feature: [DCM] deep chlorophyll maximum layer (ENVO:01000326); material: water (ENVO:00002006), including particulate matter (ENVO:01000060) such as... | depth 36 m
CGAGCCTGTCTGTGGCCGGTGCGGGTGTCGGCGTGAGCGCAGCAATTTTTGCGTAAAGCTTTAAATCAATGTCGTAATTCATGGCAGCGAGTGACGGTATCAGTTGCTCCAAATTACGGGCAGAAACGATTGGATTTGGGCGGCTGGGGTGACGTGCGGCCCACGCGACTGCTAGGGTGGAGGGGGCGACGTTTAGGGTGTCAGCAAGGGCGCTGAAGGCGGTTGCTGCGTCGTGCATCCAGCTTTGGCCGTAACGGGCGGCGTAGCGGTCGTCTTCAGTCAATCGACCTGTTTCACCGCGCGCATATTTGCCCGTCAAAAGGCCGCCGCCAAGTGGAGAATATGGAACAATACCAATATCTTGATCGATGCACATTGGTATAATTTCAACTTCGGCTTGGCGTTTGACAAGGTTGTACATCGGTTGAATTACGTCGATGCGGGTGCCCAGTTTTTCGGCCACAGCTTGCGCTTTCATCACTTGCCATGCGGCGAAGTTGGAAACGCCTATATATCTGATTTTGTTATCTTTTTGGAGACTGGCGAGGGCTTCAAATGTCTCTTTCAAAGGCGTTTCATCATCAAAGCGGTGCAAATACAGCAAATCGACCATATCCAGCTGCAGCCGATCGCGGGACACATCGAAATGTTCAAGGATGTTTGTGCGTGTTGAACCACCGACATATGCAGCCTTGGTTGCGATCACCAGATCATCACGATTGTCGCCAACCATTTGACCTAAAAGGGTTTCTGATGCTCCACCGGTATAGACATAGGCTGTATCGAAATGGTTTATCCCTGCCGCTAATGCAGCGTCATACATCGTACGGCTTTGGGTTTTATCGGCGTTTCCGCCGAATTGCATGGTGCCAAATGTCAGGCGGGACGCGGGTGTGCCGTTGGGCGAAAAAAGCTGGGTCATAGGACAATTCGTGACATGAGAAATGGGGTGGTGCAATGTCTTAAGCCACAGTTCGGTGGGCAATTATGTGGTGAAACGTACAATTTGTCCCCCGAATATGTACAGTTTGGCAAAGGCACCGATATGCGACATCGCGTGGAACTTGTTGTTTTGTACAATTTAGGGGGCACAATTGTACACTTTAAGCACTCGGGTTCACCCCATTGGAGTTCATCAAATATTAACCGTTAAGAAAGGTTACGGTTGCGTTAATTAACGCCCCTAGTCTACGCCCTTCGCCGTTGCCCTTTGATAGGCAGGACGCGCATGCATCCGTTCCACAAAAGCCGCCAGTCGTGGGAAGTCATCTTGCCGTTCTTGGCGCATTGCGATTTCGGCAGGGAAACTTAGCATGATATCGACCGCCGATAGGTCATCAAGAACGTAGTGACCGGAATCGCCAAGTACATCGTTCATGTATCCGTAATGGGCATCAAGCTGTTGTTGAATACGGGGGTGCAATGGCGCGCCTGCTTCCCCCAACAAACCGACATAAAGGTTGAGCAGGATCGGGGTCATCACAGACCCTTCAGTAAAGTGCATCAATTCAAGGTGCTGGATGTAGGCGTCACTGGCAACTTTTGGGATCATATGCGGTGCGTGGGTCATACACAGCATTTCAACAATTGCAGCGCTTTCAGTGATCAACCGACCATCCATTTCGATCATCGGGGATTTGCCAAGCGGATGGATTACCATCAACTCTGGCGGGGCCAGATTGGTTTTGGAGTCACGGGCATAATGTTTGACGTCATACTCAACCCCCAACTCTTCAAGCAGCCAAAGGATACGATGGGAGCGGGACCGATTGAGGTGGTGCAATGTAATCATGGTGGTAGGTTTGCACGTAGCGGGGTGGGTTAAAACCCACTTTACGGAATTTTGACGTGGGGGCGTTTCGGTATGGCGGACGGGTTTGAGCAGATGGTGGACGCGGCGGTGCCGTTTTTCACAGAGCTGGCAGCGAACAATTCAAAGGCGTGGTTCGAGCCGCACAAGGACCGCTATACTGCTGACATCAAGAAACCTGCGGAATTTATGGCGGACCTATTGGCCGAGGATTTGGCCCGTGTGACAGGCAAAGCCCATACCCCAAAAGTGTTTCGGATCTACCGTGATGTGCGATTTTCAAAGGACAAGACGCCGCTTAATCCGCGTCTACATGTGATGTGGTCATCTGCTGATAAGGACGCGCTGGCACCTGCGTGGTTCTGCGGGCTGTCGCCGACGTATTTCAGGGTCGGTATGGGGGTGATGGGTCTGCAAGGTGAAAGCCTGACGCGGTACCGCGCGTTTGTGGATGCGTGGGGCGATGGGCTGTCTGACGCTGTGGACGATGTCTGGGCCAAAGGCGGTCAACTGTCTGGCTGGGGGCCTGAGCCATTGAAGCGCGTGCCGAAACCGTATGACCCCGAGCATGTCCATGCAGAGTTTTTAAAGCGTAAAGCGTTGGCCGTTTCTATACCTATGCCGGAAGATTGGCGTGCGCAGGGATTGCTAAAAGCGATCAATAGCCGGGTGAAGGACTTGATGCCGGTTTGGGAGATGTTTGATCGGCATTTGTGAGGGGGCGAGGCCGGCTTTGCAGGCGATGAACGACGCAAATTCGATGTCCGATCTTTATGGCTTATTGTCAGTCAATTCGTCGCTCATCAGCGCATCCAACATTGGGCAAGACGCCGTGCCTTCGTCGCAGTTTTTAGACAGGCTTTGAAGGGCCTCCCGTAATCTACCAAGGTTTTCAATTTTTGCGTTGATCTCAATAAGATGATCTTCTGCCATAGCCTTCACTTCCCCGCACTGACGATTTTGCTCACCAGTGAGAGACAGAAACGTTTGAATTATGGCGATTGGGAAACCCAAGTTACGGCATCGTTTGACGAACCGCAGTTTTGCAATTTCGTCACGGGTGTACAGCCGTCGTCCAGCTGCTGACCGATCCGGTTTCGCAACAATGCCCTCACGCTCGTAATAGCAGATCGTCTCAATATTTACGCCGCTTTGCTCCGAAGCCTGACCAATGGCAAACATTTTACTTCCTGTAGTTACTACAGGAAGTAAAAGATCATAATAAACAAAAGTGCAAATCAAAGTTTCATTTTAGATTTGCGGAGGTCAACGCGATGAAGAACAAACTATTGGCTTTGGGTCTGGGCGGAACGTTGGTTGCAGTGTTGTGCTGCTTCACGCCGCTGTTGCCAATTGTCCTGACTGCCTTGGGCCTAACTGGGCTTCTGGCTGTCGTTTACAACGATGCTGTTTTGTTGCCGATGCTGGCCTTATTTCTAATTCTCACGGGGTACGCACTATGGCGACGGAAGAAACTAGCGTAATTCTGGAGTCCACGCTGACCTGCCCAAAATGCGGTCATGTCGAAACAGAGACAATGCCAACCGATGCGTGCCAGTGGTTCTATGAATGCAAGTCGTGCCAGACGGTTCTAAAGCCGTTGAAAGGTGACTGCTGCGTTTATTGTTCATATGCCACAGTGCCTTGCCCTCCCATACAAGAAGGCAAGCCCTGCTGCGCATAGCGGGCATTCAACAAAAGAAATGAGACCCAGCTGATGATGCTGGCACAGGCTATTTCTTGTTGATCTCAACGGTAATGGCGAGCTTCAGAATGTCCCCGACGTAGGACTTAAACCCATCAACCCCGAAGGCGCTGCGATCAATCTGTCCAGTTAACCGGACCACCAGATTGTTCTGATCACCGGCTTTGGACCCAGCGGTCCGAAATATCCGCGCGTCCAGGGTGAGAGGTCGTGTCACATCTTTGATGGTGATATTGCCGATCAGTTTTGCCCGATCGCCGTCGTGGGTCAGTTTGGTCGATATGAATTTGATCACTGGGTAGGTCGCGGCGTCCAGCATTTTGGGACCGCGCAGGGCTTGGGTTGCAAAGATAAATCCGCCTTTAACTGTGCGGGTTTGTAACTCTACATTGATAGTGGAATTCTCTAACCGCTTGAAATCTAGGGCCACTTCGGCGCTGAAATTGGGCAAGGTGCCTTTGACCTCGCTGCCCTCAAACGCGTATGAAAAGGCCACGTCGCTTTTTGATGTATTCAACTGGTATGCAACGGGTTTCGCCTGCCCGGCTATGGGACCGAGCATGGCGATCAAGGTTATCCAAATCAAAGCCGATTTTAGAAAATTCCGCATTTGGGTTTTCCTTTGTTGCTGGCTCGCCAATTCTATAGGTTTTTTCCTAGTTTGGATAACTTATCCAATTGTGCCTAGATCCGTGCAAGCCGTTCCATCAAGTTTTCACGGTGATGTGCGGTTTCGTCAACGGCCTCACGCCCTGATGTTTCTTGCATCGAGTTTACGATGAGGCCCACCAAAAGGTTCACCACCGAAAATGTGGTCAGAAGGATGAAAGGGATGAAGAAGGCCCATGCGTAGGGGTGGATTTCCATTACGGGTCGTACGATCCCCATTGACCAGCTTTCCAGCGTCATAATTTGGAACAGCGAATAGGCCGATCCGCCAAGGCTGTCGAAGAATTCAGGGTGGCTTTGGCCGAACAATTTGGTGGCAATCACAGCGCCGACGTAAAAGATGATGCTCATCAAGACGACCACCGATCCCATGCCGGGCAGGGCCGAGACCAGTCCTTCGACCACTTTGCGTAAGGAGGGCGAGATTGAGATGACCCGTAGCACCCGTAAAATCCGCAAGGAGCGCAGGACAGCCAGTGCGCCTGAATTCGGGATTAGGGTAATTCCGACAATTACAAAGTCGAACAGATTCCAACTGTTGGTAAAGAACCTATGGCGGTAGGCGATCAATTTGAGCACGATTTCCACAACGAAAATCCCAAGGCAGATCGCATCAAGGGCCAAGAGCACTCCGCCGAAGTTCGCCATTGCAACTTTGGACGTTTCTAATCCCAAAATAATGGCGTTGAACACAATCACACCAAAGATAAACCGAGTGACAAGATCGCTTTCCAGCCATTTGGCGAGCGCATTAGTAGCCACTGGTTTGGTTTCCAACGGTAGTGTCGAGGTGTTTGTCATGGAAAATGGCCCCATTGCGTTGGGCTTCATGTCGGTTGTGCAGCGGGTGTTTGCAAGTCTTTGGCGCGGACCTGTGCCGTCTTATTCCTCAAACCAATCCAATGTACGGGCAGACCAGCCTTTGGGGACGCCGTGTCCGCCTTTGTGCAACATCAATTCAATGTCAGCGCCTGTGCAATCGGTCCAGTGCCGGAACCACCTATCGCCGTCAAAGCTGTTTCTTTCTGGCTGTCGTTTGTCGCATCCATTGGTTTCGCGCAGGATTTTTAGGGAGGCCCAAACGTCGCCTTGGATGACGGCACCACCACCAAAAGAACGTCCTTCAAGGGGCACGGTCTGGTCGGTCCATCCGTGGGTGTGGAACAATTTGACGGGGGCGGCGCACGCGGTTGGCAGATCGTCTCAAAACGCACCGGCGATAGGCGCATATGCGGTGGCGAAGTCAGGCGTTTGGCAGGCTACATCCCACACCATCGATCCGCCGCGTGAAAAGCCGGATAACAACGTTGGTGTGGCTGTGACGTTGAACCGTTTGCGCACGTCAGCCAGTACGGAGGTGAGGAATTTAACATCGTCGCGTTCAAACACACTGTTGTTAGCTTTGATCGACCAGTTGCGGATAAAGTGGGAATTGGGGTGATAGCCGTCAGGGGCGACGTAGACGTAACCACGTTTCAACGCTGCTTTAGCCATGCCAGACTTCAGCAATGATTTGCCGCGTCCGCTGCCGCCGTGCAGAAAAATGACGATGCCCTTCGGCTCTGTGTCAGGTGCAATCGCGTGGTAGGTGCCGCCGTCGATAACACATGGGGTGTCCGCGTTGCCGCAGTCTTGGGCGCTTGCGAAGGTGGTCGACAATGTTAGGGCGAAAAGCGTGGCGAACAGACGACGTTTCATAAAGGGGCTTTCGAAATGAATGGGTTGCACTGGGTGTGCCATCTTAGCGTGGGGGCTCCAAATCACGAATGGCTTACTTTGGATCCCCGCCTAGGTTGTGCCAGCGACAATTAATGTCGGTCTTGTGTTTGTCGGATTGAATATTGCGTGATGTACTGATGCCAATCAGACACATTTGAAACGTAGCATCGCAATGACTGGATATTTGGCAACCCGTTTGGATTTCCCCACCAGCGCCCCATCGGGGTTCAAGATGTTGGAACAAGAACCACAGTTCGATGCCACCCGGCATTTGCAGATCGAAGTACCGGATCAAGTCCTAACGCTAAAAGAGTTGGGGTATTCTGATGACCAGATCGCCGAGTGTCCGACACCCTTTGGCGTAACCTCGATTTTCCGTATCTTAAGCGATGAAGGTGTCGCATGTATGTTGGACGTCGCCCGCCAGCTTGAGGAATTTACAACCAGCAACGCACGGATCGCACGTAATGTGCGCGGCGGTGTGTACCGTTCAAAGTTCCTGCGCGACCTGTACCAATGCCCCGAATTGACAGCGGCGTTGTCGGATATCTGTGGAATTCCCGTGTTGCCCCATACATTGCCGCATCAGTTGGGCCACCTGAATTACAATCCGCTTGAGGTAGGAGAGAACGTTGATAAATGGCACGTTGATACCCTTCGCATCGATTTTGTAATGTTTGTGACGGACCCCAAATTGGTCGATGGGGGAGAGTTTGAATATTACCTTGGAACCAAGGACGAAGTGGCTGCCTTAACAAAAGCAGGCAAACCGCTGGACCCCGCCAAGATTGTCGCGCCGAATATGCCGGGGCCTGGATACGCCGTGTTGCAGCAGGGCAATATGGTGGTGCACCGCGCCAAGGGCCTGCGCAAAGCGGGCGAACGGATCACGATGGTGAACGGCTATGTGCCGCGTGATATTACCTTCCCTGATTTCAGCCGTTTTGATCAGTTGTATATGGTCGACCCAAAGGACGCCGCCGCCAGTGAATATGCCCGCCATATGACATGGATGGCACGCGAACGTATGACGGCTGAATTGGACGCGTTTGAATTTAGCGAGGACAAGGATGCAATGGCGGCGCGGCTGGATGCATTTGCTGCACATTTGACCAAAGCGGCTGATGATTTGCGCGATGCAGGTGATGCGCAAACCGAGCACTTTGGCGATGGATGATAAGGCTCTTAAGGCTCGTTTATTGAAATTTGGCGGCTAGGATTTTAACGCTGGCGAGCCCAAACCCGATGGAAAATGCCCCCTCAAACCAGCGACGCAAGCGCAGATAAAGGGCGGTCATGGCCTTTGATGAAAACAACAATGCGTAGCCGTGGAAAACGAAAAAGCTTTGGGTTCCAACGGCAAGGATCACAAGTGTGAGTTGTCCCATCGTGGCCCCTGATGGGACGCCTAGGGAATAAAGGGAACCGAAAAACAGGATCGCTTTTGGATTGGTCACATGCAGCAACAAGCCCTTTGTAAACAAGGTTGCTTTGCTGCCTGTCACTGCTTTGACGGCTATTTCCTTGGTTGAAATGGCAGACCGCGCGGCCTTGAATGCCAGATACATTAAATATGCAGCGCCGAAGTATCGCACCACCTCAAACATCCAGACATTGGCCAGCATGATCGCCCCTAGGCCGAAGGCGGCCGAGATTGACCAGATGAACGAGCCAGCGGTGATGCCTGATGCCAGTGCCAATCCTGACCCTTTGCCCGAGGCCATTGAGGTGCCGGCAATGGCAAGTGTTGCAGGGCCAGGACTTGCTGCCGCCAAAAGGGTGGCGATTAGGATCAAGGATAGATTGATGTCGAGGAGCATCGTTTCACACTCTTTCTAAGGTCTACAAACAGCGTTTCGGTTTTGGCTGTAAAAGTCAAATAGGCTGCGCACTTAAAGCCTGCGTTGCCGCGTCAAACCAGCCCCATGTCGCACGGGCAGATTGATTGTAGGTCAGGTAGACCTGACGCTGAAAGCCGATGGGTTCGGGGTGCAGAAACAGGTGCTGATTTTGCAAGGCGTCACGGGCCATGCGGTGGGGTAAATATGCGCTGCCACCCACATTTAGCAGGTGTTCAAGCCCCAGCGTTGCACTGCCAAAACTGATGCGCGTCGTGATCGTGTCAGCAAAGGCAGCAGCGTGTGCGCGGCCAAAGGATTCACCAGCTTCCACGTAGATATAATTGGGGTCTGTGCGCTGTTGGTTGCCTTTTTGGGTTGAGACAAGGACCAGCGCGTCTGGTTCAAGTTCGATCTGCCCTTGCCGTTGGCTGACGGATGATCGGTAGGTCAATGCAATGTCGGATTTCCCCTCGGTCAGCCATCCGCTGACGTCTGCTGCACTGCCCAGCCAAACTGAAACAGCGATTTGTGGTTGATCTGTTTGTAGGGTTTCGAACAGGCGCTGGCCTAGCCCACTCCACAAGTCGTATTCACACGCGATGTTGCAAATACCTGACATACCGTCGGGCAGGGCAGTTTCCTGTTTGGCCTGTTGCCACAGTTCCGAGATCGTATCGGCGTAACGGTGCAGCCTGACGCCGGCTGCGGTCATGGTCGCCCCTGACTTGTTGCGGATGATCAACGTTTGTCCGATTTCGTCCTCTAACGATTTCAGGCGTGCAGTCACCGTGGATTGTGTGACGTTCAAGATATGCGAGGCCCGCACCAAACTGCCGGTTTCGACGATGGTCAGGAAAGTTCTAAGTTCGGAAAGGTTCATAAATTACAATTCGATTATTTCGAACTTATTGTCCATTTATATTCGCTTTTCCGAGATATCTTTTTCCACTACGATTTTGACAGGAGGGCATGGGCCAATGGAATCAGAACATCGAGCAACGTTTATTTCTGCCATGCGCACCGTGGCCAGCAGCGTCTGTGTTGTGACAACGGATGGTGTTGCGGGTCGTCATGGCGCGACAGTGTCTGCCTTCAGCTCGGTTTGCGCAGATCCGCCCACGGTTTTGGCGTGTTTGAACACCACCTCAAAGATCGCGGCGCATGTGGCCGCCAATCAGGTGTTTCGCGTGAATGTCCTGCCTGATGGTGCCGCTGAGATCGCGGCCCGTTTTGCAGGGCTTCATGATGCAGAGATCATTGATCGGTTTGAGGGCTTGTCGATTTCTGGTGACCTGCCTGCGATCAAGGGGGCCACATCCTTCGCCTGTGATTTGACCCAGTCGATTGTTGAGGGCACGCATCTTATCTGCATTGGTCGCGTGGTTGACGTGACCCTTGGGGCCGCCATTCCGTTGACCTATTTGGCCGGCGCATATCAAGAACTTAAATCCAAGGAAGGGCTATAATGTCAGTCGTAAAATATCAGATGTTGATTGATGGGGCATGGGTAGACGCTGCCGATGGCGCTTGCTTTGACAGCATAAATCCTGCGACGGGTTTGGTCTGGGCCAGTATTCCAGAAGCGACTGAATTGGATGTGAACCGCGCTGTTGAAGCCGCCGATGTGGCGTTAAGCGGTGAATGGGGCACGATGACCCCGACGGCCCGTGGCAAGTGTTTGCACCGTTTGGGCGATTTGTTGGCCGAAAACTCCGAGGCGATTGGCAGGGTTGAGACGGTAGACACCGGTAAGATGTTCAAAGAGACCGCGTGGCAGGCCACCTATATCGCGGAATACCTGCATTTTTACGCCGGTGCTGCGGACAAAATCCATGGCGAGACGTTGCCGATTGATAAGCCTGATATGTTCGTCTTTACCAGCCGCGAACCCATTGGCGTTGTCGCCGCTGTGGTCCCTTGGAACAGCCAGATGTTCCTAAGCGCGGTCAAGATTGGCCCTGCATTAGCTGCTGGTAATACGATTGTTTTGAAGGCGTCTGAACAGGCATCTGCCCCATTGTTGGAATTTGGAAAGTTGGTTGCGCTGGCGGGTATTCCGAACGGCGTCGTCAACATCATCACGGGTCACGCCGAACCCTGTGGTCGTGCGTTGACCAGCCATCCTTTGGTGGCGAAGATCGCCTTTACAGGTGGACCAGACGCCGCCCGACATGTCCTACGCAATTCGGCAGAGAACTTTGCAGAGGTGTCTTTGGAGCTGGGCGGAAAATCTCCGTTTATTGTGTTTGATGATGCCAACATTGAAAGCGCTGTGAATGGGTCGGTCGCGGGCATTTTTGGGGCGACGGGACAAAGCTGTGTTGCTGGATCACGGTTATATCTGCACGAAGATATCGTGGATGAATTTTTGGAACTGATGATCGCAATTGCGAAAAATATCCGCATCGGTGATCCGCTTGCGGACGAGACGGAGATGGGACCGCTGTGCACCCAAGCGCAGGTGGATCATTTGGAACGTCAGTTGGCGCTGGCTGTTGAAGAAGGTGGTACTGTTCTGACGGGCGGTAAACGTGCCGATCTGAACGGTTTGTATTTCGAGCCCACAATCGTGGAATGCCCGCGTCAGGACATGACAATCGTCGACACCGAATTGTTTGGGCCCGTGCTGGCCGTGCAGCGTTTCAAAACCGAAGACGAGGTCGTGGCGCTGGCCAATGACACGCGCCACGGTTTGGCGGCTGGGATTTTCACCCGTGACAGTGCGCGGTCCTTGCGCATGTCCAAACGTGTGAAGGCGGGGATTATCTGGGTGAACACTTACCGCGCTATCAGTCCGATTGCAGCCTTTGGTGGGGTGAAGGGCAGTGGTTATGGGCGCGAGGCGGGGATGCAGGCCGTCTATGATTATACCCGCCCGAAAACGGTTTGGATGAACCTTTCCGACGATCCAATCGCCAACCCTTTTAAGATGAGGTGACACCATGAAATTCCATTTTGCAATCAACCTAGAGCGCATGGATGACGCTACTGATATGCGCGCCGTGCGGGATCATACCATCGAGATGGTCAAGATGGCGGACGCCGCTGGCTTTGAAATCGCGTGGGCGGCTGAACATCACGCGCTTGAAATGACCATTGCGCCAAATCCGTTTCAATTGATGACATGGTGGGCGGATCACACGACAAATATCCGTTTGGGATGTGGTGTCGCGAACGCGGCCTATTGGCATCCGATCAATCTGGCGGGGGAGGCCGCCATGGTCGATTTGCTGTCTGGTGGTCGCTTGGAGTTGGGTCTGGGATCAGGCGCGTATCAGCGTGAATTTGACCGTATGAAACCGGGATTGCCGCAGCCAGAAAGTTATAAATACCTGCAAGAAATGCTGCCGTTGGTTCAGCGATTGTGGGAAGGGGATGTTGAGCATGACGGTGAGTATTGGCAGTTTCCGAAATCCACGTCATGCCCGAAACCTTTGCAAGACAAGGTGCCGATGTGGGTTGCAGCCCGTTCCCCGATCACCTTCGATTATGCGGTGGAAAATGACTGCAACATTATGTGCTGGCCTTTGAGTATGCCAATGACTGAAGCTGTGAAATATCGCGGCCAGCTGGACGAAAGCATCGCCAAATTTGGTGGATGGAATGGTACATTTGCTTTGATGCGGCACACGTCTGTTTGGGACAATGAAGATGACAGGAAAAAGACGTTGGGCGCGATCCGTGGTGCGCTGGGCCGTTTTGGTAATCTGATGATGAAGAAGGGGGATGTTGTGAATGGGTTTCCTGATGTTGTTCCGCTTGAAGAGTTGGATGGAAACGCCCGTGTTGATCCCGAAATGTTAGAGGAAAACCTAATGTTTGGCACACCTGAAACGGTGATTGCCAAAATTAAAGCCTATGAAGATTTGGGCGTTGATGCGTTTATCTATTATGCCTCAATGGGGCTGGATATGGATGCGCAAAAGTGGTCTATGCAATTGTTTATTAATAAAGTCATGCCGGAGTTTGCCTGATGCCCGAGATTAATAATACCGTAACTAACCCTGTAGAAATTCGCCGCAAAATCCTGAACATCCAAGACACCTATATCGAGGGTTGGAAAAAGGTCGAAGTCCCGACAAAGTTGATCACTGCAATGGCGATCATCAAGAACCCGTGGTTTGGTCGTGGTCATGTCGAAAACCTACGCCCCGAAATTCAGGCGGTTGGTCCCGTGATCGGGGAACTGTTGACGGGCATGATTATGGATGTCGCAGGCGACAAGGTAGAGGGATATGGCAAGGCGTCGGTTGTGGGTATGGGCGGCGAACTGGAGCACGCGCAGGCGCTGACCCACACGCTTTGGTTTGGCAATAAATACCGCGAGGCGGTGAATGCGCAGTCTTACCTTGTCTTCGCCAATACACGCGGCGCGGCGGGTTGTTCATTGATGATCCCGTTGATGCACAAGGATGATGGTGGGTTGCGGTCGCATTACCAGACCATCCATGTATCGGTTCAGGATGCACCTGCAGAGGACGAAGTGATTATCGCGCTTGGGGCGTCGATCGGCGGCCATCCAAACCACCGCATTGGCAACCGATATCAGGATCTAAAGGAAATGGGACACGATGTGGACAATCCAGCTGGTGTCTGAGTTTTCGCCAGACGGCACGGCCTATGATCTGATCGGGCCTGTGGATGCGCCTTGTGTGGTGTTGATCCACGGGCTTGGCCTGTCGCGTGCGCTTTGGGATGCGCATTTGCCTGCCTTCGCGGGCTTTAAGGTTTTGCGTTATGATCTGTACGGGCACGGCGAAAGTGCGCCTTGGTTGGGTGTTACATCGCTGACAGTTTACGCGGATCAGATTGCTGCGTTGATGGATCATCTGGGTATTGCGCAGGCCCATATCGTTGGCTTTTCGATTGGCGGGATGATCAACCGCCGTTTTGCTTTGGATTATCCCTCTAAGGTGTTGTCGCTGGCAATCTTGAACTCGCCCCATGATCGGGGTGCAGAGGCGCAAAGGGCTGTTGAGGCCCGCGCGATAGCTGCCCGCGAACAAGGCGCATTTGCAACTTTTGATGCAGCAGTGAAACGCTGGTTTACACCTGAACATTTAGCGACGGGCAAGGGGCCTACATTGGTCCGCGCTTGGCGTGAACAAGTGGATAACGAAAGCTATGCGCAGACGTCGTGGGTTTTGGCGCATGGGGTGCGCGAGTTGATTGCGCCTGATCCGGCGATTGCTGTCCCAACGCTTGTGATGACCTGCGAGAATGATGTGGGATCCACACCGCAGATGAGCTTTGATATTGCGGTGGAGATATCAGGGGCACAAGTGATGATTGTGCCGAAGCTGCAGCACTTGGGTTTGTTAGAGGATGTTGCTGCGTACACCGATCCGATTTTGGAGTTCTTGAACGCGAGACACCCTAATTGATCGCTGCACTATCCGAAGAAGCGAACCAATGGGCTGGCAGCGCGGAAGACCTCGATCAGTTGGTCGATAACCTCGTCATCTAGCAACAGATCGTCGGTAAAATCTTTGCGACATCCCAAGCCAGCCATTTTCAAATAGGGGGCCAAGGGATCGTTGGCTTTAAAGCCGTCTGGTAGAACGGTTAGGGGTTTGCGTGTGACCAAACCGTCTGGGAACATTGTTTGAAAATCGGGATCGTTTAAAACCTCTTTTAATCCTTTTGGATCATCGGTCAAACGTGTTTGCAACCGTAGCAATGCCTCCTTGGAGGGTTGGAACAGGGCAGCCCCCGTATAGCAATTTCCGGGTTCGATATGCAGGTAATATCCAACATCTTCCGTGGGGTGGCCTGCAATGGCAAAGACATCCACATCTGTGCGGTACAGACCTTTGCCAACGCGGTCACGCGGGTCTTGGTGAAATCTGGTGTAGCTTTGTTTGGGCTTGATGGGGGCACCGGCGACAAGATGATCGAAGCGTTCCGCATAATCATGCAGGGTCATCGCGATACCAGTAAAATTGCGAAACGCATCGTCGCGTTCTTCGCGGTGTGTATCCAGCCAAGCCTTGCGGTTGTTGGCGGCAAGGTCGGTTAGGAACGTGAATGTTTCTGGCTCTACCACCGCGTCACTCCTTGGCTGATTTTAATCGCGCTTTATTGCAACCGTTGTACGACCAATCGCACGTCTCAACCACCCGTTTTTCTAATGCCAATCGGGTGCAATAAAAAAGGCCCCGAAATTCATCGGGGCCTTATCGTCAGTTATATTTCGCAAAGCTTACTTAGGAATTTCAGCTGTGATGCCTTCGACGTAAAAGCCCATGCCAAGTAAGTCGCCGTCATTTGCTGTTTCGCCGCTCTTCAACCAAACAGAACCGTCTGCTTTGTTAAGTGGGCCAGTGAAGGCATGGTATGAACCGTCCGCAAGGGCAGCTTTCATTGCCAATGCTTCAGCTTTTACGTCTGCAGGAACCGCGTCAGAGATTTCGCCAATGCCAACCATGCCAGCTCCGATGCCATCCCACGTGCTTGTGGATGTCCATGTGCCGTCCATGACCGCTTGGGTCCGTGCGATGTAGTAAGGTGCCCAATCATCAATGATGGAAGAAACGCGTGGCAATGGACCGTATTGGGACATGTCAGACGCTTGACCAAACGTGATCACGTTGCCTGCATCCTGTGCAGCCGCTTGTGGCGCGGTTGAGTCTGTGTGTTGCAAAACAACGTCTGCGCCTTGTTCGATAAGAACCTTAGCAGCGTCGGCTTCTTTTGCAGGATCAAACCATGTGTAGGCCCAGATGATTTTGAATTCGACGTCTGGGTTTACTTTTTTGGCGTGGATGTAGGCAGAGTTGATGCCGCGGATAACTTCCGGGATCGGGAAGGACGCGATGTAGCCGACGATGTTTGATTTCGTCATTTTGCCGGCAATGTGGCCTTGAATCGCGCGACCTTCGTAGAAACGGGCCGAGTAAACAGAGACGTTGTCGGCTTGCTTGTAGCCAGTTGCGTGCTCAAATTTCACATCGGGGAACTTGGCCGCGATGTTGATTGTTGGGTCCATGTAGCCAAAGGACGTGGTGAAAATCAGGTCAGCGCCGTTCAGTGCCATCTGTGTCATCACACGTTCAGAGTCGGGGCCTTCTGCAACGCTTTCAACGAAGACAGTTTCGACTTTGTCGCCGAATGCTGCTTCAACGGCCAACCGGCCTTTGTTGTGCTCATATGTCCAGCCGCCATCGCCGACTGGGCCGACAAAGACAAAGCCAACTTTGGTTTTTGCATGGCCATCCGCAAATGCGGTTGTCGCCAAGCCAAATGCCAGCGCAGCGCCAGCGATCAGTGTGGTGAATTTCATTGATAGTTCCCCGTTTGGTTTTGGCCTCATTGTGTGAGGCATTCTTAGTATGCCTGCTATTGCGAGGCGTGGAATATGCGCCCGAGTGACCCCGGAGCCCGTGATTTGTCAGCCGATAGAATCACCAGCACGACCATTGTGACAACATACGGCGACATTGCCAAATATTCGACAGGTATAGCAACGCCCGCACCCTGTAGATTCAACTGCAACTGGGTAATACCGCCAAAAAGATAGGCACCCAACAGGACCCGCCATGGCTTCCAACTTGCAAATACCACTAGGGCGAGTGCGATCCAGCCAACACCTGCGGTCATGCCTTCGGTCCATTGAGGGACTCGGATCAGGCTGATGTAGGCCCCACCCATGCCTGCGCAGGCCCCTCCGAACATAATCGCCATCGTGCGGATGCGTTTGACTTTGTACCCAAGCGCGTGGGCGGCGTCGTGGTTTTCACCAACGGCCCGCAGCACCAATCCGGCGCGGGTGTATTTTAGGGTGGCCCAGACGCCTGCAACGATCAGTAGGCCGACATAAACGATTGGGTCGTGGCTGAATAAGATTGGGCCAAGCACTGGGATATCGGCAAGCGGCCCAAAGTTCACATCAGGCATCTTTGGGGGTTTGATGCCCACATAGTTCTGCCCCATCAGGGACGAGATGCCGAGGCCAAATAAGGTCAGCGCAAGCCCTGATGCGACTTGATTGGCCAGCGCCACTTGGGTCAGAAAAGCAAACAGCAATGACAGGGCAGCGCCACCAACAGCAGCCATGATGAACCCAAGGGCGGGTGATCCGGTGTTGACCGAGATGATGAACCCACAGACGGCGCCGGTTATCATCATGCCTTCAACGCCAAGGTTTAAAACGCCTGCACGCTCGGCCACCAATTCACCAGTGGCCGCTAAAAGAATAGGGGTTGCTGCGCTGATAAGGGCGGCGATTAAGATGATCGGGTTGATTGCGGATAGGTCCATTAAATTAGCCCTCCGTGCAGCGCTAGATGTGTCGTACCGGCTGCAATCACAGCACCCAGCACCATTAGCACCATGTGTTTAAGATTTGGGAGATGGACACGAGATAGTAAACGGTGAAGGCGCGGTATACGTGTGGCGATCCAAAGTGGCACAGCGACGGCTACTAGCACCAGAAGAATGTGGGCACCAATGAACGTGGCCAAAGCGGTAAAGCCCAATGCCCCCGCTGAGGTCAGTTGGTTATGCAACATCCACAACATCACCAGCCCCATTCCAAAGCCCATTGTCAGTGGCATAATTGTATGGTGGGTCATGTCGTCACCTCATTTTTACCAAAGCGCACGCGATAGTTGGTCAGCAAATCAAAGGCCAAAAGGAAGAACAGCAACATCCCTTGGAACACCTGAATGGCAGCGGCAGGTAATTGCAGTTGGCTTTGCGCGATGTCGCCGCCGATGTAGGTCAGTGCCATTAACAGCCCCGCAAGCATGATACCTATGGGATGAAGGCGCCCTAAAAAGGCAACAATGATGGCTGTAAAGCCGTAGCCGACGTTGAAGTCGATGGTGATTTGACCGGCGGGACCGGCCACTTCGAACATGCCCGCAAGCCCGGCCAACATGCCCGATATGCCAAGGCAAAACAGGATCAGGCGGGCGGGGTTCACACCGCCAAAACGGGCAGCACGTGGGGCCTCACCCGTGACGCGAATAGCAAAGCCAAGCCGATGGCGGGCCAACAGGACATAGGCAAAGATGACGGCGATAAAAGCGGCGACAACCCCCCAATGCATCCCTGATCCAGTGATCAGCTCTGCGTTATGGGCAGATGCGTATTGTTGCAAATTGCGCGATCCCGGAAAACCGAACCCTTCAGGGTTTTTAAGCAAACCAAGGGATACAGAGGCCAGGAACTGCTCGGCCACATACACCAGCATCAGCGACACTAAGATCTCGTTGGTGCCAAATTTTACCTTTAACACTGCGGGGATCATGGCCCATAGCCAGCCGCCAAAAGCTCCACCAAGTATCATAAGGGGGAAGATGAAAATACTTTCGCTTGGATAAAACGCCAACCCAACGCCAGCGCCAAAAATAGCACCCATGATGTACTGACCTTCGGCCCCAATGTTCCAAATGCCAGCTTTGAACCCAAGGGCGAGACCAATGGCGATCAACACCAAGGGTGCACCTTTGATTAACAACTGAGGGCGATAATAAAACGCAAACTCCCCAAACAGTGGTTCCCAGAAAATGGTGATAATCGACTGCACAGGGTCTTTGCCCAGAACAGCAAACAACACCCCACCAAAGATCATCGTGGCCACAACTGCCAAAACAGGCGTTGCCATAGCAAATGTGCGGCTGGGCTGCGGTCGTTTCTCTAGCCGGATCATGCGCCCCACCCTCTATTCATTTTGCCAAGTAAACTTGCCCCGCAGGGTCCCCAAAGATCATCCATGTGCTGCCTCCAGACCATGTGCGCCGCCCATCATCAAACCGATTTCGTCCACAGTTAACCCTGCAGTTGGGCGTGGCGGACTAAGCCGGCCCTCGTTCAACGCAGCAAAGCGGTCTGAAATCTCCATGAGCTCATCCAAGTCTTGCGAGATGACGATGACAGCAGCGCCGCCTTCCGCCAAATCCAACAGAGCCTGACGGATCGATGCCGCGGCAGACGCATCAACGCCCCATGTCGGCTGGTTCACGATCAAAACATCTGGACGTTGCAAAACCTCGCGTCCAATCACAAACTTTTGCAAGTTCCCGCCAGACAGTGACCGCGCCGCGTTTGAGGCGGTGGGCGTGCGCACATCAAACGCTTCAATAATACGGTCTGCAAATCTACGCGCGGCGGACCAGTCCAGCATTCCACCTTTTTCCAGCCCCTCACGTGTCGCCCCTGTCAGCATGGCGTTTTCAACCAATGACATATCGGGGGCAGCTGCGTGGCCAAGGCGTTCTTCTGGTGCGCTCAATAAACCAATGGCGCGGCGGGCATTTGGCCCCAACGACGCCATATCAACGCCTTTGTACGTTATCATGCCAAGGGCGACATGGGTTTCGCCTGATAATGCGTCCAACAATTCATCTTGGCCGTTGCCTGCAACGCCGCCAATCCCGAGGACTTCGCCCTTACGCAGGCTTAGCGAAACGTCCCGCAGCGGCATCCCAAAGTCAGAGGCAGGTGGCAGGGAAAGATCGTTGAGTTCAAGGACCACCTCTCCGGCCTCGCGCCCGCTGCGTTGCGGTGTTTTAAGCGCCGTGCCAACCATCATTTCAGCCATGTCGCGGGCTGTCGTTTCTGACGGGATACAACTGCCAACCACTTTGCCCAGCCGCAGGATCGTTGCGCCGTCACACAAGGTTCGTATTTCTTCAAGCTTGTGAGAGATGTATAGGATCGAAGTGCCCTCATCCCTTAACTTGTTGAGCGTCTCAAATAGAATAGCCACTTCTTGAGGGGTCAAAACTGATGTTGGTTCGTCCATAATCAACAGTTTGGGGTCTTGTAAAAGACAGCGAATAATCTCGACCCGTTGCCGTTCGCCCGCGGATAAATCACCAACAGTCCGTTCAGGGGAAAGAGGTAAGCCATAGCTCTGTGACACTTCGCGGATGCGGGCGGCGAGTTGGCCCATCGCTGGGGCGTTTTCCATCCCCAATGCGATGTTTTCAGCTACGGTCAGCGCGTCAAACAACGAGAAGTGTTGGAAGACCATGCCAACACCGCCAGCACGCGCTGTACGCGGGTCTTGAGGTGCAAAAGCTGCGTCGTCGAACGTCATCAGGCCACTGTCAGGCTTGACCAATCCGTAGATCATTTTGACTAAGGTGGATTTTCCAGCTCCGTTTTCCCCCAACAAGGCGTGGATTTCGCCGCGCCCGATTTCAAGGCTGACATCGTCATTGGCAACAACGCCTGGGTAGGCTTTGGTCAGTCCGCTGAGCGATAAAAGAGATGTTGTCATGCGGTGGTCTCCTGCCTGTGCGAATTAGCATGGCTGGATGCCAGAACACGTTGTTTGATTAGCCGATCTGCTACGCCAATCGCAATCATTTGTGGGTGTTTTCCCAATGTTGGATCACCGATAGGGCACATTATGCGTGAAATTTGCGCGTCGGAATGGTCCAAGATTGCAAGTCTCTTTCGAAATCGCGCCCATTTTGTCGCCGACCCGATCAATCCGCAACTGGCAAATCCATGTGTCAGCAGTCCGTGGCACAGTTCAAGATCAATGGCATGGGAATAGGTCAGAATGAGATGGTGCGCCTGTTTGCTGGCGTATGTAATCACATCGCAGGGGTTGGCAGTGGGCAGAATTGTCACGTCGTTTGGCTGCTCAGTGGGAAACCTATTGGCGGCTGTATCGATCCATGTGATTTGGGTGTCAGGCAGGGGGGAAAGCACATTGACCAAAGCGCGTCCCACATGGCCAGCGCCCCAAATCCATAGGTCGTGTTGCCGTGCATAGACGGGCTCAACGAACCATGATCCAATCCGTTGGGAAATGGGCTGAGTGCCTTGGTTTCGAGCTAGAGATACCAGTTTGTGAAGCTCTAGTGGCATATCGCCAGTTCCGCGCACGATGATGTCTTCTGGTAAGGCTGCCGCGCGTTTCAGATCATAGATTTCCGTCAAGATATGAACCGACCCACCACAACATTGCCCCATATCAGGGCCAAGCGCATGGCGTGTCATTCGGTCACCGCCGTGCAGGGCGGATTTTGCCAGTTCGAACTCAAGAACGCCGCCGCCAATCGTGCCAGATTGACCGCCCTTCCAAACCAGCATGGCAGCGCCTGCTTCGCGCGGTGCCGATCCAGCAACTTCGGCCACGACAACACGGGCAACCGTGCCATTGATCTGGCATGCTGCGATAAGGGCGTCGCGATCAAACATGACGGGCGCGTCCGATGGCTGAAAGGACTTCTTCTGCGGTTGCAGGGGCTTGGAGGTTGGCGAATGCTGGACCGCAGGCTGCGACTGCGTCACTTAGGGCAAAGAAGGCGGACATGCCCAACATGAATGGCGGTTCCCCAACGGCTTTTGACTTATATATTGTGTCAGCAGGGTTTTCGCCGTCCCAAAGCGCTACGTTGAATATGTCAGGACGATCACCGCAAGCCGGAATTTTGTAGGTCGAAGGCGCATGAGTTCGCAAACGGCCGGCGTCGTCCCAAACCAGTTCTTCTGTCGTGAGCCAACCCGCACCTTGGACGTAGCCGCCCTCGATCTGCCCGATATCTAGGGCAGAATTTAAGGAGGCTCCTGCATCGTGCAAAATATCTGTGCGCAAGATGCGATTTTCACCGGTTAATGTATCCACGGCCACTTCGGTGATTGCAGCACCATAAGCGAAGTAGAAGAATGGACGGCCTTTGCCTTTTATACGATCCCATTCGATATCTGGTGTTTTGTAAAACCCGGTGGCGGAAAGGCTAATGCGGGCTTGGTACGTCAACTGCGTTGCTTCGGCAAAGCTGTAGCTTTTTGCACCTACATGAACGTCTCCATCTGCAAAGATAACCTCAGATCGATCACAGTTATGCAGTCGTGCGAAATGATCTTCCATACGTTTGCGTATGGTATCGCAGGCGATCTTGACCGCCATACCATTTAGATCAGTGCCGGATGATGCGGCCGTTGCCGATGTATTGGGAACTTTTGCGGTATCTGTTGCTGTGATTTT
>TARA_B110000908_G_scaffold142724_1_pt1 | contig 20687 bp, 20 predicted proteins | sample TARA_B110000908 | Tara Oceans TARA_B110000908 (sample SAMEA4398067) | marine metagenome | biome: Polar Biome; feature: [DCM] deep chlorophyll maximum layer (ENVO:01000326); material: water (ENVO:00002006), including particulate matter (ENVO:01000060) such as... | depth 36 m
TTTTCTAATCCAGTGTGCTCAATATAGTGTTTGCTGCGCCCCGAGGACCTGTTAAAAAGTCTCTGCGCAATGGGGATGTCAAAATAGCGGGGAGGATGGAAGTGATGAAGCGATGGTTTTATCTTATTGTCTTTTGTTGCTGAAATTACGGAGTTAAAACTATACTCCCATCGATAATCTCAAACGATTGCGCTTCCAGTCGTTCTCCCATGCATGGTCCTGACACACATTCTCCATTCTCAATTAAAAATAGCGCGCCATGGGTGGAGCATTGTATGAGTGCCCCATCCATATTTAAAAACTGGTCCTCTTGCCAATTCAATTCGATTCCCAGGTGTGGGCATTTATTTCTATAGAGGTATATCTGCGCATTTTTTTTGACGGCGAAATAGCTATCGTCGCCAATTGAAAGCCCTTTTGAGGATTCATCCTCGATATCATCTATATGGGAAACCGGTATCATAATTTTATCATCACTGACGCGTGCAGAATTGTTAGGCAGAAAGCTGAATACTTATTTTGAAAACACGGTGTAGAGTCACTGATGTTTAATGGCTATCGCTGTCACATTGTCCATCTGCCTGTTCCAGCAAACTTTGTTTAGTATCATTATCAAGATCTTTCCAGTGTTGATCTATCATTGCGCCATGTAGCGCGTAAAGCAAGACTCTAGAAACACGTATGCCTCGACGCTTGATTTCATTATAAGCGGCCACGGCGCCCATCCTTTCAAGATCCTGTTGGCTTTGTACGCCAATAGACCGTAACCAGTTAATTGAAGTATTACCTAGGTTCTTCAGTTCCATTAAATCACTCGACATGTTGACTCTCTGATATGTTGTTATTATTAAGTAGAGTACCGTCGTTACTTATACTATATTCTTTTATAGATCTATCAACCATTAATTTTGGCGATCATAATGCAGCTTGATAAACATGTTCTATGCGGATTGGACGATCGCTTCATTGATCGCGAATGTCTATCTCATGCCGTGCATGATGAAATTTTGGTTCCTTTTCAAGCCTTACAGGAAGCGGGCGTTATTGAGGGCTTCGAGCTGAAAATCGTCAGCGCTTACCGAGATTTTCGCAGACAGCTGGCGATCTGGAATGATAAAGTTGTTGGAAATCGGGCCGTATTCGACGCACAAGGTCTGCCGCTTGACGTCAGTGTTTTAGATCACTGGCAGCTTGCACAGGCAATTTTGCGATGGTCTGCGCTGCCGGGAGCCTCTCGCCACCACTGGGGTACCGACATCGATATTTACGATAAAGCGGCGGTGCCGGACGGTTATGATGTGCAGTTGACGGAAGCCGAGGTGAGTGGAAATGGACCCTTTGTTGCCATGCATGATTGGCTGGACATAAAAATTGAAAATAATGATTCCATGGGTTTCTTTCGTCCCTATCGGGACGATCGTGGGGGCATAGGGCCTGAGCGTTGGCATCTCAGTTATGCCCCTTTAGCCGCTGAATATCAGAGGGCGCTGAGTCCGGATTATCTGTTCGAAATTTTAGATTCCCAGCCGATTTTACTGAAAGATGTACTACTTGATCATATGGACGAAATCTATCATCGCTACGTGGCTGTTGAAAAATCTTTGTATCCGGCGGCTTATCGGTGGTAATGAAGGTTGTCTGGCAGTAGTATTGAACAATTACTGATCGTTCAACGTTGGTAATTTTTTAGTGCTTAATCACAGATCAACTCTCACTGCATAAGCAGCTAAGGCTTATTTGGCTTAGAGGGTCGGTTAACAGAGGAGAGCTAATAAGATGAGTGTCAAATTATTAGATAACGAAGCGTTTTATGGCTATCGCGTCCGTCGTACCGTTAATGGGAAACTTTATCAGGAATATTTTTCCCTGAAGAAGGGGGGTAAGCGTATCGGGCCAAGGCTTAGAAAGCAGGTTGAGCTTGAGGCCAACGTTCGTGATGAGGAGCTGGTTCAGGAGCAAGCTCGGGTCAAGAAAAAGCTTAAAGCGATCCGATGCTTCAACGGCAATGGTAGCGTGAGGGGAATTAGTTACCTGCTGAAGACTGAGAAGAGTGGCACGGTGACTCCAATTTTTCAAATTGGTATTGCGTCCGAGCTGGAGCAAAAAATTGTCTGCACAAGTTTTTCGCTCAATGCTCACGGTAAGGAAAATGCTTGGCGCTTGGCGGTAGCCGCGTATGCAAAACACAAGCTTATCAGCAAAAACTCCAAGCTATTTAGACAGCTTACGGCGGCAATGCCGAAAGTAAAAAAACCTCGGTAGTTGCGGCGCTTCGTCGCAGGCGTTTAGTGAAGGTGTAAAGCAGCCACTGGCACGGTGACGTGTGAGTGGCTTTTGGTAGTGAATATGTGGCGGGAAAATTACCCCTTGTAAGCGTCGATTGACTTCAAAATCTCAGCTTTAGCGGCTTCGCTATCTGCCCAGCCATCAACTTTCACCCACTTCCCTTCTTCCAAATCTTTATAATTCTCAAAAAAGTGTTCTATTTGCTTGATCAGTAATTCCGGAAGATCGGATGGCTCTTTCACGTCTCTATACAAGGAAGACAATTTGTCATGCGGCACGGCCAGTAGTTTTGCATCTTGACCTGCTTCGTCGCTCATATTGAGTATGCCTATAGGGCGGCTGCGTATTACTGCGCCGGGCGCTACTGGGTAAGGGGTTACAACCAGCACATCAAGGGGGTCGCCGTCTTCAGACAGGGTATTTGAAATGTAGCCATAGTTTGCTGGATAGAACATGGGTGTTGCCATAAATCGGTCAACAAGTAAGCAGTCCATTTCCTTGTCAATTTCGTATTTGATCGGGTCGTGATTTGCAGGGATTTCAATCACTACGTAGATATCATTCGGGACGTCTTTTCCGGCGGGAATTTTGTCAAAGCTCATGATTTTTTCCAAGTTTGGGTGATAAATGTGCTGCATCCAACACAACCGTTGTCAATAAAGGCCGCCGAGTTTACAGTTTTCTAATCGCGATTATAAACCGACCTGAGTTGAATACCAATATTTGTCGGCTGATGTTCTAAGTTATTGAATTTGCGAGTATTTACCGGCACTATATGATCCTCGACGCCACTGCTGGCTGACAGACTGAAGGAGTTGCAGTGTCTGATACTAATCAACGTCAGCATATTAGGACTAAATTACAAGCGGGCATTAAACTATCGCACGCAGACGTTGGGAGCCTTAAGCTGCGGACAGCTGATATCTCTGATGGTGGAGCTTATATCTTGTCGGAGGGCAATTCGCTGCCGAATACTGGAGAGGTCGTGTATGTGCAGATCCTCGGTGTGGGGGGCGATGAAGCCCCTCTGGTAAAAATGAAGATCGTAGGCGATGGTGGTCGTGGTATCGGCCTTGAATTTGTTAACGAAGACTAATCAAGTCGGATTTTGGTGCTGTCACAACAGGTCATTTTCGTGACACATCAAAGCGGTTCGCAACCATCTATAGGATTCACTTTCTACCACTGCTATTATTCACAGCGAAAAATCATTCATTAAGGACTATCAATGCATATCCATATTCTGGGTATTTGTGGAACGTTTATGGGCGGCCTGGCAATTTTGGCTCGGCAGCTAGGTCACACAGTGACCGGTTCAGATACTAATGTGTATCCCCCAATGAGTACTCAGCTGGAACAGCAGGGTATTAAGCTAACCGAGGGATTCGATCCAGCACAGTTGGAGCCGGCCCCAGATTTAGTGGTTGTTGGCAATGCAATGTCTCGTGGCAACCCTGCCGTTGAGGCAATGTTAGACCGTGGTTTGCGGTATACGTCAGGGCCACAGTGGTTGTCTGAGCATTTATTACAAGATCGGTGGGTCTTAGCTGCGGCCGGAACGCACGGAAAAACTACGACCAGTAGTATGCTTGCCTGGATCCTAGAGTATGCAGGTATGAGTCCGGGCTATTTAATTGGAGGCATTCCGGCTAATTTTGGTGTGTCAGCCCGTCTTGGAGAGTCTTCATTTTTTGTTATTGAAGCGGATGAATACGACAGCGCATTTTTTGATAAGCGGTCCAAGTTTATTCACTATCGCCCCCGAACGGCCATCTTAAATAATCTAGAATTTGATCACGCTGATATTTTCGACGATCTGCCTGCTATTCAGCGTCAGTTCCATCATCTGGTTCGTTTAATTCCTCGTAATGGCCGTATTATCGTCCCCGCAAATGATCAGAATATTACTGAGGTCATAGGGCAAGGTTTGTGGTCTGGTCTGGAAAAAACCACCCTGAGAGACAGTATTGCTGCTGATTGGTGCGCCCGAGCTTTGGTTTCCGATGGCAGCGAATTTGAAGTTTTATTGAAGGGTGTTGTTGTAGGTAACGTTAAATGGGAGCATAGCGGCGACCACAGTCTTTGTAATGGTATCTCGGCAATTGCCGCCGCTCGGCATGTCGGTGTTACGCCTGAAATCGCAGCTGAAGCACTTTGTCAGTTTGAAGGCGTTAAGCGCCGAATGGAGTTGCTGGGGAAACCTAGAGGTATTGCCGTTTACGACGATTTTGCTCATCACCCCACGGCGATAGAAACAACGCTGGCTGGATTGCGAGCAAAAGTGGGCGGAGAAAAAATAACGGCGGTGATAGAACCCCGCTCCAATACCATGAGAATGGGAGCGCATCTAGATAAGTTGGCAACGGCTACACAGTTGGCTGATGAAGTCATTTGGTACCAGCCAGAGGGACTGGATTGGTCACTGCAGACTGTTGTCGATGCCAGTAACGGCAAAGCCCGAATCCTTCGTTCGGTTTCTTCTATAGTTGATGAAGTCGCGGCCACCGCGTGCTCGGGAAATCATATTGTTATAATGAGTAATGGCGGTTTTGGTGGTGTCCATCAACTGTTGGTCGATAAATTAGAGTCACATCTTTAAAGGAGATGTTTTTGAAACACCATTTTTTTGAATTTTATCAACTATTAGTACTGCGAAAACCCCTTGTTGCCTTGTTGATTACCGTCGGGTTTATTGGCTGGTTAGCGACCTATATTCCCAGCTTCAAGCTAGATGCATCTGCTGACTCGCTGGTTTTGGAGGGCGATGACGCGCTGAAATACTATCGGGAAATCAGCAAAAATTATCTGGCCGAAGATTTCTTACTAGTCACTTACCAGCCTCAGGACGATTTGTTGTCTGATCGGGTTTTGGAAACGATTGACGAGCTGCGTTCCGAACTACTGCTCTTAGAAGGCGTATCATCAGTGACTTCGATACTGGATGTGCCATTGCTGGAAAGCCCCAAAGTTGAGCTGGAGGATATCGCTAATGGTGGTTTGCGAACGTTACGAACCCCAGGTATTGATAAAGCGTTGGTGCTTGAAGAGTTGACGAATAGTCCTATCTATAAGAATTTACTAACGAGTTCCGACGGAAAGACAACGGCTTTGCAGGTTAATTTGCAACGAGATGAGCGTTACAACGAACTGTTAGCACAGCGCGAAGTTTTGCGGGAGCTGCAGGTTGCTGGGAATTTGGCGCCTCTTCAGTTAACAGAATTAGCTGGCTTGGAGCGAGACTTTAGAGAATATGCAGCTGCTTTTAATGAGCGGCAAAACAAGCTTGTTGACAATACTCGGGAGGTGATCGCCAAGTATCGCGGTGATGCCGTTGTGTTTTTAGGCGGAGTGCCGATGATAGCGGCCGATATGATTCGCTTTGTAAAGAGTGATTTGGTGGTTTTTGGGGCGGGAATTGCCGGTTTTATTGTGTTGATGATGTCGCTGATATTTCGCCATTTAATATGGGTTCTGCTGCCATTAGCGACCTGCGTTTTGTCGGCATCCTTTATGTTGGGGCTGATCACGCTGATGGACTGGAGGATGACCGTTATTTCTTCCAACTTTGTTGCACTGCTATTGATAATTACCTTGTCGATCACCATACATTTAGTCGTGCGCTACCGAGAATTATTGGCGAGTAATCCTGAGTTAGATCAACGAGAACTTGTTCGAAGAACCACGATGTACATGATCAAACCTTGTGTTTACACAGCACTAACGACTATCGTCGCTTTTGCTTCTCTGGTAGTTAGCGGTATCCGTCCTGTTATCGACTTTGGATGGATGATGACAATAGGCGTGACGGCAGCGCTTATTATTACGTTCATTGTGTTGCCTGCGGGTTTGCTGTTGCTACCGCGGCCAGAGCGTGGCGAGACTGCTTCCAATAGTGTTCCTTTCACTCGATATTTTGCAATATTTACCGAACGACATGGCGGTATTATTGTGTCGGTAACAGTGGTGTTAATTGCCGTTAGTCTATTCGGTATTAGTCGGCTCGAGGTAGAAAACCGTTTTATCGATTATTTCCATGAAGACACTGAAATTTATCAAGGTATGGAAATTATTGATGCGCAGCTGGGTGGGACTATTCCGTTGGAAATTATCATTGATTCCGACCGAATGAGTGACAATAAATTTATCGACAGTGCGACAGATCAAAGCTCATTGCAGTATGCTGAACTAAGTCCATCAAATGAGACTTTTGACGACGAATTCGGTGACGATTTTGTCGACGATTTCGCTGAAGAGCTAGGAGTTGACGGCGTCGCAACCAAGCCTAGCTACTGGTTTAACAAAGCGGGTCTCAATCGTATTGAACAAGCGCACGATTATTTAGATTCGCTGGATGAGACCGGCAAGGTTATGTCTTTGGCGATGCCCTATAAAGCATTACGGACGTTAACTACGGGTATTGATGATATCCAGCTTGCTTTGCTTCAGCGTAGTCTTCCCGATGATATTAATTCGATTCTAATCAGTCCATACCTCGATGAAGAGGCTGATCAGACACGAATAACGGTTAGGGTAATGGAAACTAGTCGGACCTTACGCCGTGCAGATCTTCTCGAAGACGTGCAGTTTCACCTCACTGAAGAATTAGGCTTTGAGCCTGAGCAAATTCACCTAACGGGTATGCTTGTTCTCTACAACAATATGCTACAAAGTCTCTACCGCTCGCAAATACTAACGATAGGCGCAGTTTTTATCGCGATTGTGTTCATGTTTATGGTGTTGTTTCGCTCCCTATCGTTAGCCTTAATCGCAATAGCGCCGAATCTATTATCGGCAGGGATCGTGCTTGGAGGCATGGGATTGGCCGGGATTCCTCTCGATATTATGACGGTGACGATTGCCGCGATAACGATCGGTATTGCGGTTGATGACACTATCCACTACATCCATCGCTTTCGTACGGAGTTTTCGAAAGACAGAAACTATCGGGCAACCATGTATCGGTGCCACGAATCAATCGGTAGGGCAATGTTTTATACCTCGATCATTGTCATTGTAGGGTTCTCGATTTTGGCATTATCTAATTTCACTCCAAGCATTTATTTTGGCTTATTAACTGGCGCAGCGATGTTTGCTGCATTGATTGGAGCATTGTTGTTACTTCCTACGTTGCTTATTTATTTTAAGCCCCTGGGGCCGGAGGCGAGCGAGATTGAGAATGTTATCAGTTAACCTGTCGTACTTGCGATGAGTCAATGCCGGCAGAAAGTCAGTTCAGATTCAACTTACAAGCCGAGATGCGAACATGACAATACATTGTAGAGTGGGATGTGGGGCTTGTTGTATTGCGCCGTCTATTCGGCAGGCCCTACCTGGGATGCCTGCAGGAAAGCCCGCGGGCATACCCTGTGTCAATCTCGATGATGCATTTTCTTGTCGTTTGTTTGGCCGGCCTGAGCGGCCAGATTTGTGCGCGCAGTTTAAGCCCGAACTCTCCGTATGTGGCGATAGCCGCGAACATGCAATGCAGCTTATCGAACTGTTAGAAATAGCAACGGAAGCCTGACCATGGAGACCATCCCGCTTTTTCCTATGCATGCGGTACTCTTTCCTCATGGCCGTATGTTTCTTCAGGTTTTTGAACCGCGCTATCTTGATCTCATCGGTCAGTGTATGAAAGAGGACTCAGGGTTTGGTTTGGTTTGGTTAAAGCAGGGGCAAGAGGTTTATCGATCTAACGAGTTAGTCGATCCTCAGCTGGCACAGATAGGTACTTATGCAAAAATTGTTGATTGGGATTCTCTGCCTAGTGGATTGTTGGGCGTAACGATAGAGGGGGGCGATAGATTTCGTTTACTGACAAGCTACCAAAGAAAAGACCATTTACACATGGGTGAGATTGAATGGATCGAAGCAGCAGGGGCCATCGAATTGCCTGAAAACTATGCCGAATTGTGGGGGCTGCTGCAAACGTTACTCGATCATCCGCATGTGGATCGATTGAAGCTAAATCCGGTCGTTAACGATGTTGATGCCGTCAGTTGCTTACTGGCACAGTTACTTCCTATTGAAGAGCGGGTTAAGTTTAACCTGCTGGCAGCTGTCGAGCCGCTGGATCGCATGGCAAGGATCATGACCTTACTGAATCAATACAGTGAGTAGAGTAAGCCCATTACGTCATTATTAGTGTGGCGGGGTGGGCGACGGCACTAGCGAGAAACGGTTGACCTATATGACAAACGATCGCACGTTGACGATGGCCAAAATGCTCAATTGCCGGCGGGTTGCGCAGTTCGCCAATAGCGATGTTTGGAATAATAATAGCCGTTGAATTGCAGGTCGATTTGACCGCGACCATCGCCAGTTTGTCTGCAGCTGCTCCCATAGCTCAATCTGGTGCACAATTAAGTTGTTGGTATAGCGCTACGGAGCAACCCGCTGACGTGTTTGGTAGCCATACCAGCGGAAATGCCGTCATCTTGCAGGCAAGCTCCATAAGGCTCTGCCCTTTGCTGTCGCGCCACAGAGGCGTCAAATCGCCGCCGTAGATTAATAGTAATCATGTATTGACCATTTAAGATCCTCTGAGTATCGTTACGGCGCAGACTTAGCAACGGTGTGAGGACCATGGACACAAGTGACGAAAATAATCTTTTTATGCAAGAGATGGTTGATGTTGAGCCGATTACCTTAAAAAAGAAGGTCACCCTAAAAAAAGGCGTTGAGTCGCAACTCTCCCTGCGCGCGCGGAGAGAGGCGGCGGTAAAAGATTTAGCGAAAGATAGTAATCACTTAAGCACTGACCATGTCGACATGCTCGATCCGTTCTATCTTCTAGAGTTTAAACGCCCGGGTGTTCAGGTCGGCGTGTTTAAGAAGCTAAAAAGAGGCAAGTATTCCGCAGACGCCAGACTCGATCTGCATCGAATGACCGTGGAAGTGGCGAGAAAGGAAGTCTTTAGCTTCATCAAAGACTGCGTCAGTTACGATATACGGTCCTTGATTATTGTGCATGGTAAAGGAAATCACAGCCATAATACTGAGGCTCAGTTAAAAAGCTATATTAATAAATGGCTGCCAGACCTGGACGAAGTGCAGGCCTTTGCCAGTGCTCAGCCACAACATGGCGGGTTGGGTGCTGTTTATGTATTGCTAGGAAAAAGTGAAAAGAAAAAGCAGGAAAACCGTGATCGGCTCAGCCGTGGCCGAATTTTTGCTGGGTAGGCCAGGCCGACAGATTTTTTTGCGACAGCAGTGCGGGGCTAAATTGCGCCATTTCCCACCAGTATTGAAGCATACTCTCCAGATTTTCTATGCTGTTTCAAGATAGAGAGAATTGTTTCTCCGTCCGGATTAGTCGCATTGAGGTTTCTATTATCGGCGACAAAAAAACCAATGAATTCTTCAAAATTTTCCAATCTCATGGATTGATAGGCTTTCAATAACACATGGAAGTCAGCCTCCAAATCCTCGGCTGGCTTTACGTCCAAAAAATCTCTGACTCGCTGTTGCGTCCACACTTCGTCGAGAACTTTTTCTTTATCTTTTTTTAGTGCCATGGTGACTACCTTGATCGCGTGTTTACTGGTTTTTCTGCTTGAGCTCGACTTTTTAGTCTTTTAGCTTTTGCATTAAAATTTTGTTGACCATTCCCGGGTTGGCCTGACCTTTAGAGACTTTCATTATCTGACCAACAAAAAACCCTATCATTTTTTTTCGTTTGACGTCGTCAGCGTTGTGATAATTTGCCACCTGATCTGGGTTTTTCGACATAACCTCTTCTACCATCGATTCCAATTCACTGCTGTCGGATACTTGCTTCAGTCCTTTGGCTTCGATGACCACATCAGCGCTGCCTTCACCGTTCCAAATGGATTCAAATACCTGCTTAGCTATTTTCCCGGAAATCGTATGATCAATAATTCTCTCGATGAGTTTGCCGAGATTGTCAGCACTGATCGGACTTTCATGTATAGACAGGCTCTCGCTATTGAGCTTGGCTGATAATTCTCCTATTACCCAGTTGGCAGCTAGCTTGGCATCTTTACAGACGTTGAATACGGTTTCGAAGTATTCAGCTGTCGACTTGTCGCTACTAAGAATACTCGCATCATAGCTAGACAGGCGGTATTTATCGACGAATCGAGATCGTCGTGTATCGGGTAATTCTGGCAAACTAGAGCGAATAGCCTCTATGTAAGGGCTGTCGAAAATTATTGGTAGTAGGTCAGGACACGGGAAATAACGATAATCGTTTGCTTCTTCTTTGCTGCGCATGGATCGGGCAACTTTCGTCTCGCCGTTGTAGAGTCGGGTCTCCTGATAGATGGAGCCGCCGTCTTCTAACACGTCAATTTGCCGTTCTACTTCGAGTGCGATTGCCTCTTCCATAAATTTAAAAGAATTCAGGTTTTTTGTTTCGGTGCGGGTGCCATATTCGCTTTGTCCTTTGGGTCTAACAGATACATTGACATCAAATCGCATTGATCCCTGAGACATGTGACCGTCTGAAATTCCCAGTGAAGTGACAATTGCATGAAGTTTCTTGGCAAACTCCACCGCCTCCTCTGAAGTCCGCATGTCCGGTTCGGAAACAATTTCTATGAGCGGTGTTCCTGCACGATTTAAATCGATGCCTGTCGATCCGTGAAAATCTTCATGCAGAGATTTTCCTGCATCTTCTTCAAGATGTGCGTGATGAATTCGGATTGATTTACTATCGCCATTGGGCATTTGCACTTCGACCATTCCGGGGCCAACAATGGGTTCATCCATTTGCGTGGTTTGATAACCCTTGGGAGAATCTGGATAAAAATAGTTTTTCCGATCAAAAATAGATCGCTGATTTATCTCGGCATCGATAGCTAGACCAAACATGATCGCATAGCGAAATGCTTGCTCATTAGGAACTGGCAAGGTACCTGGCATTGCCAGATCTACGGCATTGGCCTGGGTGTTGGGTTCAGCGCCAAAGGCGGTGCTGCTCCCGGAGAAGATTTTAGATTTTGTGGCCAGCTGGACGTGAACTTCAAGGCCTATGACTGTTTCCCATTCCATTGCTTAGCGCTCCACTCTTTTTATCTGACTGGCGGGGGTTTGTAAGTGCCAATCGGTGGCTTGCTGGAATTTGTGAGCTACGTTGAGTAGCCTGCCTTCGTCAAAGTAGTTGCCTATTAACTGTAATCCCGCGGGTTTTCCTTCAATTAATCCTGCTGGAATAGACATCCCCGGTAGGCCCGCTAGGTTTGTAGGAATTGTGTAGATATCTTCCAGGTACATTGATACTGGATCGTTGGATTTTTCACCGATTTCGAAGGCGGTATTTGGCACGGTAGGCCCCATAATCACATCGACATCTTCAAAGGCGGCAACAAAGTCATTTTTGATTAAACGGCGAATTTGTTGCGCTTTTTTATAGTATGCGTCGTAAAACCCCGCTGACAGAGCATAGGTTCCAATCAGTATTCTACGTTTCACTTCATCACCAAAGCCCTCTTCTCGAGTGCGAGTATAAAGATCAAGTAAATCATCGGGGTCTTCACAGCGGTAGCCATAACGCACGCCATCAAACCGAGACAAATTGGCAGAAGCTTCCGAGGGCGCGATGATGTAGTAGCAGGGTACTGCCAATGCGGTATTCGGTAGGGAGATTTCCTTAACAATTGCGCCCAGTGATTGGTATTCTTTAATGGCTGATTGTACTGCTTGCTCAATCGCGGGTGTCAGTCCTTCTCCGAAATATTCCTTCGGAATACCGATACGCAGCCCAGTGAGATCGTTGTTGAGCTGTTCTGTATAGTCGGGTGTTGGCTGATCCATGCTGGTGGAGTCTTTTTCATCGACACCGGCCATGATATTTAACATCATCGCAGCATCTTCTGCGGTGCGGGTCATAGGCCCGGCCTGATCGAGGCTGGATGCAAAAGCAATCATCCCATAACGGGAAACTCGTCCATATGTGGGTTTTAGGCCGGTTATACCGCAAAGCGCCGCAGGCTGACGAATTGAGCCGCCTGTATCGGTGCCTGTAGATGCCGGGGCCAATTGGGCGGCCACGGCTGCGGCACTGCCACCAGAAGATCCGCCGGGAACACAATTAAGACTCCACGGGTTTTTCACCACCCCATAAAAGCTGCTCTCATTGGACGACCCCATGGCAAATTCATCCATGTTGGTTTTACCCAGCGAGACAACGCCTGACTGATTGAACTTTTCAACGACTGTGGCGTCATAGGGAGGAATAAAGTTATCCAGCATTTTCGACCCGCAGCTAGTCTTAACACCAGCGGTACAAAATATGTCTTTATGAGCAATGGGTATACCTGTCAGAGGCGTGGTGTTTCCCGACGCAATACGACTATCAGCGACGGTCGCCTGAGCTAGCGCTTGTTCTTCAGTGACACTGATGAAACTATTATAAGTGGGGTCAAGTTGCTTGATGCGGCCAATATAATGCTTGGTTAACTCGCTGCTGGAAAAGTCGCCACTTGCTAGCCCTTTGCTGAGCTCGGCCAGGGTTTTGTTGTGCATGGAATATCCTAGTTATTTAGCAGATTCATTATCGGAAGCTGGTTGATGTCTGTAGTGATGGACGTTGTCGCGAATATCGGCGTATTAGTGTTTGTGCTACTTATTCAATGACTTTGGGAACCAGATACAAACCCTGTTCTACTTGGGGTGCAATGGCCTGAAAGGCTTCCCGTTGATTACGTTCAGTGACTAAATCAGCGCGTAAACGTTGAACGGCATCGAGGGGGTTAGCCATCGGTTCGATGTCCGCGGTGTTCACTGCTTGCATGCTATCGACCATCTTCAGTATGTCGTTGATGCGGTTAGCAATCTCCGGGATAGCCGACTGATCTACTCGTATTCGGGCTAGCGAGGCTATTTTTTCAATATCGGATTTTTCTATGGACATTATTTCTACTCTATTAACCTACAGCTTTTAATCCTATGGTCTAAAATAAGGGTGTAATTACAGTTTTAAACCACGCTTGAGAGCATCAAAGCAAATTTCTGCGGTTTGGAATCTGCCTATGTTGAACAGGAAATGTGCTGCAGATCGTTAATGGGGCTATAAGTCATTAAAAACGCTAAACTTGTCACATTTCTGCCTTGCTCTAAATCCCTGCCATTGTTAGAGTGGCGAATTTATTGCCAGCGAGGATTTTATACTAAAATTCCTTCAAGCGAATGACATTTCCGGTATTGTTTGAATTTTTTTGAACAATACCCGTGCAGAGTGAACTATACCAATGTTTAAACGAATACGAGGGCTCTTTTCCAACGATTTATCGATCGATTTGGGCACAGCGAATACGCTAATCTATGTACGTGAAGAGGGTATTGTCCTCGATGAGCCTTCTGTGGTGGCCATTCGAGTTCATAACGGCCAAAAAACCATCGAAGCGGTTGGCAAAGACGCCAAACTAATGCTGGGTCGTACACCGGGAAATATTACGGCTATTAGGCCTTTGAAAGATGGCGTTATCGCTGATTTTCAGGTGACTGAAAAAATGCTCCAACATTTTATCTCAAAAGTCCATCAGAACAGTTTTATACGCCCAAGCCCCAGGGTTTTAATTTGTGTCCCCTGTAAATCAACGCAGGTCGAGCGACGGGCAATTCGAGAGTCAGCCTTGAGTGCTGGGGCGCGGGAAGTCCGGTTAATCGAGGAGCCTATGGCAGCTGCTATTGGGGCTGGGTTATCAGTCGATCAAGCAACGGGATCAATGGTTGTGGATATCGGTGGTGGTACGACAGAGATAGCCATTATTTCACTCAATGGGGTGGTTTATTCCGACTCGGTCAGAGTTGGGGGTGACAGGTTTGATGAAGCCATCGTGTCACACGTTCGCCGCAAGTACGGTAGTCTGATTGGTGACGCAACGGCAGAACGTATTAAGCAGGAGATTGGATGTGCGCATAAAGAAAGCGAACTGGTTGAAATTGATGTGCGTGGACGCAATCTCGCGGAAGGAGTGCCGCGCAGCTTTACTCTAAATAGTGATGAGATTTTTGAGTCACTGCAAGAGCCATTGACAGCTATAGTGCAAGCCGTTAAACGAGCGCTGGAGCAAGCGCCACCGGAATTGGCAGCAGATATTGCGGAGACGGGTATTGTGTTAACCGGCGGCGGCGCGATGTTACGAGACATCGATCGTCTTATCTCTGATGAAACCGGGCTGCCGGTATTAGTCGCCGACGACCCCCTTACCTGCGTTGCCCGCGGAGGTGGGAAGGCATTGGGATTATTTGATTCCCATAATATCGATCTACTCTCTACCGAGTAAAGCTGTAGCGTTGTTGAGAAAAATGGCCATAAATGGCCGCTGGGGACATCAATCGTACCGACTTAGAAAATAATAGATAAGGCTCAGCTCATTAAACCGCTATTCCTTAAAGGTCCTTCAATTGGTGCGAGATTGCTGATTCTGTGCGCGATAGCGTTCGCACTAATGTATGCCGGGCAGCGTTTCGAATGGTTTCAGCAGGTAAACGCCAAACTCTCTATTGTTGCAACTCCCTTTTATTGGGTCGCCGACATACCTTCGAAAATCTCAAGCTGGGGGGAATCTAATATCCGCAGCCGAGAAACAATAATCAAAGACAACGAGCGCTTATCTGCAGAGACGACTTTGTTAAAGGCGCAAGTACAAAAATTGGCCTCGCTTGAGGCTGAAAATGTAAGGCTTCGAGAATTACTCAATTCTTCCGCAATCCTTGATGACAGTGTTCTGGTTGCCGAGATTATTGGTGTGTCTCCCGACCCACTGCATCATCAAATCATTGTTAATAAAGGTGAGAAGGACGGTCTTTATGTCGGTCAGCCGGTCATTGATGCGCTGGGCCTCATGGGCCAAATTATCGATGTTGGTGCTTACCAGAGCCGGGTATTGCTAATTACCGACCCCTCTCATGCGCTGCCCGTGCAAGTTAATAGAAATGGGCTTCGCAGTGTTGCAGAGGGTGTTGGGTTATATCATCAGGTAATTTTGCAACATGTAGCGGCCACAACGGATATAAAAATAGGCGATTTATTAGTCAGCTCAGGATTAGGTCAACGTTTTCCTGTTGGCTATCCCGTTGCAACAGTTACTGAAGTGATCATTGATCCAGGCCAATCATTTGCAACTGTCAAGGCCAGTCCCAGTGCGTTATTGAATCGAAGTCGGCACGTATTGTTGGTGTTCAGTCATCGCCGTGAGGAGATCGAAGATGGTCGTCAATCAGGGTAGCGGTCACTGGGTTATTACCTCAACGTTATTAGCTGCTGTTATGCTCAGCATTCTACCGATGCCTTTGTGGGCACAGTGGGGCAGACCGGCGATTGTGGCTATGGTACTGATCTATTGGGTCATTGCACTGCCTGAGCATGTCGGTATCGGGGTCGCGTGGACGGTAGGTCTGTTACAGGATATTGTTGCGGGCACTCCACTGGGTCAAAACGCCTTGGCGCTGTCAGTGGTGGCCTACTTAGCCTTGATTCTCTACCAGCGTTTGAGAATGTTCACACCCGTACAGCAGGCAGTCGTTGTCTTTGTGTTAATAGGTCTGAATCAGCTGTTGTGTCACTGGATACAAACGTTGACAGGAACGGTGTCCCCCAATTTATTATTTTTACTGCCCGCCTTGATTAGTGCTTTGTTATGGCCCGTTTTGTCGGTTTTCCTGCGTCTCCTGCGTCGAAATTATTATGTCAATTAGCCGATGAGTACTAAACCATCGGCTATATATCTGGCTTCGCAGTCACCGCGTCGGGCCGAATTGCTGCGGCAGATGGATGTTGGGTTCGAGCAGATATTGGTGGATGTTGATGAAACGCCGGCCGATAATGAAGCCCCTGAGTCTTATGTCGTTAGAGTAGCCGGGGACAAAGCGAGGGCAGGATGGCAGTTCGTTGAACAACAAGGTTTTAAACCGATGCCGGTATTGGGGGCAGATACTGCTGTTGTTTTGGGACAAGAGATTATGGGGAAACCTCGTGATCGGGCTCATGGATTGACAATGTTGTCTGCATTATCCGGGCGGACACATCAGGTGATGACCGCCGTCTGTTTCCAATGGCAAAGAAAACAATGGTGTTTACTCAACACCACCCAGGTAACATTTCGAGCAATTTCGCCGACAGAGCTGCAGCAATACTGGGATACGGGTGAACCAATCGGCAAGGCTGGTGCCTATGCTATACAGGGCCGTGCGGGAGTGTTTGTGGAGCATTTGAAGGGAAGTTACTCAGCCGTTGTAGGTTTGCCATTATTAGAAACTCATCAGTTACTTAATGAAATCAACCAGACTCCAAATTATGAGTGAAGAATTATTAGTCAATGTAACGCCGACTGAAACACGGGTAGCCGTTGTTGAAAATGGTATGCTGCAAGAGGTGTACATCGAGAGGAGTGCTTCCAAGGGCATTGTAGGTAATATTTATAAGGGCAAAGTTGTTCGTGTATTACCGGGTATGCAGGCAGCATTTGTAGAAATAGGATTGGAGCGTACCAGTTTTATTCACGCCTCTGATATTAGCGTAATTGATAAAGAGGGGGTGGAGCAGCGCAATGCGGAAGTCCCTGATATTCGAAGCTTAGTCCGGGAAGGGCAGTCACTGATTGTGCAAGTGGTTAAAGATCCTATAGGCACCAAGGGCGCAAGATTAACTACACAACTGTCGGTCCCATCGCGGTATCTGGTTTTTATGCCGCAAACCCAGCATATTGGTATTTCTCAACGTATCGATGATGAAATTGAGAGAGCTCGCTTGAAAGAATTGGTAGAACGATGCTCTGCTGCAGATCCATCTCATAGTAAAAGTGGTTTTATTTTGCGCACGGCAGCTGAGGGTGTTGGTGAAGATGAGCTGATGGCGGATATAAAATACTTCCAGCGTTTATGGTCGGCGTTGGAACGGAAAATGAAAGATCGTCCCGCGCCATCTGTTATTTACGAAGATCTACCACTGTATATGCGAACAATGAGGGATTTGGTGCGGCCTGACATGGAAAAGATACGTATTGATTCCAAGGAGAGTTTCCATAACGTACTTCAATTTGCTGAAGACTACATTCCCGAGCTAAAAAACCGCATAGAATATTATCCCGGAGAACGTCCGATTTTTGATTTGTACGCGGTTGAAGATGAGATTCAAAAAGCGCTGGGTCGAAAAGTGCCCCTAAAATCCGGTGGCTACCTAATTATTGATCAGACCGAGGCGATGACAACAATCGATGTTAATACTGGTGGCTTCGTCGGTCACCGTAATTTGGAAGAGACTATTTTTAAAACGAATCTCGAAGCGGCTACCTCGCTGGCTAGACAGTTAAAAGTGAGAAATTTGGGCGGTATCATCATCATTGATTTTATTGACATGCAGGACATAGAACACCGCCGGCAGGTTCATCGCACGCTTGAAAAGGCCATGGAGCACGATTATACCAAGACGGTTATAAGCGGTGTTTCAGAGCTTGGTTTGGTGGAAATGACTCGGAAAAGAACACGTGAAAGTCTTGAGCATATTATGTGTGAGGAATGTCCAGTGTGTGAAGCCAGGGGCTCTATTAAAACATCAGAAACTATTTGCTATGAAATTTTTCGGGAAATCCTGCGAGAAGCTCGTGCTTATGATAATGACAAATTAATGGTCCTCGCTTCGCAGTCCGTTGTAGACCGTCTATTAGACGAAGAGTCTGCCAGTGTTGCTGATTTAGAGGAATTTGTTGGTAAGAGTATCCAGTTTCAAGTTGAGTCTGTTTATAACCAGGGCCAGTTTGATGTTATTTTATTGTAGAGCTGTCTGTCTTCAATGGGGCATCATGGCGATAAGACGTATTAAATTAGGGATGCAATACCGAGAGTGATAAAGAAGGGCGTGTTCTGGATTAATCGAGTGTTGTGGGCTGTTTTGATCACAACGCTCATTGTTGTCGCCAGTTATGTCAGCCTTGGCCGATATTTCATCGGTAACTTAGATCAGTATCAAGAAGCTCTGGTTGAAAGGTTTGTTAATTTCACCGGCTTATCGTTGACCGTTGGGCAGTTGCATGGCCGTTGGTCAAAATTGTCTCCCGTTTTAACGATGGAGCAGCTTACCTTATATCGACCGGGCGAAAACAAACTGTCGGGTGCCGAAGCGGTTATCACGATAGACGATGTGAGCTTTCAATTAGACCCTATTGGCAGCATTTTCAGCGGTTCTCTTCGAGTTAAAACACTTATTATTGACGGCGTCCACTGCGCCGTTGAAGAAATTGCACCGGGCCAATGGCAGTTGCGAGGCTATCCGATAACGCCGGGAGGTAATACCGACTTCGATAATGTTATAGATCTGATCATGTCAGTGGAAGGTGTCGAGCTGTTTGATGCTGCCTTGAAAACTTTTTTTGCGAGTGGCCAGGAATCTTTGTTGGCCATAGAAGAGGTCTCGCTAAACCGTCAGGGAGATTTTCGACGACTGCGACTCAACGCATTTTTCGATCAGCTGTCGGGTCCTCTGTTGGCGATCGTTGAATCACAGGGTGATCCCCGGCAGCAGGATGCTTTTGCCGCTAAGGCCTATCTTAAAATTGACGATGTCGATTTTTCAGCGCAGTTGCCAGCTCTTCAGTCTGTGGGACTGGAACTGGAAAATGTACAGATTGATAGCGAAGTTTGGCTTGATTGGAAGCCAGATACTCATGTGTCCGTGCAGGGTTTTGTCAATATTCCGATCGTTGATGTCGGGACAATGAGTCGAAAAAAAGTGCTCCCGCTTGAAGATCTTAAGTTCGGATTCCGAACTGAGAAAACATCAGAAGACGATTGGAAAATATGGTTGCCAACGCTTGAAGCGCGCTGGAACGGTAAGCTTATTAATTTAAGCGACTCACAGATCACGCGGAATAGTGACGGCGTAGAATTGGCGATTCCGATATTAGATATCGGTGTTGCCACTAGACATCTGCTATCGGCAGATCTGTTCAATGAGAATGTTACTGGCGCGATTGCCGCGATGACGCCATCAGGGCTTCTACAGAATATAACAGTCTATATGCCTAATCGCACATCGTTGACTGACAATCAGAAAATTTCCCAGAGTCCTTTTCTGTTAAAGGCAAATTTAAATAACGTTGCACTGTCGCCATGGAAGGGCGCGCCGGGTGCTACCGGGGTTAGTGGCTATCTGGAACTGACGTCTATCAGTGGGTTGGTAGCGCTGGATGCAAAAAATATGGGTTTGGAGTTCCCGTCGATTTATGACCAGCCGCTTGATTTTTCGAGCGTTGCCGGCCACATAGCTTGGGCGATCGAGGATAGTCGGGTTGTCGTCGATAGTAGTCCATTGTATTTGACTGCAGATCACGGTCCTGCAACGGCGTTGTTGGATTTAGATATACCGTTTGTGCGCGCACTAGACGACCCGCCAACAATGACCCTGGCGGTGGGGCTGAAAGATACCGCGGCTGAATTTCGAAATAAGTTTATTCCATCGACATTGAATCGGGGGTTTCTCGACTGGATGCAGGTCGCTATACCCGCGGGCTTTGTGACTGACGGGGGGTTTATCTATCGTGGCTCATTGGTCAAAGGCGATAGTCAGAGGCGCACTGTTCAGCTATTTTTAAATGTCGATGACACAGAGCTTGCCTATCATCCGGATTGGCCGGTGTTAACCGATATTGAAGGATTGGTTGAGCTAAATGATTTAACCATTGATGTTACCGCTAGCAGTGCAAAGATATATGATTTAGAGGTCGCAGAGACAATCGTACGTGCTGTTCCTCTTGACGACGGTGGGCTTTGGCTGACGGTCGATACCTCCGCAAAAGGTCCCGCGCGAGACGCCCTGAAGATTGTCAACGACGGTCCAATTAGTGGAATGGTAGGGAATGCTTTCGAAAGTTGGCAGTTAAATGGAAAGGCGAACGCTACCGTAAATTTAGGGATTCCTTTAGCTGGCGCTATTGAGGCGGTAGAGATAGATGTTGCTGTTGATTTAAAACAAGCAGCGCTGGAAATCCCCGAATATCAATTGGAGTTTGATGACATTAACGGCCTCGTAGAGTATGACAGTATCAGGGGTATCCATTCGTCAAACCTAAAAGCGCTCCTCTATCAAAAGCCTGTCATCGTTAATGTCGGGCAAAGTGAGAACAGTGCGGTAAAAGTTGATATGAAAGGGCGTATTGATATGCGCGACGTTCAAGTCTGGAGTCGACAGGTGGCATTAGATTTTACCGAGGGAGAAACGGATTTCAACGCGATAATAAACATCAGGCCTAAGAATACCAGTGAATTTAAAATAACGTCTTTCCTCGAAGGGATCACGATAGATTTACCAGCGCCATACGGAAAACCGGCTGAGCTACGCCGTAATTTTTGGCTACGTCTTCCCCTTGCTGAAAAAACCCCATTGTTAAGAATGGGGTTGGCCGACCAGGCAGAATTGCAGTTGCAATTCGTCAATGGCA
>TARA_B110000908_G_scaffold66473_1_pt1 | contig 20674 bp, 20 predicted proteins | sample TARA_B110000908 | Tara Oceans TARA_B110000908 (sample SAMEA4398067) | marine metagenome | biome: Polar Biome; feature: [DCM] deep chlorophyll maximum layer (ENVO:01000326); material: water (ENVO:00002006), including particulate matter (ENVO:01000060) such as... | depth 36 m
TCAGGAAATAACGGAGGCGATGCTCTGGTTGCGATCCGTTATCTGGCTGAAAAAGGATGGAGAATTGGCATTCGCTGCCTACACGCCAGCTCGGACATCGGATCACTACCTCGGAAAAAATGGCGCGAACTAGGTGACTGCTCCGTTAATGAATCCTTGCCCGAATACAGCACGGGTCGCCCCCTGATATTACTCGATGGATTGTTAGGCATAGGTGCCAAAGGACCTCTGCGAAGCCCCCTGAATGAACTTGCGGCGTGGATGAACAGCACCAGGGAATCGCACTCGGCCGACACCATCGCCATGGATATTCCATCAGGCATAAACGGCGATACCGGTGAGGTTTATCATGGAGCTGTGACTGCTGATCTAACACTGACGATTGGCGTGCCTAAAACCGGACTATTCTCCCACTCAGCGGTGAATTATACCGGTGCCATTGAGTCGATTCCGCTGACTGAACTTCCCGTCCCTCACTCGGCCAAGAATGGCGAGATCTGTCTAAACGATGTGCACAGCTTACAAGGTCTCTTGCCACGTCGACCCCATGATTTTCACAAAGGAAATGCTGGGCGGGTGGGTATCCTAGCTGGATCACGTGGTATGTTAGGGGCCGCCGTGTTGTGTGCTAAAGGCGCACTTCGTGGTGGCGCAGGGCTGGTGACGCTTTTTACCGAGGAATCACTTTATCCATTACTCACACCCATGCTTTCTCCGGAGGTCATGTTAAAGCCGATTGTGTCTTTGGCAGAAATCGAGAGTGTCCAGCTCGATTCTCTAGCAGTAGGTCCAGGATTAGGATTGGAATCTGAACCTGGGAGTGCATGGTGTGATGCAGATTTTCTAACCTTACTGGAAAGAACTAACTATTCTGTAGTGATCGATGCGGATGGGTTAAACCGTATCGCGGCCTCTGATCCGGAAAATGGTCCAGAAAAACACCTCCGCTCCAACATGATAATTACCCCCCATCCCGGTGAGATGGCGAGGCTATTTTCTGACCTCGCGACAATGCCTCCACTTGATGCCGCCCAGGCTTTCTCCGACCGCTTCGACGGCGTAACTCTCTTGTTAAAAGGTGCACGTAGTACGATTGCACAGAGTAATTGCTCCCGTTACGTCAATGGCACAGGGAACTCAGGCATGGCCTGCGGTGGTCAAGGCGATGTTCTCACCGGTGTGATAGCAGCTCTGTTAGCGCAAGGGGTTAACAAATTTGATGCAGCCCGATTAGGATCCTGGCTATGTGGGCGTGCTGCGGAACTTGCCATGAGCCACGGTAGAGAATCTGCTCAATCGCTGACAGCAGGAGATGTTACCGAGTGGTTAGGTCGGGCGTTTTTGGAGGTTTCTTAGTGATATGCTTACAGATTTGATGTTGCGCTAACGTTTTTACTTCAAATTGTGTTTGATCTGATAGCATACTCTTGTCCCCCCTCCGATGCCGAAATCTACCCCCACCACGAAGAAAAAACAAAAAACCAAGACACAGAAAGATGTGCCTTGGAGTGTAGTTGTGTTGGATGATCCAGTGAACCTACAAGGCTACGTAACGATGGTTCTCAAGCGTGTTTTTGGATACCCGCAGCCCCGGGCAGAAACTCTGATGATGGAAGTTCACACTCAGGGTAAGTCAGTTGTCTGGACCGGTGCCCGTGAGAAAGCGGAATTCTACGTTCAGCAACTTCACGGGTGGCAACTTCAAACCACGATGGAAAAAGCCTCATGAAAGTGCTCCCCACATTAGAGGGCGGCCTGTGCATCATCCCTGAGTCCGAGGCCGACTGGATGGAGCTTCATCTCATCTGCACGGATGCTGTCAGGCCATCTCATCTTGCCGAATCGTTGGCCGATTTGATGGATGTCGATAGCGATTGGGATGAGTTTGTCGTGCCCGACCTTGAGGAAAGTTTTAACAGCCAGTGCCGCTTCGTAGCAGCCACCATCGAAAACGCACGAGATCATAACGAGAAGGCTATTTTTATCACCCCGCCCCAGTCAGAGAAATGGTACGGCGCCATCAATCAGGCACGACTCTCACTGGAGACACGCTATAAATTAGACGCCGTCGAGGCCGACGGCGATCTTGAAGAAGCCACTCCCGAAGTGCGCAGCGCCTACTTCAGAAACCGCTTTTACCTTTTCCTTCAGAGCATGCTTCTTGAATTTGTTATGGATGGCGTCGAATAAGCGTTTGAGCCAGCCACGGTCCGTCATTGGGATGGAGCTGTGCATGCCAATACCACGATGATGCATTAGGCCAGGTGACTTCGTTGGATGAGTGAACCGTTGGCTCCTGATACTGCTGGGATATCGTCAGCTGCGTGACTACAAGCGAAATGCCGAGCAGGAATATGATGACGGGGTATTTCATGATGATGCCGTCGACCTAATATGAGATCGCTTGTTTGTTGTTGTTCCTAATTTGATAAGGATCGCTGCGGTAACAATGTAGCAAAGAATACCGACGCCTTCATGGAGCCAGCCGGGGATATTAAACATACCGCTTTCTGGCGCATAGAGCAGGGTGGAACGAAGGCTGTTGCAGAGGATGAGTAGACCTAGGGTGATAAAGTTAAAAATGATCATCCGAGGCCAAGACATCCGCGTGATGGATGTGATGGCTGTTAGCCAGAACGAATCCAGCCCATAACATCCGGATGCCGCTGCACGGAGGATCGACACCGACCACTTTTCCAAAGGCTGAAAGAACCGTTCCCTCACGCACCAAGTCGTCCACCCAAGGGCTGAGTAGCCAGCGGGTGATTTCCGCAGAGATGAGGGTATGAACTGATCTGCAAGCTGGCGTGTTGTTTGCCGAGGTATTTGATCTCGTTGTTATGGCTGATACAGAGGACTTGTTTAAGGGGAAGTCCGGTGCGGAGATCCATGTCAAACTCGACGCTCGGTAAGGTGCCTGATACTGAGGAGCTCTCTGGCTCTGTGTAAGGATTGGCAACCCAATGGTTGTTCGTGTCTGTGTTGCCTTTTGAGAATCATGGTTTTGTCCGTGGTTGACGGTGGTGAATGTGTCAGCCCGACGTGAAACCATGATGAATGCTCTGTGAAAATCGAGTTAATTTTAACCACAAAAAAACCGAGCAGCCCAAGAGCGGGGTGCTGGGTATGAAGATGAGTAGAACTTGCTTACTTGGTAAGCCCTTTGTTTTCTTGAAAACGTTACTTAGAGGTCGATTTGTGCAAGCAATTGTCCTGTGGATATTTTGGAGTCTTGCAAATTAATCAGTCTCACAGCAGGCTAGCGGCGCCAAAGAGGTGGCATTTCCCAAGATGAAAACAGATATTTCAAGTAAGTTATTCAAGGTCGCTAAGAAGTTGATTCCTGGTGGTGTCAATTCTCCCGTGCGTGCGTTCCGTAATGTCGATGGTGAACCGTTTTTTGTGCGCCGCGCGAAGGGGTGCCGGATCGAGGATGTCGATGGTAATAAGATGATCGATTACGTCGGCACTTGGGGACCCGCTATTCTTGGTCACGCCCCTGTGTGTGTGATCGAGGCTGTGCATAATGCTGCGAAGGAGGGAGTTTCTTTCGGTATCCCAAATCCGTATGAAGTTGAGATGGCTCAGTTAATTGTCGACTGGGTGCCATCGGTGGAAAAGGTCAGGATGGTAAACTCTGGAACCGAAGCCACGATGAGTGCGGTGCGTTTGGCGAGGGGATTTACGGGGCGAGATAAGATTATCAAGTTTGAGGGCTGTTATCACGGTCATGTCGACAGCTTGCTTGTAGCTGCTGGTTCTGGAGCTCTTACCCATGGTAAACCGGACTCCGCAGGTGTGCCGTCGGCTTTTGCTGCCGAGACAATCATCCTGCCATACAATGATATCGAGAAAGTGCGAGCTGTGTTTGCAGAGATGGGCGATCAAATCGCTGCCGTGATTGTGGAAAGTTATCCAGCGAATGCGGGACTCATTTTTCCGAAAGAGGGATATTTACAAGGCCTACGGGATGTGACGTCCAAGTATGGAGCTGTGTTTATTTTTGACGAAGTCATGACCGGCTTCCGAGTGGCCAAGGGTGGTGTTCAGGAGTTAGAGGGGATTACCCCCGATCTTACAGCCATGGGCAAAGTCATTGGCGGCGGCCTTCCCGTCGGTGCCTTTGGTGGTAAGGCTGAGATCATGGACTATCTTGCTCCAGATGGTCCGGTCTATCAGGCTGGCACCTTGAGCGGGAACCCGCTTGCCATGGCTGCAGGGATCGCCCAGCTCCGTGAGATGGAAAAGCAAGATGGCTACACTCGACTCGAACACCTCGGCGCTCGGCTCGAGGCTGGAATTAGAGGTGTGTTGGCTGCTAAAGGACTGGACTATAGATTTAACCGTGTAGGTTCGATGTTCTGTTTATTTTTCACCGGTGAGGAAATTGTGAATCTAGACTCAGTGATGACGGCAGATACCGCAGCATTTAGAAAATTCTTCACCTCGATGCTTGAACAAGGCATTTATATCGCACCGAGCCCTTACGAGACCGGATTTATAAGTATGGCGCATGGCAATGATGAGATTGATACTACAATAGCGGCAATGGATAAGGCTCTGAGTGTGATTTAAAGGGGAATGGAGTGGTGAAATATGGTTGTGACTATTGCCCCGATTTAACGATCTACAATTTCAGAAAAGAAACGGGTTGCCATAATCCAGCGTTTAACTATATTCCGCTCGTTCCAAGCCGGGATGGTGGAATTGGTAGACACGCTAGATTTAGGATCTAGTGCCCTTTGGGCGTGCAGGTTCGACCCCTGTTCCCGGTATTTTTTTTCCCTAATAATATAAAAACTAAAAAAATGGACGAACTCAAACAACAACCGATGGACAAGCTGGGCCTTGACGAAGGTGTTAGCCAATAAGCAATCGACATGGTTCTAGGCTTTGTCAAAGACAAGCTGCCTGCCAACGTGCAAGGACTTGTTGATTCCGTAGCTTCCGGCGAAATGCCAGATACAGGAGATCTGCTCGATAAGGCCAAAGGTCTTTTTGGCGGCTAGGCCATGTAGGCCCCTGTGATAGGGGACTTCACGGAAGTATCATCAATACTCAAATTTCAGCGCGCATTTGCCCATTCCGGGTGATTGTGCGTTTTTCATCCAAAAATAATTGCCACGTAGATCCATTTTTGCTTATCAGGACAGGGTGATACGCAACATACTCAACAATTTGGGGATAGCGGGAATGGCAGCCGTTTTGGGACTATTGTTTGTGCCGCTGACTTCGTGTTCGCTGATTGGTAACTCATCCACGCCAGCATCCCAAGGCTCGCTAGGTTCATGCCACTCTTTTGTCGTCGCGAACCTGTATGACGAGAAACTCAAGCAAAACGGAATGCCGAGCGGCTTGTCCGAGAAGGATATCTTTTTAAGGGTTTATTTTCAGGGCATCACGGAGGATTACGAAATTCTGAGGCAGTTGACCCTCTCCGCTGATCGCCGACTACCCGCTCATTACCGTGAAGGATCAACGCTGAAGCTAGTCGCTGTCTTAGTAAAAAAGCATGGGGTGTTATCAAGAAAAGAAGATCCATATGCGAAGATGTTTAAGACAAGCCTGCCTATGCAAATACAAAAACTTCGTGTGGCTCGCAGTGCTGTATACAAAGAAGCCTCCGCTACGCGAAGTCGTCTGGGAAGAGTCTTCTGGAGAGAATGTTCGGCAAACGTAGCAGCAAGGGCAAGAAGCCTGATGCAAGTGCGTCAACCGAGTCTGTAAAGGTTGCCAAGCCGGTTAAATTCAAGGGTTTCATCTGGAATTTATTCAACAAATCAAAATCTAAGCCAGCGGCTCAGTCCAAGTCCAAATCGAAACCTTCTGGCACAAAGAGCCGGGTAAGTCGAAAAAAGAGACCAACGACTCTCAAACGACCCAACCTAAACCCAAGGGGATGTTGTGGAAACTCTTTAACAAGCCTGCGACTAAGCAGAAAAAACAAACTCGGAGCAATACTAGCTACTAAAACCCAAAGGAGATATCAAAAGGAGAGACGTTGGAAAACGTCTGGTATCTTGACTTGGTGGATGGAGCACCTAGAATCATATTCAGCAGGATGTATCAAGCCAAACAAATAGCCATAGGTTGGGCACTGATTACTTTTTTTTTCCTTGTACTAGGCGGCATTGCAGCATGGGCCTATTTACCTGGCTTTGTCGGCGAGTTAGGGCGGATGTGCCTAGCTCTGATCACCAGTCCTTTTCTTATGGAGACGTCGATCTTTTTTCTCGCTCTGACAATGCTGTTTGCCATTAATGGTTGGCGTCGGAATCGCGAGGGCGACGACTACGTGACGCTGGATGAAAACGGTGTGCCTAAGAGAGACAAGTAGAGCGCCAGCATTTTTGGCGTTTTGACTGGCCATCGCTAAGTGGATGATGGACATTTCCCCCATGACCGAATCCACGGAAATTAAGCCGACTTTAAAATGGATGATCGTAATTGTTGCCATCGCGGCAGCTGCAATGAGTCTGTGGCTAACTTTCCAGAAATTGACAGATAGAATTGACACCCTAGCGGGGTGCGGGGCTGGTAGTGGATGTGCTAATGTGTTAGGTAGTAAATGGTCGATGGTGTTAGGGGTGATCCCAGTGAGCATTTTTTCGTTCATTCTATACATCGCAGTTCTTGTCAGTCTTTGGGTGAGCGGTGTAAAAGTACGCTGGTTCAGGATGCTGGCTGCTTGGATGTTTATCGGTGCAGCGGTGTGGTTTACCGCTTTGCAATTATTCGTATTACACACAATCTGCCCCTATTGCATGACGATGCATGGACTGGGTGTTTTGTTGGGGGTGTTGATTCTTCTGGCTGAGTTTAAAGTAGAAGGAGCACTTAACAGATTCATAAACGCACTGACGCTTGCTATCATCATGGTTGTTGGATTGGCGGCGGTACAGCATTTTGGTCCTGTTCCCGAAACTCACCGAGTTGATGAATTAACCGGAGTTGGTAATAGTGGGCAGGGGGAGAATAATGGAATGAGCGATGCTCACGCTAGGGGCAAAGGTAGAGTAATATCCTTTTTTGATGGGAGAAAATTTTATCGAATCGATGAGTTACCGCATCTTGGGCCGACGGATGCCGAACACGTCATTGTAAAATACTATGATTACACATGCAGCGCATGTCGCGATGTGCACGGGGATCTTGAAAAAATCATGCTGAAACACCCTGGCAAACTTGCCGTTATCGTTTTACCTGTACCTCTTAATAAGAAGTGTAACCCCAATTTACCATTCGGCGTGAAGGATCATGAAAACGCGTGTGAATTTGCCAAATTATCCTTGAGGGTGTGGCGTGCTGATCGCTCGAAATTCCCCGAATTTCATCAATGGCTGTTCGAATATCATGCCCAACCCTACCAAGCGGCAGAAGCAATGGCCTATAGTCTGGTAGGCACGGAAAAAATGGACGCCGTCGATACGGCTTGGGTGGATGCTGTGCTGTTGGAGAATGTTACCGACTACAAAGCGTTTGTCAGGAATACCCCTGTGATGCCAAAGGTTCTGCTGAAGGGTTCAAAAATCATCCAAGGTGTTGCCAAGGATACGGAGACATTGGAAAAGCTACTTAGGCTGAATCTCGGATTTTAATAACTGGCTTTTGGCTGGTTATCATGAGGGGTGTGGAATGAAACCTGTGTGATTTTTGGATGGGATTGTCCACGCCACTTGGTAGAATTTTCCTATGGCTAACTTGCGTGAACTGACAGACTACCTCGATCGGGAACTCAATATCGCTGAAGTGCCCGATTATCCGGGAGCACTCAATGGCCTCCAAATCGAAAACGGAGGTGAGGTGAAGAAGGTAGTAGCGGCGGTCGATGCATCCTTGCCAGTATTTGAGAAGGCAATCGCTATGGATGCGGATCTATTACTCGTGCATCACGGCATGTTCTGGCAGGGGGCTCAGCGAGTGACCGGTGCTGTTTACAAGAAAATGAAAATGGCCCTTGATGCTGGCATGGCCCTTTACAGCGCGCATATTCCTCTGGATATCCATCCGGTGTGGGGGAACAACGCCCAACTGGCCACCAAGATAGGAATGAGCGATACCGAGTCGTTTTTCGACTGGAAAGGAATCAAACTAGGTGTTTCCCAAAATATGGACCTGACTCTCGAGGAGCTCAAGGCACGGGTGGAGACGGCTGTTGATGGATCGGTACACCTTTGTAAAGGAGGCACAGAAGAAGTTGGCAGAGTAGGGATTATCACCGGTGGTGCTGGTTCAGAAGTCGCTGCTATGGCCGAGTGTGGTATCCAGACATTCATCACGGGTGAGGGCCCCCATTGGAGTTACCCCTTGGCAGAGGAGCTAGGCATCAACGTGATCTATGCTGGGCACTACGCCACAGAAACATTTGGAGTAGGAGCATTGGCGACACATTTGGGGCAGCAATTCAATGTGAGCTGTGCATTTGCTCACCACCCAACGGGCTTATAGAGTGTGAGGGGTGTTAGGTAATACTAGTGAAATTACGATAAAAATCATATAGTTTTAAGCGGATTATGGGCTGCAAAGCTAGGAACTACAATGGAAACGGGCAGTGAAACGATATTTTAAAAGAATTTTCAAAAGTAACAAAAAACCTTATTTAGTGCTTGCTAGCCCCCCATGTCTTCGGTTTAATGCCTTCACCCTTGCGGGTATAGCTTAATGGTAAAGCTCCAGCCTTCCAAGCTGATTATGCGGGTTCGATTCCCGCTACCCGCTTATCTATGACAGGAAAACAAAAATCATCCATTCACCCAGAAAGGATAAAACTACTATGAAAACTACTATAAAATACGCGCTGTTCGGTGCTGTGCTAGCCCTGGTTACTCCAGCCTATGCAGAAGCCCCCGATTGTTATAAAGTGTCTACAGCTGTGAAAGCAGCTGTTGCCGCTCATCCAGAAAAAGTTCTTGAACTTGTGGCTGCCCAGGTAGCCCAGAACGAGTCTTGTGCTTGTGAAGTCGTTAAGGCTGCCATCGTGGCATCTGGTGCCGACAAAACACTCGTCGCAGGAATCGTTGAAGCTGCTATTGAAGCAGCGCCTAGCAAGGTTCGCATCATCGGCCAATGTGCCGTTGCTGTCGCTCCCGACGCTCTCGCTGAAGTTCAAGCTGTCGTCACCAAATACGGTGCGGGTAGTGGTGACTCCGGCTACAGTGCCAAAGGTGATGAAAAAGGTGATGCGATTTCTTCAGATAACACGGACCCTCAAAACCCCTTAGACTTCCCAGTCGGGAATGTAATTGGTAATCCCGTCGGCCCCACACTAGGTGGCCCCGGTGGTTTCCCGCTCTTCCCTCCAGGCCTTCAGCCTCCGACAGTAACGCCTCCTTCCTCTACGGACTAGTTTTCTGAACGAAGAATCAATCTCAATTTATATAGAATATTATTATGAAAAAACAATTTATCGCAGGAACTGTATTGCTCGCCTCTCTTGGCCTAGCATCCGCTCAGGGTCTTTACGACATCGCCCCTAACGACGAAGCTAAGGAAAGCTCCCCACTCAAGTGGAACGCTGGACTTAGCCTTGGTTGGGACGATAACGTAACTCCTACCAGTGTCGCTAACAGTGGTGACGAGACTACTTATGTTGACGCTTACGTTGGAGCATCATTGGTGAGCATCACCCCTCAAACTACATGGGATGTATTCGGTCGCGTTGGTGGTCACTACTACTTTGACGCCCCCAAAGCTACTGGCGACGACCTGACTGGAAATGGTCGCCTTGGTATTAGCTGGGCACACCGTGTCAGTGAGAGACTTCGCTTTACTAGTAGCAACTACGTCGCCTATGAGCTTGAACCAAACTATAACGAAGGTTTTGCCTCAGATCGTCAGCTTGAAGAGTATCTTAACTATCAATCCGACAACGCAGTCGGTTACCGCTGGTCTGAGCGCTTTGCTACTTACACTGGTATTAAATACCGTGGTATTGACTATGGTAGCTCTGCGTCAAACAACGATCGCACAACCTTGACGCTGTACAACCAGTTCCGTTATAGCGCTAGCGCGCAGACGGTTTGGACATTTGATTACCGTTACAGTGAGACCGACTCAAGTGGTGCTGCTGGTGATTCTACCAATAACTATCTCTTGCTAGGTGTTGAGCACCGCTTTAGCCCGAGCTCTGTTTTGGCGCTCAAAGCTGGTGTGCAAATGCGTGACGTAAACGGTGGAAAAGACTCAGACAGCCCATTTGTCGAAGCTGCTCTTCGCACTCGTGTCAATGATCAGTTTAGCGTTCGCGCTTTTGCCCGTTACAGCGTTGAAGACTATGGAACTAGTTTTGCTGGTTTTACATACGACACAAACAATACGCTACGTGTAGGTGTTTCTGCTGACTATGTAGTCTCCCCCACACTTACTCTTAACGCTGGTGTTAACTACGTCATGACCGAGATGGAAGATGCTCGGGGATTTGTTCCTGCAGGATTTGCGTCAGCTGATACGGATCTGATCAACCTTTACCTTGGGTTCTCTTACAAGGTAAACGATGGTCTTTTTCTCACCGGCAGCTACAACTGGACTGACAGTGACTCCGATTTAACATCCCGCAACTACGACCGTAACCGCGCTTCACTTGGCGTTCGCGTCACGTTCTAATTTTCCTGTCAAAAAATCCGAACATATAAGCCGTTGCAGTGTCATACATTGCGACGGCTTTTTTGTTTACAAATCCTTATTTCTTAGAGAAAACACCTGCGCTCTGCGCAACGCCGTTATAGTAACTGTATAGTTGCCTCATAAACACAGCAATTCCCCGGATAATGCAAAACCAAAATAATAATCAAAACGAAGCATCTCTACACGCCATCGACTACTGGCAGGTTCTTAAAAACCGTTATGGAGTCATCCTGCTAACGTTTCTGCTCGTTTTCCTTACGGCTGCAGTCATCACCTACGTGATGCCTAAAAAGTATGAAAGCATCGCATTGGTAGAAGTGAAACCCATTGTTGACGTAGATCCTACCCTTAGTGGGGGCCGTGGTGGTATGGGAGTTCAGATGACGCGCCAGTTCATGAATACTCAATTTGAGATCATTGTGGCACCTGAAACTCTGGGTATTGCAATTGATAAGATTCAGCTTGAAAAAAGATGGGGTGAAAATCGGAGCACGGTGATGAAGAATTTGCGTAATATTGTTAGGACAAGCCAAAGGAGAGGTACAGATTTGATTGAAATATCAGTTAGGCACCGAAAAAAAGAAGAAGCACAGGCGATCGCAAGAGCTGTTTACGAAGCCTACAAGGATCGTCGATTTGACCTCGAAATGAATGTCCGTAAGGAACAACTTAAGGCCATCAAAATTGAACTTCAAAACAAGAGCGATCGCGTGGCTGAACTGCGCAAGCGCCTGATGGACGTCGCCGAAAAAGTTGGCTTGATCTATGTTGAGACAGAAGATGGGGGAAGAACTATTGGTGATGTTACTAGACTCCGTGATATTGCAGAAAAAGAATTATATGATGCGAAGGGCGTAATGAGAAAGCTGACTTTTCAGATTAACAAACTTCTATCTGTTAGTGATGAAGATCTCCCTAGTGTCGCGTCAGAATTGCCGGATGTTGGTTTTAAGGAGGCATATAACAAATACGAAGATGCTAAGAGCGAACTCGAAACAATGAAGGCATCAGGTCTGGGAGATAAACACCCTGATATTGCGATGCGTAGGGCGCGTATTTTTGAATTGGAAAAGAGCTTGAGGAAGCGGGCAGTTAACGTCAGAGAGTCCCTCAAACATAGTCTGGCCCTTGTAGAAGGTCAGGTGGAAAACATGAGAAAGGTTGTTAATGAACAACAAGATGAAGGACTTGATAAGGCACGTTCAATGCAAGAGCTGAATGTAGCGCGTAAGGAATATGAGCTAGCGCGCAGTATCAAAGATGGCATGGAGGCTCGGTATGACCTTGAAAAGACCAAGTTGATTATGCCTTCCAATAGCATCATTGTTCACCAAATTCCTGAGATCAATGATTCCCCTGTTAGCCCGAACATTCCTCTTAACCTGGCACTAGGTGCTGTGGTGGGCTTGATCTTCGGTATTGGTATTGCATTCTGTCTCGAATATCTCGATACCTCCGTCAAGAGCCTCGAAGATGTTGAACGCTTCTTGAATGTCCCCGTGCTCGCTGTGATTCCTAAGGACGTCGGAGTGTTGCATAAACAAAGCGGTATGAGCCCGGATGCCGAGGCCTATCGAATCCTTCGAACGAATATCGAATTCAACCGTAAGAACCCTGAGGATAACTCAATCACAGTGGTGTCCGGTGGAGCCGGTGAGGGTAAGTCAACCACGCTGGTTAACCTAGCCTACATTTGCGCCCAAGGTGGATATACGACTTTGATGATCGATGCCGACCTTCGTCGCCCTCGTCTTCATACATTCTTCGACATCAACAACTCAGTTGGTCTTACCAATTATCTTACGACAGACCTTCTTCTTGAGGATGTGATCTTGCAGACCCCCGTAGATAATCTCTACTTTATGCCTTCAGGTATTCTTCCAGCTGATGCAGCAGGCATTCTGAACTCACGCCGTATGTCCGAGCTTATTCAGGACGTAAAGCAGCGTTTTGACCTAGTGTTAGTTGACTCCCCACCGATTCTTGGTGTGAGTGACGCATCCGTGTTGGCAAGTGAGGTTGACCTTACAATGATTGTTGTGCAGCACCGTAAGTTACCACGTAACATGCTGATTCGCGTGAAGCAGGCTGTTGAAAATGTGGGTGGCCATGTGATTGGTGTTGTTCTTAATAACGTGGATGTCCGCAGTGACAACCAATACCAGTATTACACTAGTTACTACACCTACTACGCACCTACAACAGGTGAGGAAGTAGCCAAAGATACATCACTGGCTGCACCTGCTCCCTCTGTTGTGGCCGCTCAGGAAAAGGAAGACGAAGATCTTTACTAGGACCACTGACGAAAACTACGGCTTGTTGACAAAACAGGGAGCCGTAGTAGAGTATCATCTCGTTTGATTCTCAAATAACTCCTTACTTAATACAAATTATGAAATTTATACTCAAATACACCTCTCTTGTGGCGGCTCTTATGGCCGTTTGCACCTTGGCTGCTTCAGCGCAGTCTATCTCCTCAAGCACAACCCTCAATATCGCTATCAAGGGGGTTCCTTCGACTGAGCAGATGCGTATTTCCGGACAATATGTGGTAGATGGTTCAGGCTTAGTCTTTCTGCCCTTGCTTAAAACAGGGATCAAAGCCAGCGGGCTCACAAGCTCCTCATTAGCTCGGAAAATTGAAGCTGCGTATCGTTCAGCAGAGATGTATCAAAATCCACGTATCACAGTAATTTCTACGAAGGATGCAGCAGCGGGGCAGATTGATGCTCAAGTTGTCAGCATCGGTGGTTTTGTGAAATCTCCAGGGCCCAAGCCTTTCATGCGTGGAATGACTCTCTTTCAGGCTGTTTCAGCAGCAGGAGGGGAAACACCATTTGGCTCACTCAAAAGAGTTGAGTTGCATCGTAATGGGAAAAAATACGTTTATAACTTGAAAACCGCAGCCCATATGGGGGTGAAGGTTTACCCTGGTGATAGTATCAATATTCCTCAAAAAACGGCGTTTGGAAACTAGCCGCGGTTTCACATAATATTTCACATACCGATGCTCTCTTAAGGGCATCGGCATTTTTTTGCTTCCGTACTTTTTATGATCCCACGCTATGCTTAGTTACTCATCCTAATCGAAGGGGACGCAAGCTTAATGCCGGCTTGATGAAATCCTGAGAGGATGTTTTTCAACACGCGTGAACGGATCCGAGTGCGCTCGCGGATGTCAGGGATACGATAGCGGCCCTCAACGAGGATACCAGAATTCATGTGACCCCCATCATCGTGCCAGAGAGATCTGACAACAATTTCGGCGCTCTCAGCAATGACTGGTTCTGTGTCTTGGATGGCCTTACGTGCCACTTCGCAAGCAAGATCGATATCAACATCATGATTGAGCTGAAAGCGAACTCTCACCCGCATTGGGTTTTCACCTTCATGCTCAAAATTGGTGATGATGGAATTCGCGAGAATGTTGTTGGGGTAGTTGACGGCTACTCCGTCCGTATTGCGGATGCAGGTGCGGCGGAGGCCGATGTCGAGCACATCACCCCATGCTCCCCAGTGCTTACCAATACGTTCGATTTTAACCCGGTCGCCTATTTTGATTGGCCTGTCAGTGATAAGAAAGATGCCGGCAAGAATATCAGCTAATGTTTCCTTGGCCGCCAAGCCGAGAGCAATACCAGCAATTCCGGCACTGGCAAGAAGCGGGGTGACTTGAATTCCATGGATCCGGAGGATTACTAGGAAGAGAACAAAGACTAAAATGAGCTTATAGAAGCTACGCAAAAAATGGACTAGGCGATCGTCTAAATCGTTATCAGTAGCTCCGGCTATTCGGTCTAGCCCTTTGAGGATAAAACCGCGGATAATCAAATGGACAATAAAGCATCCAATAACAGCCATAGCGGTCTGACTCCACACATTGTCGAGACCAATAGAAGTAAGGTCGATGTTCCAAAATGCGGCAATGGCCGGGAGAACAGAGTTTTCCTGAGTAATACTGGAGCAGATCATGTGACAGTGATTAGCATAAAATCACTGCTCTTATCAAGATTCTTCAGGATATCACCTGATAGAATGTGGCATTAGGCTTAAACCCAGCCGATCATTCCAGCTACGCGATAGACCGAGTAGAGAAAGAGGAGGAAGAGTACGATGACAAAGGCTTTTGCGCAGGCTTCAATGGATGTGCGGGTCATGGCTTGATAAGTGAGTAAAGGATTATGGAAAAGGGGCTTAGACACCAAAGGTGTGCGGGGCTTATAGAGTCGAGCTGAGTCTAGGTCAAGAAATCCTCTACAAGAAACACCCCATGATCCTGAGTTTTTCCATTTTCTTGAAGACTAAAACAGGCTATGATCGCGGCCATGAATATAGTCCTACGTCTGATGTTGGTCGCCCTTGCTCCGCTACTGTTTGTTTCTTGCGGAGGTGGCGGATACAAAGGCTACATGACCCGCTCCTACACAGTGAGGGGGCAACATTATCAGCCTCTTTCACCGGATCAGGCACTCCAGTATCGGCAAGAAGGCATTGGCTCATGGTATGATGAGAGTAAATTCTTCGGGATGAAGCGTGGTAATACCTCGCTAGGCGAGAAAGTAATGGCTTGGGATATTTCAGCGGCCCACAAGACCTTACCTCTTCCATGCGTGGTGAAGGTGACTAATCTATCCAATGGGAAAAAACTTAAAATGCGAGTCAATGACCGCGGACCATTCATTCCAGGTCGAATTATCGATGTCACCCCTCGAGCTGCCGGTAAGCTAGGCTTTAAAAAACAGGGCCTCACACAAGTTCGCGTGGAGGTCGTTAGTGTCGGAGATGGGAAATACAAACGCAAGGCAAAGCGCGGCTGGTTTCGGAGATGATGTCGGCTTGCGATGATCGCTAGAGCAGGTTACAAATAGGTATGATTTATCTCGATTCCAACGCCACCACTCAGATTCACCCAGAGGTGTTGGAGGTCATGATGCCTTTTCTTACGGATCATTGGCACAACCCGTCCAGTGGATACCGCGCAGCCAAGGTTGTCAAAGAGGCCCTTGGTCTGGCTCACGAGCAAGTGGCCGCACTGATTTATGCCAAGCCAGAGGAAATCGTTTTTACTGGCTGCGGCACGGAATCGAACAATGCCGCACTATCGTTTTTGGCATCCCAAGCAAGGGAGAGTAAAAAAATCATCACCAGTCAGATTGAGCACAGTGCGATATTACGATACAGTGAGTCACTAGCTGACACACATGGCTTATCGATCGAAAAAGTAGGGGTCGATTCCGAGGGCCGCCTTTCTCTCGAACAATTTGCACAAGCTTTAAACTCCGGCGATGCGGCCATGGCTTCAATCATGTGGGCAAATAATGAAACCGGAGTCATCCAGCCGATTTCAGAAGCGTGTCAACTAGCTCACGATGCGGGTGTGCCCTTCCACTCCGATGCCATTCAAGCCGTCGGAAAAACCGAAGTGAACGTTCGCGAAATTCCAGTCGATTATCTGTCAATTTCCGGCCACAAACTCCATGCCCCCAAGGGTGTAGGAGCATTATACATTAGAGAAGGGCTTCGATTTGAGCCACTGCTTCGCGGTGGTGGGCAAGAAGGTGGTAGACGGAGCGGAACAGAAAACGTGGCCTCCATCGTTGGGCTTGGAAAGGCTGCTGAGCTGATGAAGCAGCGACTAGATACCGACTCGCACTCTGGGGTAGCCAAGCTGCGCGATCACTTTGAGTCTCGTCTCCAATCGGAAATCGATGGGGTTCGCGTTAATGGCTCGCTCGATCACCGAACGGCAAATACAAGCCACCTCTCATTTGAGGGCTGCGAGGCAGCGGGCCTTTTGATTCTTCTCGATGAATACGGCGTTCAATGTTCAGCTGGCAGTGCCTGTATGACGGGGAAACAACAAGCCTCCCACGTACAAACAGCGATGGGCATTCCAGACGCTCAGGCGAAAAGCAGCCTCCGGATCTCTTTTTCCATCTTTTCTACGATAGAGGAAACGGATGCCGCCGTGGAAGCGGTTAAAAAATCAGTTAGAAAGCTCCACAGCGTCCAAGGTGGCCCTGGAGTAGGTCCAGTGCAGGTCTTCACGTAGCGAAGGGTTTGCATCCTTCGTTATTAGGGTGGGGTCGGGTCTAACTGATGTTTTCAATACGGAACACCACTGGGCGAGAGTTTACACAGCTCAACTCCTCGATGCGTTTGAGAGTATCTTTGAGTAGTCCGAACCTGCAGGTGTGCAACTGGAAAACCATATCGACGAACTCAGCGTCCGGATTGTCAGGGTTCACAGGCGAGTGAGTTCCTGAAATACCAATGCCGGCGTTTGCAAGTTCGTTAGCAATCTTGGCAATCACGCCAGGTTCATCGGTAACATCGAAGCGAACATAATAAGGTGTTTCCGTATCCTCAATGTCCATCACCTTGCCTGAGGCCTGATAGGGGAGGAATCCACGATGGCCACCATCATGACCGAGCCCAAGGGACGCTTCCACAATGTCAGCCACTACGGATGAGGCGGTTGGATCTTTTCCAGCACCACGACCATAGAATAGCGAATCACCAGCGGCATCACCTTTGACAGCGACGGCATTAAACACGCCATTCACACTCGAAAGCACATGGCTCTGCGGAATGAATGATGGCTGTGTGCGGATCTCGATGGTTCCATCGTCATGTTCATGAACCACACAGAGTAGCTTGACCACAAAGCCAAGGCGCTTCGCAAAATCGATATCAATACCACGGACCATCTCAATACCACGGACGTAAACTTGTTTTGGATCAATCGTAAATCCATAGGCTAGCGTGGCGAGTAGGATCGCTTTGTGTGCGGCGTCCCAGCCGTTCACATCCAGTGTTGGGTCCGCCTCAGCGTAACCAAGCTGCTGAGCCTCTCCGAGCGCCTCTTCGTAACCAAGACCGGCGTCGGTCATACGCTCAAGGATGTAGTTTGATGTGCCGTTGATGATTCCGACCATCGATTGGATGCGGTTGCCCACAAAAGAATCCTGTACGGTTTTGATAATGGGAATTCCACCCGCGACCGCTGCTTCAAAGTGGATCGGCGTATTGAACTCACTGGAAAGAGCGAACAACTCCTGGCCTCGCTCAGCCAGTAGAGCTTTGTTGCCTGTTACGACAGGTTTCTTGGCACGCAGTGCAGCCGCGACGATGTCGAACGCCGTCGTTGTCCCCCCAATGAGCTCTACCACAATGTCTACCGCTGGATCGTCAACAACCTCTTTCCAATCGGTGGTAAATCGCTCACTTGGAACACCCTCAGGTCGGGTTTTGTTGATGTCACGCACCGCGATACGCATGATTTCTACCCGTACATTACTACGGCTTGAGATGAGTTCTGCGTTGCGTTCGAAGGTTTCCCACACGCCGGTGCCGACGGTGCCAAATCCTGCGAGTCCGATGCCGAGAGTTTTACCAGGGTTGTTGCTCATAAATACGATTGTCTGGGTTGACGGGCCTGTTGTGTATCATCGGGGCGCTATCCGAAAGGGCAAAGTGTATCATATGTTAATAATTATTTTCAGGTGCCTGTCCTAGACGCGGGTGTAGATATCTGCGCAATATCACAAAAGTTAAGCGCAAGAGTGCAAAGACATTCGATTTTTCTCGGTATATGATGCTGATCAGACCGATATGAAATTATTACCTTCTCTCTCGCTATTCTCAGTCGCTTTTATGGCATTTCCAGCTGTACAAGCAGACGACGCCAAGAAACCAAACATCATCATCTTCTTTGCCGATGACCTTGGCTATGGGGAACTTGGATGTTACGGACAGAAGAAAATCAAAACCCCGCACATTGATCAGCTTGCTGTTGAGGGGATGAAGTTTACCCAGTTTTATTCAGGGCAAAACGTCTGTGCCCCCTCACGCTGCGCCTTGCTCACTGGTAAACACATGGGACATGCTGCGATTCGTGAGGCCCATGTGCCCAACAAAATGTTCCCCATGGGAGCCTTAGAAAAAGAATACAAGTAGCACAGACGCATTGACAAATCAGGGTCAGATATGTGACTAATAGGTCGACATGATCGATCATGATGTGACCATTCCCCAGAGCCCGCTTGTCGTAGGCTCAGTTGCCACCCTTAATCAACTCGCCTGCCTCCAGCCAGTTGAGTTACCTTCGCTTTGTGATATTCTTGAAGTTAGGCTCGATGGTATGGGCGCGCACATGGATACTTTGCAAATTGAACTGGACCGCTTCAAAGAGTTTCCACTTTTGTTCACTGCCCGCTGTGCCGCCGAAGGTGGCCTAGCTGATCTCAACGCAAGGGAGCGATCCGATCTCCTCCTGGCCGTTGCTGAGCGTGCTACCTGGATCGATGTTGAACTTGCGTCCTACGATGATATGGCAGAAGCCATTCACCGAGTGAGGTGCTACGAAGTAGGTCTGATTCTGTCCTACCATAATTTCGACCAAACTCCCGCAGAGTTTGAGATGCAGCGATTAGTTGATCTCAGTGAAGAGGCCGATATCGTAAAGCTCGCTGTCCAACATAACAGCGTTGAAGATTTTACCCGCTGCACTCGTATCCTGCAACGTAACGATCACCCGATGTCGATGATGGGTATGGGGGAACTCGCTCCCGTATCGCGCCTGCTCTATGCCCAGCATGGGTCACTTCTCAACTACGGATACCTCGGCGATGAGCCCACCGCTCCCGGCCAATGGCCAGCCAAGCTATTAAAAGAGGCCATCCAAGCCCTGACGCCTGTCTCCTGATTCCCGACTCCTGCCACCTGTCACCTGTCACCTGTCATCCATAGGCTGATTGACGATTTTAATCGGTGCATCAGGAAGGGCGTTGAGGAATGTTTTTCCGTAGGGTTTGTTGATTACCCTGTTATCTAGCAGGACGACCACTCCGCTGTCGTTGGCGGTTCTAATCAATCGCCCTACTCCCTGACGCAACTTCAACACCGCCTCAGGAACAGAGTAATCCACAAATGAGTTTCCTCCATCTGCTTCAATCGCCTCAAGTTTGGATGCGACCAGTGGATGATCAGGTACTGCAAAGGGGAGACGGGTGATGATCACATTGGAAAGCGCCTCGCCCGGCACGTCCACTCCCGCCCAGAAACTATCGGTTCCAAAGAGCACACTGTGGATGTCTGCCCTGAAAATTTCGATCATCTTATGCCGTGGCATACCATCGCCTTGGAGTAGGAGGCGCCAGTCGTTATCGAAAAAGAAATCATCCATTTTATCTGCCACGCTACGCATGAGTCGATAGCTGGTAAAAAGCACAAAGGCTTTGCCCTCGGTATACTTCAAAACTCTGCCAATCCAGTGGACGAGAGCGTCTTCATAATCGTTATGCGATGGCTCGGGCATTGATTTGATGACATAAATTTGCATCTTCTCCTTGTAGTTAAACGGGCTGCCGATCTTGACGGCAACGGAATTCTCAGCACCCACACGTTTGCGGAAATAGTCTAACTCATTATCTCCGGTGCCGAGTGTTGCGCTTGTTAGGATGCAGGTTCGCCCTCGTCCGAACATCATCCGGCGCAGTAGATCCGCTACATTGACCGGCGCGGAATGGATACTCAGGGTGTCGCCAAAGTCGCGCACTTCTTTCTGCACCCAGTAGACGCTTTCCTCATCTGCCTGCTCAAGAAAAATTCGAACACCAGCATGAATCTCGCGGATGCGCCGGGCTCCGTCCATCAGCTCTGCCTTGGTGGTGGAGCCTTTTTCCATGGCGTCGGCAGCGGTTTCGATCTCCTCCCAGAGTCTTTTCAGTGGCTCGCCAAGCGTGTTTTCCACAAATTCTGGCTGACGCACACGGAACTCCTTGCTGAATTTTCCGAACTCCACTTTTTGGTTCAGGCTTTCATAGAAATCATCTGCCTGATCGAGGACACGCTCGGCAGCTTTCATCGATCCCGCATGGCGGAGTGAACGCAGCAGGCCTTTTCTATTTTTTGGATTATAAAGCCGCTGCACCTCAAACTTGAGCGCCGAGTGACTCTGTCTCATTCCTAACTGTGTGGCGGCGACATGTTCCAAGGTATGGGCTTCGTCAAAAATCGCAAAATCGTTAGGGAACAAATAGCCGTTATC
>TARA_B110000908_G_scaffold158540_1_pt1 | contig 20648 bp, 15 predicted proteins | sample TARA_B110000908 | Tara Oceans TARA_B110000908 (sample SAMEA4398067) | marine metagenome | biome: Polar Biome; feature: [DCM] deep chlorophyll maximum layer (ENVO:01000326); material: water (ENVO:00002006), including particulate matter (ENVO:01000060) such as... | depth 36 m
GGTGGTCGCGCCCTGATGGATCTCGCCGCCGCTCGCCCTGAGCCGATTCCAGTTTACGCTGAAATGAGCGCCATCAACCCCGTGGTTATCCTGCCGGAAATTGCGGCTGAAAAAGGTGAAGCTCTTGCCGAGGGATTATTTGGATCGCTCACACTAGGCGTCGGTCAGTTCTGCACCAACCCCGGACTTGTCTTCATCCATGCGGATGCCGCTGGCCAGATCACAGCTAAGCTTACTGAACTCGTTTCTAGTAGTTCCAGTGCCGCGATGCTTAACGCAGGTATCTGTCAGGCCTATGGTTCTGGTCTTGATCAACTTAAAAACCACCCGCAGGTGCAAACGCTTGCCGAAGGTTCATGTGGTGATGCCTCCAATCAGGCGGTGCCCACCGCCTTCCAAACCACCGCAGCTGATTTCCTAGCTGCTGGTGATCTTACCGAAGAAGTCTTCGGCCCTGCGACTTTGATCGTGACCTACACGAGTGATGATGAACTAACAGGTTTGTTTGCGGCCCTTGGTGGCCAGCTCACAGCGAGTGTATTTGGTACCGATAGTGAACTAGCTCAACAGGGCGAACTCGCTAAACTGATGGAAGACCGCGCTGGACGACTCGTCTTTAACGGTTTCCCCACCGGTGTCGAAGTCTGCGCCAGCATGGTGCACGGCGGCCCATTTCCCGCCACCTCGGATGGTCGTAGCACCTCAGTAGGCACCATGGCCATTTACCGTTTCAGCCGCGCTGTTTGTTACCAGGACTGCCCAGACGCTCTCCTTCCAGACGAGCTCAAGGACTCTAATCCTGCCGGTATCAAGCGCAGCGAAGTGTAGAACTTCCCCGTAAAAGAATAAGAAAAAAGCCAGCCCCTTAAACGGAGGCTGGCTTTTTGTTGAATTTTTAAATCTTGGCTCTGAACTCTTCGTTCTAGTCGTTAGTAATTGCCACCTTCCCAAGATGCCCACCAGTTGCGGAACAGGAAGTGCTGCGACTCGAGGTGAGCTTTCTGTGAGGGGCTCAACTGATCGTCACCGTAGATCTGATATCTGTAGGCATCGTGACCTTCGAGAACCATCAGGTGCTTGTAGTAGAGGACGAGGTCGGCTCCTTCGTCGAAGGTAGACAGCACGTTCATGGCCTCACTCAACTGCAGGGCGTAAACGCGGGCTTGGGCATCGCCTTTGGCAGCACGCTCACAGAGGCTAACCATTTTAAGAACTTCTTTGGCTAGAGCGTTGCCTACACCCGTGATAGCACCACCGGCGCCACAGTTGACAAAGCCGTGGAAGGCCTGTGTGTCAACACCCACCATGAGAGTGAGTTTGTCGTTTCCTGTGGTGATGCTTTCAGCAGCATAGGTGAGAGCCTCTGCTCCGCCAAACTCCTTGAAGCCGACCAACTGAGGATACTGCTCATGCAGTTTGAAAAAGATATCCGCCTTGGTTTCAAATCCATAGTGGGGAGAGTTGTAAATAACGGCAGGTAAACCAGAGCCACCTGCTTCGAGGATGGCTTTAAAGTGATTGTATTGAGCCGAAGGGGACTTTCCACGGGAAAGCACACGTGGGATGACCATCAGTCCGTGAGCGCCAACTTCACGAGCGTGGGCAGCGTGCTCAGCGGCAATCTTAGTGTTTTGGGCACCGGTGCCGACGATTACTTTGATACCTGCATCGACGAGTGCCTTAACACCGATCTGACGTTGTTCGTCAGTAAGGAGAGGCCAGTCGCCCATCGATCCGCAGTAGACGACGGAGTCCATACCGGCATCGATCAGTCCTTGCGCGGTTACTACGAGTGCGTTGAAATCTGGGGTGCCCTCGGCATCGCAAGGGGTCATTAGTGCGGGAATTGTTCCTGAGAAAATGTTGCTCATGCAGGGATAGTAGCAGGGGTGTCTTGACTGATTCAAGGGTTGATACTCAGTTTTTTGGCTAAATGAACGCGGACTAATAACCAGCCCCACCTGCGATGCTGGATTCGACCGGGTGCCAGGTGGTTTTGATTTCCTGGGTGGAAAGGATCGGGTAGGGAGATTCACTTTTGGCGGGATCGTCTTTGCGGAGAATGATGCGCTTCAGGTTGTGGGTGGCATCGGTACGCAGGCTGGTTTTATCTTCGGTTGATAAATCAGAGGCCACGACAGCATTGACATCCATATGGGTGCCTATGTGGGGAAGAAGCTCGGCGCGGTTTCCTGTGATGATGTTGACAACACCTCCTGGGAGATCTGAGGTGGCGAGTGCTTCAGCGAGTGTGATCGCGCAGAGCGGTTTGCTTTCGGAGGTGATGACAATACAGCTATTTCCTCCGGCAATGATCGGGAGGATGGTGCCGAGTAGTCCAGCGAGAGATGATTTCTCAGGCGCAATGGCTGCGACCACTCCGACGGCTTCGTAAACTGAGAAATTGAAGTGGGGGCTGGAGACTGGGTTGACTGAGGAAAATGTCTGCTGGTACTTATCGCACCATCCAGCGTAGTAAATGCATTGGTCGATGGCTGCCTCGACTTCTTTGCGTGCGGCGGAAGCTGTTGACCCTTGTAGCTTGAGCTCATCTTCGAATTGAGCTCGGCGACCTTCTAACATCTCGCCGATGCGGTAGAGTATCTGGCTGCGGTTAAACGCGTCGCGTTTTTTCCAGCCGCCCCCGCCAGAAAGGGCCTTGCGGGCTGCGGTTACCGAGTTGCGGAAATCCTTGCGTGAGCCTTGGCAGATGTTGCCGAGTGCTTTGCCGTTTTTTCCTTCGGGTGTGTAGTAACGACCAGATTCCGTGCGTGGGAACTGTCCGCCGATGTAGAGTTTGTATGTTTTTAAAACTTCGATTCTTTCCATGATGATTAGTGGTTTGTTTCTTTGGTTGATTATTCCTTGGGTTGTCGGCAAGTTGGAAACTTGCCCTGATTTGTTAGTATTCTAAATTGAGATAGGCTCCGAGGCCGTGCAGGCCGCCTTCGCGACCGTAGCCGCTTTCCTTGAAGCCTCCAAAGGGTGAGGTGGGGTCGAACTTGTTGAAGGTGTTTCCCCAGATCACACCCGCGTCGAGCGCTCCGGTGATTTGGAAGAGTCGGGCACCTTTATCACACCAGACACCTGCGGAAAGTCCGTAGGGGGTGTTGTTGGCTTTTTCAATCACCTCGGGAACAGTGCGGAAGGTTTGCACCGCGAGCACAGGACCGAAGATTTCCTCTTGAACAATCCGGGATGATTGAGCGACGTTGGTGAATACCGTAGGCGGGCACCAGTTTCCTTTGTTAGGTAGATCGCAAGCAGGCTGATACATTTCCCCGCCGTCCTTAATGCCGGCCTTGATGAAGCGCTTAATAGTATTGAGCTGAGCCTTGGAGTTGATTGCTCCAACGTCCGTGTTTTTATCGAGTGGATCCCCGACAATTAACGTATCCATGCGGCGTTTGAGTTTCCACATCACTTCCTCGTAGATATTTTCCTGCACAAATAGGCGTGAACCTGCGCAGCAGACGTGGCCTTGGTTGAAGTAGATGCCGTTAACGATGCCTTCGACCGCTTGATCGATTGGGGCATCTTCAAGGATGATGTTGGCGGCCTTACCTCCGAGCTCGAGGGTGACTTTTTTATCGCTGCCGGCGACGGATTTCTGGATCAGCTTACCGACTCCGGTGGATCCGGTGAAGGCGACCTTGTTGACGTCAGGGTGATTGACCACGGCGGCTCCGGTTTCGCCTGCACCAGTGACGATGTTGACCACTCCGTCGGGTAGACCGGCATCGGCGAAAACCTCGGCTAGCTTAAGTGCGGTTAGAGGTGTTGTTTGCGCGGGTTTGAGGACTACTGTATTTCCTGTTGCGAGAGCGGGTGCGATTTTCCAAGCGGCCATCAGGAAGGGGAAGTTCCATGGGATGACCTGTGCTGCTACTCCAAGAGAAGAGATCTTTTGGTTTGGGTAGGCGAACTCTAACTTGTCTGCCCAGCCGGCGTTGTAGAAGAAGTGGTTGGCGGCCAGTGGGATATCGATATCACGTGATTCGCGGATCGGCTTGCCTCCATCGAGAGTTTCGATGATGGCAAACTCACGGGCGCGTTCCTGGATGAGGCGTGCAATACGGTAGATGTATTTGCCACGTTCACGACCGCTCATTTTACCCCACGGGCCGTCATAGGCGGCGCGGGCTGCTTTGACGGCGGCATTAACATCGGCTTGGGATCCTTCGGCGACTTCGGAGAGTTTTTTACCGGTCGCTGGGTTGGTCGTGGCGAAGTATTCTTTTTTTGTAGGCGCAACCCACTTTCCACCAATGAAGTGGTTGTAGCGTTTCGCAATTTGAACCTGCGAGGCGGATTCGGGTGCTGGCGAATAGGTGATGTTCGTCCAGTCGTTGGATTTTGATTTTTTAGGCATCGGAAAATAGAGTTGATCTACGAAGTGGAAATAATTTGGTATTTGGAGTTTGAAACTTGGAGTTTATCACAAGTTAATCTTTGGAAAAGTATTGGGGGGCTTGGTAGTTGCCGCTTTCTAGTTTGGCGACCTGCATCAGCACATCGTTGGCGAGGCTGCTTGCACCGAATCGGAACCACTTGTTATTGAGCCACTCGGGGCCGACGGTTTCCTGCACCATGACGAGGTAGTGGAGAGCAAGTTTTGATGTGGATATACCACCGGCGGGTTTCATGCCAACCATTTGACCGGTCTTAAAGTAGTGATCACGGATAGCTAATAGCATGACGAGGGTGACTGGGATGGTCGCGGCAGAGGCAATCTTTCCTGTCGATGTTTTGATGAAATCAGCCCCCGCATGAATTGCGATATCGCTGGCTCGGCGGACGTTATCGAGGGTTGCGAGTTCGCCTGTTTCTAAGATCACTTTGAGTCGGGATTTACCACAGGCGTCTTTGACGGCTGCGATTTCATCGAAGACGTAGTTGTAGTCGCCAGAGAGGAAGCGACCACGTGAGATCACCATATCGATTTCATCCGCGCCATCGGACACAGCGAGTTTGGTTTCATCGAGCTTCTGTTCCAGTGTCGTATGACCAGACGGAAATGCAGTGGCTACGGAGGCGATCTTCACGGGTGACTCGTCTCCAAGGGCTACGCGAGCTACTTTGACGAAGGGTGGGTAGACACACACAGCCGCTGTGGTTGGTAGGCCGGGTATGGTATCGTGTAAGTGCTCTGCCTTATAACATAGCTGGCGTACCTTGTTTGGTGTGTCAGCTCCTTCAAGGGTTGTTAGATCGATCATATTCAGAACCAGATCCAATCCTTCGCGCTTGGTGTTGTTCTTGATACTACGTGCTGTGAATCGGGCAGCGCGCTCGGCAATGCCGACTTGATCCACGGGTGGAGAGCTGGAGTAATCATAGCGCGTTTGTGAGGCGCTTTTTTTAGTCTTCATGATTGGGTTGGGTGAAAAGTTTATTCGAAGAAGCTTACTTGAAAAAGTCGTGGTCGTTATCTTTAGCTGATTTGAATTGAAAGGAAATAGGAAAGTGGTCGCTGTAGGTGGCTCGCCAATCGGCAAACAGTTGCTTATCTCCCAATAAACCACCACCGGGTTTGTAGACGGTGCCTTTGGGTTCAGTGAGATGGGCAATGGCTGAGCGGTTAACCATGACGTGGTCGATCAGGCTGCTCAGTTTGTTGTTCATGCGCGTGAAGGCCATCTCGGGTGTCGTCAGATCGGTGTAGCCTTTGAAACGCATGTGCTCGACAAGGGCTGGGCTGGTTAGCAGTTTGCCTTCGGCGTCTTTGCGTTCTGGATTTTCATTGAAGTCACCGAGAATGATAATTGAAGGCTCCGAAACAGTATGCTTGGCCAGATCTTGCGCGATGCCGAATTCGATGAGCGCCAATGCAATCAGGTGATTCTCATCATTTTGCTGCCCTGATGCAAGATGGACGTTAACCAAAGCAAAGTCGATCCCCGGACTGCCATCCTCACGGATTTCCTCAAAGTACCCGATGAGAGGTGTGCGTTGAAAGAGTTCTTTGCCTGCAAGGACTTGATCTTGCAGCGACATCTCGAAAACCCTGACGAGTCGGACGCGTTTATTATTCCACATGAATCCAAGATGAATGTTTCGTTCATCATCGTGCTCAGGTGTTACCGTTACTTGTGGTAGAAAATAAGACCACTGTGAGCCTGTTTGGACGGTCTCGAGTTCGGTGATGATCTTATCGAGAGGGGCGCATAATGAACGATGGCTTCTCCGGTGAGTGATACCGATTTCCTGAAGGGCGATGATATCTGACGATAAGTCCTTATGGATGAAATGAGCGATGTTCTTCAACTGCTCATCGGTTCGTCGTGGAAGTTCATCCTGTCTCGGTGGCGTGGCGTATCGGCCAAAGCCTCCAAAACCGCCCCCAAACCCTCGACCCGGTGAGCCGAGGTGTTCGATGTTCCAGGTGGTTACAACCATGGGTTCACCTGCCTGTAGACTCGTGGATAATAGAGCTGCGATAAAGCTCAGTTTTATTTTAGTTAGATTCATGATGTTTATTTAGATATGTTGTCGTTGTGGAGTCCGTCTAATACGGGGGAACGTTTATTCCACGTAAAGAGAAAAATGATTACCCCGATCAGAGTGGTTTCAATAAAGGCGGTGAAGGCTCCATTCCAGCCAAATTTATCGACAATCATGCCCGTGCCGATACCGCTGACTGTGGCACCTGCATAGCCGAAGAATCCGGTGAGCCCGACGGCTGTGGCAGCTGCCTTTTTAGTAGCGAAATCGGCGGCTGCAACGGCGACTAACATTTGCGGACCGTAAACGAAGAAGCCAAGTGCAATGAGGATTCATGCGATCGTCCACTGTCGACCTTCGCCGACGACCAGATGGGTCGTCATGGTAAGCAAAGCCATCGGCCTCGCTGATTCCTTGAGTTTCTGTAATCATATCTAAAATTCTGTGGGAGAATTGTTGCCTACAGTACTCTGAGAATGAATCCCGACAAGATATATTTTCAATCAGTCGTTTTTGTTAGGGGTTGGTATCGGAGCTGCGGTATTTCTATAATCGAGATGTGTGATATATTTTTTGAACTATGAAATCACAGTTTATTTTTTTGTCACTCATACTAGCAAGTATCCATCCTCTCCACGCTGAGAAGGTTACTTTTGATACCAAATACTCGGTTGAGTTTCCAGAAGGATGGAAAAAATCAGCGAATCCACGGAAGGATGCATTGGTTTGCCGTGAGACTGAGGCTGGTGACGCATCGTTTGCCGTTGCCAAGCTGCCCTTACCTAAAAACGCTAAGGCCGATTTGAAAGCTACTTTGGAGGCGATGATCGAGGGCTTCAAAAAAGGAATGAAGATTCTTGGAGAGCCTAAGATTACCGAAGGCGGTGTGGATGGGAAAAAGGCACTGTTCGCACGCGTTTTCGTAAAAGCTGGCGAACACAAAATGGGATTTTTTCTTGTGGCAGTGGATGCCAAGGATCGTGTCTTTATTATGCAGGCTACTCTGCCGGCAGCAGCCTCTGATAAATCCCGAGGCGATTGTATGAAAGTTATTCAGTCGTTTAAGGAAACTCGCTAGAGGAATTTTCTAATCGTTTCCTGGAACTTGTTGTAGAGGAAGCCGAGCGTGAGTAAAACCAATCCTAAACTGATAAAGCTCAGTATCCGACCGAGTGTATCGAGTTTCATCACGTCGATGAAGACGACGTGCAATACAGCGGCAGCCAGCCACCACATGGCTATCAGGCGGTACGGACGACAGCGCATCGTGAGTCCGGCACAGAATAAGGCGGTAGCGACTAGTGCCCAGCAGATGGCGACACCTGCACCATCGAAGCTGGCCTGTACATGCACCGTTGAGGCATAGAATAGCGATGCCAACCCAACCACGAGAAGGATAACACGCACCGGTTTCCAGTTTTCAATCCACTTCTCGTTCATCTTGGTGCCTCGCCACAGCAGACCGTGCATCATCAAGGTGGCTAGGATCGGCACATAGCGCGGCCAGTCTTGATTTCCGTTCATTGAAATTGCGCTGATGCAGGCAATGAACAAGGGGGGTGCGCCGCCTGTTATGGCGAAACTATGGTCTTTGCGATGATAAGCCCATGCCGACAGGATGAGGCCAAGAGCAGTGAGTGTGAGCTCAGGTCTGTCGAACTCTTGGAAAGCATGTGTCCCGACAGTTAAGACCACTCCCAAGGCTAACAAGGGTCGGATAAGGTTTTTATCAAATACCTTCCATAGCAGATCGGTGAGGGCCAGGTGGAGAAGGAGCATGATAGCTGGCAGCCATCCGAGTGCTGGTTCACTGTTTCCTAGTGTTGCCACTGTGACAACTGCGACTAGGTGAAACAGCAGGGCAGGGGTTCCGATGCTTGGGCGGCGAAGATATTCAGCGGTGCCGTGTCCGATGATGGCGATCAGGCCACCAAGGAACAACCATGTGCTAGGTTCCTCGACATGATGGAATAGAGTGGCGGCGGTAACTAACCAGAATAGGATGCTCATTAACCATTCGAGAACCTTGTTGTTAGGTTTGTTTTTACTTTCAAGATTTTCTTCCCAAGCTCGTGTTAGTTGAGGACTCATCAACCAGAAAGTGGCAATGGTCGCCAAGGGGATCAATGATTGGAGGATGCTTAGTTCGTTGTGGCCATTTAAATACCAAAAGGCTCCCGCAATGCAGGTAAAGATCGAGAGCATCGCCACGTCGCCAGTCCACTCTTTCCAGCGTGGGTATTTGATAAAGAAATAGGAAAGCATGAGCACCACGGCTGTGATCATCATGCCATTGATTCCTGATGCGTAAGTCCATTGCGAAAATACGCCAGTCACAGCGATAATCCATGTGAGAAATGCCGGGAATAATGGTACAACATCAGGCTGATCTCCTCGGTCAGGAGCTGTTATCTTCCCGTCTTGTCGCACCAGTGCCGTGTAAACTGCGCTTACAAGAGCCAAGGCGGCGTAGCTTTGCCAAGACGCTAGTTCCCCACCATTCAAATCAGGAAGCGCGGTGAACATGGCGGCGAGAAAGGCCCCTGAGGAAACCACTCGTGCCAACCAACCGCCGAAGTACCGTGCACCCGCCATTAGGATACATGCCTCCACGGCCATGACGAGGAAGCGGGTGTATCCCGTGGACTCTAACAATATTCCTAGGCTGGCGATCAGGATACCCTGGTAACCGAAGATAACGGCCAATGACTTGTCCCATATTTTGCCGGTGCGAGCCACGATGGCAATGGCCACTAAGAGCGCTCCTACACCGATGGAAATCCAGCCGATTTCATTGTGTGGGATCATTTTAGGGACGATGAATACGGCTAAGCACCAAGCGGCACCATTGTTGATGGCGCAGAATGCACGTTGGATTTGTTCCGGCATTTTACGTGCCTTGGGCACCGTGAGGGCGGCGGTAAATAGTAGCCAGTAGGCGGCGAGATAGGTGAAGCGCACTGAGTCCGGGGTAGACTGTGGGTAGAATCCTAACCAGAACGCGTGTGCCACATAGGCGGCAACCACGGTGCCGAGACCGATGGCAATCCATCGGAACTTGATCATCAGCCACATACCAGCACTCGATAAGAGCAGTGCGGAGAATAACGAGAGCCAGCCGGATGGGTTAACGATGGTGCCGTAGAAGGCTAAGCCTATGGCCATGACTGCGACCACACGTGATTTTTTCCACACCGCATAGGCCAGCATCAATCCTGCCCAGAGTGTAAGTAGGATGCCGGCGAGTATGGCGCTATCGACCAGTTGTAACGACGGCACAAAGTGGGATGCATAGATGGTGTAATAACCAGCGGCCAGACCACCGGATGCCACTACCCTGCCGTACTGGCGGAAGCGTTCTTTCCACTTGTCCAGCCACATACCTAACCCAGTGAGGGTGAGGGAAATTGTCATGAAAAACGTCACCTTCGCAGCAGGTCCCGCCATGAAGAGCCAGTTCTTGTAAGCGTAGGTGCTGAGGAAAATGAGGCCAGTTAGCAGAAGCAGAACTCCGATCCTAACCAGCCAAACTTTTCCAAAATTGAGCTCCCATTCACCTGCATTGACGGGTGGCAGTTTGAGTGGAGCTTCTTTTTCTTTGGGGGCGACGACAGCACTCATGGCCTCACCGGAAAATGCTGACGGGAGCTCGTCTACGGCATGATCTTCTTCGGTCTGTTTTTGGTTGGTTGGTGTGGCCTTACTGATCGCCGTTTCATCGATGACCTTTACTTGAGGAGGTATGGGTGGCGGAGTTGAGCGTGGATTAGCTGGATCGATTGTATCAGCAAGATTTTTTAAATCATTTGATGCTCCCTCGGCATTGCTCGAGTTTTCCTTGTTAGGTAGTTTACTTAGCTCCTGATCGATCTGTTTACATTCCTCCCCGAGCTGATGCAGATAGTCCTGCATTTCCTCCTGTTTCCGTAACAAGGCATCAAGCTTGGCGCGTAAATTATCCTCCATGGTGCGAATCTATCATAAGTCACTCGAAATAGCTCATCGATTATCCGTGAGGGAGTATTGATGAGAGTGATACCGCGACTTATATCGTATTTACTTCAATAAAAAAAGCCCGCGCACTCGGGTGAGTGGCGGGCTTGGGTGATTTGTTTTTTACTGGCTACAAGCTACCTTACTTGGAAAGGTAATCGCTAACACCTTCGTGGGTGGCGGTCATGGCGTCGTCGCCTTTTTGCCAGTCCATGGGGCAGACCTCGCCGTGCTCTTCGAAGTGCTGAAGGGCGTCGACGACGCGTAGGCACTCTTTGATGGAGCGGCCGAGAGGCATGTTGTTGACGACCTGATGCTGAACGATGCCTTCTTTGTCGATGAGGAAGAGTCCGCGGTAGGCGACCAATTCTCCTTGAACAACAGGATTGCCTTCCTCGTCGCTAACGAATTCTCCTGCGAGAACGTCGTAGTCTTCAGAGATTGTTTTATTGGTGTCGGCTACGATCGGGTAGTTAACGCCCTGGATGCCACCTTTGTTCTTGGGCGTCTGGAGCCATGCCCAGTGAGAGAATTCGGTGTCAGTAGAACATCCAACAACTTGGACGTTGCGTGCCTCAAACTCGGCGAGTTCATCCTGAAAGCGGTGAAGTTCAGTTGGGCATACAAAGGTAAAGTCCTTCGGGTAGAAGAAGAGGACGACGTATTTTTTGCCGATAAATTGATCGAGGCTGAAGTTTTCGATCATGGTTTCAGCTTTAACGGCTTTGGCGTTAAAGGACGGCGCTGGTTTTCCTACGAGTACTGACATGGTGAATAGTGAATTTAGAATGTTGAATAGTGAATGAGGATGCGAACATCCTGCGGACGCGCGATATGTAGCGCAGAGATTTAAGGGTGCAAGTGATATTTTCAAGCTAACTTAAATTAGGGTGGTTTCCGGACAAAAAGCAGTTTTCTGGACGTTCTGTGGGCATTCCATTTTGCATCGATTTCCGTAGCTGTATAAGTGGTATGATAAAGACACCACTGCTAATATAGACGAGGTGCTGTATAGTAGTCGCTTCGCGTTCGTACTTACCATGATACATCTCCGTTTTCCTATCATCTATCTGATTTTTTTCTCCGTGCTAGTTGCACGCGCTGCTGCTGCGCCTGTGATCTCCGAGTTCATGGCCGACAACGCATCTGTGCTGGCTGATGAGGACGGGGCGTTTTCCGACTGGATTGAAATCAGGAACCCGGATGCGACGCCGCTCGATCTGGGTGGTTGGCATTTGACGGATGATGCAGCAGATCTGACGAAGTGGACGATTCCCGTAGGTGTGACGATTCCAGCGAGAGGGCACCTGATCGTATTTGCATCGAACAAGAATCGCGCTATCGCCGGTTCAGAGCTGCATACCAACTTTAAGCTCACAGCGTCCGGTGAATACCTCGCACTGGTGCAACCAGGTGGTGGAGTGGTGGGGTATGAGATTGCCCCTCAGTTTCCCCAGCAGTTACCGGATTTCTCTTATGGCTTTGAGGGTAGCGGAGTGACCTTGCTCGGGCCGGGTGACGAACTGAGCTATCTTGTGCCGCAGAATGGCACGCTGGGGACTACATGGACGATGTCAGGCTTTGACGACAGCACTTGGACAAGCTCGGTGGCACAGATCAGCTCGTTTCCGTCGGCCAACGTACCGAGGACCGCGAGTAACTCAACGTTTAGTACTTCATCTGGTGTAACGACGAGCACACTGGCAGTGGCTGGTCTGCCGGTGCTTGCGAGCGGGTTGACCCTTAAGTTAAATGTCACCCATAGTGGCAGTTCGAATTTTACGGTGGATTTGATCAGTCCTCAGGGAACTTCGCTTTTGATTACCGGTAATCAGGGAGCATCACGAATTATTGATATTGATTTAAATCAGTTTAATGGAGAGTCCCCGAATGGAAACTGGACGATGAAACTGACGGAGAGTGGTGGGTTCTTCTCTTCGGGGAGTTCAACGTTGCAGTCGTGGTCGATGGAGTTTGCTAGCGGATCCACGGTGCCAATCGTCTCGGGAATTGGCTACGAAGACAGCCCAACGGCGCAAGTGAACTTCACATCAGAAATATCCACGGAACTACCATCTGGTACGGGGGGCGCTTACGTGAGGCAGGCATTCAGTGTGACTGATCCTGCAGAGGTCTCTGGACTCAAGCTTAGGATGAAATTCGATGATGGCTTTGTGGCTTACCTTAATGGCGTCAAGGTGGCTGATTTTAATGCTCCAGCCAGCCCAGTCTGGAACACTCTGGCTACGGTGGGGCATCCTGATCTGGATGCGCTGGATTATGTGGATTTCGATATCTCTGCGCATTCTGGCTTGCTGAATGCAGGTGGGAACAATGTTTTGGCTATCCACATGCTGAATGAGTCGGCAGGTAGTTCGGATCTTTTGATGGTAGCAGAACTTGTTGCAATTATCGACAATGGTATGCCTCCTGTCATGGGTTACATTCCCATTCCCACTCCCGGTTCAGTTAATGAATCATCAGTCTATCTTGGACTACTGGATGATACGACTTTCATGGTGAAGCGTGGCTTATTTAACTCAGCTTTCACTGAAACCATCACCACCAGTGACACTGGTGCCACATTGATTTATACGACGAATGGTTCGGTGCCATCACTTTCGAACGGAATCCAGGTAGCTCCAGTAGATGAGTTCACACCAGCCGTTGCGAGTGTGCCTATCAACACCACGACTGTATTACGTGCCATTGCTGTGAAGGACGATTTTCTGCCTACCAACGTGGACACGCAAACTTACCTGTTTGTTGCCGACGTGCTGCAGCAAGATGGAGCAGGTTTTCCTACGCCGCCTAACAGTTCTTCAACATGGGATTATGTGATGGATCCGGATGTGGTGAATGATCCACGTTACCCGAATTTGGAATCGGACCTGATGTCGATACCAAGTTTATCCATCGTGATACCGGAGGCTGATGTGTGGGGAGCCAATGGTGTATACGCCAATCCGCAGGAACTGGGCTCAGAGTGGGAACGTGCATGTTCTGTGGAAGTTCTTAATCCAGATGGTAGTCCCAATTATCAAGTAGAGGGTGGGTTAAAACTCCAGGGTGCTGGAAGCAGGGCGAGGGCGATAGGTAAAAAATCCATGCGTCTTGTCTTTCGCAAGAGATATGGTGACTCCTCGTTCAATTATCCACTGTGGGGGGCAACGGGGCCAGACGATGTAGGGACGATTGTTTTACGTGGTGATTATTTTGATTCGTGGACATTTCAAGCGGACGGTTCGGGCGACGGAATTTCGCGACGGAATGCAGTGCAGTTACGCAGTCATTTTGCTACGATTACAGGTGAGGCCATGGGGTTACCGACAATTGCTACGAACTGGTCGCATATATACATCAACGGTCAGTACTGGGGAATCTATAACACCCATGAACGTCCTGACGCAGAGTTTGCTGAATTGCACCTAGGTGGTGATGAGGACGACTACACTGTGCTGAAGCACCGTCCGAGGGGGGCGTCGAATGGCAGTGCGCCAGAGGTTTCGCGTGGTGACCTTGTCAAATGGAACGAGTTGATGGCATTGATGTCTCAGGATGCCAGTCAGACCAGCGTTTATAATAACATCCTAAGTCGTATTGAAGTGGATAATTTTATCGATTACATCCTGCTTAATATCTGGGGAGGTAACGAGGATTGGCCGCACAATAATTGGTACTCCATCCGACATGAGCCGACTGATGGGCCATTCATGTTCTATGTCTGGGATCCGGAGAATTTTATGTATAAAGCATCGGCTAATCGCACCGGGGTTAATACCAATAACTCGCCGGGGATTATCTATGATCGACTGCGAGATAATGCAGAATTCCAACTTCGTTTTGCTGATCATGTTAGGAGACATATGTTTAACGGTGGATCACTTGCTATTCCCGCTATGCAGTCGCGTTGGCAAGCTACGGCAGACGAACTGCAAGGGCCAATGAATGCGGAGTCAGCCCGTTGGGGTGACGAACACACTTCTTCACCGTATAATACGATTGATCATTATTTGCCAGAGATTGCACGGCGCAAAAATGATTACATCCCACAGCGTCATGATGATGTGATTAGCCAGTTGCGTAGTGTGGATCTATACCCGGATACGAACGCTCCAGACTTTTCACAGCATGGTGGACAGGTGGCATCGGGATATGTGTTGACCATTTCCAATCCTAATTCAGGTGGGACGATTTACTTTACCACGGATGGATCGGATCCAAGGCTTGAGGGGGGCGCTGTTTCTGGCGCAGCCACTCAGTACGCAGTTGGTATTCCAATCACGGCGGATGTTACCGTAAAAGCCAGAGTGCTCGACGGCGGTGGGTGGTCGGCGCTGAACGAAGCGGATTTCAGGCTTGCTGTCTTAGCGAATGCCTCGTCACTGGTTGTCTCCGAGTTTTCTTATAACCCTGCGCCTCCAAGCACAGCTGAAATAGCGGAAGGTTATAACGATGCGGATGATTTTGAATTTCTTGAAATCATGAACATCAGTGCGGAGGTAATTGACCTACGCAACGTGGAATTCGCTCTGGGTGTGACCTTTGATTTTGCCACGTCAGCGATAACGACTCTTGCTCCTGGTGGACGGTTGGTGGTTGCAGAAAATACAGCAGCCTTTGAATATCGTTATGGATTAGGCGTGCCTGTGGGCGGGCAATTTGTAGGAAAGTTATCCAATGGCGGTGAGTTGATCATCCTTCAGGAAAAGAGTGGGGCTGTTATCCAGCAGTTTACTTATGGAGATAATTACCCTTGGCCAGACTCTGCCGATGGGCAAGGAGCGTCTCTGGTGTTGAAAACTGCAGCATCCAATCCCAATCCGGATCTGGCAGGCAACTGGCGTGCCTCTGGACTAACCAATGGAACTCCCGGAGGTGAAGAAACCCTTCCTTCTACACCCGCGAACCCATTAGTAGATGCCGATGGTAATGGTCGTGTAGACCTTGTGGACTACACCATATCTGGGCTCCCCACTGGAGGGCGTGTAGCGGTAAACACTTCAAGTTTTCTGACCTTGGAATTCACTCAGAAGGTGACTGCTGAGGGGGCTGATGTGACCGTCCAGTATTCTGAAGATATGATGACGTGGACGTCTGGTGCTACAGCTGTAGAACTCGTTAGTGAAACCTTCAACAACGATGGCACAGTGACCTACGTGTCGAGATCATTGCAGCCTCAGTCGACCATGGCCAAGCAGTTCATGCGAGTGAAGGTGACTGAGAGGCCGTAGGGTAAGTTTGTAACTTGCCGACAACCCATGGAGTGATCGGCTTGTCTTGCTACGTCACCAAGCCAGCCGGCAAGTTGAAAACTCGACCTACTTCTTTTTCAGCAGAGGGAAAAGAACCACGTCGCGAATTGTTGGCGCTCCGGTGAGCATCATGATCAGTCGGTCGATCCCAATGCCGATACCACCTGCGGGTGGCATGCCGTTTTCGAGGGTTTCGATGAAGTCGTGGTCGATTTCCTGTTCTTCCTCGCCGCCAGCTTGGTGCTCAAGACGTTCGCGTTGGACATCGGGGTCGTTGAGTTCTGAGTAGCCGGGGGAGATTTCTTGGCCGTTGATGATGAGTTCGTAAACTTCCACGGTCTTGCCACCAGGAGTGACTTTCGCAAGTGGGACGAGTTCGGATGCGACGCGAGTGACAAAGCAGGGGTCGAAGGTGTGCTCCTCGACTTTCTTTTCGAAGACCTGCTGAACGACTTCGTAGTCTTCCATCTTCTCGGAGATCTGGACGCCGAGTTCGACGCATTTTTTACGCCGCGCATCCGCAGTGATGTCGAAGAAATCGTCACCAGCCACGCCCTTGATTAGATCGTGGTAATTGGCGCGTTTCCACGGGCGTTGAAGATTGATGGTGCGGAGTGCATTACCTTCCTCATCTTTGTGTTCGATCTGGAGACCACCGCAGAATTTCTCCGCGAGTTGGCAGGTCATTTCCTCCACCATGTCGGCCATGGTTTCAAAATCACCATAGGCGCAATAGGCTTCAAGCATGGTGAACTCCGGATTGTGACGACGGGAAATGCCCTCGTTACGGAAGTTACGGTTGAGTTCGAAAACTTTGGTGAAACCTCCAACGAGGAGACGCTTGAGGAAGAGCTCGGGTGCAATGCGGAGTGTTAGATCCATGCCAAGAGCATTGTGGTAGGTTTCGAAAGGGCGGGCAGCGGCACCACCGGCAACGCTTTGGAGCATTGGGGTCTCGACTTCGAGGTAATCGCGATCGTGGAGGAAGCTACGGATCTCCGCAATCATACGTGAGCGGGTGATGAAGATCTGGGCAGAGTCGTCATTACTCATTAGGTCGAGGTGACGCTTGCGGTATTTTGTTTCGCGGTCGGCGACACCGTGCCACTTGTCGGGCATCGGGCGCAGGGACTTGGAAAGCACGGTGAGCTTGTTGACCTTCACGGACGGTTCGCCTTTTCCTGTGGTGAATGTTTCGCCTTCGACACCAATCCAATCGCCCATATCGAGCAGCTTGTAAGCAGCCCAATCGGCTTCGCTGACACCTTTTTGGTTGAGGTAGATCTGAATACGACCTTCGACATCACCGACGGTGGCGAAAACGGATTTCCCCATATCACGGATGGCGAGCAGGCGGCCGGCGATGGTGACTGGTTGTTCGTCTGCGAAGTTGGCCTTGAGTTTGCCAGGGGTGGTGGTGATATCGAATTTTCCGCCGAATGGGTCGATTCCGAGTTCACGCATTTTAGCGAGCTTTTCGCGTCTGACGGCGATAAGTTCTGCCTCTGTAGATTGAGGATTGGATTGTGGGGTGTCTGGACTGGCTGGCTGGTCGCTCATGAGGCGCGGAGGATATGGGTGGCAGCGGTCAATAGTCAACAGTCAATGGTGATTGGAAGTTGAAGTTTTATGGTCCGTCGTGGATGGTGCGGGCATGGGAAAATGGATCATGATGGCGTGGTTGGTGTTCATCACTGTGGTAAATGCCGAGTCGCTGGATGGGGTGCCTCTGTATCGACTCGAAAATGGCGAAGGAGTTCCATTTAAACTGAAGGACGATACCACGCATGTGGCTTTCTACTTTTCGGCCTCTTGGTGTCCTCCGTGCCGGAAAACCACGCCGCCATTAGTAGAAGAATATCAGCGCATGCTAGATCAGGAGGGGATGCCGGTTGAAATTGTGCTCGTTGGCAGTGATCAGACGGAGGGCAAGATGTTTGACTACATAAAAAAGTATCAAATGACCTGGCCTGCTGTGGTGTATAGTGCGAGGGGATTGGTTGATAAATATGCGGCCAATGGGATTCCTCACATGGTATTGGTCGATCGACATTCAGGAGCGGTAATCTCTCATGGAACGGGCCTATCCGGTATTGAGGAGGTCGTGACCCGGATGCGTTATTTTTCAAAGGTGGATGCCGAAACTCCATTTAAAGCTGGAAGTTTTCTGAGCAAATACGGGGTCTTAATCGCGGTAGCGGTGTGTTTTATTGGCATATTTTTCTTCCAGAAGTGGAGGGAGAAACGAGAGGTCAAAAACCTCTAAACTTCGTTTTAGTTTCTTTTGGTATTTGGAATTTGATGTTTGGAGTTTAAAGTCAACGTATGGGATCGTTGTTAGCACTCCTCGCCATTGTTTTTCTCTCTCTTCTTGTTGTTCGTATTGGCACCAATGCCTTGATACTGACCGGGATGTCGTTGTCGGCTTCGCGTTTTCAGGCGTCATCGGCATTTTTTGGTGTCGGTTTTACCACCAGCGAGGCTGAAATGGTTGTTGGCCATGAAGTGAGGAGAAGGATTATCCTCCATCTCATTATTGCGGGTAACATCGGGCTGACCTCGGCGATGGCGACGTTGATTGTTACCTTTGTCAATCGAGGCGGCGAAGAGTCCAATCAGCTATTTTCGGTGTTTGGTTTTCTCGTCTTGGGTTTGATGGGCCTCTATTTTTTAGCGAGAGCAGGGTTTATAAGTCGTCCTTTGGATGCGCTTATGCGTTATTCTCTAGAGCGTGCCGGTGTGGTCAGGGCCTTGGATTATGATCTTCTTCTCAATGTGCAGGGTGGATATTGCGTGTCTGATTTCACAGTCAACTTGGATCATCCATTTGTTGGTAAAGCCTTGTGCGAATCACGTCCAAACGATCAGGGGATTGTGATTTTGGGTATTACCAAGACAGATGGTAGCTTTCTTGGAACTCCGAATAAGGACGTCATACTGGAATGTGGTGACATGGTCATGGTTTACGGAAGTGAAGAAGCAGTGGACAAAATGGTTCAACCAGCGCAGTAAGGGGCACCACCCTGAATCTTCGCAGAAAATCCCATGGCTCGAAAAAAGAAAGACGATACCCCGCCAACGCTTCGAGGCGATCTGGCGACCCTCACCAAGGTGAACCTGAACACCTTCGTGTTGGTAACCACCTTGTTTGGTTTTCTGTTGGCTTCGCGGTATTTTCATGGCTCATGGCTGAATGATGGTTGGTTGCTTTTCCACACGATTCTTGGCACGGCGTGCACGGCATTTGGTTCGGCCGCCTTTAATCAGCTGATGGAAATCGAGGAGGACGCTCGGATGAAGCGGACGGCTGACCGACCACTACCCGCCCGCCGTATGATGCCAGTGAATGCCTTTGGTATTGGCTGGGGGCTGTCGGCTTTTGGAATCATTCATCTGGCTATAAAAGTAAATCCTGCCTCGGCTTACCTTGCTGCGATTGCGCTGGGGGTTTATGTTTTCCTCTACACACCTTTGAAACGCCGAAGTTCCACCAATACTCTACTCGGTGGTGTCCCGGGCGCGATCCCACCGATGATTGGTTGGGCGGCTGTGGCTCATGCTGCGGGAACTGGTGGTGGAGAAATGGCCGGTAGCTGGGCCGATGGCCAGAGCTGGTATCTATTTGCATTGTTGTTTCTTTGGCAAATGCCTCATTTCGTTGCCATCAGCTGGCTCGTCCGTGAAGAATATGAGAAAGCTGGATACTGTATGTGGACCAATGGTGATGTTTCTGGGAAAAAAACCGCGGTAATCGCTGGTGGGTTTACCATACTCCTGACTTTACTAGCTCCCGTAGGTTGGTTGGTCGGCTATGCTGGGTTTACTTGGCTGATTGGTGGAACGCTTGTAGGTCTCATAATGTTGTGGCTATGCTATAAATTTTCTAAGGCTGGGGATCGGCCCGCTGCTCGGAAACTTTTTCTATATACGCTGCTCTATCTACCCTTGGCGTTAGGATTACTGGCCATCGGCTGGCAGACTCAATAGAAGGCTACGCGCCCGACTCCTCAATGCGGCTTAAAAAGCAGTCCGTATTGACTGATGTAGGGTTTGTTTGAAATGACACGGGATGACTTGCCAACCTGTGTAATCAGAGTTATAGCCCTTTCGTATTCCTCCATTTTAATAATCTCATGGACCTTGAACCTGCCGAAAGAAACCCCGCTGAGCTTCGCCGTACGGCTTTTATACTAGTTGGTATCATGCTGATCGGAGCGATCGCAGTGCTGTCTGCCTACATCATCAAAACGAAGGAGCAGAACGAGGTGAACGTAGGACGTCCGCCGATTACTTCGAAGATTACCCGCAACTTCGCGGCTAAAAACCAGGACGATAAATTGGTCGCGATCTATGATCTTGAGGGCAAGGTGTGGTTTGCCGTTCCAATCTGTGTCAGTCAGCTAGACGAAAATAAACATGCCTTGGCGATGATGAAAGAGATCACCGCGCACTACATAGGTAATGAAAACGTTCGTTTTGTCGCGGTATCCATCGAGGGTGTTGACCAGGGGGTAAAACCTGAAGATATGAAACGTGCCATGGTCGAACTTGGTATCGATGATCCCCGATGGTGGTTCCTAACAACTGGAGATACCAATAGGCAGCGAGGTTACATTAAGGATCAACTTCGGATTGGTCTTGTTAGCCCTCGCAATGAAGGTGACGCCGCAGGGAAGTGGAAATTTCCTTCACAGATAGCCTTGATCGATCGCGAGATGCATATTCGGCAACGTTATGATTTTAAAGAAGCCCGTGAGTTTGAAATCAAAGCTGAGAAGGCACTGGAAGAACGGCCCGAGCTGAAAGACGAAAAAGGATTTGACCTCGTCCTGAATGCGGTTGATGAGTTGAAGAAGACGCTCTACGCTAACATTGAATTTGTTCTCAACGAAACTAAAACAGGAAGTAAAGAATGAGTGATAAACAAAAAATTATCTGTATCTACCTAAGCGTCGC
>TARA_B110000908_G_scaffold79257_1_pt1 | contig 20565 bp, 21 predicted proteins | sample TARA_B110000908 | Tara Oceans TARA_B110000908 (sample SAMEA4398067) | marine metagenome | biome: Polar Biome; feature: [DCM] deep chlorophyll maximum layer (ENVO:01000326); material: water (ENVO:00002006), including particulate matter (ENVO:01000060) such as... | depth 36 m
GTCACTGGTTGGAATGCTCATGACGCTATGCATGATAGCCATAGCTGTTATGTTGGGCGTCCGGGAACAGTGGGTGATCGTGCAGGAAATTTTGCAGTACAAAACTCAGATCTCTTGCTAATACTGGGTAGTCGCTTGAATATTCGTCAAGTGAGTTAAAACTGGAAATCATTCGCTAGGGCAGCCTATAAAATCTGGGTTGATGTTGATCCTTTGGAAATGCAGAAACCAACAGTGGTTCCTGATATGCCAATAGAGGCAGATTTAGCTGATATTATTCCGCTGTTATTAGCAGCACCTTATACGGGGGGCTACTAGTAAGCATTCTACTTGGTTGGAATGGTGCAAGATTAGACAGCAAAAGTACCCGATCGTGTTGCCTGAATACTATGATAATAAGCAAGTTAATCCTTATTGTTTCATGCAGGCACTATTTGATGTGCTTCCAGAAAATCAGGTGGTGGTTAGTGCCAATGGCAGTGCCTGTGTCACAGGTTTTCAAACGGCACAACTGAAGCTAGGACAAAGGCTGTGGACTAATTCTGGATCTGCCTCGATGGGCTATGAGCTGCCAGCAGCAATTGGTGCATGTAAATCATCAGGTGGTCAATCAACAGTTTGTCTAGCGGGCGATGGCAGTATTATGATGAATCTACAAGAGTTGCAAACGATTGTTCATGGTCAGCTGCCGATCAAAATATTCCTCTTAAATAACTCTGGTTATGTCTCTATCTTTCAGACACATAGAAACTTTTTTGCTGGAGTGGAAGTTGGTGCTGGCCCTAAGTCAGGCGTCTCATTAGCATGTCTTACTAATTTTAAAGACCATCTTAAAACTGCTGCCTCGAGCTTTATGGAATGAAGTCAAGAAAGGTGGGCTTAAGATTAAACGCTTGTTTGCGGCGTAAGAGAGTCATTGATTATTAAGTACTGAGGCCTGGATAGGTTGCTTCTGCGCGGGGGCGCTTAAGGTTTGGCTAGGTGTTGGGTTTGGGATAGACGCCAGCAGCTGTGGTTTTCTTCTGTTCTAGAGTGCCAGCATAGATCGGCCAGATTGGATTAGCAAAAGATACACAGTCATTACTCGATGCATCAGTGAGCTCTGCGCTTAAGACCTTATCTATTACTGATTAAAATTGTTCGCTGGTCTCTCAGTCTATAAATTGATCTTTTAAATCAACATTCTGAATAATATTCATCCCTGTCTTTGTTTTCGGTGGTTATTTGAGTTGACCATGGCGCCTTAGATCAGTAATATTCCCAGCTCATTGTTCCTTGGTAGCTCAGTTGGTAGAGCGGGTGACTGTTAATCACTAGGTCGGCGGTTCGAGCCCGTCCCAAGGAGCCAATTTATGCCCGATTACTAGTTGATCCTACTAGTTTCATCGTCATTTCCAGATTTCATTCAATCCAGTCTCTCTAGCTAGCGCTAGCCCAGCACCGCTTTCAATTTCGCTAACGCTGCCGTTAAGTTATCGCGTGAGTTAGCAAACGAGATACGCATATAGCCTTCTAAGCCAAAGGCACTGCCGGGAACCACAGCAACACCGCATCGTTCTAATAAGAAAGTGGCAAATTCAACATCATTGCTAACGTCAGCGGTATCAGTGATTGCCTGCTGAATGTTCGCGAAGCAATAGAACGTTCCCTGCGATGGGGTGCAATCTATGCCCTTAATCGCATTCAAGCCGTCAACGACAAAGTTATGGCGTTGCTCAAAGTCACTCGACATCATCTGCACGAAGTCTTGCGGGCCTGTTAGTGCTTCTTCTGCCGCTTCTTGTGAGATCGAGCTTGGGTTTGACGTACTTTGTGATTGAATCTTGCTCATGGCACTTATCAGGTCTTTCGGTCCGGCAGCATAACCAATGCGCCAGCCGGTCATAGAGTAGGCCTTGGAGACACCATTCATAACAATAGTGCGTTCTTTCAGTTCTGGGCAGACATTTAAGATATTAACGAAGGCCTGCTGAGCGAAGAGAATGTGCTCATACATGTCATCCGTGGCAATCCAAACATGAGGGTGCTGCTTTAGCACCTCAGCCAGCGCGGTTAACTCGGCCTCGTTATAACAAACACCGGTCGGGTTGGATGGGCTATTAATAACAAACAGTTTAGTGCGTGCGGTAATGGCGGCGGTTAACTGCTCAGCCGTGATCTTGAACTGCTGCTCTTGGCCAGCCTCAATGAATACAGGTGTGCCATCGGCGAGTAACACCATGTCGGGATAAGACACCCAATAAGGTGCCGGAATGATGACTTCATCATCCTTGTCGATCAGTGCCTGACACAAATTGTAGAAACTTTGTTTACCGCCATTAGAGACTAAGACCTCTTCTTTGCCATAGTTAAGCTTGTTGTCTTGCTTAAACTTGGTGATGATGGCCTGCTTCAGGCTGGCAGTTCCTGCAACCGGTGTATATTTAGTTTTACCCGCCTGCATGGCACGCTGCGCAGCAGCCTTAATGTTGTCAGGTGTATCAAAATCAGGCTCACCAGCGGCGAGATTGATGACGTCGATGCCCTGTTGTCGCAGCTGAAGTGCTTTAGCTGTAACGGCGAGGGTCGGGGAAGGCTTGATTCTGCCAACACGAGAGGCTAGTTTGATGTTCAATTACGTAGGTGTCCTAAAGTTGTGTAAACCGCAATGCAGCAGGAATCATACTGCATTTTTACGAAATCGATAAGAATATGGCCAAAGAATTTAAAATTGAATCTCCATTCCAGCCTGCCGGTGATCAGCCGCAGGCCATTGATAAGCTCATTGAGGGCTTGGAAGATGGCTTGGCGCACCAGACATTACTTGGTGTAACAGGCTCTGGAAAGACCTTTACCATCGCTAATGTGATCGCCTCAGTGCAGCGACCTGCGATCTTGATGGCACCGAATAAAACCTTGGCCGCTCAGCTTTACGGCGAGATGAAGTCATTTTTCCCACGTAATTCGGTGGAGTACTTTGTTTCTTACTACGATTATTACCAGCCAGAGGCCTATGTGCCGGCGAGTGATACCTTTATTGAGAAAGATGCTTCGGTTAATGATCATATTGAGCAGATGCGATTATCGGCGACTAAGGCTATTTTTGAGCGTGAAGACACGATTATCGTCGCCACCGTCTCAGCCATCTATGGCCTTGGTGACCCTCGTTCTTATCTAGGGATGGTCATGCACCTGGATCGTGGTGATATCACCGATCAACGGCAAATTCTGCAGCGTTTGGTTGAGCTGCAATACACGCGCAATGATGTCGAGTTGAAGCGCGGTAATTTCCGAGTTCGGGGTGATGTTATTGATGTGCATCCTGCTGAGTCTGATCGTGAGGCGATCCGCATAGAATTATTCGATGAAGAGATAGAACAGTTGAGTTATTTTGATCCGCTAACCGGTGAGACTCTGCGACGCGTGCCGCGCCTTACGATTTATCCTAAATCGCATTATGTAACGCCACGTGATGTCATCATTGAAGCGATTGATTCGATTAAAAATGAGCTCAGCGAACATCTAGACTATCTGCGCACCGCAAATAAGCTTGTTGAGGCCCAGCGTCTTGAGCAGCGCACACGCTTTGATATCGAAATGTTACAAGAACTAGGGTATTGCTCAGGCATTGAAAACTATTCACGCTACTTAAGTGGCCGTGCCAATGGTGAAGCCCCTCCGTGCCTGCTCGATTACCTGCCAGATAATGCCTTGATGCTGATCGACGAAAGCCATGTCTCGGTACCACAGTTTGGTGGCATGTATAAGGGTGATCGATCACGCAAAGAGACCTTAGTTAACTACGGTTTTCGGATGCCATCGGCAATGGACAATCGGCCGTTAAAATTCTCAGAGTTTGAAGACATATCACCGCAGACTATTTATATCTCAGCAACACCTGGCGCTCATGAGTTTGAAAAATCATCACAGATAGTCGAGCAGGTGGTGCGCCCAACAGGATTAATTGATCCGATAGTTGAGGTGCGTCCAGTGACCAGTCAGGTTGATGATGTCCTCTCTGAAATCCATGAGCGGGTGAAGAAAGATGAGCGTGTGCTGATCACGACATTGACTAAACGCATGTCCGAAGATTTAACTGATTATCTCGCCGAGCATGGTGTGCGTGTGCGTTACTTGCATTCCGACATTGATACCGTTGAACGTGTAGAGATCCTGCGAGATCTGCGCAAAGGAGTCTTTGATGTGCTGGTGGGCATTAACTTATTACGCGAAGGCTTAGATATCCCTGAAGTCTCTTTGGTGGCGATTTTAGACGCCGATAAAGAAGGCTTTCTGCGTTCCGATCGTTCCTTGATTCAGACCATCGGGCGTGCGGCACGTAACTTAAATGGTAAGGCGATTCTTTATGCCGATAAGGTCACCGGCTCGATGCAACGGGCTATGGAAGAGACTGATCGCCGACGGCAGAAGCAGATAGAGTTTAATGAAGAACATGGTATTACACCGAAAGGGATTACGAGAAAGATCAGTAATGTCATGGAAGGCGCAAACTCTAAATATGATGAACATGAGCAGCGTGATCTGAAAGAGCTGGCGGAAGAGAGTGTTGAGTACGGGGGTATGACGCCTGCCTTAGCGATTAAACGTGTGCAAAAAATGGAGCAAGAAATGTATGAGCATGCGCGTAATCTTGAATTTGAAGAGGCGGGCCGCCTGCGCGACGCAATCGAAAAGCTAAAGGCAATCGCCTTTGGAACAGCTAGTGCTGAGGCCAGCTAAGAGAATAAATCTCAATATCGGCAGTGTGCAGTTTAAGTGTAGTAATGTTGGCGATGAGAATGTCTGCGCGCATCCAACACTGAGCATCTAACCTGGGTTGCTGATATTGAAGAGGGTGGCAGTAATGAAGAAGGCTATGCGCGCGCTAACCTCAGCCTTGAGTTTATCTTTTAAGAGTGGTGCGGTTGCAGCTTCTTTAGTGGCGCTGCCTAGCGCTAAGATTTTCATCGTGTAGGAGCGCGACTAGTCTGGAGCAGTTGCTGTCGCTAGCAGATAGAGTGGCGTCTGCTTAAGTCGCTTCACCCAATCCCTGCGATGTTCTGTGTGTTTTGCATCTAGCGATTATGTTATCTTAAAAGCCTGCCAATTTATTATCCCGCTGCCACCTGCTTCTATGGGAGGCATGCTCTAGGTGGATTATCTAGAGTAATTTATGCGTCAGTTAAACACGGAAGTTCTATAATGAAAAAACAAGTAAGCGGTACTCATGTTAGCAGCCCAAATAAAAGACAACAGAGTGCAGTCTTAACCAGCGGTTTTAAATCCAGCGCAGTTATTACTGCACTCTCACTTGCGCTGGCATCTCAGGCTTTTGCTGCTAGTTTCGTGATTGAAGATGGCGAAATTAATAACGTGACAAAAACGCTTGAAGACGATGAAACGGGTGTCATTAAAAAGGGTGGTGAGTTGAGTGTTACTGGTGCTAGTTCTGGAGTTAGTGTCATTGGTGGCAATGCGAGAATAACCAACAGCGGCAGCATTAATTCTGAGGATAATTATGGTATCAACTCAAATGGAATAGGCGCCATAATCACCAACAGCGGCAGCATTAAGAGTACAGGCGGCGGCGGCATTAATTCAAGCGCTGTTGATTCGATCATCACTAATAGCGGTGAAATTGATAGTTATGATAATGGTATTGACTCAGATGGCGATGCAACCGTAATCACCAACAGCGGCAATATTGACGGTGATTATGGTATTTTAATAAGCGGTGCAGACAACAGGGTCACCCACAGCGGCGTCATTAAGGCCGATAATGTAGGCATCCAGACTAGTGGTGCTAGATCCGTCATCAACATCAGTGGCACTATTAACTCTAATGAGTACGGCGTTTACGGTTTTAGTGAAAGTAGTTATAGCAAAATTATCAACAGCGGCACTATTAATGATGATTACGGCATTGTTTCACTTGGTAATAATACCCACATCATCAACAGCGGCATTATTAACTCTGAACACGGCATCGATACGTATTCTGCCAACGATGTCAAAATCAATAATAGCGGCGAAATTTTGGCTACTTCGGAGGGTATTTCTTCATCTGGTGATAATGCCATCATTACCAACAGCGGCACTATTACTGGGCCCCTCGGTATTAGTGCAACGGGTGTTAACAACATCGTCAACAACAGTGGCTTTATAAATGGAAATGCTGGAATAGCTGTGGAAGGTGATGGTGCTAATTATTCAACCCTTAACTTGCTGCCAGGTTCTAGAGTTCTTGGTTCCATTGACTTAGGCGGTAGTGATGGTGGCGTTGGTGATGTCGCTAATATCTATGCTGGCAGTGTCTCGGCAACGCTCAAGTTTGTTAATACCGAGACCATTAACCTCATGGCCCCCGGTGTGAAGCTGAATAACGTTGTGGTCTCGGTTGATGGTACCGCAGAGGCTGCACGTAGTGTGACGTTGTCTAGTGTGACATCGTCTATTCATCATTTGATTGGTCAGCGTATGGCGCAACCCTCTAAGCCGGCATCAGCTCGAGTCGCTGCGTCAACAGAATCGTCAGCTATCGCCTTTGAGCAACATAAACCGCTTTTCTGGGGACAGATTTTTGGCAGTAGCTTAGACCGTGAGGCGGAAGGCAATGCTCGAGCCTATGAGCATGCGCATGCGGGTATCAACTTTGGTTATGAATGGGCCTACAGTGAAGCCCGATTCGGTCTGGTTGGTGGTCTCGTCAATAGTGATACGGATAGTAAAACAGAGTCGTTTAGCACGGATGAAGACCAGTATTATGTCGGTGCTTATGCTAATCATAAAGTGCGGCACTTTAATATTACAACATCATTTCTAGCAGGCTATGGTAGCCATAATAACAAGCGTCTTGTGATTGATAACCTTAACGGTTATGAATGGGCTAAATCTGACTTTGATAGTGTTTTTGTCAGCCCATCGCTGTTAATTGCGTCTGCTTACAAGGTGTCTGACAAGTTTGAGCTGCGACCAGCAGCTAGCGTCAGCTACAGTATGGCTTGGTTAGACGACTACGCAGAGAGTGGTACCAGCCAATCTGATCTGTCAGTCGATAAGCGAAAAATTCGAGCCTTATCTAGCCAAATTCAAGTCGCACTAGCGTATGCCTATGCTGTCGATAATGAGTTTGAGCTTAGAGCCGGCCTCAACTCGCGGCATAGCGATGATGACGATACTAAAATCAGTATCGGCGCTACGCAGTCTAAGTTTAGTAATGTTGGTGATGAGACTGTCAGTGGTAGTTTTGTGGGTGCTCGTCTGCGCGCATCCAACAGTGAGCGTCTAGCCTTGGTTGCTGATATTGAATTGGGTGGCGGTAATGAAGAAGACTATGCGCGCGCTAACCTCAGCCTTGAGTTTATCTTTTAACAAGTGGTGTGGCTGAAGCTTCTTTAGTGACGCTGCCTAGCGCTAAGATTTTGACCGTGTAGGAGCGACTAGTCTGGAGCAGTTGCTGTCGCTAGCATATAGAGTGGCGTCTGCTTAAGTCGTTTCACGCAGTGTAATAATCGCAATAGCACTGGCATTCGCCAGCGCTATTGCCAAGGCCAGCGACGCGTCCTGAGTCAGGCGGCTGCTGGGTTTTGTTGTCATTAGTGACGCAAACAAGCATTTGTTCGCTGCGGTCACTATAAAAACCTTCGTAATTGTGCTAATTTCCCCAGCCCGTTTGATTACATTCGTAGTCAACGGTGAGTATTGAAGGCGCGTAGCTCAGTTGGTTAGAGCACCACCTTGACATGGTGGGGGTCGTTGGTTCGAATCCAATCGCGCCTACCACTTAGGCCGACGGCTTTGCCGATCGCTGAGTGGTATTATTGTTTTTATACTTGTTACTTATTCAAGTGGCCCTTGGTATCGGTCACCACTGGAGACAATATGCCGCAAATTACATTGCCCGATGGCACTATCAAATCGTTTGACGCCCCTGTTACTGTCGCTGAAGTAGCGCAGTCGATCGGCCCGGGTTTAGCTAAAGCCACCCTTGCCGGCCGTGTTAATGGTGAGCTTGTTGACGCCTGTGTTGTCATCGAAGAGGACGCTACACTCGCTATTATCACCAGCAAAGATGAGGCAGGAGTGGAGATTATCCGCCACTCATTCGCACACCTTATTGGGCATGCGGTTAAGCAAATGTACCCTCAAGCAAAGATGGCGATTGGTCCTGTGGTCGATAATGGTTTTTATTATGATATCGATTGTGAGCACAGCTTCACGCCAGAAGACTTATTAGCGATAGAAAAACGCATCCAAGATTTAATCAAACAAGATTATGACGTTATCCGCAGCGTGGTTTCACGCGATGATGCGATTGCTGCCTTCAAGGCGCGTAACGAAGATTACAAAGTAGAGATTGCCAGTGCCATCCCCGATGGTGAGATTGTCGCGCTCTATCAGCATGAAGAATATACCGATATGTGTCGTGGCCCACATGTGCCTAACACACGCCACCTACGCGCGTTTAAGCTGACTAAGTTGGCAGGTGCCTACTGGCGCGGAGATTCAGACAACAAGATGCTGCAGCGCATCTACGGCACGGCATGGGCTGATAAGAAGCAGCTCAAGGCGTACCTCACGCGTATTGAAGAAGCAGAGAAGCGTGATCATCGCCGCCTTGGCAAACAACTGGATTTGTTCCACTTTCAAGAAGAGGCCCCGGGAATGGTCTTTTGGCATGACCGTGGTTGGCAGTTGTACCGTCTCGTCGAGGGTTATATTCGTAAGCAGTTAGATCAGCATGATTACCATGAGGTGCATACACCTCAGGTTTTGGATCGCAGCCTCTGGGAGCGATCGGGTCACTGGGATAAATTTGGTGACATGATTTTCACGACTAGCTCTGAAAATCGTGATTATGCCGTCAAGCCGATGAACTGTCCGGGCCATGTGCAGATTTTTAATCAAGGCCTGAAGAGTTACCGTGATCTGCCTTATCGGCTCTCTGAATTTGGTATTGTGCACCGTAATGAGCCTTCAGGCACCCTGCATGGTTTGATGCGGGCACGCCGTTTTGTGCAAGATGATGCGCATATCTTCTGTACTGAAAACCAGTTGCAGTCAGAAGTGGCCGCCTTGATTGATTTAACCTTCGCGGTTTATGCCGAATTTGGCTTTGAAAACATTGAACTCGCCTTATCGACTCGCCCAGAACAGCGTGTTGGTTCAGACGAGGCCTGGGATAAGGCTGAAGAGGGCCTTAAAGTCGCCCTAGAGAATAAAGGGCTGGCGTATAAGTTACAGCCCGGTGAGGGTGCCTTTTATGGCCCTAAGATTGAATTCACACTGCGCGATAGTTTAGATCGCACCTGGCAATGTGGCACTATTCAGGTCGATTTCTCGATGCCTGGGCGTCTCGATGCCAGCTATATTAGTGAAGCAGGCAATCGTGAAGTGCCGGTGATGATTCACCGTGCCATCCTCGGTTCCTTAGAACGATTCATCGGTATTTTGATTGAGCATCATGGCGGTAACTTCCCCTTGTGGTTGGCGCCAGTACAGGCTGTAATCTTGAATATTACCGATGCGCAGGCTGAATATGCCAAAAAAGTGCAAAAAATCCTTCAAGAGGAAGGTCTTCGGGTTATTATTGACTTGAGAAATGAGAAAATAGGCCGTAAGATTCGCGAGCACACAATTCAGCGTGTTCCGCTTCAGTTGGTCATAGGTGATCGTGAGGTAGAGACGCAAACTGTCGCTGTACGTACGCTCAAAGGGGAAGATAAGGGTTCTGTTGATTTACAGGCTCTGAGGCAGTTGTTTCCTTAGTGAAAGCGGCATACAGCGTTAATTTAATATGGGGATAGGCTTATTAGTTCGTCGAAAAACGTTCGCTTAAATGCGGCAATCGTCAATGCTGAAGTACGCTTGATTAATGCTGACGGCGAAAATGTCGGAATTGTAACAACCGACGAGGCTTTAAAAATATCCACCGAAGCGAATTTGGACCTGGTTGAAATCAGTCCCAATGCCGAGCCGCCAGTCTGTCGAGTGATGGACTATGGTAAATATAGGTTTGAGCAGAAGAAACAATCGCATCAGGCGAAAAAGAAGCAGAAACAGATTCAGGTCAAAGAAATTAAGTTTCGACCATCAACTGAAGACGGTGACTATAAGGTCAAGTTGAAGAAGTTGATTAATTTCTTAGAAGAAGGTGATAAGACTAAAATCACGATCCGCTACCGTGGTCGTGAGATGCAGCATCAGCAGTTAGGTGCAAAGCTTTTAGAACGAGTTGAGAAAGACTTGGAAGATTATGGTGACGTTGAACAGCGTCCGAAGTTAGAAGGTAGGCAGCTGGTGATGATACTGGCTCCATCGAAAAAGAAAAAATAGCAGTTTATCTATATAGGATTGGTAACTTATGCCAAAAATGAAGACAAACCGTGGTGCTGCGAAGCGCTTCAAGAAAACAGCAACTGGAAAGTACAAGTGTGGCCAGTCTCATCGTCGTCATATTTTGACGAAGAAGAGTACTAAGCGTAAGCGTCATCTACGTGCCAGCGAAGTAGTTGCGGACGTCGATACTCCGATGGTCCGCCGTATGCTTCCGTACAGCTAATAGAGAGGAAAGCATAAATGTCTAGGGTAAAACGCGGCGTAACCGCACATGCGCGTCATAAGAAAGTCTTAGCTAAAGCTAAGGGTTATTACGGCGCACGTAAAAACATCTATCGCGTAGCAACGCAGGCTGTAACCAAAGCGGGTCAGTATGCTTATCGTGACCGTCGCCAGCGTAAGAGACAATTCCGCTCGCTGTGGATTGCACGTATTAATGCAGCGGCACGTCAGTTTGATATTTCATACAGTCGTTTGATTGATGGCTTGAATAAAGCATCGATTGAAGTTGATCGTAAAATGCTTGCTGAATTAGCGGTGCATGACATCAGCGCCTTTGGTCAATTAGCTGAGCGCGCAAAAGCTCAACTGTAAGATCAATCGAAGCCGATGCAGTCAATTAAGGGAAAGGTTTCGACCTTTCCCTTTTTTGTTTGCGCCGGCTTAATTTAGTTATTTATGACTGTAGGGCTTGCCAGTCGATCCAGCATCCCTTAGCTTAGGCCTGATATGAGTGAATTAGACCAGCTTTTGCAAACCGCTAGTGAGCAAATCACAGCGACCGATAATCTGAAGCTCCTAGACGAGATCCGTGTCCATTATTTGGGCAAAAAGGGTGTTGTCACGGAACAGTTGAAAACGCTAGGCAAACTACCCGCTGCAGAGCGTAAGTCTGCCGGTCAGCGTATCAATCAGGTTAAACAGGCCATTCAAGCACTGCTTGAAGCACGCGGTAAAACACTGCAAGCCGAGGCCATTGCGGCCAAGCTAGCGAGTGAGGCGATTGACGTCACCTTGCCGGGCAGGCGTTCTAGCCGTGGCAGTCTGCATCCTGTATCGATAACGCTACAGCGCATCCAAAACATTTTCGCTAACTATGGCTTTAGTGTTGCCGATGGCCCAGAAATTGAAGATGACTTCCATAATTTTGAAGCGCTGAATATCCCTGAGCATCATCCGGCACGGGCAATGCACGACACCTTCTACTTCGATGACGGTTTACTGCTGCGCACGCATACCTCTTCCGTGCAGATTAGAACCATGCAAGAGCAGGCGCCGCCAATCCGTATTATTGCCCCGGGTCGCGTCTATCGCTGTGATTCAGATGTTACCCATAGCCCGATGTTCCATCAGGTTGAAGGGCTTTGTGTTGACCCTGATGTCAACTTTGCACAGCTCAAGGGTTTAGTGATTGAATTTCTACATACCTTCTTTGATAACGATCAATTAGGGATTCGCTTTCGACCTTCTTATTTCCCCTTTACTGAACCCTCTGCTGAGGTTGATATTGAGTGGCGTGATAAAGATGGCAAGGCAACCTGGTTAGAAGTGATGGGCTGCGGCATGGTGCACCCTAATGTCTTCGACAAAGTAGGTATCGATAATAATAAGTTTTCTGGCTTTGCCTTTGGCTTAGGTGTTGAGCGTTTAGCCATGCTTTATTACGGCGTGCGCGATTTAAGAATGTTCTATGAAAACGACCTGCGTTTTCTACAACAGTTTAGCGAGCGAGGTTAGGGCGAATGAAAATCAGTGAACAATGGCTGAGAGAATGGGCCAACCCAGAGGCAACGACTGAAGAACTTGGTCAGGCCTTAACCATGGCCGGTCTTGAGCTCGATGGTATTGAAGGTGCCGCAGCTGCACTTGATGGCGTTGTCGTCGCACGCATTGATGCGATTGAACGTCATCCTGATGCCGACAAACTGCAGGTCTGTAGTCTTAATATTGGCACGGCTGAGTTGCAGCAAGTGGTCTGTGGTGCTGCTAATGCGCGCCTAGGCTTAACGGTGGCGCTGGCCACTGTTGGCACTATCTTGCCTAACGGCTTAGAGATTAAGGCCGCTGAGCTGCGTGGTGTCGCCTCAAATGGCATGCTCTGTTCCTTAGCTGAGTTAGCCTTGGCTGATGAGGCTGAGGGCATCTTAGAATTAGCCAGTGATTTAACACTGGGTCAGTCATTGCATCAGGCCTTAGCACTCAATGACCAAATTTTTGATATTGATTTAACGCCAAACCGTGCCGACTGCCTGAGTATCTTAGGCGTTGCCCGTGAAGTCTCTGCGCTCTACCAAGTCGCTTTGAGTGAGATGCCTGAGTCGACTGTTAATGAAGTAGCAGAGATCACTCAGCTCAACGTTAAGGTCAGCGCAAAAGATGCCTGTCCGCGTTACTGTGGTCGTGTCATCAGTGATGTTGATGTCAGTGCTGAAACACCGATGTGGATGAGTGAACGATTACGCCGCGGCGGTATACGTAGCATTAATGTCGTTGTCGATGTCTGTAACTACGTCATGTTAGAACTGGGTCAGCCGATGCATGCCTTTGATCTGGAGACACTAACGCCAGATATTGAGGTGCGTTATGCGCGTGATGCCGAGAAATTAACCTTACTCGATGGTAATCCGATTAGTTTGAAGTCAGACCAGTTAGTTATTGCTGATGCTGATAAGGCCTTGGCTCTGGCCGGTATTATGGGAGGGCTGGACTCAGCCGTGCAGCGCGGCAGTGGTCAAATCTTCTTAGAGAGTGCCTTCTTTGATCCTATTAAGATCGCCGGTAAGGCACGCATGTTTGGTTTGCATACCGAATCCTCACATCGCTTTGAACGCGGTGTAGATCCGCAGCTAGCGCCGATAGCCTTGGATCGTGCGACAGCATTGATACAACAACTGGCCGGCGGTCATGCCGGTCTGAAGAGTGAAGCGCTAGACTTGCCGAGCATGCCGCCGCGCCACCAGATCAGTTTGGATGTGCAACGCGCAGAGCAACGCTTAGGTGTTGAATTAACCCGCGATCAGGTCGAAAAAATGTTTCTCGGTCTGCACTGTGAAGTGCAGCAAGACTCCGCAACAGGTTTGACCGTGACCGCACCGAGTTATCGGTTTGATCTATCGATAGAAGTCGACTTGATTGAAGAAATTGCACGCTTGATAGGTTACGACCAAATACCCGTTGCCGCACTAGCCACCGATGCTAATGCGATATTAGCCGCGGCAAAGACCAATCAAAGTGCTTATCGCTTACGCCAAGAATTGGCTGCTATGGGCTATAACGAAGCAGTTACCTTCAGCTTTATTGAAGCTGAATATGCTCAAGTCTTTTCTGCAGAGGCTGGTAAAGCCCTGGCTAATCCTATCTCGACTGATCTATCGACCATGCGCACCAGTGTCTGGCCAGGATTATGTGTCGCAGCGAGCTATAACCTTAAACGCCAGCAAAGCAGTATTCGCTTTGTTGAGTTAGGCCGTAAATACCTCCCTCATGCACAAGGGGTTAGTCACTGTGACGTCGTTGCCGGCTTGGTCGTTGGTGAGGCTGAGCCTCGACAATGGTCGCAAACCAGCCGAAATCTCGACTTTTATGATGTCAAAGGGGATCTTGAGAGTATTTTTGAAGAGCTGGGTGTTTTATCACGCATAGGTTTTCAATCCACTCAAAAACAAGGCCTGCATCCGGGTAAGACGCTTGCGATCTTATGCGATGAAAAAGTCATTGGTAGCCTCGGTGTTTTACATCCCGAAGTCGCTAATCAGTTCAACATGTCTGAGCGCGAGGTGATTGTTTTTGAATTCGAGTGGTCAGCTGAATTATTTAAAGCGGCCCGCAGTGTCTTTTCCAGCTGGTCGAAATACCCTACTGTAAGCCGGGATTTATCACTCCTTGTGGATGAGGAGTTGTCGGTGCAAAGCCTATTAGACGTCATTTCTGGGCTTGATATGGTCAATTTGATACAGTTTGAAGTGTTCTCCATCTACCAAGGTCAGGGCGTACCTGCAAGTCAAAAAAGTATCTCTTTGAGCTTGATTTTACAGGATTTTTCCGCCACTCTAACTGACAAACAAATAGAAGAAAGTGTGGCGAAAATAGTGACTGAGCTGCAAGATAAATGTAACGCAGAGCTAAGAAACTAATATTATCATGGCGTTGACTAAAGCAGACATGGCCGAGAGCTTATTTGAAGAGCTCGGTTTAAATAAACGAGAAGCGAAAGAGTTGGTTGAAGCCTTCTTTGAAGAAGTGCGCCTTGCCCTTGAGGAAGGGGAAGAGGTGAAATTATCAGGCTTTGGTAACTTTGTGCTTCGTGACAAGAATCAGCGACCCGGCCGCAACCCTAAGACGGGTGAAGAAATACCGATTACCGCTCGTCGAGTCGTTACCTTTCGACCCGGGCAAAAATTAAAATCACGAGTAGAGGAATATGCTGGAAGCCAGCAATAATAAGGAACTCCCAGAGATACCGTCAAAACGGTATTTTACGATTGGTGAAGTCAGCGAACTTTGCATCGTAAAACCGCATGTACTGCGTTATTGGGAGCAGGAATTTCCTACTCTAAGTCCGGTTAAGCGACGTGGTAACCGTCGTTACTATCAGCGACATGACGTGGTTTTGATCCGTGAAATCCGTAGTTTATTATACGAGCAGGGCTACACCATTGGTGGTGCCCGTCAAAAGCTCAGTGAGAGCAGCGAAAATAACGAAGCCAAGCAACAGGGTTTTGAAGACATTCGTGACGAATTAGAAGACCTACTGCAGCTACTCAACCACAATCCCTAGCTTTTCCTAGTTTTGCTGGTGCTGCGGCCGTGCAAGCCTGAGTCATCTCGATATAATTAAATTTAATCGGGGTGTGGCGCAGTCTGGTAGCGCACCGCAATGGGGTTGCGGTGGTCAGAGGTTCAAATCCTCTCATCCCGACCATTCATGACATCCATGTTTCATTCTTTCCTTACCAATATTTTTTAATCCCACTGTATTAACTTATTTTATGCGCTTGGCATGATGACTGATCTTAAATTGCGAGGTCCTACAGCTAGGCAGGCTAGGTTAATAGGCTGTTTTTGTAACATCTCAACCTAAAATAAGGCGAAGAGCTTGCTGCAAACCGCTATACTCGAAAACCTTAATTGACCTTAAAATGACGGGTTTTTGATGAATTCAATCTTTCAGTATTTTGATCTTGAGCTGGTGTTGCTGTTGGCTACGCTAGTCAGTGGGGTTGTTGTCTTAATTGACCGCTATTGGTTACGGCCCACTAGGCATGAAAAAAAGCTCAGCGTTGAGCCGTGGTATGTGGATTATTCGCGATCATTTTTCCCAGTGCTAATTATTGTACTGATCCTGCGTTCATTTGTTGCTGAGCCCTTCCGTATTCCTTCTGGCTCAATGATGCCAACCCTGCTTCATGGTGACTTCATTCTGGTGAATAAGTTTGCTTATGGGGTGCGTCTGCCGGTGACGCATAAAAAGATTCTCTCAGTGTCTTCACCTGAGCGTGGTGATGTCATGGTTTTCCGTTACCCACAAAATCCGAAGTTGGATTACATCAAGCGTGTGATTGGCTTGCCGGGTGATCGTATTGAATATTACAACAAGCAGCTGACTATCAATGGTCAGCTGATACCGCAGCAACGTTTAGGGGTTTATGCCGGTAAAGGGCGAGATGCTGCGATGAATGGTGCAGCACATAATGTTGAGTCATTAACGACTGTTGACCACTCGATCTTAGTGGTGCCGCATTACAATCCACGTGAAGGCTCCTGGCTGGTGCCTGAGGGGCATTATTTCATGATGGGTGATAACCGCGATAACAGTAATGATAGTCGTGTTTGGGGCATGGTGCCTGAGGCTAATCTGGTTGGTAAGGCATTCTTGGTATGGATGAACTGGGACTTTGCCAGTGGTGAATTCGCAGCCAGTCGTATCGGCAATAGTATTCACTAAGGAGCATCTGGTTTAATCGTGACTGACACTGTCTTTAAGAAGCTTTTCGCACTCCCTGATGAGATTACACAATCGGATATTTTCCGAGAGGCGATGACGCATCGAAGTGCCGCTAAGAAAAATAATGAACGCTTAGAATTCTTGGGTGATGCAGTGCTCGGTTTAACGATGAGTCGCATATTGTTTGAAAGGTTTCCAGAGTGCGATGAAGGCGATTTAAGTCGTTTGCGTGCACACTTGGTGTGTAAGCGAGCACTCACTGAAATAGCAACAGACCATAAATTGAGTGAGGTCATCCTTCTCGGTGCCGGAGAACGTAAGACCGGTGGCCATAAGCGCGACTCTATTCTTGCAGATGCCGTTGAGGCAGCTATTGCCGCTGTTTATCGGCTAAAGGACTTTGATTATGCCTTTGATTTTGTCCAGCGTATCTACGCTGAGCAGCTACAGAACTTGCCGGATACGCAGAGCTTAAAAGACCCTAAGACGCGACTACAAGAGTATCTACAAGGTCTTCAGATTGCAGTGCCTGCATATGAGACGCTGTCTGAGAGAGGTGAGGCTAATGATAAAACTTTTCATATTGAATGTAAGATTGCAAAATTGAATTTACGTACAGAAAGTGAAGGTAAAAGTAAAAAGAAGGCTGAGCAAGCTGCTGCGGCATTAATGATTGAACAGTTACATTCTGAGGCCTCTGGAAAATGAGTACACGTTGCGGCTATGTCGCTATTATTGGTCGTCCGAATGCAGGTAAGTCGACTTTGTTTAATCACTTCATTGAAACTAAGGTTTCTTCGGTCAGCTATAAGCCACAGACGACACGACATCGTATCCTCGGTGTGCGTAGTGAGAAAAAGTCACAGTTTGTTTTTGTTGATACTCCCGGTATTCACCTTGGCGGTAAAAAGCTACTCAATCGCATACTCAATAAAAACGCATTGAATGTACTGCATGATGTGAATCTAATTTTATGGCTAGTCGATTGCAAAGCCTGGACTAGTGAAGAAGATAATATTTTACGTTCGTTGAAAGATGTCGATTGCCCGGTGATATTGGTGATCAACAAAATTGATCAGCTAACCAAGCGTGACCAGCTCTTCCCGATTTTATCGGCGCTGTCGAAAAAGTATGATTTTGCTGAAATCGTGCCGATCTCCGCTTTAAAAAGAGACAACATTTCGGCCTTACTAAGCTCCAGCGAGCGCTACTTACCGCAGTCTGAGTTTTTCTATCCAGAAGAATACGTCACCGACAGAGATATGCGCTTTATTATGGCAGAGTTAATCCGCGAGTCGGTCTTTGTTCATCTCGGAGCTGAGCTACCTTACGCCACACATATTGATGTTGAATCGGTTGATGAGCAACCCGGAATGGTGCATATCGAAGCCGCTGTTTGGGTTGAAAAAGAGTCTCAAAAAGGGATCTTCATCGGTCATCGTGGTGAGATGTTGAAGAAGATTGGTGCCGGTGCTCGGGTTGCGATTGAACGTAGTATGGAAAGCAAAGTTAATTTAAAGCTGTGGATTAAAGTGAAGAAGGACTGGCAGAATAATCCACAGGTCGTCGCTGAATACGAGAAGTAACCGAAGCAATAATGCGAGTTGATCTAGAGCCTGCTTATATCTTACATACACGTGCTTATCGTGAGACTAGCCTCTTGGTCTATGCATTGACGGCAGATCATGGTGTGGTGCATCTGATCAGCCGTGCATCGAAGAAAAAGAACGGCAATATGATTCAGCCTCTGATCAAGTGTTATCTGACCTGGTCTGGCAAGGGCAGTCTGCTGAGTTTGAATAAGATTGAGCTAGAGCATTCTAAATACACCCGCAATTTCCGCAGTCACGTCCAATGTTTGTATATCCATGAACTCCTCTTACGGCTTGTTCCTGAGCACAGTCCTGCTCCGGAACTCTTTGATTTATATGAGCTAACGCTGGAGAAGATGCTAAAATCTCCAAATGATGAAAGCTGTTTGCGACTCTTTGAACTGGAGCTGCTAGGGATTATTGGTCATCCGCTGCAATTAGATTTTGATTATCAAAATAATTTAGCAGTTGCTGCTGAGCGAGATTATCGTTATGTGCCTGATGCGGGTCCAGTGCTATGCGCTGCCTCCAGTCAACACTGGGATAGCATCAGAGGATGCACCTTATTGGCTATGGCCGCAGCTGACTTTCAAACAGAAAACTTACCCGCGATGAAGCGTTTTTTACGCGGTTTACTCGAATTTTATTTACGTGGTAAACCGGTGCTCACTCGACAATTGTTTAAGGTGAATTAAGTGCAAAATAAGCAAGTCCGTTTAGGCGTGAATTTGGATCACGTCACCACACTGCGCCAAGTAAGAGGCACTCCTTATCCTGATCTACAGGAGGCTATTCGTATATCAGAGGTGGCAGGTGCTGATGGCATCACCATGCATCTGCGTGAGGATCGCCGTCACATTCAGGATGCCGATGTCTACGCCTCACGACAAGTCATTCAAAGCAGCATGAACTTAGAAATGGCGGCGACAGCCGAGATGCAAAGTATTGCGATTAAGGTGAAGCCGGATTACTGCTGTATTGTCCCTGAGCGTCGTGAAGAACTGACCACGGAAGGGGGCTTAGATGTTTTGGGTCATCTCTCTCGTATGCGTGATCTCGTCACCGCCTTGAGTGAGCATGACATACAAGTGTCTTTATTCATCGAAGCAAACAAAAAAGTGATTGATGCGGCTGCAGAAATTGCTGCCCCTATTATTGAGTTACACACCGGTCACTATGCCGATTTACCTGAAGAGCATAGAGCTGAGGAATTACAGCGCATTGATGAGGCGACACAACATGCGCTTAAGCTAGGTCTGATTGTTAATGCTGGGCATGGATTGAATGTCAGCAATGTCCGTGAGATTGCTGTTATTCCGGGCATGAATGAGTTGAACATAGGTCATTCTATTATTGCTGATGCACTGTTTATGGGTCTTGAAGGCGCCATCTTACGCATGCGTGCCGCTATGGATGGAGAGGTTTAGTGAAACCACTAGGCTCAGGCATTGATATTGTTGAGGTGTCACGTATTGATGCCTTGCTTGCAAAGCAGGGTGATCGATTTGCAGAAAAAATATTACATGTCGACGAATTAAGTGCATTCTATGAGCAGAAAAATAAAGCGGCATTTCTAGCCAAACGCTTCGCTGTGAAAGAGGCTGCATCGAAGGCATTAGGTGTGGGTATCGGTCGCTCAATCGGTTGGCAAGATATCTACGTTAGTCATACTGATTTAGGCCAGCCCTTGTTACATTTTAGTGAGGCATGCCAGCAACGACTGCCAGCAACTCGTGGCACCAGTTTGTTAAGTATTTCTGATGAGCGCGCTTATGCGGTTGCCCATGTTCTACTGTTTGCTGAAGAGAAACCATAATGAAAACTAAAACCTTAGCGGATTTTGTCGGTAATACACCACTGGTGCGATTACAGTTTCTAAATCCCAACCCTTCGAATACGATTTTACTCAAGCTTGAAGGTAATAATCCCGCTGGATCGGTCAAGGATCGACCGGCTTTATATATGATTCAAGCGGCAGCAGCTCGCGGTGAGATCTCTCCTGGCGATACTTTGATTGAAGCGACCAGTGGCAACACTGGTATTGCCTTGGCGATGGCAGCAGCCGCACAGGGTTATCGTATGATCTTAGTGATGCCTGCAAATATGACCATGGAGCGGCGTGCGGCGATGGCAGCATATGGTGCGGAGTTGATCATTGTTAGTGAGCAGGAAGGCATGGAGGGTGCACGTGATGTTGCTCTGAAGATGCAAGCTGCTGGTAAGGGTCGAGTCCTCGACCAATTTGCCAATCCTGATAATTCAGAAGCCCATTACCGGACGATGGGCCCAGAGATCTGGAAAGATACCGAAGGCAAGGTCACTCATTTTGTGAGTTCCATGGGCACGACTGGCACCGTTATGGGGACCGGTCGTTATCTGCATGAGCAAAATCCAGATATACAGATTGTTGGTGTTTATCCTGAGGAAGGCTCTGCAATACCGGGTATCCGAAAATGGGCGAAAGCCTATGAACCCGGTATTTTTGATGAATCTAAAGTGGATCAGATTATGACAGTCTCACGTGCAGATGCTGATGCGATGACAATCAAATTAGGACAGAAAGAAGGCATATTCTGTGGTATTTCAGCCGGCGGTGCCTTACATGCCGCCCTGCGCCTGTCAGAGCAGGTCGAGAATGCGGTGATTGTTAGCATCATCTGTGATCGCGGTGATCGTTATATTTCGACGGGATTATTCAACCCTAAATAGCCT
>TARA_B110000908_G_scaffold53834_1_pt1 | contig 20179 bp, 22 predicted proteins | sample TARA_B110000908 | Tara Oceans TARA_B110000908 (sample SAMEA4398067) | marine metagenome | biome: Polar Biome; feature: [DCM] deep chlorophyll maximum layer (ENVO:01000326); material: water (ENVO:00002006), including particulate matter (ENVO:01000060) such as... | depth 36 m
TTATTGAATCAATAGGTATTATTATTATTATTATTATTTTTTTTGTCCTTCGATCCAACTACTCATAGATGCTAGGTATATAAAATGTTGATCATTACAACTTAAAACTAGAGAGTATAAAGGTTGGAGAATAAAGGGTACGAGAACATCTACTCTATGTGGTACTCTTTTACATTTAAATATAGGCGACAATGAGAAGATCATATCAATATTATTTCTAGTAAACTTGGGAGCATCCGATATTGCTGGTAATGATACTTGAAAGTTCAAAGAATGAACAGACTGACTCATCTCTTTCTTAAGACTAGTATTAACATATTTCATCAATTCTATACCCTTTAGGTGGTATGGTATATCTATTACAATACCACCAATCATATTACCAATATTTTTGTACTTTCTATCTTTATTACTAAATCCGACCGTGAATAAAACACGTAGACTACCTTTCTTTTTATGTTTCCTTACGTTATTTAAAATATAATTCAATACAAAGTATGCGATTATTGACTTAGTTTTGATATTAGGTAATTCTTTTTTTATTTCAGTTATTGTATCATTCGACATAATAGAATGAATATGAGTTACATGTTTTTGATCTCTAGGTATTATAGTTCTAGGACTGATAAATTTTTTACTCATCTTAACTCCATAAGGTATTAACATAATCTCTGACACAAATGGGGTATATTTAAGATCAGGCAAAGTGATCTCTTCTGAATTCATCAATGCCTTCATATAATCAAAATACTTACCAGCATCCACATGGCGATGATTAAAAAAAGTTACCATTTTCTTTTTGTTATAATTAAAATACATAGAAATTGGTTCATCCGTCTTCACTAACTTATAATCATCTACATCAATATTATAGTCTATATCATACATAGTTATCTTACAATTATTATTAGAAAGTTTAGCATTCCAAGGTTTTGTTTGACTCTTCATATAGTCAAAATATTCTGTATCTAATACCGTCTGATCCGATCTCATAAATCCACCAAAGTCCTGCGCTTCATTTAATTTATCATAGAATTTATCATTGCTACAACCAGCTAGACCAGATAATCTATAAAGAACCATCAAAGTTATAACTACTAATAGACATATTCCAACTTTATTAATCATAATTATGTATATACTTAAGTATATATATATATTTAATGGCCAGGTCCTATACAATTTATGATTGTCATGAATTAGCTCACAATAAAAACGGGCAATGTTTAAGTGGTAAATTTATTGCTATGCATAGTATTTTAGAGTGGAATTGTAATAAACACAAAGTTAAATTTACGTCATCTCTAAAAGATGTCTTTGGTGGCAAATGGTGCGAAGCGTGTAAAGTGGAAAAAAGATTACCAACACCACCTGTAGTGAAAATAGAAAGTATTTCAAACCCTGTAACTATAAATAAGACCATATACGAAAAAGCATATGATGCTATGAGAAATATTACCGATAAAGAATTTACTGCATATAAACCAGAATGGTTATATGGACTAGAACTAGACGGTTATAATGAAGAACTTGAGATAGCCTACGTTATTAAGAGATTAGAATGTTATGAACCTAACTCTAAGTCATACGTAGAACATTTAGCAAAAAAAGAACTTTGTCTAGAAAATGATATAACATTAATAGAAGTACCATACTGGGTTGTTGCAACAAAAACCTTTCTCATTGACAAATTAGATGCTTAATCAATAAACAAAATCTTGTGGGATTTTATCCGATGTAATATTTACTTGTAAGATATAACCATAACCTTTAAGTTTTCTGATATGATAAGAATGAATTGTTGCACCACACCCATCTACCATCTTTCTAAGATTCTTTAATGTTTTTTTTCTATCCTTTTTGTCCAATCCATGAATAGAACCGTCATCATTAATACCTAATAGATAAATACACATCATCTTGTCGTTAATAATGTATCCCTCATACAATCTTTTGAGCATTTGAGATATACGTTTTTCCAATCGTATGTTAGAAATATTGAGCAATTGTCGTTTATATTCGATATAACTATCCTCTTCAGATTCACTTGGTAGTATATAAGGATTAATCAATAAGTTCTTAAAGTACATATATAATATACAATGCTTCTAGTACTGGTAATTGTTATTGTTTTAACTATATGTTGGATGTTCTATCCTTATTGTCCTAAATTTACAGGTGGTGAAGTTAACGACCCTGTATTAAATAGAGCATATATTATGTTTATGAAAGCACAAGATATAAATAAAAATGTCATAAAAGCTGAAGCTGCTCGTGATTTCTGGATAGCTGATTTTATGTTTAGTATGGCTAATAAACAATTTGCTTTAGGATTGGATAATACATCTCCTGGTTTTCCTTTAACTACAGATAGAAAAATAATTAAAGAAATACTAATAGATTTAAAAATATGGGAGACTGATGAAGAGTTAGAGACAAAAACAGATGAAGTGATAAAAATTATAAATAAAGAGTACCCAACAACAGATATACTTAAGACTATTGCTCAGCATGTAACTATCACAGATTATGCTGTAGATTTACTACAAAAAATGTACCCAAAAATATCAAGAACTCATATTATTGCATTATTATTACGTTATGGGTGTATGTACACTTATGTTGATGATAAACCGGATGGTAAAGATATATATGTATCAAAAGTTCTGTTAAGCATACCTCCTCCTTTATATCATTTTTATAATAAAACTCTTCCTAATGTTATTGAATCATTTGCTAGTCCAATTAATCATACATTAGATAGATTTTGCGCAATATTTCAAGATGATATGGAATTTGGTGCAATTGGACCATTTACAAATAAACTAGTAGAAGCTAATAAAGGTTCTACTTTTATAGTTAACCCACCTTATGATATTACAACTATGAACTATGTTTCTAATATTATTGCTGATATAGTTACGAATAACTATAGTATATGCCTACCATCTAAAGATGGTGGATTATTTCATTTATATAAAGGACGCACTATGCATATGAGAGATGGCGAAAGGAGTATGAATTTATCTATTGACAAACTATTACGCATTAATACATTAAGTGGAATCTTAATTATACCAGCACCTCTTATGTTTTACTGGTCATATTTTAAACAAAAGAAGCAACGATTAAGTTATGATACTATTATGTTATTTTATTTGAATGATGATATAGACATTATAGAATACATAAAGAAAGTACAAAAAATAATATTAGATTTTGCCTTTAGTGGAGGGTATTATAATAGAACACCAATACATAACATTGAAGAAGATAAAATCTTGGATTTATACCCAATGAATGGTCAAAAAATTATAAACTCATTGAAGATTAAGTTTTAGACTTAATTATGTATATAAATATATCTGATATATTTATCAATGACGGAGACACCAAAACCAGTAATTCCAAAGACGGGTGAAAATATGACAATTGATGATTTAGATAAGGTACTTATTATTCATAAGCTTAATAGATTAGATGCTATCCGTAATGATTTAGTAGCAAAGGTCGAGGAGCTAGGTGAACTTACAGTAGAGAAGAAAACTGCATTAGATACTGAACTAAAGGAAGCTGAAAATGCTGATAGTAAGGGTGATGATATTGTACAGAAAGCATTAGACGAAACTATCGAGAGGGTTAAGAAGGAACTTTCAGTCTTTGAAGATCACGACAACCTCAGCAATTTAGTTGGAGTAGTAGAGGTCAAGATTCAACATCTAAAGTTCTTTGGATGCTGATACCATATAAGTTATACCCTCTCGAATAAATGTATTATCATCATTGTAAGTAACTTTATTTTTTGTACCACCGCTATAGGGGTGACCCAAATTATTATCAAGCATGTATTGATTAATATTCTTACCATCTTCTGTTTCTATAGTAGTTAATATCCTACCATATTTATCCCCTCCTCTACAAGTCAATAGGACATTCTTCTTTAATATTATCTCTCGTAAGAAGTCTCTAGCTTCTATACCAAATCTCTTTTCATTAGCATCATATGTACGGAGCTCTGGACTATCATATCCATCCATACGGCAAGTAATTCTCACTTGAATGTCTGTCTTAGGAATAGTTACTATGGCTTTACATGAATCACCATCATAGCAATCTGATATAAATCCCTTCATTTTTTGTCCACTAAAAACATCAAATAGATCAGGTATATTTTTCTGCATTTTATACATTATTATCATTATAGATAAAGAGGATCTTCTCAATAAAAATGAATTTCATTTAAAAGTAGTAATCAACTATTTCTATTAACCTTACGAAGTGTATTGACATATAGCATAGAAAATGACTAAGCGAGTACCAGAACTAAGTAGCATTATTGACTCTATTATATTAACTAATGATATTGAATTACCAAGAGAATTTCCATACAAAACGGAAACTAAAAGACCTTATAGATGTCCAGCTTGTCATTGCGTATTTAATACTTATAAAATTAATGATAATAGAAACCGATCATATATTAGACAAAGTGCACAAGCTATGCGTCATTACAAAAGACTTACTTGTATTAATAGATTTAAATTAGTAAACAAAGGTTACATTCGTAACGATATGTTGGAAAAACGAGCATCAAAATATCAGGCATATCGGAATAAACCTACATTATCTAATGCTACTCAGTATTTATTAGGTCTAGGTAAATATAGACCCGTTGGTTTGCAATTACTCACCTATGGATTACTCAAAAGAAAATTATTGCTAAAACCGAACAAAACATCGTACGAAGTAATTACAAAAAGAAATATTAGAGTTTATATGAACCATCTAGTTTCGGATGAAAATACCAGAGCTGTATCAATACCAGAAGTTAGTATTGATGTTATCGGTAAAGTAATTAAAATTGATACGATGGTTCCCGCCTTTAAATCCAGAAGAGACATTGAAGTCTTTGTTAATGATAGATTAAAATTAATGGCAACATACTTCAGACCATTGGAGAAGATGATATATATGCCTTCCATCTGGAACTCAGAGACATTGCGTCCAAAACAAAAGGAGTTAACTGATGATATGCGTGATTATCTTAATGTTTTAGATCCATCTATTATTCCAATAATAGATCAAGAGTATGTAGGTCTACTATCTCAATGAATAGGCGATTGACCATTTAAAAAATTATATTTTACTTTAATAGCCATTGTAAACACTTCAGCTTTTAATCTATCATCATGCGATTTAGCTAGTTGCTCCTTTATATCCGTTGATAATTCACTATAACGAGCTGCATAATTAAAATGTTGCTCACTTTTTTTAGAAAAGTTAAAGAATGTCGCCATTACACTAGTAACCGCTATAGCAGCGAATGCTAATGGTGAAACAATATTCATCCACTCATCGTCTTCAAATTTACTAACTAATGGTGCCATTAGTGAACCTATTACTGCAGGAGGTAGAGCTAAGATAATATGTTTACCTTTTTTACTCAAACCTGAAGCCATATGTTCATCGTTGTTATCATCACATTTTTTTTCTATATATCTAACAAATTCTTCAACTTCCTCTGTCCAATTATCTACAGAATTTGGAAGAGTAGGGGGCATACTTATCGGTTCTCTCGCCATACTGTTTTATACATAAGGTTAAATAATATATAATGACAATCTTAATATTTGATCTTGAAACAACTGGTTTATTACCACACGGTACTCCTAGTTATAAAGATTTTAATAAATATAACTGTTGTCGTATAGTATCTATTGCTTGGAGTATTTACGAAACTAGTGGGTTTACATTAAGGTCTAGATATCATATTATTAAACCTAAAGGATTCACAATAGATGATAATTCTATTGCAGCTAATATCAACAAAATAACTAATAATATATCGAAGAATGGATCTGATATTGATGTTGTGTGGAATGAATTAGCAAATGATTTAGTAACAGTTGATTTACTTATTGCACACAACATCAAATTCGATAAGACTATTCTTCTTTCAGAACTAGCTAGATCTGAAAGAGAGGATATACTTACGAAGATTAATAATATAAAGAGTTATTGTACAATGTTAACTACAATTAGCTTATGTAAACTACCATTTCCAAGAGGTGGTGGTGGTTATAAATACCCTAAGTTACAAGAACTACATAACCACCTATTTGGATACAATTTTTTAAATGATCATAACGCAAATGCTGATGTAGAAGCTACAGCGCGGTGCTATTTTAAACTTATGCATAATCCTATATAATGGAACCCAATCATCCTCTAATAGTGAATCTTAAGAAAATTAATACTAAGAAAGTTAAAAAAGATGATATTGTCATCGCTCACATTAGAGCAGAAGAACAACTAAAACAAAAGAACGAGATTGATGAATACCATTCTAATTTATTTAGAGGATACAATACAGTAAAGGGATATAACTTTAGAATTAAGAAGTTTAGTACTGATTCTGATATATATTATCCTTATGGAACTGCATTATTAGGGGTTGTTACTATTATGAAAGAACTTAGTAGCCCTGAGTTAGCCAGATTAGAAGCATCACTTATATGTTCACATCCTCAAGCATTGCTGTCAGCTGAAGCTCTGATTACTTTAATGGAAACAAAAAATATTGATAAAGTTTTAGAAGTAGTTAAAGATGATAAAAGGTTATACGAAGTATGTAATGGTGATTATTCATTAAAAACAACTAATGTTGAGTTTCAACAAGAGTGGTGTCGCCATTATCTTCTTGCGGCGATGGATGCGTATCGGGATCGACCAATCCCATTAAATCTGCTTTCTCTACAACATCACCGTATACTCGGTCTAATATATTATATTGTTCATGATACATTCCACCCACAGCAGTCATAGACTGCATCTTTTCTACAACTTCATTCATGTTAGCCAAAAGATTATCATCACCCGTATGGATCTCTGGTGAAATTAATCTACGTAACTCTAATTCATGAACTTTATTTATTTCTCTAGTATAAAACTGGAGACTATCTGGGTATGTCATACTAACAGTTAGTAACTGAGTTTTTATATTAATAGCATATTTTTTGTTATTAGTTGCTAGAGCTATTGCATTATTTCCTACATAAGGGAGGAAGTAAAACTCCTTTTTTTGTTCATTGATATCCAATGGGAATTCTATGACCATTAACGGTATTTTAGGATAATTTTCTATTAATGCATGGACAGTACATAATTCATCAAAACCCCCAATTAATCCAAACTGATCAATTACAATATATAAAGAACTCATATTATACTAATATTTAATATAAGTACAATAGATGGAACCTCCTGATAGTCAAGAAATTACTTCTATACCACTTTCATTAAATACACCTTCGTATTCAAAAGTCCTCAATACATTAGAGATGAAAAAAGATTCCTTTCGTTTATCTGCTTTCTCTAGACGAGTATCTGCAGATGATTATAATATAGCAGATCTAAATGGTGTCAAAGATTTATTAATTAATCTACATAAAAGTGCTGGATTAAATTCAGATATGCATTTTAAATCTTTAGATCATTTTATGGATCTAAATACCAAAGCAAATATATCATTACTAATGGGATCAGTTCTAGGATCAATTATTGGACCAATCTTAGAAGTATATATTATTGATATGCATAGTACATTTAGCACAATAACTGTAGCTATTGTAGGGGGGTGGGGTTTGATAATAAATAAGTTAGGTTATCAGACTCGAATTGAGCAACATAGGCAAGCTAAAGAATCTTATGATGAAATAATTAATTTAATCGAAATGGCTATTGCTTATGCCAACGAATCGGGCTCTAGTCAGACTTATGATTTCACTCATGTATTAAATGAAGTTCAGCAGATTAGGAGGAACTTGAATAAATTTACACCACCTATTCCTGGTTCTATATTACGACAATTTATCTCAGAAGATGATAAATAGTATTGGATGGGGATATTCCGTCCTTTGGGGTAGATAGTATAATTTTTTATATATAAAAAATATCGAAAATAATTTATTTGAATCCTATATATACTATATATACAGCCGTATGCGATGATTCAATTCAATTCAGCGACTTACTTGAAACAAAAAGATGGTAGAAAGACTAATTCGTTATTTGAAATACTCGGTGATGATATTTACAAAATGCATGTAATTAGAGACGAAGTTGCGTTCGATTTCAAGGCATTTGGAACTAGAACTGATTTATTAGCATATATGAACGACTTACCTAAAGAAAAACGATCCTTACATGAAGTAATCTTTGGGCAAAATGCTCAACGTATTAAATTCGATATCGATGCTGAAGTTAATGATATTCGAGACATTGATGTTACTATATTACCAAAAGAATACGGTGATGCGTGTGATGGAAGCTTACTATCAAAAGCTAATATGGTCATTAAATATATCACTGATGTGATTGTAAGAATATTTAATGACAGATACAAGAAAGCATTGGCTACTAATAGCTATGATAATGGTATTAGAAAAAAGGAACATGTAATGATTACAGAATCTCACGGAAAGAATAAGTTTTCTTTCCATGTAGTAATCATTAAGTTTTCGCTAACTAATAACAACGAAGCTTCGTGGTTTACACAACAAGTATGTGAGTCATTACCACCTCCAATTGTTAAATTAATCGATACAGCTGTCAACAAAAGTGTTCAAAATTTTAGAATGCTCGGATGTTGTAAGAAAGTGACTGGTAACGACCCACGTCGTTACAAAAAGATTTCCGTCATTAATGATAGTGTCTGCGATGGAGGGTTTATTCAACATAATGAAAAAGATATTATCTTAAGTACTAAGAACTCTAAAGTTAAAGCTCAAGTTGATGATGAAAATGAGATTTCGTCAGAAGTACGAGAAATTTGTAAGAATTTCTTAGAAGAGAAGTATCCTGAGTTTCAACTGCGAAACGTTGAGCAGAATTTTCTTAACTTTAACAGAATAGGCGGAGCTAGTCATTGTCATATCTGTGATACAAATCATGATAATGAACATTCCTTAATTGGAATAGTATCAGATAATCGGTTATACTCTATGTGTAGAAGGAACAGAGCTAGTTCTAATCCCCAACATAGAGAACGTAGATTGGAAATGGTATTGGAAGATTCAAAATATGATAAATGTAAAGCTCTTCGTAAGATAATTGAGGATATCGATGATGATTATGACTCATTGAGACAATACATGGATGTTGCCAAAGTTTATACAAAAGATAAACTTAAGAGTATCAAATCATCTCCCGATACGGTATTTATTAAGGCACCTATGAAGATAGGTAAAACAAAGGAACTATTAATTTACATTGATAAGTTACCAAAAGATGCTAGTGTTTGTATCTTATCATTTAGAAAGACATTTTCTAAACAAATTCATAAGATGTTTCCAGACTTTGTTGCTTATAACGATTTTGTTGGAGAGATCAGCCCCAAGCAATACAAACGTTTGATTATACAAATTGAAAGTATGCATCGAATTAAAGATGGTGTCTATGACTACGTAATTCTTGATGAATCCGAGTCGTTGATTGGACAATTTGCGAACCCTGATATGAAAAGAAAGGAATTAGCCTTTGCAAACTTTGATTTAAATATCAGAAAAGCAAAACAAGTGATTTGTATGGATGCTTTCATGTCCAAACGAACGATTGAGACAATTCGAAATATTCGCAAGAGTAAAAAAGAGTATCTTTCAATCAATAATTATAAGAATGCAACTGATTACAACTATGAAGTAGGGTTTTGCCCAAACTATGTCTATGAAAAAATCAAGAACTCAATAGATGATGGTAAGAATATAGTTATTATGTCAAATAATAGATCAACCCTAGAATCGTACCGACGTATGCTCGAGCACGATCGTCCTGGTATTGATATGATCGATTACACATCAAAAACCGATTCTGCTGTCAAAAATAGTCATATGACAAATGTTAATGAGCATTGGACAAAATATAGAGTTGTTCTATATACTCCAACGATTACTGCAGGAATTTCGTTTGAAGAAGCGCATTTTCATAAAGTATTTGCTATATTTGGTAACACATCTTGTGATGTGTTATCGTGTATGCAAATGATGGGACGAATTCGTAATGTGATTGACAGAGAGATTACTATTTCCTTTGATTTAAAATACAGACAATGTTCAATTACTACTGAAGGAATCAAACTTGATTTACGATATGGTCATTACAAGCTTCTATCGGCAAATGATAACTTGGGTTCGCCTAGAGCGGATATAAATGATCAGAATGTAATAGAGTACGTTTATGATGAAAGTTGTAATTATTACAAGATGTGGATTTTTAACGAGTTAGAGAAGAACATCTCTCAGCGTTTATTTGCAAAACATTTATGTGAATGTATTAAACAAACAGGTGCTAGTATATCAGTTTATAATGATAGAACTATCGAAAAACCAATACCAGTAATTGCTGAAGGTGAAGAAGGTGAAGAAGGTGAAGAAGGTGAAGAAGGTGAAGAACCAGCAGCTCCAGTTCAATGTATACAAGATGTACGTGAACGACTACGAGATATTCGTAAGACTTTAAGTGAAGAAAGTTTAATGGAACTTGCTATCGTACCAGCAATTAATAGACATGAAAGAAATGATTTATTAGAGAAGCAGGAAGATGGTGATACATTAAATGGATCAGAGATAAGAATGTTAGAAAAATATTCGTTAAGAAAGTTATATGATGTATCAGACGAAGCTGTGAATGATATAGCATTCCTAAAGACTTATGTGAAAGAAAGGACAAAACTTCAGTTCTTGAACTTAAAGCATGTATTGATGTGTGAAAATATGAGTGATTCTATAGAATGTGTCCGACAGTTGGAATTATCCAAGTATAACCGAATAAAAGAGAATAATATTATGTTATTAGATTATAACTTCACATTAGATCGACATCATCATGCAATGGCATTGCTTAAGTTATCTGGATTTGAACATTTGCTTGATAAGCATCAAGTTACTAAAGAGTTTTTAATGGAAGCGTATCATAAATACGACAGAGCTATTCATTTAGCATGTAATGTCTTTAAAAAGAGTGTTCCATCGGTTAGAATAAAATCTAACGCAGAAAATATAGACGAACTGATTTTTATGACAAAATTAAAAACAGTGAATAAAATATTATCTGAATGGTATGCCTATCGTATAGACAAAAACAAGGATGGTGAGTCATTTAAACTATATGCTAAACATAAATTTTCTATAGTTTCTAATCATCTAGATAAGGAATTACTGTCAACCAATATTCCAATCATTGATTATGGATTGGAATCTGATGATATTACATAATAATGCTAAGATCTTGCTAGATAAATATTATTACTTTTGTTCTTCTGTAACACAGAGCCCGAATTTAATACCATCCTCATATATAAAGATCTTTGATGTATCTTCGCTTAACTTTAACTGTATATCCCTGACAATATCATCTTCCGGTAGAGCTTCCAGTAATTGGACTACGAAATCCTTACTATTATCCCAGACTACTCGATTAAAATTCAGTGGTGCTGAGATGACTACATCTCTTTCATTATTGAGTAAGAGCTTATTTTCTTCAGTCATATCATTAGTTGGTATCTTTGCCATTTCTTTATTTAAATCGTAATCATTACCCACCGGCAACAACCTCATATAATAGGTCTTTTTGTTTATCATCACTCTTTTTCCACCAGCTTCTAGTGGTGGGAGTATTTTTCCATTAAATTCATCTAATAGGTCTGACCTAGTCTTATTATTTTGTACTTTACTAATAATTTCATGGTATAAATCACGTAATGTTGGAACACCCACACCAATCATCGCAGCAAAAAACTCCTTTCTTTTAGCATCTGAGTCAGTCATTGTTTTGTATATTTATAATCCTATATATACAATGGAGGTCATAACGAAACCATCATACGCGAGATATAATATCAAGATACTAAAGTTTAATGAATACAGTACAGATCTAAGAGTTTTCGATAAACTAATGAAAGAGCTAAATGAAACAAAATCTTTACTTGATATCTATGATGGCAATAAGACTTATCTCCATTTTAGTCGAAATCTATTCCCTTATAACGGACTAAAGTACTTATTAGAAAAACGCTATGGTATAAAACCAATAACTAATGCTTGGCTTAAAACATATGAGTTACTATGGAGTATTAAGGATAGTCTACCAGTAGAAGGTACATACAAGGCATTCTTTAATGCTAACGCACCTGGTGCATCCACTCTTGCTGCAAAGTATTTTTTTAAACAACAGACGAAGTTAGACTTTGATTGGGTAGCTAGTTCTTATATGGGGGGTGATACTACTTTAGATGATACATATGGATTAATCAAAAGTAATAAGGAAAAATGGTTGATGAATGATACAAATAATGGGGATGTTAGAAGTGTCGCAAATTTAGAAGACTTCGTTGATAGAGTAGGTAAGATTGATCTGTACTTTAGTGATATTGCAATAGATATAGGTAATGATTACTCTAATGAGGAATTGATGGAAATGCATGAAGTACTTGGTCAAAACATCACAGGACTATGTACATTAGCAACAGGTGGTACTATGATTGTCAAACAGCGATCATTTCTACTACCGTTTAATGTATGGATGATTTCTTATATGTCTAACTTATTCGAGCAATTTGAAATACATAAACCCACTACGTCCAGATCTTACAACTCAGAAGTATATTTAGTCGGTACTGGTTTCATGGGATTAACAGAAGATCGGTGTGTCTTCTTAAAAGATCTATTGCACAACTTTAGTCGCGACAAGGCGTATAAACTCATAACTAAAGTTGATAATAAATCGATTCATTATATTTCTAAGGCAGCTACTGCTCTTGTGTGCCAACAAAAAACCGCTATCGTGACGTGTATTGATTCATATAAAAAACATCATAGTAACTTGGCTGAGTTTTATGATTCGATCACTACTAATATGTCTATTACTCGTATGAAGTTTATACGAGAGCATGGTATAGTGGCTATAAAAAATAAATAATATTTCACTCTATTTATATCCTTAATTATACTATACTACCTCCGAAACTGTCGGTGTATATTATCTAAATAAACTAAAATTTGATTGTATTCAAGAACCTACGACTTGAACTGTTGAGTTCTGTCGAACATCGGTGCGTAATAGACACTATTGAAGGAATTAAAATTGCGGGTTTATATGCAGAAGGTGGTAGAGGCGCGGGTGCATGTTTACAAAATAGAGAGTTGAAAGTGGTGCGGATGTAGCGTGTAGTGATTTTAATAGTGTGTATACAGGCAATCAATTTAGACAATCGACTCCTATCACTACAATGATCTATTAAAAAAAAATGAATGTTACTTTATCTATATAACCAACGATTCTAAAGCTACAGTTATAGTAAGAAACTTATTATAACCATTCTTCATTGACACACAATACTACACCTGTGAAATGTTACTCTTTGTCTCATTCCGTAATGTTGACTATACTATCGAGCTCAAGCGTAGTGAGAAAAAGCTCGTTGCTGAAATATGTGAGGACGTCATAGAACAAGATTATAAACTACATGGTACCACTAAGACCCCTTGCTGTAGTTACGCCATATTTCTGAGTGGTGACAGACTTGATCCTTACGAAATGATACCCGACAGTGGACTTCTATCCGAGATGCGAGTCGAGATGAAAGAAATTCGTCGCGAGCATCATTATAAATGCCACAGTTACCGGTGCTACTGCTATGTATATTCTACCGACCAACAACTAAGTGAAGAAAAAATCGACTTCTTCAGAATGCTGGATTTGTTCTTGTTGGATGAAGTACGAGAGAGAAAGCTCAAATGGATATCCAAGGACTCTCGTCAGATTAGAATACAAAATGTGATTGATTCATGTGAGCCTTGGTTTGACGCTCGCATGAAAAACTGAGCCGACAAAAATATTAAAAAATAAAAAATAAAACACTGAAAGGTGTTTTATTTTTGTACATACATCTATATATCAGTAATAACTTTATCAACACAATCAGTAAATTGATTAATTTCATCATACGAGATGTTTAATGGTGGTATTAATCGAACTGTTTTGGGAAAACTAGTTTTCATTAACAATACATCATTTTCTAAACATAAATTAAAGAATTTATCACTTTTTTCTTGTGTATCGAATTCGATACCTATCATAAGTCCTAATCCTCTTAAGTATTTAATCTTATCGTTATGTTTGTATAAGGAATCACGTAAATATATACTCTTTTTTAGTATATTCTCTAGTATATTCTCTTCTTTAACAATTTTTAGTATCTCCGTCGAGACGGCAAATGCCAAAGCATTTCCTTGAAATGTTCCACCGATTATCCCAGGTGGAACATTGTCCATAACCTTACTGTTACCCAATACGCATGAAAGTGGTAATGGTCCGGCTAACCCTTTAGCAATGACTATCATATCAGGTAGCACATTACCATATTCGTATGTAAAATACTTACCAGTTCGGAGAAAACTCTGTACTTCATCATAAATCAACAGAGTTTCATGTTGGCTACATAGTTTATGTAAATATTCTAGATATTGAGTAGGTACGATATGATAACCACCTCTTTCACCTTGGATGGGTTCAACGATGATAGCTGCTGTATTATTCATAACTTCATTTGATATATCATCATGTATATCAATTTGTATACAGTCAGGGTAAATGTTACGTATACCCATACTCTGCTGTAAGTTATTAGATGAAATAGATAGAGCTGCTAGAGTTCTACCATGAAAAGCATTATTAAGAGAAATGACATACCTCTTTTTAGTATGCATCTTAGCTATTTTGATAGCATGATCAATAGCCTCAGAACCAGACAGTGAAAAGATAGCACTGTCAATATTTTTATGTACGACTCCTTCAAGTTCTTTAAGAAGAGGATCGATGTTCTGAGGCATGTAACAGTTAGGTTGTGCATGAGTAAGTATCCCTACTTGATCCTTGATGACGTGAGATATTCTCGGATGGGAGTGACCTAGTACATTACTTCCTATACCAGAGGTCATATCTAAGATCTTCCTATTGTCATCAGTGTAGACATAGCTACCCTTTGCTCTCTTCACAACTAAGTTTGTATACCGTGCAATACACTTACTGATATTAATCATATATTTTACACTTTCTGTTACTTAATTAATATATGGATATTGTTCTAGTTTGTTCGATAAATAATCTATACCACTCACTAAATAGTCTACTTCTTTCAAGTATAGTAGCAAATATAGCTACCATACACGATGTAGAGATCAGAATAGACTACAAGAGGTCAAAACTCTTTATAAATATTATGGGAAATAAAGGGGATTCTATATACATAAAGAAATGTCACCTTGAGGATGTCATACAGGAGATAAAAAAAATTGAATCTATATAATACTTAAATATACAAGTCTAGATATGCCAGCAAAAAAGACAACCACCAAGACCTCTACTAAGAAAGTTATTGACCTTACTGAAATGGATGAGACTAGCCCAGAAGTATCACCCAAGGCTGCTTCAAGCCCTATGGAAAAAGTCACATTAGAGACTCTTCATAAGGACAATCTTGATCTCAAGGATCAAGTAGCTGAATTGTTACTCGTAGTGGGTTCTCTAAGTAACTCACTAGTATCACCCGCTACTGATCTCACAAAAGTGGCTCCAAAGAAGCCCAAAGTTGAGACAACATTCAACTGGTTCAAATCCAGAGTCCAAAAGGATAATGCTCTCCTTGAGGCAATTCTCAAAGGAAACAATCCCGAACTCTGGTCATTTGGTGAATACAAAACCAAATTCAGAGGAGAAGTCAAACAAGTCAGTGGGGGTGAAACTGATGAAGTTCGTAAGAAGGCTGCTCATACCCTATGGGTAAAATGTTTCGGTAAAGAAGAACAAGAATATATTAAAGAATACCGCAACAAGGTTGACCCACCAGAGGTTACCACTAAATCCAAGAAGAAGAAATGTGTACTCTTCTCTGAGGATGAAGATGAACCAGCTGCAGCTGCAGCTGAAGCCCCATCAAAGCCTGCTCCTAAGAAGGCAGCTCCTAAGAAGGCAGCTCCTAAGAAGGCAGCTCCTAAGAAGGCTACAACACTTGCTACTAATCTTAGTCTAGAAGATGACAAGTCAAATGACAGTAATAGTCAAGAAGAAGATGACGATGAATCTGATTAGATTTAGTATTGAAAAATTATTATTAATTATTATTAATTTGTACTCTTACATTTTTTTGTATACGGTAATGGATAATCAAGACATACCCTTTGACATTAGAGAAGAAGTTGATATTACTCAAGCAGCGATAGATGATCCTAAGGAACAGGCAATGTTAATGGCTCATATTAAACAAGCTAGAGAATCCTTAAAGAAAGCACAAGAGATCCCTGATACATTAGATATAAATAAAAAAATAGACGAACTTAAAGTAAGGTTTAATAAGGTTCTGTCCCAGCTCAACGATAAATACACTGAGTATGACGACTTACATACTCGTCTAAGTATAGAAGGTGATAAGCCAGCTAAGAGATCTGCAATCATTAATGATTGGAAACCCACCAATACAAACTTCCTTTATAACGTTAAAGAGCTTCAAGGGATCTATACTGAGTGGACAATAATTACAGCAAATCAATTAAACAAATAGAACCCTATATATAATGCCTAGGACACTTGCGTCACTTGTAGCTGCTCAACTAAAGAAAATCATAAAAGCTGATGAAGAATATTACACAGCCGCGGTAGATCCTGAAGATATTCAAACGATATACGTCCTAGTTGGAAATCTCCCAGATAACTACATGGGTGGTCAGTATCTTTACAAATTAACTATCCCGACGGATTTTCCAGAGAAACCCCCACATCTTTTTGCTCTTACACCCAATGGTGTATTTCAAACAGGAGGACAGATCTGTGTAAGTATTGGAACTTTTCATCAATCAGATCATAAAAACTCTAACAGTAAGGGTGATTATGGTTGGCGTCCTGCGATTGGGTTAGGGGGGTTCGTTCTGAATGGTGTAGTCAATGCAATGCTACATTTTGATTCTAACGACCATGGAATTAGGATTGAAATCCAATCACCTGAAGAAAAAAAAATATTAGCAAACAAGTCTACTGAGTATAATAAAACAAAGCTAGGACATATACAAAAATTATTTGATGATTTAAAGGAAAGTATGCCTAAGCTTAAGATATGGGACTCTCTCTCCCTATAGATTGATTGATAAGTACAGAATTTTTACCAGCCTTAGATTCTTCTACCTCTTTCCACATACGATCTGTTATTTTTTGTCTTAAGAACTTAATCCATAAGACCTGCTCATCATTTTCAGGATTAAGTACGATACATGTATCATGTTCATCAGCATTTCCTTTCCTGAACATATGTATCTCTTCAATATCATCATCAAAATCATCATGGACATATTGTAACATATGCTTCTTAACATCTTCAGGTGTATCAAATCTCATAGCACCATAGATTGCCATACAAAATCTAATATCATCATCAGACTTCTTTAGAAGTCTGGTGTCAAATCTAAATCTAAGAGCAGATCCATCATCAAACTTTATTAGATTATTCATTAAAACAATCTTCTTTTTCTCATCTAGATTAGACCTAATAAAGTCTTTCTCTTCTTCAGTTTTCTCCCTTATAGGTAACTGACTAAATGTTTTATTAATAAGATCAGAATCAATAAGCTCTTCTGGATCTTTCACCACTAAAGTACCAACCTCCTCATTTTGTTTTTGTGTAGTATCGGTTTCGGACATTACTAATATACAAAAAATTATATGGAGTTAAATATAACATAGTATATAATGATTCTCATTATGATCATTTGACACTTGCTATTAATCAGCTATGTTAATAAATTAAAACAATAGATTGGATACAAAAATAATAATAATAATAGTAATAGTAATAATAGTTTCATCATTCACCCATTTCCTCGAACAGTCTCGCTTCGGGATAAAGCTTTAGTTTTATTCCCGACATATACAACTGTTGCATGAAATGCATAGATGTCTTGCTAGAATCAATAGCACAGATGTCGGCTCTGTCAATACATTTCTTACAACGGTATCTACCATTGTGTTCATTGTAAATAGCTATCTCATTACAATTTCTACAGATATAGATCGTCTTTTTGTCACTATCAAGATAGAACTCTTCGTAGAAGGAAGCAATAGATCCTTGAGCCATCATGACCCATTGTTCCATTTCTCCAACTTTTTGCCCCCCTTGCATTCTCTTACCAGTCAAAGGTTGCCCAGTGATAGGATTCTTCGGACCATGCCTTCCAATAGCATGCCTATCTTCTTTAACGAACTTTGGTAATCTATAACTAGTTTGTGGACCATAGAATAGAAACGCATCGAACATTTCACCTGTAGTTCCGTTTACCATAGGTTCACGTAAACCAATACCGTTATCTTCCATTTCTTTAATAAGTTCATGAATATTCATCTTTGTATAGATAGATCCATCAATAAACTTACCTTTCTTCACTGCTAACTTTGAGATCAGAGTCTCGAATAATTGAGCTAGTGTCATTCTAGTAGGGATGGAATGTGGGTTAATAACAACATCCGGTCTAAGACCTTCTTCTGTGTGTGGCATATCAGTTTGAGGGATTTGAAGACCACAGATATTCTTATTACCCGCTCGACTAGACATCTTGTCTCCTATGTACATAGGACGGTCAAACTCAATATTAAGCTTAACGAATCGATCTTCGCCATCCAACCGTGTGATAACTGAAACTACACGTCCAGGCTCTTCATTATCATATGACATAGATTTATCAACGTAGCGTTTACCATCTTCGGTCAATTGAGCTAGCTCAATAACCTTTCCTACAATAATATCACCTTGTTCAATGACTGTACCAACAGGTACGATACCATCTTCACCTAACTTGGCATATGATTGATTTTTTGTATGAATCGTTTCATGTAGTCTTGGAATACGAATACTTTGATTCTTTTCAATTTCAACTGTTTCTGTCTTATAATAAACTCCTTTTAGAAAGCCACGTTCGACAGAACCTTTGTTCAAGATCGAACTATCCTCTTGATTAAATCCAGTTAGAATAGCATAAAGCATCATACAATTCTGTGAATTAGGAGGAAGCATCCCTTGCATCATTGTTTTAACTAGTGGAGTTTCGACTCTATGCATATGAAATCTCTGTGACCGACGAGTAGCTGTTTGAATGTTACAGAGAGGTTGTCCACATGCCTGTTTGGAATGAATAGTAACCATAACATTACGGAAACCTTGATTTCTATCAAGCAACGGCCCCATCAATGCAGATGGTCCATAGAGTGCGTACTCTATATTACAATGAGTCCACCTTTGAGTGAAGTCATTTTTGTCTTTATATAAGACATCTATCGACGGGCAGAGTAGAACTTCTTCTCCTGGGTAGATGTATTCAATAAATCCCATCTTAACCATCTCTTCGAACGATAGTTCACCACGACGCATACTTTCAATGTGATCATGTGTTAGACGAATATTCTGGCAGAACTTCTTAGCTTTACCAGAATTAAAATCGTCAAGATTGTTGTCAACTATGAGTAATGGTCGCATCAAACGACCGAGATCCATATAGAAGAAGATGGTGTTATCCACACAATTCCATTCTATACTAGTAAATCTGTTAAGTTGACCTTCTCTACGAAGGAGGCGATAACGACTAACAAATTCGTAGGGTTTGTCACAAACACCTACCCATTCACCGTTGACATAGATACGAGCAAGATGATCCCTACCAATATCGGGAATATGAACATTAAGTAGTGGTATAACTGCTTTGTCTTTTAATACAAAGTTCTTTAATAATGTATCATTATCATCACTATCAGAAATGATAGCGGTAAGTGCCAATAACTTAGTAGTTCCAACCTTTTCACCGGTTTCGGGTGTATGTGCTGGACAGATCAATCCATCAGCTGATGGATGCCAGTATCGAATACGATCAGATCGTTTAGTAGACTTAGCAACTTTTGATACACTAGCGTTAATAGTACGCATCGTAATAATAACATTGAGTTTGTTCTTACGTTCGAGTGGTTGAGCAACCATACGAATCTTTTCCTTGATGCGTGTACCTTCTTTCTCAGAAGCATTAATAAACTTAATAAATGCGTTCTCAAGATCCTTACCTTGAATTTGGTTACGAACAGCAGATGCTACATCTCC
>TARA_B110000908_G_scaffold149805_1_pt1 | contig 20118 bp, 15 predicted proteins | sample TARA_B110000908 | Tara Oceans TARA_B110000908 (sample SAMEA4398067) | marine metagenome | biome: Polar Biome; feature: [DCM] deep chlorophyll maximum layer (ENVO:01000326); material: water (ENVO:00002006), including particulate matter (ENVO:01000060) such as... | depth 36 m
ATCAAGGCAGTTGCGCCCTGTGCGATCAATGATTCAATGTCAGACAACTGTTTGCCGGATGACGATTGCGCATCAGCAGAAATGTATTTCGCGCCTGCTGCGTCCAAAGCGGATTTAATCGCCGCTTCGTCGGTCTTCCAGCGTTCTTCTTGAAAGTTGGACCAGCTTACGCCGACAATGATGTCATCAGCCCATGCGGCAGTGCTCATGACAACACCGGTCATGACTGCGGCAGCAGTTTTCAATAGATTCATGATGTTCCTCCCAGAACTTATAGAACCCGCGCCAGAATCGCCCAGCAATACGGGGATAAACTATTCATACCTTTTTAAATTCGAATTGCAAATTAAATTGGACTTGGCGCAAAATTAAAGTCATCCTTTATGTCTGAGCCTCATATTCTTATAAGGTTTTTAAAGGGTGGAGTGGCGCATGGCATTTGGACATCAACGCGAACATGGGCGGCATATTTTGCTACGCGAGATCGAACGCCGTGGCCCGATCCCACGTATCGATCTGTCACAGAATACAGGGATCAGTCGCGCAACAGTTACGACGGTGACTGCTGAGTTGTTGCGGGATGGCTTGATTGAAGAAATTCCACGCGATTCCGAAAATGCGACAGATATGAAGCGCGGACGTCCGCGTGTCGATTTGAAAATCGCTGGCGCTGCACATTTGGTAGCAGGCATAAAAATCTCTGATCGTTCGATATCCCTTATGTTGGTCGACTTTGAAGGCACCCAGCTCGCAGAGCTGGAAGTTCAGTTCACCAACGGCCCTGCATCAAGCAAAGAACTAGCTGATCTGGTCGCAGACGCACTTGCGCAATTAACTGCGTTATATGGTAGATTCATCCACGACCTATCTGGCATAGGTGTTGGATTGGCTGGCATTGTTGATGCCAAAAACGGGACCGTTTATTGGTCCCCATCCCTAAGCGAACGCAACATAAATCTGCGCGACATGCTGACTCAACGATTGGGTGTAGCTACCTTCCTCGACAACGATGCAAACTTGGTTGCTATGGCCGAAAAGACGTTTGGCTTGGGGCGCGACCATTCCGATTTTATCGTTGTTACAATCGAAAGTGGCGTTGGCATGGGGATCGTGTTGAACGGTCAAATTTATCGTGGCACCCGTGGATGCGGCGCGGAATTCGGCCACACCAAGGTGCAACTTGAGGGCGCTTTATGTCGCTGCGGACAACGCGGTTGTCTAGAGGCATATGTGGCTGATTACGCGCTTGTGCGCGAAGCGGCCAGCGTTGGGTTTCTTGATCCAGACTTGCCAATCGAAAGCCGTGTTGAACGACTATTGGAAGCCGCAAAACAGAATGATCCAACCGCTAAAACCATCGTCGACCGCGCGGGCCGCATGTTTGCGATCGGCTTGGCAAACCTTGTTAATATTTTCGATCCACAACTGATCATTCTCGCCGGCGAACAGATGCAGTTTGATCACCTTTATGCCCAAGAAGTCATCGAAGAAATGCGTAAATCCATTGTCCAAATTGACAAACCCCCGCCAGACGTCGTGATCCACAAATGGGACAACTTGATGTGGGCACGTGGGGCCGCCGCCTACGCCCTAGATTTCGTATTCGACATGGCAGCAAAGGATGTTCGTGATGACTTGGGTTAATGCCGTTGCGGCTTTGTTGCTAACCTGTGGCGCTGCAGTTGCTGGCCCAACGTTTGAACCACAAACCGTACCTGATCACGCTTATACAGGTGGCTGGGAACATTATGTGGGCGGCGGTCTTGCCGTCTTCGATTGCGATGATGATGATCGGCTGGACTTGATCGCCGCTGGCGGCACCAGCCCCCCTGCCCTCTGGCGTAATGTCAGCAAGGACGGCGGTGCGATCAAGTTTGAGGTAATGCCAACGCCAGAACTAACTGCTACCACAGGCGTCTATCCAATCGATATCGACAACGATCGCATCTTGGATTTGATTGTCATGCGCGTCGGACCTGACGTGATTTTACGCGGATTAGGGTCGTGCGGATTCGAACCTATGGCCCTCCCAGACATCACCTTTTCCGATAAATGGACCACCGCATTTTCAGCGACATGGGAAGCGGGAAATACCCGACCAACATTGGCATTTGGTCACTACGTTGACCGCACAAACCCCGACGGCCCATTTGAGGCTTGCGATACCAATCTATTGTTACGCCCCCAAGATGATATCTATCAAGCTACGCCACTCGCTCCCGGATTTTGCCCACTCTCGATGTTATTCTCCGATTGGGATCGCGATGGTATATCTGATCTTCGGGTCAGCAACGACCGCCACTATTACGTTCGGGGCGGCGCGGAACAACTCTGGAATATCACTGGCACCCCACGCCTCTACGGCGAGGGCGACGGATGGGTCAATCACGAGGTTTGGGGCATGGGCATCGCCAGCCGCGACATAGATCGCAATGGTTTGGTCGACGTCTTTTTGTCCTCGATGGGTGATCAACGCCTACAAGAATGGACTGGCAAAGGTGCTGGCTTTAAGGACGTTCCTTTTAGTCGTGGGGCCGCCGCACATAAGCCGTATACAGGTGGCGACGGTCGCCCCTCAACAGGGTGGCACATCAGTATTGGTGACGTCCAAAATGACGGAATGGACGACGTCTTTATCGCAAAAGGCAACGTCCAGCAGATGCCGGGAATGGCGATGGAAGACCCCAACAATCTTTTGATCCAGAACGAGGACGCTACATTCTTCGAGGCTGGACTAGAGGCTGGCATCGCCAGTTTGCATCGTGGCCGTGGCGCTGTCTTAGCTGATTTCAACGCCGACGGGTTGCTTGATCTTGCCGTGGTCAACCGCGTTGCACCGCTAGAGGTTTACCGCAACACTACGGCTGACGCGGGCAATTGGCTGTCCATCCAACCGCGCCAACAAGGCATCAACACACGTGCGATTGGCGGTTGGATCGAGCTGATGGACGACTATGGGTTGCAATTGCGTGAATTAACCATCGGGGGTGGTCATGCAAGTGGTATCCTTGGACCGCAGCACTTTGGGTTGAATAAAGCTAAAACCGTATCGTTCCGCATCATTTGGCCCGACGGCACCCACAGCGAATGGACCAAAGCAAAACCAAATCAGCGGTTGCAGGTTATTCGATCAGGCACGGCATTGGACATCTTCCCTTATTGATCTATCGGCAATCCACTCGGCACAGACGCAGGAATTCCCAATGCACCTTTAAGGCTTTGTGGATCCGTCAGCGCGTTTAAGAACGCAATGATTTGGTCGACCTCTTGCGTGTTCAGGTCAACCGGTGCCAGCGCATTGGCCGCAGAAATTTTTGCCACTTCGCTAGGATCGCGCATCAACGCGAAATCGCCATTGCCGATCTTAACTGGCAAAACTGCATAGGTTTCGAGATACGCATTAAGGGATGCAACAGGGTCCAAATGATGGCGCACGACCTCTAACAACGTGCCGTAAGCACCGCTGTGACCATACGGGTTGGTATGCGCCACGTTGCGCAATGACGGCGTTCGAAACGCATAAGCATCATCAGGATTCCCAGTGACCCGCATGCGCCCCTCATCGCGTTGATGACGTTCAAATCCAGCAGCTTTCCCCGGTCCAATTTGCGGCATCGCAATTGCGTGAAACTTATGGTCCGTCTGGAACAGACCGCTGTGGCACGTCGCACATCCTGCATCACCGTAGAACAGCTGTTTTCCTGCCTCGGCTTCCGCTTCCAGTGGCTGATCAAGTCGCAAGTGCAAGTCAAAGGGACTGTTTGTTGCACGCCATTCAAAGTCTACAAACGCTGCGATTGCATCTGAGATATCAGTAAAGCGGATCGGGTTACCGGCCCCAATGATCGGATCAAACTGGGCGCGATACGCTGGAATTATTTCGATCCGTTTGGCCAAGATATCCCATGCGCCACCCTCACCTGTCAGAATCCCCTGGCGCACGGCCTTTGACACATCGTTCTCAGAAAAATGGCCCCCCATTTCTGCCGCAGAAAGTACAGGGAACATTGTTTGTGCAGACAAAAGTGAAGCAAAGCCACTTTCCATCTCGCTGCCAAGTGGCGTGCGAATTCCCGAAGCACGTGTTTTATCAACCTCAAGCCGTCCATCATGGAAGAAGCTAACAAATTCAAAAGCCCCCAAGTTAAACAAGGCTGGTGCATTTCGCGGAATACGATGTTCAGGTGGATTAGTGTCATCAACTGTTCGGTCCGTGCCAAGGCCAATCCCGCCATCCCCAATACCCAACGACAATCCATCTGCGGTATTGAACTTTGGATGATGGCAAGTGGCGCAGGACACAGTCTTATTGCCCGACAAAATTGGATCATAGAACAGGAGCTGCCCCAACTCGATCCGCCCCGCATCAAAGTCGGGAAAACTAACATCTGTGGAGGGCAATGGGCCAGCCACACTGCCAGTTACGCCAAGCACACAGAAGGCAATGCATGCCACAAATCTAAGGTTCATCAACTTCATAATCGTCATTGGTATTACATGTCTGTTATTGCAGTAATCTCCAAGCAGGGAACCTGCTGTGAAAATGATCATATCGCACCTGATAGGTATCCACCAATGCGGCATTTGGGGCAACAACTTTGGCCACGGATGGTTTGGTCATCACGTCAGCAACGGCCGCACCCGTTACGCCGCAAATGGCCAATCGCGCAGCACCCAGCGCTGCGCCAAAGTCACCTTGCTCAGGTAGCTCAAGCGGCAAGTTCAGAACCGTCGCCAACATCTCGACCCAATAGGCAGATTGCGCCCCGCCACCAATTGCAAGAACAGAGTCCAATTTCGCACCAGTTGAGCGCAATGCCTCAAGACTGTCGCGCAGTGCAAAGCTAACCCCTTGCAAAACTGCTTGGGTCATATCTGCCCGCTCGGTCGCAACATCCAATCCAACAAAGCCAGCCCGCACATTGCTGTCGTTATGCGGGGTGCGCTCCCCTGACAGGTATGGGTAAAATTGAAGGGCAGTTGGCTTGTGTAAAGTATCACCCAACTCTGTCGTCAATTGTGCCGGCGATTGCCCCGTAATGCGGCTTAGCCAATTCAGACTATCAGTCGCGGCCAAGACAACCCCCATCTGATACCATTGATCTGGAACCGCATGGCAAAACGTATGCACCGCGCTATCCGCCATTGGCGTGAATCCATCCCGTCCAGCCAACAAAACACCCGATGTCCCGAGCGACACAAACCCTGTTCCCTCACTCATCGCGCCAACGCCACAGGCTGCCACCGCATTGTCCCCACCGCCTGCAACAACCTGCACGCCACTGGGAAGTCCATATTCAAGGGTAAGATCGTGACGTACATCACCGACAACTTGCGACCCCTCAAACAGCGTCGGCATTTGCGAACGTGACAGGCCTGTCGCCTCAAGTAAATCGTCGGACCAATCGCGCGCACCAACATCTAGCCATGAGGTTCCAGCGCTGTCTGACATGTCTGCCGAATACGTGCCTGTCAGCCAATACGTCATATAATCCTTAGGCAGTAAGACCTTTGCAACCTGCGCGAAAATCTCAGGCTCGTTCTTGGCAACCCATTGCAATTTTGGGGCCGTAAATCCGGGAAAGACAATATTGCCTGTCAGGGCGCGAAACATCGGCATCGCATCAAGGGCCAATGCCTCAACATGGCTACGCGTATCATTCCAAAGAATACAGGGACGCAAAACGCCCCCCGCCTGATCCAACAACGTCGCGCCGTGCATATGCCCAGAGATGCCGATGCCTTTTACGGCAGCAAATTCAGATGGGTGATTTTCGCGCAGCTGCGCCATCACCGCCTTACAAGCTTGCGTCCAATCCGCTGGATTTTGCTCGGACCAGCCTAGATTTGGATGTGCCACATCATAGGCCGCGTCAGCCGCGCCCAACGGGTTACCAGCGCGACCAACCAATAGACCTCGCAAACCGGAGGTCCCCAAATCTAATCCAATGAACATGTGCTACCTTTTCATCTGTTAAACCGACTTTGATCGATATTAAATTTATAAGTCAAATTAAAATATGTTTTCATAAGACCCCTAATCTATCTGGCCTTTAATCGGTGTATGCTTCATTTTACACCAAACAAGAATTCAGGGTATTTTCTATGACACGCACGGCGTTGGTTACAGGGTCCGCAGGGTTTATCGGATATTTCACATCAAAGGCATTGCTCGCGCAAGGATGGAACGTCGTTGGCCTGGACGCCATGACCGACTATTATGATGTGGAATTAAAAAACCGCCGCCACCAAATGCTAATGCAGTCTGCGGGTTTTAGCGCGGTGAACGCACGACTTGAAACGCCCAATCTTCTGCGCGACCTGTTCGAAAAGCACCAGTTTGACGCGGTCATCCACCTCGCGGCACAAGCAGGCGTTCGCTATTCCATAGACGCGCCGCGCAGCTATGTTGAATCCAATCTCGTCGGCACATTCGAGTTGTTAGAAGCCGCCCGCGCCTTTCCCCCTGCGCACATGCTGTTGGCATCAACCTCCAGCGTATACGGCGCAAACACTCAAATGCCCTACACAGAGAACGACAAAGTTGACACGCAAATGTCATTCTACGCGGCCACCAAAAAAGCGACCGAGGTGATGGCCCACTCCTACGCCCACCTCTACCACTTACCAATCACGATGTTCCGCTTCTTTACCGTTTATGGCCCTTGGGGCCGCCCAGACATGGCGCACTTCAAATTCACCAAAGCAATCATCGAAGGCAACCCAATCGAAATCTACAACCACGGCAAGATGAAGCGGGACTTTACCTACATAGATGATTTGGTGCGCGGAATCACTGCTTTGATTGATGCAGTTCCGCCCATGCCAGATGTAGGCGCAGACCCAATTGCGGGTGATAGCCTATCACCCGTTGCACCCCACCGCGCCGTGAACATTGGCACAGGATCGCCTGTCCAATTGCTAGACTTTGTAAAGGCTATTGAAACAGCAATCGGGATCGACGCCCATAAAATCTTCATGGACATTCAACCCGGCGACATCCCCGCAACGTGGGCCGAGGCAAGCTTACTCAAAGCCCTTACTGGCGAAGCACCTGTGACCCCCATCGAAACCGGCATTCAATCCTTCGTCGATTGGTATCGCGACTACTATCAAGTCTAATCAACGTTTCTTTTGACCCCAAATACTCCCGCCGGAGGCACCCACGGTTTGCCACGCCCCCAAGCACCCGCTATAGCGCACCCAACCCAACCACGAGGCTGACCATGACCTTCAACCGCTCCATCAAAATTGCACCATCTATCCTGTCCGCAGACTTCGCCAACTTCGGTGCCGAATGCGAAGCGATTGAGGCACAAGGGGCCGATTGGGTCCACGTCGATGTCATGGATGGCCACTTTGCACCTAACATCACCTTTGGTCCCGCCACCTGCGCCGCCATTCGCCCACATATTAAGGGTGTCATGGACGTCCACCTGATGATCTCTCCCGTCGACAGCTACATCGAAGCATTCGCGGCATCGGGCGCTGACGTGATCACCGCACATGTCGAGGCAACGCCGCACATCCATCGGACCATGCAAGCCATTCGCAGCAACGGGGCCAAAGCTGGAATTGCGCTGAACCCCGCAACCCCTGCATCATCCATCGAATACCTTTTAGATATGGTCGATATGGTCTGTGTGATGACAGTGAACCCTGGCTTTGGTGGCCAAAAGTTCATTCACTCCCAAATCGAAAAAGTGCGCCAAATTCGTGCAATGATTGGTGACCGCCCAATCCACATTGAAATCGATGGCGGCGTTGATCCAACAACAGCACCTTTGGTCGCGAATGCTGGCGCGGATGTCCTTGTTGCGGGATCAGCCGTCTTTCGCGGCGGCTCTGTCAGTAATCCAGCACCTTACGGTGAAAATATCCGCAACATTCGTACCGCAGCAGTGTCGGTCGAGGTCTAGTCCGTTTGGCGGGGTTCACCCCGCCACACGCCTCACTTCAACAAATCAGCAAACGTCGCGAGTAACTTGTGCTTCAGAATTTTGCCTGTCGGTGCCGCTGGCAACTCTGTGACTAAAATGATCTGCTTGGGACGTTTATACCCCGCCAAACGTTCAGCCACAAAGCTTCGCAATTCCTCTGCACTCACATCGTTCAAGTCCGCCAACTGAACAAACGCCAAGACTTCTTCGTCGCCTTCTTTTTGTCGTCCAACTACAGCGGCCTGAACGACACGAGGATGGTCATTTAACGCAGCCTCCACCTCCGGCGGATAAACGTTAAAGCCACCATGAATGATCAGCTCTTTTGACCGCCCCAAGATGTGCAAAAGCCCACTTTCGTCAATCCGGCCCAAATCACCAGTCCGCATCCAACCCTCAGAATCCAAAACCTTCGCGGTTTCTTCGGGGTTCTTGTAATAACCCTTCATGACGTGTGGGCCACGTGTCAGCACCTCGCCCATACCACTGCCGCCACCCTCAACACCGTCATCAATGCGAATCTCGACACCTGGCAAAGCAGGTCCAACAGATGTGTCGGGATCACCAAGCTTGTTGCTGGTCGCAGACGTGCCAGCCGTGGTTTCCGTCATTCCATACCCATTCTGGATCGCCACACCGTAAAACGCTTCAGTTTCGCGTTTCCATGTCGGATCAAGCGGTGCTGCGCCTGATGAAACATAGCGCAAGGTTGTAGACCCCAACGAGGTCAAACCTTGTTCCTTAGTGAACTGCATCAACAACGCGTGCATCTGTGGCACGGCAGAAAATAGCGTCACACCATCGCGCAATTCCTCGTACAACTTGGCGACGTCAAACCGAGGGGCCAACCGTACAGGTGCACCAGCGTAAATCGCGGCTACTACAACAGAACACAGCCCGAAAACATGGGTTGTCGGCAAGACGCCATAAACCACATCCTCATGCGCCATCTGCCGCAAATTGGCAGAAGTCATACCGCCAAACCGCACGTTATCATGCGTCAGCATCACGCCTTTAGGGTCACCTGTTGTTCCTGTTGTATACAGCAAAACAGCAACGTCACCTTCATCATCAGGTGCGCTGCCCAGCGGTGTCGCCATGTGCAAGGTCCCGTAGCTGCCAGACACCTCAACTGCATCAAAACGGCTCGCATGTTTTTGGGCATCATCCGAAACACTGGTGGTCATAAACATCGCTGCAGGTTGGGCATGTTGCATAACGCGCGCGACCTCGGCCTCAGTTTGGCGTGCATTCACAGGAACTGCCCGAACACCCATTTTCCAACAAGCAAACAACACGGCAACAGCCGCCGCGCAATTTTCAGACAATAGCAAAACACGGTCCGCCCGCTGAACGCCCGCGTTCTTCAGCAACGCAATGACTTCATCGCTAGCCGCGTCCAAGCCACCATACGTCAGCGTCACGCCTGTACTGTCCGTGATCGCCAATACGTCAGCCCGTGTGGCCACTTGGTCGGCTAGGTAATCTTGTACACCGAGGGTCATGTCCCATACTCCGGTTTGCGTTTTTCCAGGAAAGCCGCAATGCCTTCCGCGGCTTCATCACCACCAGCGGCATGCGCCATCGCATCACGTTCTAGATCCAACTGCGCCGCTTCCGTTTGATCATAGCCAGCAGCCACCATCATCCGAATGCTTGCCTGTGCGTCGCGTGGACCTGCTGCAACGGCGTCTGCGAAAGCATGCGCTTCAATCATCACTTGATCTACTTCAACGACTGCATTTACTGCGCCCAGCGCAAACATCCGTTCAGCGGTCACAGGACGTGCAAGCACACACATCTCCATCGCCAATGGACGCGGTATCATCCGTGCCAATGACGCAGTCAGACCACCATCAGGCACCAATCCAGCTTTGACATATGCGGCTGTAAACTTGGCCCCCGCTTCCATCACGATAAAGTCGCAAGCCAAGGCGATGGACGCTCCTGCCCCCGCCGCACCACCTTTAACGGCAGCAATCACGGGCACCGGACAATTTCGGATTGCGCGGATCACATCGTGCAACAGCTCGATTTTCCCTTGCCGCTCAACCTCGGGTAAACTGCGCCGTTCGCGCAAGGCATTTAGGTCACCACCCGCGCAGAAAAAACCGCCTTGGGATGTAATGATAACAGATCGAACACGTCGTTCTTTAGCACCTTCAACCGCATCCATTATGGACTGGTAAAACGCTGGCGTGATAGCACCCCGCTTGTCGGTATTGCCGTTCCAAACGATCAAGCGATCCTTGGCGTCCTCAACGTATGCGGTCATTTCAATCTCTCCGGTGGCACCCGTTTGAACACACCGGACGAGGTGGCAATTGTACGCCCGTCTTCGTCCAACAATTCTGCATCAATGAACAAGATCGATCGGCCCCCACCAGTAACCCTGCCAGTCGCAGTCACCCGCCCCTTGTAGGCAGGTGCCACGTAATGCGTGTTCATTGATATCGTAAGGAACGGGGCCTTACCCGTTTCATCCACGGTCAAAGACCCCGTTGTGCCAGACGCATTGTCCAACAAGCAGGTCACAATGCCGCCGTGCAATGCCTTGTGCCGATTGGTGTGCTGGGGACCGATGTCAAGCCAACAGCGGCCACTCCCATCCCCAGCATTTATGTCCACAACGTAACCGATCAGGCTTTGTGTGCCAGTTTCGTCGCGGATCAAACCCGCCTCATCAGGCTCACTCTCAGGATTGTGTGAGGGCAATAAACTGCTCCAGATGGTAATCAGTATCACCGAAACGATGATCCGACATCGTGATACGTTTTGCGATATGGGCCAGTTCGTATTCTTGGGTCATCGCAATGCCGCCGTGCATTTGGATGGATTCCTCAGACACTAAACGCCCCGCCCGCCCCATTAAGTTTTTTGCGGCGTGAATGTTCATATCGCGGATACGCACGTCGCCCTCAAAATACCCAGCTGCACGGATTACGGCGGAACGTGCTTGCTCCATCTCGATCAGCAAATCTGACATGCGATGCGCCAAGGCTTGGAAGGTTGCGATGGGGCGGCCAAACTGCTTGCGGGTCACAAGATACTCTTGCGTCAGTTCCGTCGCCGTTGTCATCGCGCCCAATGTCTCTGCGCATTGCGCAACTGTGGCGATGGCATAGGCGTCTTTAAGCAAGGCATAACCATTACCTTCTTCACCGATCAAAGTGCCTTTGACATCATCCAATGTGATCTCTGCAGCACGTCCACCTGCAAGCAACGGGTAACCTTGGATCGTAATACCCTTGGCACCTTTGTCGACGGCAAACATCGAAATCCCGTCATCGTCCGCAGTTGCGCCACTCGTGCGCGCTGAAACGATAATAACATCGGCAGCTTCGGCGTTCATCACAACCGCTTTGCGTCCGTTCAACACGCCATCTTTGGCTGTGGTTCCGACGTGATTCAGATCATAGCGGCTGGTCGGCTCGCCGTGGGCCAGTGCCATTTGAACTTCGCCACCAATGATCTGTTCCACCCGATCCATATTGCCTGCGTCAGCCAGGATGCGACCGCACAACAGCGCCCCGTCAAGGAACGGTTCGACGACACCCGCACGGCCTAATTCTTCGAACACCACAGCGATGTCAAAGCCTGCGCCACCAAAGCCACCTTGGTCTTCGGTGAACAGGGCACCAATCACGCCAAGCTCGGCAAGAGTGTTCCAGATATCCGCAGACATTCCGCTGTCAGAGTTCAGAATCTCGTTCCGCTTTTCGGTCGTGTAGCGGTCTTTCAGGAAACGACGCAGGGTGTCCTGCAACATTTGGCGTTCTTCAGTTAGTTCAAAATTCATGGATCAGCCCCCCATCTTTACTTTGGCGATGATCCCGCGTTGGATCTCGTTTGATCCACCGAAAATCGACAATTTACGATTGTTGAAATATTGGGCCGCAACTGGCCCTGCTTCGTGTGGATCAGGCAATGGTTCGTTGCTGCCTTCAACCGCTTCAGATGCGAATGGCATCGCGTATGGGCCAACCGCTCGACGCGCGAGATCGTTGATTTCCTGACGGATAATCGTCCCTTTGACCTTTAGCATCGACGCCTCAACCCCTGGCGCACCACCAGCGGCGGCTTGGGAGACAATCCGCAAGTTTGTTGTGCTCATCGCCATCAAATCAATCTCGACCTGCGCGACACGGGCTGCAAAGAACGGGTTCTGCATCAGCGGCTTACCACCCGACATTTCGGCCTTAGCGATCCGTTTGATCGCAGCCAGTCCAGCCGTGGAAAAGCCAACACCCGCAATATTTGTGCGTTCGTGCGTCAGCAGATACTTAGCATAGGTCCACCCTTTATTTTCTTCACCAACAAGGTTCTCAACGGGGACTTTAACGTCCGTAAACCAAACTTCGTTCACTTCCGGCGAACCATCCAACAGGATGATCGGGCGTACTTCGATACCCGGTGTATCCATATCGATCAGCAGGAACGAAATACCTTCCTGTTGCTTCACAGTGCTGTCCGTCCGCACAAGACAGAAGATCATGTTGGCGTGTTGACCAAGGGTCGTCCACGTCTTTTGACCGTTCACGATATAGTGGTCGCCGTCACGTACGGCTTTGGTTTTCAACGACGCCAGATCAGACCCAGCTCCCGGTTCGGAATAACCCTGACACCACCAATCTTCACCGGACAAAATACGCGGCAGCCAGTGATCATTTTGTGCCTGACTGCCAAATTTTTGCAAGACGGGGGCTAACATAGAAAGACCAAACGGCACAGTGCGCGGCGCATGTGCACGGGCGCATTCGTCGTCGAAAATGTGCCGTTGAACAGCACCCCATTCAGCACCCCCAAATTTCTTTGGCCAGTTCGGGGCCAACCATCCCTGGGCGTTCAAGGTTGCGTGCCAGCCTTCCATGTCCGCTTTGGTCAAATCGCCACCAAGGCGGATCTTGTCAGACAGTTCTTTGGTCAATTTCTCGTCCAAAAAGGCGCGGACTTCGTCGCGAAACGCCAGATCGTCGTCGGAATAACTTAGGTCCATTTTAGGTTCCTTCCCGTAGGGCGTTCAGCCCGTTTTGTTCAATTCGTTAAATGTCTTACCTGAGGCCGCCAGCTCTTTTAACAAGGGCGCAGGTGCCCAGAACGCCGTATCCTCTTTTGCGTAGTTCTCGATATCGCTCAGCAAATCAGGTAATCCAACAATATCGGCCCACATCAATGGACCTCCGCGATATCGTGGAAACCCGTACCCAAAGAGCAATGTCATATCCACGTCTAATGGACGGCGCGCGATGCCTTCGCCAACAACTTTGGCGGCTTCATTTACCATCGCTGCCATGTAGCGGCGCACGATTTGATTTTCAGTAAAGTCACGCGTTGCGATACCAGCTGCCGCGCGTTCAGCTGCGATCAAATCCATAACGTCAGGGTTTGGCACACGTGCCTTAGCGCCAGCTGCATAATCGTAATACCCTTTGCCCGTTTTCTGACCAAAGTTGCCCACTTCGCAGATTTTATCTGCGTAAGTGCTTACACCTTCAATCCCTGCCTCAGCGCGTTTGCGCTTGCGCACAGCCCATCCAATATCAAGACCCGCCAGATCAGCCACAGCGTATGGTCCCATTGCAAATCCAAATTTCTCCAGCGCGACATCGATGTCATAGGGCGAGGCCCCCTCCATCACCATCTGATCCGCCGCCCTGCGGTAAGTCGCGAGGATGCGGTTACCGATAAAACCGTCACAGACGCCAGCGCGAACGCTGATCTTCTTCAAGCGTTTACCTAATTCGAAACCCGTCGCAACGACGTCAATTGCCGTTTTGTCGGCGACAACTACCTCCAGTAGCTTCATCACATGCGCAGGCGAGAAGAAGTGCAATCCAATTACATCCTGCGGACGTGATGTAACCGAGGCAATCTCGTTCACATCCAGATATGATGTGTTCGTCGCAAGGATTGCGCCCTGCTTACAAACGGCATCCAATTGAGTGAAGACCTGCTTCTTCACAGACATTTCTTCAAACACGGCTTCAATCACCAAATCAGCATCAGACAATCCGGCATAATCCGTAATAACATTCAGTGTTTTCGAGAGGATCGTGTCGTGCTGTTCCGCCGTGATTTTTCCACGTTTCAATGCACCTGCCAAATTGCCTGCGATCCGACCATGCGCCGCTTCGCCAGCATCTGCAGTCATTTCAAGCATGGTCACCCGAAGACCCGACAGCAAAGCAGCCGTCGCAATTCCCGCACCCATCGTCCCGCCGCCAATTACGCCAATATGCTCGATGCTGCGCGGCGTGATGCCTTTAAGTTCGGGCAAGTTACCAACAGCACGTTCAGAAAAGAACGAATGTATCATCCCCTTACTTTGGTCAGACTTCAGCAGATCCATAAATATCTGACGTTCGACCATTATCCCCTCGTTAAAAGGTTTCTCAACACTTGCTTGAACCGCACGCACACTCTGGGCTGGCGAAATCTGGCCCCGCCCACGTGCAAGGGTCGCGTTATATGCCGCGTCCCAATCGATGGGTGTAGGTGCAGGCATTTCGCTGACAGGACGGCGGACTGCACCATCGTTGAGCAGCTTCTTGGCGTAGGTCAAGCCGTTCTCCAAGGCATCGCCGTCTTGAACCACATCAATAACGCCCATAGTGGCCGCTTCTTTTGCGCCCACCTGACGGCCCGTTGTCATGATGTCCAACGCCGCCTCGACGCTCGTCACACGCGGCAATCTCTGCGTACCGCCTGCGCCTGGGATCAGGCCAAGGTGAACTTCGGGCAATCCAATACGCGCCGATGGCACCGCTATTCGGTAATGGCAGCCCAATGCGACCTCAAGACCACCGCCCAATGAAACGCCGTGCATTGACGCCACAACCAACAATGGGGAGGCTTCGATACGGTCAACAACATCCGGCAAAGATGGGGTCATAGGAGGCTTGCCAAATTCTGTGATGTCCGCTCCCGCAATAAAAGCGCGCCCATCGCCTAAGATCAATATGGCACGCACACTGTTGTCAGCCTCAGCTTGATCCATCCGTTCCATCAAACCTTGGCGCACGGCCTGGCTAAGCGCATTCACAGGGGGATTTTGGATAGTCAAAACGGCGATATCACCGTTGCGCGCATAGGCGATCTTGTCAGACACGAAGGAAGCTCCCGATCAAAAATATTTTAGTAAAAGTCTTAACGCAAGGTTTCGATAGGTGAAATAGCATTTCACTTTGAACAAGATTAGCCTAGCCACCAAGGGCGCAACACGGCAAGAGGAACATCACAACGCATCGACTTTGCGCCGTAGCGTCACATTTGGAAGTAAACTGATCACTGCCTCAAGGGCAGGTCACGCGCGTCATGAGATCCATATTTGTTAAAGGCTTTAACAGAATGCTAGAGTTATTCATGTCCTTGTGATGCGTTTGTCTGGACCTATGGTCGGGAATCAGGTTTGACTGTGTTTTCAATGTGCTTGTCTGAAATCAAGTGCCACAAAACTGGGAGTTTGAATGACACCTCTGTTGGACGTGCAAGGGCTATCTATCGGGTTTGGCAAAGCGCCACCCGTTGTGCAAGACGTCAACTTTTCAGTGAATGCCGGCGAGACACTGGCGTTGGTAGGCGAAAGCGGTTCTGGAAAGACCCTAACCTGTCGTTCCATATTGCGCATCCTTCCGGACGCCGCGCAGCTACAATCAGGAAAAATCAGTTTCGGACAGAACACACCCGTTGATTTGCTGTCCCTGCCCGAACGCAACATGCGCGATATTCGCGGTGACCGCATTTCGATGATTTTCCAAGAACCCATGCGTTCACTATCGCCACTGCACCGTATCGGCGATCAAGTCGCCGAAGTTTTGCACTTGCACCGCGGCCTCTCCAAAAGCGAAGCAAAACGGGATGTAATCGAAACATTCGAAAAGGTCGGTTTTGTTGACCCAGAACGCGCCTTCCGTGCCTACCCGTTTGAGATGTCGGGCGGGATGCAGCAACGTGCGATGATTGCGATGGCGATGGTCGCCAAACCTGATCTACTAATCGCGGATGAACCGACCACAGCATTAGACGTGACAACACAGGCGCAGGTGCTTGGTTTGATCAAAGACTTGCAAAAAGAAACCGGCATGGCCGTGATCCTTGTAACCCATGACCTTGGAGTTGTTGCCAATATGGCCGAACATGTCGTGGTGATGAGCAAAGGCCGCATCATGGAAAGTGGCCCTGCGCCTATCGTGCTTGGTGCACCTGCCCACGGCTACACCCAAAAGCTATTTGCCGCGGCACCAATGATCCCTGATGTGGCAGAACCCTCCGCACCTTTGGATTACAGCGACCTTATCCTTGATCTAAAGAGTGTATGCAAAACCTATACTGTGCGTACTGGCGGCTGGAAGGCCGCCAAAAAGGTACATGCCTGTATCGATGTAAATCTATCTCTGCCACGCGGTAAGACCGTCGCCGTCGTTGGTGAAAGTGGTTCAGGCAAAACAACTTGCGCCCGCATTGCCCTCGGAGCCGAAGTTCCTGACGCAGGCAGCCAAGTGCTTTTCCGCCCCGACGCGAATTCAGAACCGATGCCTGTGCATGCGATGTCGCGCGCCCAACGGATTGCATTTCAGCGCAAAGCGCAGATGGTCTTTCAAGACCCCTATTCTTCGCTCTCCCCTCGTATGCGCGTGCAAGAGGCATTGACCGAGCCGATGGAAATTCACGGTATTGGCAGTCGCGCAGACCGTCGCGATAAAGCGGCTGAAATGTTGCGTTGGGTTGGGTTAAACCCCGATATGTTAAAGCGCTATCCGCATGCGTTTTCTGGCGGGCAACGACAACGTTTGTCTATCGCACGTGCGCTAACTTTGGACCCAACCTTGTTGGTTTGTGATGAACCAACATCAGCATTGGATGTATCCGTTCAAGAACAAATTTTGTCACTACTTGAAGAAATTCGCGACCAGATGGGCCTGTCCTATTTGTTCATCAGTCATGACCTTGCAGTTGTTGCACGCATTGCGGATGAAGTTGCCGTTATGCGTCAGGGTGTGGTTGTGGAACAGGCCCCACCTGACACGTTATTTTACAATCCCCAACATCCTTACACCCAGGCGCTGATTGCGGCCCAGCCTGAGCCTGATGTGAATCGCCCCATTGATCTAAATCTTGTGTCCCAAGGTGCTGGGTCATCAGATAGTTGGTCCGAGATGTATCGTTTTAATCAAGGCAATGCCCCCAATTTAGTCGAAGTTGAACCCGGACATAAGGTGCGTTGCCATGTTTGATCGTATCATCATTTTTTGCTTTGTTGCCCTGTGCTGGATCAGTCCCGCGGCTGCTGTCGAGGTTCAAGAAACCGCCTATTGGCTGGACGCGTTGTCCCATGACGGACTGCCAGAAGCACACGACCGTATCCCACAAGAACCGTTGATTGTGGACCTACCAGCCAAAGGACGCGCCTTTGGTGCCCAAGGCGGGACATTGCGCACGATGGTCACGCGCTCAAAAGATATCCGCCAGATGGTTGTGTACGGCTATGCACGCCTCGCGGGTTATGACGCGGAATACAACATCCATCCCGACCTATTGCGCGAGATCGAGATCGACAATGACCAACGCTATACCTTGCATCTACGCCGCGGGCACCGCTGGTCGGATGGTGCCCCGTTCACATCTGCTGATTTTGAATACTGGTGGACCCATGTGGCAAATAATGATGAGTTAAGCCCTAACGGCCCCCCAGATGTGATGCGCCTTGCTGGCGAAGTTGGCCGCATGAGCTTTCCAGACGCGCAAACCGTTGTGATTGAGTGGGACGCGCCAAACCCACGCTTCTTACAGCTGCTCGCAGCTGCCCGCCCTCCTTTCATCTACCGCCCATCTGAATATCTGAAACAGTTTCACATCAACTTTGCTGAAACCGAAGACCTAGCAAAAGCTGTGCGCAACAAACGTGTTCGCAGTTGGGCGGCACTGCACAACAAAGTCGACAACATGTACAAGTTCGACAATCCCGAACTGCCAACTTTGCAGCCGTGGATAGCCGCAACTAAAGGGCAATCCAGCCGTAAGCTCTTTGTGCGCAATGCCTACTATCACCGCATCGATGCAAACGGTGTGCAACTGCCCTATATCGATGTGGTTGAAATGACAGTTGTTGGCGCGGGTCTGGTCGCCGCAAAGTCAAACGCCGGCGAGGCTGATTTGCAAGCACGCGGGTTGGATTTCCGTGATGTTTCGATCTTGAAAAAAGGCGAAAGCGATGGCGCGCCCTACCGCACATTCCTATGGGCGAACGGCGCGGCATCACAAATCGCGCTATACCCGAATTTGAACTTTGCCGATCCAGTGTGGCGAAAAGTCATGCGCGACGTTCGGTTTCGCCGTGCGTTGTCGATGGGCATTGATCGACGTATGATAAATCGTGCCCTATATTTTGGATTGGCCAAAGAAGGCGGCATGACCGCACTGGCCCGCAGCCCATTCTTTGACACCAAAAACTTGACCGCTTGGGCACTACATGACGTGGCAGCAGCAAATGAGCTGCTTGACGAAATGGGCTTAACCGAACGCACCCCTTCTGGCCTACGCAAACTGCCTGATGGCCGCCCAATGGAGTTTGTCATTGAGACCGCAGGCGAACGCCAAGAGGTTGGCAACGCACTGGCCATCGTCACAGACACATGGCGTGATCTTGGCATCAAACTGGTGTTGCGCCCGCTTGATCGCGACATTCTGCGCAACCGTGTTTACGCAGGTATTTCTATGGCTGCCGTCTGGTACGGCTGGGACAATGGATTGCCACAAACATTCACCCCCCCCGAATACCTTGCACCAATGCACCAAGATTTCTTTGCTTGGCCAAAATGGGGCCAATACATGCAAACACATGGTGCCGCGGGCGAACCCGTCGATATGCCGGAACCCAAACGCCTGATAGACCTTTGGCATGCTTGGGAAAAGACCCTTGATCCCAATGAACGCGGCGAAATCTGGCGTGAGATGTTAGCGATCCACGCGGATCAGCAATTTGGCATCGGCATCCTGGCCGAAGCACCGCAACCCGTTGTTGTTGCGGACAGCCTGCGCAATGTACCAGAGTTCGGCAATTGGGCGTGGGAGCCCGGCGCGCATTTTGGCATCCACCGCATGGATGAATTCTTTTTCACCCCTGAACGCCTTGAGGTGAACAAATGATGTTCTTACGCTACGCAGGTTACCGCTTTATCACGATGCTTCTGACACTGTGGGTTGTGTCAATCATGGTGTTCATCATCATCAATCTCCCGCCCGGTGATTATCTGTCAAACCAGATTGCTGAATTGCAGGCGACAGGTCAGGCGGAAGGTGTCGCAAAGGCAGAGTTCCTGCGCGTCGAATACGCATTAGACCGCCCCGTTTGGGAACAGTATTTCATCTGGGTTGGCATGGCCCCTGGCCCCCAAGGGTTTTCAGGTCTGTTGCAAGGCGACTTTGGCTGGTCGTTCGAATTTGACCGCCCAGTTGCCGAGATCGTTGGTGACGCGTTATGGATGACTATTTTGGTGAACCTTGCCGCCGTGTTGTTTGTTTATTTGGTGGCACTACCACTTGGTATCCTTGCTGCTTGGCGTTCTGAAACTTGGGTTGATTATACCGCTGCGTTTGTTGGCTACCTTGGTCTTGCTACGCCGAACTTTCTGTTGGCACTGATCCTTTTCTACTACGGCCACAAATATCTTGGCCTTCCCATCGGCGGCTTGATGAACCCTATCTACGAGGGTGAGCCGATGAGCTTTGGTAAAATGCAATCCATCCTTATCCACCTTATCGTCCCAACTTTTGTTATCGGGACGTCCGGTGCCGCTGCTATGATGCAACGACTGCGGGCAAACATGCTGGACGAACTGTCAAAACCCTATGTTGAGACGGCCAAGGCAAAGGGACTTGCGCCCGCTCGCCTGCTTGTAAAATACCCCCTACGTATGGCGTTCAACCCTTTCGTCGCTGACATCGGCAATCTATTGCCCGCGATGGTATCTGGTTCCGTTCTGGTTTCAGTCGTCTTAGGGCTGCAAACCATCGGCCCCGCATTGCTGACTGCACTAAAATCCCAAGATCAATTTCTTGCCGCGTTTGTCTTAATGTTCGTCGCCCTACTCACCTTGATCGGTACTATGATTTCCGACTTGTTATTGGTCCTCCTAGACCCCCGAATTAGATACGGAGCGCGCGACGGATGAGCATACTT